>OKOE01000002.1_pt1 | contig 345051 bp, 302 predicted proteins | sample 1614581 | NCBI WGS metagenome assembly OKOE01 (sample SAMN04436953, study PRJEB24849) | human gut metagenome | biome: human gut; feature: NICU; material: stool | host: Homo sapiens | place: USA: Saint Louis, MO | collected 2010-01-04 | reverse complement strand
CCGTGGACCCTGAGGCACAACCGGCTACCAACGCCGTGGACCCTGAGGCACAACCGGCTACCAACGCCGTGGACCCCGAGACACAACCGGACGGCACCACGGATCGGACGGTTCCGGGGGATGCGACAGACCATGACCCGCAGGGCTCCACCGAGCCAGACACCACTGAGCCCGTCGAGGCTGCAGCGCAACCACCGACGGGCGAAGACGTCAATCTGGCCGAGGCAGCGGACGATCATCCCTCAGATCCGGCAGCGGAGTGATCCCGGGTTTCTCGAGAGCTGCCGTCTCGGGCCCATGTGACCCATGAGCGATTCGTGTCGATTCCTCGTCCGAGTCGCTCATTTCGCATCCCCATGACCGGTGCTGGAAAGATCGCAAAATGATCACAATTTGGATGCTTTCCCTCCCATCCCCATCGCGTTTCGATAATCTGTGACCAATCAAGTCCCAGAGAGAACAGTTGTTTTACTGGACAGTGACCATGTGGCGTAGATGGGAGCGATCGTGTCCATTCCTACCTTGACCCCCGAGCAGCTCAGCGCTGCCCGCGATCGTGCCACCCAAGCACGTCGAGCACGCGCCGAACTCAAGACGAAGGTGCGTTCTGGGCAGATCACGCTCTCCGAGGGCCTTGACGAAGCACTGGCAGATGACACCCTGTCACACATCAAGGTGGTCGACCTGCTGAAATGCATGCCCCGGGTGGGGGACAAACGTGCCGCCGAGATCATGGAACGTCTCGACATCGCACCGAACAGGCGCATTCGAGGACTGGGGCGTCATCAGCTCGACGATCTGCGTGCCGAGTTCGATCCAGCAGGGCACTGATCTCCCGACCTTTCCCCAGACCCGGGCTGTCATCGAAAGACAGTCGCGGGGCGATCACGACACGCGGGATCATGACGTAAGAGGGTCATGGCGTAACGGGGATCATGGCGTAAGGTGACCGTCATGCTTGATGGCGCCAACCCCACACCACAGATTCCTCAACCACGTGGCCTGACACATGATGGCCCGGTGCACGTTGCCGTGATCTCCGGACCCACTGCCGTGGGCAAGGGAACCGTGGTTGCCGAGCTGCTGCGTCGTCATCCCGACCTGATGGTGTCACGATCCACCACGACCAGGCCACCGCGTCCCCATGAGGTGGACGGGGTGCAGTACGACTTCGTCACCAATGAGCAGTTCGACGATCTTGTCTCCTCCGACGGTCTGCTGGAGTGGGCCACGGTCCATGGTGTTCACCGATACGGAACACCTCGCAAACCCGTGCTCGACGCCGTGAGCGCTGGCAGAGTCGTCATCCTGGAGATCGATCTGCAAGGGGCGCGTCAGGTACGTGAGTCCCTTCCCAGCGCCACCCGTGTCTTCCTGGCGCCGCCGTCCTGGGACGAATTGGTGCACCGTCTCGTCGGCCGTGGCACCGAGTCCCCCGAGCAGCAGCAACGGCGTCTGGCCACGGCACGTACCGAACTGGCATCGGCTGACGAGTTCGACGCCGTGGTCGTCAATGACGAGGTCGACCTGGCTGTTGAACGTTTGGTAGACTTGCTTGGTCTGTGACCACATCCAGGAGGATCTTCCTTGTCTGAGACCAACTCTGAGGGCATCACCTACCCGCCGATCGACCAGCTCATGGAGCACGTCGACTCCAAGTACCGTCTGGTGCTCTTTGCGTCCAAACGGGCCCGTCAGATCAACGCCTACTACTCCCAGCTGGCCGAAGGGCTGCTGGAGAACGTCGGCCCCCTCGTGGAGACCGACAATCAGGAGAAGCCGCTGTCCATCGCCATGCGTGAGATCCAGGACGGTGTGATCCAGACCCACGAGATCACTGCGGAGGAACAGGCCGAGATGGATCGCCAGGCGGAGATGAGCACCGAGGACCTGCTCAAGTCGATGCTTGCCGAGACCGACGAGGAGTCCGCAGAGGCTGCCGATTCCGAGTCGTCGTCAACCGAGTCGGAAAGCTCCGACTGACCTTCGGAGGGGATCACCTGATGGTCTGGTTCGCCAGGAGCATCCACCGGTGTGATCCTCCTGGTCGGCCAGCTTGGTTCGGGCCGATCCCACACTGATACGGGAAGTGCGTCATGGCCGTTGTAGCAGTAGGCGTGGGCGGCGGGATCGCCGCCTACAAGGTGTGTCAGGTCGTTCGGCGTCTGGCCGAGAATGGCCAGGACGTTCATGTGATTCCCACCGACAGTGCCTTGGAATTCGTCGGCCGTCCCACATGGGAGGCCCTGTCCGGTCACTCGGTGCACAGTGGGGTCTTCGATGACGTCCCCGGCGTCGAGCACGTACGACTGGGTGAGCAGGCCGATCTGGTACTCGTCGCGCCGACGACTGCCGATCTGCTCTCCCGGATAGCCCAGGGCAGGGGAGACGATCTGCTCACCACGACGATTCTGGCCTCCCGAGCACCCAAGCTTCTCGTGCCAGCGATGCACACTGCCATGTGGCTCAATCCCGCAACCCAGGAGAATGCCGCTGCTGCTCGCCGACACGGCATCGTCGTCAAGGAGCCGGCTCGAGGCCGCCTGACCGGTCACGACTCCGGTCCGGGACGCATGCCCGAGCCCGACGAGATCGTCTGGTTAGCCCAGAGCCTTCTCGACGATCCCGAATGTGCCGGGCCGATGAGCGCCCAGGACCTTGCTGGCCGGAGGATTCTCGTCTCCGCCGGGGGCACACGTGAACCCATCGACCCAGTGCGATACATCGGCAACCTCTCATCGGGGCGTATGGGGTTCGCCATCGCGGCCAATGCTGCGGCTCGCGGGGCGAAGGTCACCGTCGTTGCTGCCCACACCCAAGCCCAGCTGCCCTCCAGCGTCGAGGTCGTGGCGGTCGACACCACCGAGGACCTCTACCAGGCCATGACGCAACGAGCTCGACAGGCAGACGCCGTCGTCATGGCGGCCGCAGCAGCCGATTTCTCTGCCACACCGGCCACCACCAAGATCAAGAAGCACGAGGGGACCGACCACGTGGGGGAGTCGATGACCCTCGAGCTGCACCAAACCCCCGACGTGCTCGCCCAGATCTGCGCCGATCCGGTGTCCGGGCGAGTCGTCGTGGGTTTTGCCGCCGAGACCACCGACGACCGAGACCAGTTGCTGCACTTGGCAGACGCAAAGCTGCGCCGCAAGGGCTGTGACGTTCTCATCGTCAACGACGTCTCGGCAGGACGAGTATTCGGATCGTCCGACACAGACATCACCGTGGTCCACCAGCAGGGGCCAGGGCGACGAGTCGTGGGCTCCAAGGCGAGGGCAGCCGCTGCCATCGTCGACGAGATCCACCAGCTGCTGGCCCAATGAAACCGGCCCACCAGTGGTGAGCCATGATGCGCGGCTCTTCGCCGCGCGGTCAGGAGACCAGAATGTCCACTCGAACACTGTTCACCTCGGAATCGGTGACGGAGGGCCATCCGGACAAGATCGCCGATGCGATCTCAGACCGGATCCTCGATGAGATGCTGGCCCAGGACCCCACCAGCCACGTCGCCGTGGAGACGCTGGTGGCCACCGGTCAGGTCATGGTCTGTGGTGAGGTCACCACGGAGGCCTATGCCGACATCTCCAGCATTGCCCGTCAGACGATCGTCGAGATCGGCTACGACTCCTCTCGCAAGGCCTTCGACGGCGCCTCCTGCGGGGTCAATGTCGCCCTGGACAACCAGAGTCCGGACATCGCTCAGGGCGTCAACACCTCCTGGGAGGTACGGCACGGGTCGACTGATCCCCTGGATGCCCAGGGAGCCGGCGACCAGGGCCTCATGTTCGGCTATGCCAGCAACGAGACCGCCGCGCTCATGCCGCTGCCGATCGACGTGGCCCATGCCCTGTCGCTGCGACTCACCGAGGTACGCAAGAACGGCACCCTGGACTATCTGTGGCCCGACGGCAAGACCCAGGTCACGGCCCAGTACGACGAGCACAACCGTCCGGTGGGAATCGACACAGTCGTCGTGTCCAGTCAGCACGAGGACGGCGTCGACATCGAGGGACAGATGACCCCGGACCTCATCGAGCACGTCATCACCCCTGTGCTGGGACGCTACGACCTGGCCACCGACGACATGAAGGTGCTCGTCAACCCCACCGGAAAATTCGTCATCGGTGGGCCGATGGGTGACATCGGACTCACCGGGCGCAAGATCATCGTCGACACCTATGGTGGTATGGCCCGACACGGCGGCGGGGCCTTCTCGGGCAAGGACCCCTCCAAGGTGGATCGTTCCGCCTGTTACGCCATGCGCTGGGTGGCCAAGAACATCGTGTCCGCTGGACTTGCCGATCGCGCTGAGTGCCAGGTGGCCTATGCCATCGGCAAGGCGCAACCGGTCGGGTTCCGCATCGACACCTTCGGTACCAACAAGGTGCCCGAGTCCGTCATCGAGAAGGCGGTGCTCACCGTGTTCGACCTGCGTCCAGCAGCCATCGTGCGCGACCTTGATCTGCTGCACCCGATCTACGGTCAGCTCGTCGCAGGTGGACACTTCGGCCGCACCCTGCCCGGAGTCACCTGGGAGCAGACCAATCGCGTCGATGACCTGCTCGCTGCCGTGAAGTGATCCGGGAGGCCTTCGAGGCAGCCGAATCTGCAGGGCGCCATGTCGGAACCGCACTGACTCACGACATGGCGCCCCCATGCCGTCCGTCGTAGTCTTGCGCCCATGACACGTCGTACCACACCGTCCACCCTGCTGATTCCACCGGACAGCGAGCTGGCCGAGTCGCCCTTCGTCGCGATGGACTTCGAGACCGCGAACCGACTGAGCGGTGTGTCGGCCTGTCAGATGGCCTTGGTCCGCGTTGCCGACGGGGTCGTCACCGACGAGCTGGACACCCTCATCAAACCGCCGAGTGGGTGGGACCACTTCGAGTTCACCTACCTGCACGGTATCGGCCCGGACGAGGTACGTGATGCACCGAGCTGGCCGGCCATCGCAGACCAGGTACGCGATTTCGTGGCAGACGTGCCGGTGTATGCCCACAACGCCGCATTTGACCGCGGCGTCTGGGCGCAGCTGGACGAGTTCTTCAACACCTCGACCCTGCCACGACGGTTCTACTGCTCCTACCGGACCGCCAAGCGCATGGTTCCCGGGCTGCCCAACTACAAACTGCCCACCGTCGTGCATGCCTGCAATCCAAGCTTCGACCTGGATCACCACCACGCCGGTTCCGACGCCCAGGCCTGCGCACAGATCGTCATCGCCCTGCAGCAGATGAGTTCCAAAGCCCTCTGACGACTGAGCGTGATCACGCAGGAGGGGCACAGGAGAGTATGGCTGCCGGAGGAATGAGTAGTCCCCGGCCCGAAGCTGGCTAGGGTGGAGAGGACGCAGTCGACTCCCCGGAAAGGCTTGCCATGACCATCGAGCTTCCCGTAGCCCCACAGGTCGTTGATGACCTCATCTCCCGTTTACCACGAAGCTCATTCATCAATGGTCACTTCATTGATGGTGAACCACACATGCACGTTGTCAATCCGGCCACTGGTGAGGATCTCCTCACCATGTCCGCCGCAGACCCGCGGACCAGTGGGGACGCTGCCCTGACGGCTGCCTGCACTGCCGGGCCCGCATGGGCTGAGTCCACCCCACGACGTCGTTCGGAGACATTGCGTCGTGCCTACGAGTTGTGCCACGAACGAGCTGATGACCTGGCCCTCACCATGACCCTGGAGATGGGCAAGCCGCTGGCCGAGTCCTATGGCGAGGTCACCTATGGCGCGGAGTTCCTGCGCTGGTTCTCCGAGGAGGCGGTACGTGGCCCGGGACGCGCCCGCCCGGCGCCTGGTTCGGTGGGGCAGGACATGATCGTCACCTCCCAGCCAGTGGGACCGTGCCTGCTCATCACACCGTGGAACTTCCCCCTGTCGATGGGCACTCGAAAGATCGCCCCAGCCCTCGCAGCAGGCTGTCCCGTCGTCCTCAAGCCCGCATCGGCGACACCACTGACCGCACTGCTGCTCATGGAGATCCTGCGGGATGCCGGTGTCCCCGATGGGGTCGTCAACTGTGTGGTACCGACGAGCTCCTCGGAGTTCTCCAGCCATCTCATGGCCGATCACAGGTTGCGCAAGATGTCGTTCACCGGTTCCACCCAGGTGGGACGTGACCTGCTCTCCCAGGCCAGTGAGCATGTGCTGCGCACCTCGATGGAGCTGGGTGGCAATGCTCCGTTCCTCGTCCTGGACAGCGCCGACATCCCCACCGCAGTCACTGCCGCCATGGCTGGAAAATTCCGCAACAATGGTGAGGCGTGCACTGCTGCAAACCGGATTTACGTCCATTCTGACGTAGCTGATGAATTCATCCATGCCTTCGTGGTGCAGACCGAGAAACTGGTTCTCGGTGACGGTTGTTCCGCGGCAACCACGCTGGGCCCGCTCATCGACCCCGACGCTGTGACCAGGTGTGCTGAACTCGTCGACGACGCGGTGTCGCGAGGTGCAACGGTCCTCACGGGAGGCACGATCCCGGACCGGGAGGGGTTCTTCTACCCAGCGACTGTGCTCAAGGACGTTCCTGCCGATTCCCGGGTGTGCCATGAGGAAATCTTCGGACCAGTGGCGCCCATCATCGTCTGTGACGACGTCGACGAGATGCTTGACCTGGCCAATGACACACAGTTCGGACTCATGGCCTATGTCGCCGGCCAGGATTTGGACCAGGTGCGTCATGTGGTGCGCAGACTCGATTCCGGAATGGTCGCCGTCAACGTCGGGGTGGCCTCTGACCCGGCTGCACCGTTCGGCGGGGTAAAGGAGTCCGGGATCGGGCGTGAGGGCTCTCACGAAGGACTCAGTGAATACCTCGAGCTGAAATACGTGCGCCTGGGGTGAGCGAGCAGATGACCTCGGACGAGGATCTGGTGATTCCTGACGAGCAGTGGGTGGCGCACGTCTGCGTCGCCTCGGGGTTGGCCCATCTTGATCGGCCATTCGACTACCTGGTGCCTGCCGACCTCGTGGAGCAGGTGAGTGTCGGGGTGCGGGTGCGCGTACGACTGGCCGGACGCCTGTGTGACGCAATCGTGCTCGCCGTCGACCATGACCACATCGCGGGGATGCAGCTGGCGAATCTGGAGAAGGTGGTCTCGGCCCAGCCGGTCACGACTGTCGAGCAGCTGCGACTGGCACGCGCGGTGGCCGACCACTATGCCGGAACCCTGGAGGACGTCCTGCGCTGGGCGATTCCCACCCGTCATGCCCGCACCGAGGCTGCCACCCCGCCCGAGTGGCCACAGCCCCGACCACTCGGACACGACGTTCCCGCCCCCGACAGCCCCCGACTCACCACAACGGGACGCGGTGCACATGATCCTGTCGCAACAGGACCCCATGTGACCGGATCTGCCGAGCCTCGACTTGTCACCACGCGGGACACCACCGTCTCGGGGATGGCTGCCATTGAACGGGGGGCCCAGTTCCTCACCCAGGTGCGAGCAGGAGAGTCCCCACGCGGCTTCTGGCGGGTGACACCGGTGAGTGGACCAGCCGATGAGCTCGCACTGGGTTCCTGGACACTGGGACTGTGTCAAGCCGTGTCGGCAGCCGTGGTCAGCGGCCGTACTGCCCTGTGCTGCGCTCCCACTGTTGAGGAGGTCGATGAACTCGCCGAAACCCTGGAATCGCAGCTGGGGCCAGGGACGGTGGCCAGACTTCATGCCGAGCAGTCCACTGCCGCTCGGTGGCGCAACTATCTGGCAGTGCTACGCGGCCAGGCGCGGATCGTCGTCGGAACACGTTCGGCCGTCATGGCTCCACTGCGAGATCTTGGTGTCATCTGTGTGTGGGACGAGGGATCGGACGTCCACGACGAGAAACGTGCCCCGTACCCCAACACTCGAGACGTGGCGGCACTACGTGCCCACACCGAACACGCTGCGCTCCTGCTGGCCGACCACGGTTGCTCGGTGCCGGTGGCCCGCTGGCTGGAATCGGGGTGGCTCGCCCTCATCCAGGCCGATCACAAGACGGAACGTCGGGTGTGCGCACCCGTGCGGGTACCCGGCGATTCCGATGTCGCCCTCGCCCGTGACCCCCTGGCGACCTCGGTACGCATCCCCGACCTTGCCCTGCAGACCATTCGTGCTGGGCTCGTTCAGGGACCGGTCCTGGTTCAGGTTGCTCGCACCGGAGACCTGGTGCGTCCGTCCTGTGACCGCTGCCGTACACCCATCGTCTGTTCCTCGTGCGGCGGGCCGATGCACGCGCGTCGCACCACCGACGGCACCGAGCTCACCTGCCAGTGGTGCGGGCAGAAGCAGACGGACTGGTCGTGCGCCACCTGTGGCGCCACGACGATCCGATCCGGTCTGGTGGGTGCCAGCACCACTGCCGAACAACTGGGACAGGCCTTCCCCGACACGACGGTCGTCGACTCCTCGTCCGATCACGTCACCACGACGATTGGGACGCAGCCCGTCCTCGTGGTGTGCACCCCAGGGGCAGAGCCACGCTCGGAGTCCGGGTATGCCGCTGCCGTGGTGCTGGACGCCACCTCGGCCCTGGAACGGCCCGGGCTCACCAGCGTCGAGCAGACCGTGGATCGGTGGTTCCACGTCGTCTCCCTGGTGCAGGGCGCCCCGGAGGGGGGACGGGTGGTGCTGGTGGGCCCGACGGGGAACCGTGCCGTGCAGGCGCTCATTCGCAATGACCCGGTGGGCTGGGCCCGACGAGAGCTTGCCGACCGTCTGGAGGCGGGTTTTCCCCCAGCGACGTGCGCCGCCATCATCAGTGGCTCGGACCAGGCTGTGCAGGCCGCCGTCGAGCAGCTGTGCGCCGCATCCAGCGATGCGACGGCCCTCACCGGAACACCGGCACATGTCGACGTGTTGGGACCGGTGCCGATCCCGAACCGGCACGGTGACGACGAGCCCCGTCTCCAGGCGATCGTGCGCACCCCGGCCAGTGAGGCAGCCTCTCTGGCCACCATCCTTGCCCACCTACGTGCCCAGCACACCATGAGTCGTGCCGAGGGGACCCTGCGCATCCGCATGGATGGCACCACCGAGATGTGAACTCTCCCCGTGCACGACTCAGTACAACGCCGGCTCACCTGCCCCACGGTGACACCGAATCCGGCCCCTCACCGCTGGAGCACCACGTCATCGACGCAATGATGGATAGGTTGGAGATTGTGAAACTGCTCTTTGCTGGAACACCCGAGATCGCCTGCCCGGCGCTGGCGGCACTGGACGACGACCCCCGCCACGACGTGGTGGCCGTGCTCACCCGCCCGGACGCCGCCGTGGGCCGGCACCGCACTGCGCGCCCCTCACCGGTGGCCGCCCTGGCGCACCAGCGGGGGATTCGCACCATCAAGGCCACCTCGGTACGCACGGGGGCTGGCCATGACGAGGTGGCCGGTCTCGACGTGGATGCCGCAGTGGTCGTCGCCTACGGTGGGCTCGTCCCGGCCGATCTTCTCAAGATCCCCGAGCACGGCTGGATCAACCTGCACTTCTCACTGTTGCCGCGCTGGCGTGGTGCCGCCCCGGTCCAACGAGCCATCATGGCAGGTGATGAGCGGACCGGAGCCTGCGTCTTCCAACTGGTTCCCGAGCTCGACGCGGGGGCGGTTCATGCGTCGATGACGACCACGATTGGCCCCACGGAGACCTCCGGTGAACTTCTGGAACGTCTTGCCGCCGACACCACCGGTCTCATCGCAACGGCCTTGGACCGCATGGCTGATGGCATCGACCCCACCCCGCAACCGGAGCAGGGCGTCACCCATGCCGCCAAGATCACCCCACAGGAGGCCCGTATCGACCCGTCGCTGCCGGCTCGCACCCTGAATCGTCTCATCCGTGGCACGTCCCCAGCCCCCGGGGCGTGGGGACTGCTGGATGGCAGACGCTTCAAGATCCTGCGCACCTGCCTCGTCGATCCAGCACGCAGTCACGAGGCAGATCTGGACTCAGACCTTGCCCCCGGTGAGCTTCATGCCACGAAGAACAACCTGTACCTGGGCACGGGGGAGGGGGTCCTGCGGCTCATGGACGTCCAGGCGTTCGGCAAGAAGGCGATGCACGGTGCCGACTGGGCACGTGGCGCACACCCGAATGGCAAGGTGCTGTCATGAGTTCGCGATCGCATTCCAGGCGTCGTCGCCGCTGCGACCCGGTGCGTCGCGTCGCCTACACGGCTCTGTTGGCCACCGAGACGCGCGGTGCCTATGCCAACCTCGCCCTGGCCGAGCAGCTACGGATGAGCGCACTCACCGGGCGCGATGCCGCCTTCGCCACCGAACTGGTGGACGGTACGGCCCGCGGCACCGGGAGTTGGGACCGCATCATCGCCGCTGCAGGTGGACGTCCTGCCAGCACGTTGCAGCCGGGGGTGCGCGTCGTCCTGCGGATGGCCTGCCACCAGGTCCTGCAGATGCGGGTGCCGACGCACGCCGCTGTCGGCACCTCGGTGGATCTTGCCGCCCACGTCATCGGGGAGCGGGTCACCGGGCTGGTCAATGCCGTGGCCCGCAAGATCTCCCTGCACGGCCTGCCCGAGTGGGCCGAGATCATTGCCCCCGACAACCCGGTCGAGCAGCTTACCATCGCCAGCCTGCACCCCCGATGGATCGTGACGGAGTACGCAGAACTTCTGGCGGGCGACGAATCGCTCGATTCCGAGGATCACGCGCCCGACGGTGGAGCTGGCTGCGACGAGGTGCGCCGTGCCCTCATGGCCGACAACATCGCCGCGACCCCCACCCTCGTCGTGCGGCCCGGACTCGCCACGGTCGACGAACTGCTCGCCCAAGGGGCGAGCGCGTGTGAGTACTCCCGATTCGGCGCGCACCGCGCCGGAAATCCACGCGAGGTGCCAGCAGTCGCCGACGGACGAGCCGGCGTGCAGGACGAAGGATCCCAACTGGTGGCAACCGCCCTGGCCGACGCCTGCGATGTCGATGGACCGTGGGTCGACATCTGTGCTGGCCCCGGGGGCAAGGCGGCACTGTTGGCCGCACTGGCCGCCGAGCACCATCGTTTCTTCGCCGCCGGTGAGCTGCACCCGCACCGTGCCCAGCTGGTTGCCCATGCTCTGGCACCGATCCCCGGGGATCACGCCGTCCTCGTCGCCGACGGCACCCATCCACCCGTGCGGCCCGGAGTGTGTGCCGCCGTCATGGCCGACGTGCCGTGCTCCGGTCTGGGAGCGCTGCGCCGCCGTCCCGAGTCCCGCTGGCGGGAACGCGACCTCGAGGCCCTCGTGCTGCTGCAGCGGAGCCTCCTGCACAACGCCATCGCACTGGCCAGGCCGGGCGGTGTCATTGGATACGTCACCTGCTCACCGCATCATCGCGAAACCACCGAAGTCGTCTGCCAGGCGCTCCGGCACGAACCGGTGGAGGCCCTGGACACCCCGAGTCTCATGGCCGGCGTGCCCGACTGTGCCACCGGCCCGGACGGCAGGTTCGTCCAGCTGTGGCCGCACCGGCATGGTACCGATGCCATGTTCTGCGCAGTCCTGCGTAGAACGTCCTGATGGCCGTGACGGGCTGTCTGGGAGGTCACATCGAGGCCGTGGCCAGAGATCTATGAATCGGCACCGATCCTCTAGGCTGGGGTCATGACTGTGCGCATCACCCCGAGCATTCTCAATGCCGATTTCGCCGACATGGGCCGGGAGGTGGGACGCATCGAGTCCGCCGACGGCGTCCACATCGACGTCATGGACAACCATTTCGTGCCGAATCTCACCATGGGTGTGCCGATGGTCGAGGCTCTGCGCAAGGTGACCGATCTGCCGTTCGACGCGCATCTCATGATTGAGGATCCCGACGTGTGGGCACCGGGATATGTCGACGCTGGTGCCCAGACCGTCACCTTCCATCTGGAGGCGGCCAAGGCACCGATCCGTCTGGCCCGCGAGATTCGTTCCCGAGGTGGACGGGCCGCCGTCGCCCTGAAACCGGCCACCCCGGTGGAGCAGATCGCAGACTTCATCGAAGAGTTCGACCAGGTGCTGCTCATGACGGTCGAGCCCGGATTCGGTGGTCAGTCATTCCTGGACTGCGTCCTGCCCAAGATTCGTCGGACCCGTGAGCTCATCGACCGCACTGGCAAGGACATCTGGCTGCAGGTCGACGGGGGAGTCTCGCCACGGACGATTGCCCGCGCGGCACGGGCTGGTGCCGACACCTTCGTCGCGGGATCGGCCGTCTACCGGGCGGAGGCACCCGATGAGGCGGTGCAGCGGTTGCGGGAACTCGCCACTCGTGCCGTGGCCTGAGACCTCCTGAGCCCTGTCGAACGGGGTAGGGCCACAACAGGGAGATTGCACGACCGGTGACGTGCCACATGGTCATCACATGTCTGGGCCGGGTTCCTCGCCCCGCGGGGGATCCTCCTTCGATGACGGGGGCTGTGGCCCTGCAGGACCGGTTTCGGACTGTGAATCGTCGCCATCGGTTCGGGGCCTGGAGTCCGTCTGCCGTTCCGCCTTGCGATTGCGCAGGTACGACTGGAACTCCACGGCAAGGACGTCTCCGGTGAGCCCTTCGGGCAGGTCGGCGTCCTGCTCCTGCTCCATGTCGCGAATGTACTCGGGCAGCCCCTCGGTCTGGGTGGCCTCCTGGGAGACCTCCTCGACCCACTGCTGGGATTGCGCACGCAATTCCTCGGACACCAGGGCCAGACCGGTGAGTTCCTCGACGCGCAGCAGCAGGGCAAGCACGGCAGGAGGGCAGGGCGGTTCGAAGGCGTACTGGGGCACGAACGCCCACAGACCCATGGCGTCCGTGCCAGACTTACGTACCTCCTCCACGAGGACGGACGGCAGCCCGACCGGCCCCTCGTAGTCCACCTCGTCAATGCCCAGCCGCGATGCCATCTGCGCATCACTCACCGCCCCCGACACCGGCAGCGGGCGGGTGTGGGGCACGTCGGAGATCATCGCACCGAGCACGACGACACCGGCCGGGTCGAGCCGCGCGAACTTCTCGATGAGATCGGCACAGTACCGTCGCCAACGAAGATTGGGTTCGGGGCCGGTGACGCACACCACGGGCTGATCCTCGTCGAGTCCCTGCCACAGGGTGGTCGTCGGCCACGTAATGGTGGCCTCGGAATCCGTCACCCGTCGCACGGGACGCAGGATCTGGTAGTCGTAGTAGTCCTCGCAGTCCAGTTCCACCGATGGCATGAGGTGGTACCGGTCGACGATGTTCATGACGGCATCGAAGGAGGCACCTCCAGCGTCGTTCCAGCCTGAGAATCCGACGACGATCCACGGACCAGATGACTGTGAAGACGGCATGGTGCACAGCCTATGTCATGTTCCCCTCGTACCGGTAGAGTCGTGGGCACCCGTCGAGGTGGTCCTCGACAGGGCCCCTGACAACCCGACCCGTCCAGACTCCGGAGCCGCTCCATGCACATGTTCGCCGCCGTCCTGTGGGATTTCGATGGCACCCTCGTCAACACCGAACCTCGGTGGGCGCAGGCAGAGGACACCCTGTTGGCACGCTACGGCACGTCCTGGGGCGAGGACTCCCACAATTTCACCGGACGGCCGGTCATCGAGGTCTGCCAGGAGATGGCTCGGATCATCGACAACGGGATGAGCGCGCAGGATGTGCTGACCGAGTTCGTCGCCATCGTTGCGCAGCTCAACAGGGAACAGGACGTTCCGTGGATGCCCGGCGTTCCACAGCTGTTGGCCGACCTGCACGAGGCCGGGGTGCCGATGGCCATCGCCACCAGCGCACTGCGCAGGACGGTCCAGCCCATCCTCGACCACGTCGATCCCGACTGGTTCGGTGCTGTCATCACTGCTGACGACGTGGACCACGAGACGGCCAAACCCCATCCCCGTCCCTACCTGGACGCTGCTGCCGCGCTGGGGGTGGCGGCCACCGACTGCCTCGTCGTGGAGGATTCGGCCACCGGGGCTGCTGCCGCGGCCGCGGCTGGTGCCGTCACCCTCGTCGTCGACGGGGCAGCCACCCCTGGCCCGACACCACGACGTGTTCATCGCCATGATCTGTCCGGTCTGCGCACCAGCGATCTCGTCAAGCTCTGGAACCTGGCCCAGGAACAGCCCGTGCCCTTGGCCTCGGGGGGCGGCGGGGTGCTGCGTGAGGGGGAGCGGATCACCCTCACCGACAACAAGGGGCGTCGTCATTCCATCGTCCTCAAGGCTGGCGGGATCTTCCACACCACCAAGGGAGCCGTGCGTCACGATGACCTCATCGGGGGACCGCAGGGGGTCGTCGTCTCGTCGGTGGGCGGGCTGGAGTTCCTGGCCCTGCGCCCCACGTTGAGCGAGTTCACCGTGTCCATGCCGCGTGAAGCAGCCATCATCTACCCCAAGGAAGCTGCCCAGATCGTCATGTGGGCAGATGTCTTCGCCGGGGCACGGGTGTTGGAGGCGGGGGTGGGGTCCGGCGGACTCTCCATCCCACTGCTGCGTGCCATTGGTCCGACCGGCAGGCTGCACTCCTACGAACGGCGTGGCGAGTTCGCCCAGGTGGCAGCTCGCAATGTCGAGAACTTCTTCGGGACGACACCGGACACGTGGAACCTTGAGGTGGCAGATCTCGTCACCGACATCGGTCCGGAACCCATCGACCGGGCGATCCTCGACATGCTCGCCCCGTGGGAGTGCATCGACGCAGTGGGACGGGTGCTCGTACCCGGCGGGCTGCTGTGCTGCTACGTGGCGACGACCACCCAGATGGGGCGAGTGATGGAGACCTTGCGTGCCGAGGGCGGCTGGACCGAACCGGAAGCCACCGAGACCACCACTCGCCCGTGGCACGCCGAGGGGTTGGCGATCCGCCCGGCACACGGGACGACGGGACACACCGGTTTCCTCGTCATCGCCCGTCGCCTCGCTCCTGGCGTGCAGGCACCGATCCGCAAGCGACGTCCGGCACCCGGAGCGTACGGCCCCGACTACCACGGCCCGCGGCCCAGCCATCTGCCGGATCCCCGCAACCTGCCGAATCCCCGTGCCGAGGATCCCCGTGCCGAGTGACTGACGCACAGGTGATGTCACGATCCTGCTGGGCCCGGGCGTGACCCCCGGACCCACGACCGACGGTGGGCATCGCGGCAGGATCCTCGGCCTGCCCGTGCCCCTCAGCCGTGTCCTGCGATGATTCTAGTCACCCAGGACGCGTCGGACTCACTCCCGGTGCACCAGCACGGCAGCGGTGCACCGGGAAACCCTGAGGTCCATCACCTCGGGGGAACCGAGAAGGCCCATCACCTGGGGTGAACCGAGAAGGCATAGTCACCACTGGAGGTGGAGGTGACCATCGGCGGGTGCAGGTCTCGCATCCGGAACCTCTTGTGTCGGTGTCCCAGCCAGGCGATGCAGAACAGGCTGATGGCGAGCAGGACTGCTTGGACCGTGATACCCGTGACGAAGTAGTGCAGCGGACCGTCGGAGATGAGGTATCGGAAGGCATCCACCGAGTACTTCATCGGCATGAACACCGCCAGATGCTCGTAGAAGGCCGGCAACATGGTCACCGGGAAGGTGCCGCCACAGGTGGGCAGCTGCAGCACGAGGAGGATGAGGAAGACCGCGGTCTGCGGACTACCCATGATGAGTCGTAGGACGTGTGCCATCGCCATCCAGGCCAACGACGTCACCGTCACGAACAACAGGAGCAGCCACGGGTGCACTGGATCCAGTCCGAGAACCAGCCACACACCGAAGATCATGATGAGTGCTCCCACCAGGCAGACGGTGGCAGCTGGGCCGAATCCCATCATGAGCAGGCGTACCGACGAGGCACGTCCAGCTTGGGCGCGTCCGGAGATGGTGCGCAGCACGAGGAATGTCGAGATCGCGGAGATCCACATGGCGATGGAGAAGAACATCGGCGCCAGGCCTCGTCCGTAGTACTTGGCCGGATGGTCGACCGTCTGCTCGACGTCCACCGGAGTGCTCATGACCTTCGACATGGTCTCGGTCTGGGTGGGGCTCAGGCTCGGCATCTTCTTGTAGCCGTCCTGCAGTCCCGTGGACAACTGGCTGGCACCGGTGGTGAGGGTGTCGGTGCCCTTCTTGAGCTGACCCAGTCCGTTGGACAGTTGCACAACGCCCGAGACCACCTTGGGCATCTTCTCGGTCGCCTCGCGACCTGATTGGGTGGCCTTGTGCACCGCGGAGTCCATGTCCTTGGCGCCGGACTCGGCGGTTGCCATGGAGGCCTTGAGCTGATCGGTTCCCGCATTGGCCTTGTCGACGTCGCGGTTGAGGCGATCCAGGGCAGACTTGGCGTTCTGTGCCGCCTGGTTGGCCGTGGACTGGTCGAGGCTCAGATTGAGCCCGGCGGAAGCGTTGGCGACGGCGGCGACATTCGACGAGACGGTCGTCGTCGCACTGGCAGCCCCGGAGAGGTTCTTGACGAGCTCGATGTAGTGCGCGTCATGGGCCAGTTCCGGGTGGGTGGAAAGCAGCTGGGTCGACGCGTCGCGGGCACCGGAGACATTGCTGTTGATCGTCGTGACAGTGGGACCGTTGGGATTCTCGAGTTTCCCGGTGGCAGTCACCAGATGCTTCGCCTGTTGCTGCAGAGCTGGCAGGTTGTTGTTGATCTGATCGATGAGTTGACCGGTCTGGGCATTGACGACCTGGGCGTCCTCACCGACGTCCTGCGCAGCAGCGGCAATCGTCGTACTCCCATTCCTGGCCTGACCGACGGCCTGGGTGAGCTTGCTCGATGCCGAGTCGGCGTCGTTGAGGGCAGAGTTGACGCGATTGACGGATTCCTGGCCTTCTCCCAAGGACTTCGTCGCGTCGAGCATCTTGGTGTTCATGACGGTGACGGCGTCGTTGACGGACTTGTTGCCGTCGGAGACCTTCTTGGCACCATTGGAGGCATTGCCCAGGGACTCCTTGACCTTCTGCAGGTTGCCGAAGACCGATTCGAAGTACGTCTGGGTGACGGACTCGTCCAAGGCCTTGCCCAACGAGGTCTCCACCTGGGAGGTGAGCAGGCCGATGATGAAGCCATTGGCATCGTCGCGACGCAGCTGCAGGGTGGCGCGAGCTGGTTTGTAGTCACCGGCACTGACGAGGTTCTTGGAGAAGTCCTTGGGAATGGTGATGACCATGTAGTAGTCGCCGGCGCGCAGACCGTCGAGAGCAGCCTGGGAGTCGGTCCCCATGAAACGCCAGTCGAACATGGGGCGGTTCTTCAGTTGCCCCTCCAGCTGGCTGCCACCATCGACCGTCCGGTCACCGAAGGTGGTCGGCTCGTCAAGATCGACCACTGCGATGGGCACGTCGTCGGTGTTGGCGTAGAGATCCCAGTTGGCGTGCAGGTACACCCCGCCGTAGAGCAGCGGGATGATGAGCACGAAGAACAACGCCAGACGGGAGCGTCCCTTGAATCGACGGAACTCGTACTTGAGAAGCTTGGCCAGGTTGATCAACATGAACTGTCACTCCTCGTTGTCGTGTGCGGAACTGTCACCGTCATGGCGAAAGACGTCACCAAGGGTGGGCGCACCGTCTGAGTCCTCGCCTGGATCCGGGGCGGGGCCCGGGCCGGATTCCTGTTTCTCCTCACCAGCGGTGTAGGACGCGGGTTCCTCGGAACGTGACCTGCTGGGGACGAAACCATCGGGTCCGGGTTGCTGGGCAGCTGCCTCGCGACGTTTGGTGCTGAACCGGGGCAGCTGATCGAGTTTGATCGGTTGGGCCATGGCCATGCGTTTGGATCGCGGAAGGCCGAGATCCACGGCCTCGGGAGGCACCGAGTCGTCATCCATCGTCGCAGCGATGATAGTGGCATCCTCATGCCGGGCAAGTTTGAGCAGGATGTCGAACAGTGGACGCTGATGGCGGTGGGGGACCATGGAATCTGCGTCGTCCAGGACGATGACCTTGGCGGGGCGCAGCATGGCCAGGCACACGGAGGCGACAGCCCGTTCCACCGACGAGAGCTGCTCGAGCTCACAGGAGTGGTCGATCGTCATGCCCAAGGTCTCCTCGAACTCACGAACCCGATCCTTGCCCTGCTGGGCGGAAATCGCGTCGATGTAGCACCGCTCCACCACCGACTCGTCGATGGTGAGACGATCCTCGGGCTGCACGTAATCGGCAAGTCGGGCGACGCTGGTGTACTTCATCGCCTCGTAGGGTTTTTCTATCGCGTTGATGCCGTTGATGAACAAGGTACCCTCTGCCCGCCGGAATCGTGCCGTCAAGGACAACAGCAGGGCAGACTTTCCAGATCCCCGATCGCCATGGACGATACCCAGTTGCCCCGGGTACAGGTCGAGGTCGAGAGGACCGAATATCGTTCCCTGACGTGCCGAGGCCGTCAGTCCAACCGCATGTACGAGCGGTTCAGTCATTGCAGAATTCCCTTGATAGTTCGACAGATGGCATCTGCCACCAGTGACTCGGTGACGATGTCGGGCAGTGCACAGTGCTCCAGGGCCATGGCATTGGCCAGACCAAGGATGGCGATGGACATCGTCTGCATGTCTGCGCCGTCGATTCCCATGGATGGCGAGAAGGTGGCCAGGGCCTCGCAGATGGCGTCAAACCGCTGTACCACCAAGTCCCGGTAGGCCAGGGCGACCTTGGGATCGGAGTTGGCGATCTGACGAAACTCGGCGAGACGTAGCTGCCAAGGAACATCGTCCATCAGTGAGGCCGCGACACGACGGCTGAAGTCACCGACTGGGTCGGAGCTCCCACTGGTACGTACCTGGTCGATGGTCTGGGCGATGGACTCCAGTTCGATGCGTGAATGGGCCATGCACACCTGGCAGAACAGTTCGGGCTTGGACCCGAAACTGGAGTAGATGGCCCCCTTGGTGTACCCAGCGTCCCGGGCAATGGTGCGCAGATCTGCACCGGAGTAACCGTGCTCCTGAAAGTTCTGCGCCGCTGAGGCGAGGATGGCAGCGCGTACGTCCGGGCGCGCCTGCCCCGTGTCCTGCGTCATGGTCACCGTGTCTTTCCAAGGTCCGATACCAGCGGAATCGGGTCCCCATCGTAGTGATCATCGTGGTCGATCCAAAATGCTCACCGCTGTGCTGAAGGATTCTCATGAAAGTGTCACGCAGTGGACACCTGGACGCATTCCTCCGGACACCTCGGGGCAAGGGCGATCACACTGCGCTGGTTGCACGCCGTGGTCAAGGGTGGGTGAGAAACGAATACGTCACGGCTCTCCGGAAGATCAGCTTCACATCTGGCGTGAGGGCTGCGTCCCGATAGTCTGGACACGTCGTCGACAGGCAAGGAGGAGCATGACCCAGCAACCGCTCACCCAACGCTCCAATGAATACCTCACCCCTGACACGGCATCGTTTGCCGAGCTGTTGAGCAGCATGGCTCCTCAGATGTGGCCGCCAGCGTCCATCGACTCCTCGGCTCCGGAGATGAGACGTCACGGCACCTCCATCGTCGCGGTGAAGTACACCCAGGGTGTCGTCATCGCCGCACATCGGCGCAGCGCCCTGGGACACGTCATCACCCAGCAGGACATCGGCCAGGTGATCAGCTCCACCGCGAGTCACGCCGTGACTGCCATGGCCGGACCCAGCGGTCTCGTCTTCGAGACGATGCGCCTGTTCACCATCGAGGTGGAGCATTTCGAGAAGGTCGATGGCCATCGTCTGTCCCTGGATGGTCAGGCAGCACGACTGTCCAATCTGGTACGCGTCACCAACACCCCCACCTCGGGTGGAATCCTCGTGACGCCGATCCTCGCCGGATGGGACGAGGACCGTCATCGCGCCCGCATCTTCAGCTACGACGTCACCGGTGGACGCATCGAGGAGGCCTCCTTCGCCTGCGCCGGCAAGGGGATGATCTTTGCCAAGAACCATCTGAGCAATGCCAACCTGGCTGCGATGAGCCAGGCCCAGGCGATTCACATGACCCTGCAGGCCGTTCACGCTGCAACTGCCGACGATCCGGTGCCCAGCCTTGCCGATGCCGTCGTCCCCGAGGTGCGCATCATCGACCCCAGTGGGATCACCACCCCGGACACGACCCAGGTGCGACGCTGGCTCAAGGACCTGGTGGACGCACACACCATCGGGACCGACACGACCGCCGCCACACCGCGGACACATCCCACTGACGACACCTCCAACCCGACAGACGCCACCTCCGACGCGGCCACGAGCGAGGACCCCGCCGACCTCGAGCACACAACTGACGATGCGTCATCCCTCGCCAGTGGCGAGGATTCTGGTGGCGAACACCAGGAAGGGGCCTCCGGCCAGACGCATAGCCCCCATGAGGACGGTCTGGACCAGAACACGTCGAAGAAGTCACGCACCACGTCTGAGAAGATGCGCGAGTCTGAGGAGCTGCACGGGTCTGAAAAACTGCATGGGGAGGACCGATGAGCACACCGTGGTACGTGCCGCCACAGCAGTGGGTGGACGATCGTCATCGCTTTCTGCACGAGGCCCTGGCCCCCCATCTGCCGCTGGTCGTGGCCCAGTGCGCCAGCGGAATCGCCCTCGTGGGCCCGCAGGTGTCCGCGCAACTGCATCGCACCGGGGAGATCCTGGGTGGCATCGGGATGGCTGCCGTGGGCAAGTTCAGCGAGATCGAGATGCTGCGCATCGCTGGGATTCGACAGGCGGACATCTCGGCATATCTGTACTCCCGCACCGATGTGCACGCACAGTCCCTGGCCAGCTGGTACGGCCGGCATCTGGGAGCCGCCTTCGCCGACCCGACGACCAAACCCTACGAAGTGCAGATGGCCTTGGCCGAACTGGGAACGACGAGTCAAGCCGATGCCATCTTCACCATCGACGCCGATGGCACCGTGAGCGAGTCCGTCGGTCCAGTGATCCTTGGTGCCAACCAGGATCGAACCACGAGGCTGCAGGCCGATCTCACCGAACAGCAGCCGCTGGACGAGGTGGTCCACACTGTGACAACACGTCTCGGCGTCCCGGTGGATCAGATGGAGGTTGCACTGCTGGAGCGCGGACGCGGCCCCCGGGCATTCCACCGTGTCGATCTAGGCACGGATCTGCGGCAGCCGTGACGAGCAACACCGCGGTGGGTCCTCACCAGGCTCACCATCGAGCCCATCGAACTCGCACCGAGAAAGGAGATGCGGACATGGCACGTGTCAATGGTGAAATGGTGATTGCGATTGACGGGCCCAGCGGTTCGGGCAAGTCGTCGACCTCGCGCATGGTTGCCACCCGGTTGGGTCTTGCGCATCTGGACACCGGCTCCATGTATCGCGCACTGGCCTGCGCCGTGTCCCGAGCCGGGATCAACCCCCAGGACGAACCTGACCGGGTCATCGATCTGGCAGGCAGCGCCGACATCAGGGTGGACACCCGGCCTGGTCGCGACACGGTGGTCATCAATGGGGTGGACGTCACCGAGGAGATTCGCAACCCGCGTACCAGCGCCCGGGTCTCCGCAGTTGCCACGATCCCACAGGTGCGGGTGCTGCTCGTGGAACGAATGCGCGACATCGTCGAACGGAACGATCGGCGGATCGTCGTCGAGGGGCGAGACATCACCACTGTCGTGTGTCCCGATGCGCAGGTGCGGGTGCTGCTCGTGGCCGACCCCGCCGTGCGGATGGCTCGACGCGCCCGTGAGCTGGGTGACGACGTGGACCAGACGCAGATGCACGACCAGATCGTTCGTCGCGACCGGGACGACGCCACCGTCAGTCAGTTCGAGACGCCGGCCCCGGGAGTCACCCTCATCGACTCCACCTCGTTGGACCTGGACGAGGTCGTTGCCAGGGTGGTGGCACTCACTGAGCAGGTGGGGTGAAATCCCCCAGGCACAGAGCTGCCAACCTCACTGCGATCATGTAAATTGAGCTAGTTGTTCGTCGACCAGGAGTACGACATGCCCTTCGAAGATGAGTCCATCGCCTCTGTCCGGGCTGCTGATGCCCCTGACGTTTCGATCACCGAGACTCGGGAAGCTGACGCGCCAGCCGAGGAGGAGCTTCCCCGACCGGTCGTCGCCGTCGTGGGACGGCCCAATGTGGGCAAGTCCACACTCGTCAACAGAATTCTGGGACGCCGCGAGGCCGTCGTGCAGGACACCCCCGGTGTGACCCGGGACCGGGTCTCCTACGACGCCGAATGGGCTGGGCATGATTTCGTCCTCGTCGACACCGGCGGCTGGGCCTCGGACGCCCACGGCCTGGCGGCTCGTATCGCCGAGCAGGCCGAACTCGCCATCTCCACCGCAGATGCCGTCCTGCTCGTCGTCGACGCCACCGTCGGCACCACCGATGAGGACGAGGCCGTGGTGCAGGTGTTGCGCCGTAGCAACAAACCGGTGGTGCTGGCCGCCAACAAGGTTGACGACATGCACACCGAGATCGAGGCGGCCGCCATGTGGAATCTCGGCCTGGGGGAGCCGCACCCGGTCTCGGCGATCCACGGACGAGGCTCCGGCGATCTGCTCGACGCCTTGGTGGACGTGCTGCCGGAACGCGCTGCAGCCCCGGTCCTGGTCGGTGGTCCACGCCGGGTGGCCATCGTGGGCAAACCCAACGTCGGAAAGTCATCGCTGCTCAATCGGTTGGCCCGTCAGGACCGCTCGGTGGTCTCCGACATGTCCGGCACCACCGTCGACCCGGTGGACGAGGTCGTGGCGGTCGGGGGAGTGCCGTACCGGTTCATCGACACCGCAGGGCTGCGCAGACGCGTCAAGGAGGCCTCCGGTCACGAGTTCTACGCCTCCCTACGCACCCAGACCGCCATCGAGCGAGCCGAGGTGTGCATCGTCGTCATCGACGCCTCCGAGCCGATCAGTGACCAGGACATGCGCATCCTCAACATGGTCGAGGAGGCCGGGCGTGCCCTGGTCGTCGCCTACAACAAGTGGGACCTCACCGACGAGGAGCGTCGCCGGTACCTGGAACGCGAGATAGAACGGGACGTACAGGCCTTCGCCTGGGCCCCGCGGATCAACATCTCCGCCCTCAAGGGGAGAGGCGTCGACAAGCTGTCCAGGAACATCGAGACCGCCCTGCACGGGTGGGAGACCCGGGTGTCGACCGGCAAGCTCAATGCCTTCCTCGGACGACTCACCGCGTCCCATCCGCACCCGGTGCGCGGCGGCAAGCAGCCTCGCATTCTCTTCGGCACCCAGGCCCACAACTGTCCACCGACCTTCGCCCTGTTCACCAGTGGTGTCATGGACGACAGCTACGTGCGTTTCATCGAACGCCGGCTGCGTGAGGACTTCGGATTCGAGGGGACGCCGGTTCAGGTGGAGATCAGGCCCAGGGAACGCCGTGGCGGACGCGGCAGGCCGACCAGTTGAGAGCTCACGCTGCTGCCCGGCGGAGTCGATTTGTCGTAGCCGATGAAAGTACGCTAATGTTCTTCTTCGGATTCACAACCGAGTCCATCGGGCTGTAGCGCAGTTTGGTAGCGCACTTGACTGGGGGTCAAGGGGTCGCAGGTTCAAATCCTGTCAGCCCGACAAGAGGCTGTTGAGCACGCAATGACGCGGTTTGGTGGCTCGGGCCACGACATGTGGACGGTGCAGAGATCCCAAGCACGTGTACTCACGACCACCCATACAAGTCATGGACTTTGCCCACCCGGCAGCAACGGCCACATCACTGGCTGCGTTCACCAGGGCGTCGCGCGACGAACCGCCAGGTGAGGAGCACCAGCAGCAGCAGCACCACCCCGATCACGAGCTCGATCCACCCGGCAGTCCTGAGCGCCACCGCGTCGGATGGCCTCAACCAGTCCCGAGCGGGTAGCAGATTCATCACTGGCTCGGCGATGAGCCCCCCCCTGGCACGAGCAGGGACGCGGCAAAACCCCAGCCGTCGGTCCTACGCATGACCCAACCTGCGACACCCAGCAGGAGACCATCCCCCAGTGCCACCACGAACCAGTACAGATTGGACAACACGTCCGACCAGTCGAAGAAGCCTATGGCCCATCCAAGGAGGTAATGGACCGCCAAGGCCAGTTCGCCGCAGACAATCGCCCAGAGAGCGGCCTGCCACCATCGCCGTCCCCAGCTCCAGCCCGCGAAGATGAGCAGGAGAGCCCGCACGGCTCCGTTGGTGAGATAGCTCAGGACCAGACGAGTCACCAGAAGCGGTTGGACGTCGACGACGCTCAGATCCTCAGGCGACTGAAGGTTGGTGAGCAAGGACACAGTGGCGAGGATGACGGCAGCGAGGATGCCCTGCACCGGGGAACGCTTCACGCGACCATCCTTGCACACGACCCATGCACCCAAGGCCGGAGGCAGCCGTCATCGAGATGCCGTTGGGACCAGCCCATGCGGCCCGGGAAACCCCATCGTCGGCCCCGCAGAACTTTTCGGTGAGGGGAGTGAGCCTGACACAGATCCGTCATGCCTGAGAAGGCAGTTGCCTGGCACCGTACGGCACCAGGCAACTGATAATCGATCAACCGATCACATGCATGTGACAGTCACTGCGAGGTACTGGCATTCTCCCGCGCGACAGCCATCTTCTTGACGCGGCTGTAGACCCCCCACGTCATGAGGGCGATGACGATGAGACCGACGTAATCGGCGTAGTTGCCGTAGGAGGAGTCGCCGATGACGTCGAGCACGGAACCATTTCCGGTGGCGACGACGACACCGGCGTAGATGACGCCCATGATGGCCTCGCCCACGATGAGGCCGGTCGCCAGCAGCACACCGGTGCGTTTCTTGCCCTCGACGTCACCCCCGGCCCGCTGGGCCCACTTGTCGTAGCCCACACCGAGCAGGGCACCAATGGGGATGGCCACCGACGTCATGATCGGCAGGTACATGCCCATGCCCACGGCCAGCGGCGAGAGGTGCATGCGATCGGTGAAGTGCCCGAGCAGCTCGTCGACGATGATGGCACCGATACCGATGAGCACGCCCAGCCCGATGAGGTTCCACTCAAGATTGCCACCGAACACACCCTGGGCCAGCGATGACATGAGTCCAGCCTGGGGGGCTGCCAGAGCAGTCTTGGGATCGGCTCCGGGAGCTCCCTGGAAGCCGAAGGCCTGGTGCATGAGGCTGAGCACCGGCGGAATGATGGCCGAGCCGAAGATCACGCCGATGATGAGCGCCACCTGCTGCTTCCAGGGGGTGGCGCCGACCAGCTGGCCCGTCTTGAGGTCCTGCAGGTTGTCGTTGGAGATCGTCGCCATGCCGAAGATGATCGCCGCAGTGAACAGGGTGTACGCCACCAGCACCTTGGACTCCTCCACACCGGTGGCATGGTGGGTGGCACGAATGATGAGGGCGGTGAGGATGACCACGAGAATACCGACTCCCGAGACGGGGGAGTTCGAGGCGCCGATGAGACCAGCCATGTAGCCACAGATCGAGGCAACGAGCAGACCCACCAGCAGGATGAAGACGATCGTCACGAGAATGAGGCCGGAGATCCCGCCATGTACGGCAGTGTCGCGCAGGAAGTCCCACAGCAACAGGCCGATCGGGATGAGTGAGGCGATGACGGCGAGCAGCACGACGCTCATCGGCAGATCACGCTCGGTGAGGTCAACGGTCTGACCAGCACGCTGCTTGCGGTGCGAGACGAGGGCTTCCTTGATACCGCGAATGATCGGACCGAGAATCTTGAGCAGGGTCCACACTGCTGCGATCGCCATCGTTCCAGCACCGACGAACCTCACCTGATGAGCGAAGACACCGTCGATCATGCCGATGGGTTTGCCATGCATCTGCCAGGGAAGCACGAACCCGTAGGAGATGACGACGCCGACGAGCATGGCAATACCTACCGTCAGGCCGACGAGGTGCCCCACGCCCATGAGGGCCATGGACAGTCCGGCACCGATGTAGGTGCTGGTGTTGCCCACCTTGAGGTTCTTGCGAATCTCACCCTTGACGACGCCGAGGTACGTCCCGACGAGGTACAGGGCCGAGGCGATGGATCCCATGATGATGACCCGGATGCCGACCTTGTTGGCCTGGGCGCCCTCGGTGGTGTCACCGACCTTGAGCACCTCGGCCGCTGCCACACCTTCGGGGTACGGCAGGTCAGAACCGGTGACCAACGCCCGACGCAGCGGAATCGAGTACATGACGCCGAGGATTCCGCCGATCGCACAGATGGCCAGGGTCGTCCAGTAGGGGAAGTGATTCCACCATCCGACCATGATGAGGCCGGGCAGGACGAAGACGATTGCCGACAAGGTACCGGCAGCAGATGCCACCGTCTGTACGATGTTGTTCTCCTGAATCGAATGATTCTTGAACATGTGCAGCACGGCCATGGAGATGACGGCCGCAGGAATCGATGTGGCAAAGGTAAGACCAACCTTGAGCCCCATGTACGTGTTCGCTGCTGTGAACAGAAGGGTGATCAACCCGCCGAGGAGCACTCCTCGCACCGTCAACTCACGTGTACCCATCTGCTCAGTCACTGGAAGTGACATGAGTTCTCCCTTCAACCGGATCGCAGATGATCCAGGTTCTTTCCAGAACAGCCGCTGGGTATGAAGCAGCCGCTGAGTCAAGGGGACTCTACTACGTCTTGATACCAGCTACACAGCGGGCCCAGTGCCACACCGCCACACACGACCAGACTCAATGGTGCTTTTGTCAGGCACAATGGGGCCGTGACGCACGCCATCGACCACCCGTTCCGTGACCCAGCCGCCCATGACAACCCTCATCGGCCAGACGACCTGCGTCGGCTGAGACCGGAGGCCAACCCCCTGGCCTCGAGGATCCGACTCGTCGTCACGGACATGGATGGAACCCTGCTGCGTCCCGACCATCACCTGCCCGAAGGGCTGGAACCCATCCTGCAGGCGATGGCCCGACGCAACATCGTCTTCGCCCCAGCCTCCGGACGTCAATGTGCCGCCCTGACAGCACAGTTCCCGGCAGTGCCGGGCCACAGCCTCATCATTGCCGAGAACGGCACGAACGTCGTCATGGATGGTGAACTGATCTATTCCTCACCGCTGGACCCCCAGGTGGTACGACGCACGATCATCCGGGTACGTGAGCTGAGGGCAGCGGGAATCGACTGTGCGGCAGTGGTGTGCCACCCCGAGTGTGGCTATGTGGAACGCGACGACGAGCCGTTCCTGCGCGAGGTGACTCCCTACTACCTGTCACACGAGGTCACCACGGACCTCCTCGACACCCACAACGGTGCGGTGTGTGAGGGGGCGGTGAAGGTGGCGATCCACTGTCTCGACGATGCGGAGACCGTTCTGGCACCGCGGATGGCAGACTTCGCCGAGCTGTGCCAGGTGACGGTCTCCGGCCAGCACTGGATCGACATGTCCAATGTCGGCACCAACAAGGGTTCTGCCCTCTTGCAGGTGCAGGGTCGTCTGGGGATCAGCCGTGACGAGACGGTCGTCTTCGGTGACTACCTCAACGACCTCGCCATGATGGATTGCGCGACGATGTCGTTCGCCATGGCCAACGCCCACCCCCAGGTCATCGACAAGGCGGCGTACCTTGCCCCGCCCAACACCGAGGACGGCGTGGTGCAGGTGTTGAGTGCCCTGCTCGGCCTGTGAGAGGTCTGCCTCGACCGGTGAGAGGTCGGCTCGGTCGGTGAGGGATCCGTGGCCATCGCACCTGCCGATCCTCTCCTGCCAAAGCAGCTGGGCAAACAGGGGTCCCTGATTTGGACTGAGGCCCCTGATCTGGAGCAGCACCCGACCATCGCTACAACCCGTACCGGGCCGCGGCCTGTCTCAGCTGGGAGCGCGCCTGGGGGTGGGCGGCATTCTCAATGAGTTGACGAGCCTGTTCCCGCTCAGAATTCCCGAACAGCTCGGCCACCCCCTGCTCGGTGACGACGGCGGTGGGTTGCACGCTGGTGACCGGTGCATCGAGCTTGTCGACGATCGTCGACACGCCAGCCTTGAGATGCCAACTTCGCATCGCAACGAGTGCCTGACCGCCGGGGGAGTGCAGCGCCCCGACGAGGAAATCGGTGGCACCACCCGTACCGGAGAAGATCCGCGTACCGATCCGTGAGGCATTGACCTGCCCGAACAGATCCACCTGCATGGCGGTGTTGACACTTGTCATGGCCGGCTGCCGGGCGATGGTCCCGGGGTCATTGGTCCGCTCGCACCGCAACAACTGCAACCGGGATTGACGCCCGGCCCATTCGTACAATTCGTCACCACCGATCAGGAAGGTTCCCACGATCGGGCGATCCGGGTCGAGCACACCGGCATCGTCCACCTCGCGCACCCCGTCGCCGATGAGCTCGGTCCACACGCCCAGATGGCGTTGGGTGGTGACCGAGCGTAGTCCGGGGTGCGAGTCGACCTGGGGCTGTTGCAGACAGGAGAGCACGGCGTCGGGAACGGCACCGATTCCCGCCTGAATTGTCGCCCCTTCACCCATGCGTGCGGCAATCGTGTCCCCAATCGTCATGGAGGCATCATCGAGGCTGGCCTTGTCGACGGTGAGCAGTGGCGCGTCGATCTCGATGCCGTAGTCGATCTCGTCGGTGGACACGACGCCGTCGCCAGCGATGAACGGCATGTGTGGGTTCATGACTGCCACAACCATTCCTCCACTGGCACGCGCTGCCTCCACGGCAGCCGGCATGATCTGCACCTCGATGCCCATGGAGACCTGGCCGTTCCTGGGGGTGGTGGTGTGCAGGACGACGAGATCAGGTGTGCGGGTGGTCCTGAGCAAGTCCGGTGTGTTGCTCAGCCGACCGGGCAGGAACTCGACGTGTTCGGCATGACGCTGTCCCGGACCGACGAAGATGGTCTCGTGGGTGACCTCGGCGCGGGTGGGCACGTTAACCGGGGCGTTGACGCAGAACAACGTCCAGCGATCCAGCTGTTCGTCAATGAGGTGGAGAGCCTCAAGCGGGGTGGCTGCAGAACCAGGAGTCACCACTCGAGGATTGTCTCCGAGAGCGTGCAGTACCCTGCAAAAAGCCGTCGTGGTCAGCACTTTCATACCCCAACCGTAGTGGCAGATGCGCATTCCCCGCAGTTGGTCATCCCCCAGCTCCCCGTGGCGGAGGAATCAATTTTTGCGACAGGTCCTGTGCAACGGTTTGTTATGGTTGGCCTACCCCGCATGGACAGGATTTCTCTGATGACGACACGACCGGACGGCGGCACCTCCGACGAGCTGGATGCCACCGACCGCCACATTCTGGCCCTGTTGGAGTCCGACGGGCGCATGTCATGGACGGATCTGGGCAAGGAGACCGGCATGTCCACCTCCGCAGCACAGCAGCGGGTGCGTCGTCTGGAGGCCAGGGGAGTCATCACGGGCTACAAGGCCGTCATCGATCTGGAGTCCATCGGGGCTGGGATCACGGCCTTCATCCACATCATGCCCGTGGAACCCCAGGACGATGTCGCCATCCCCGGCGAGCTCCTCACCCTCCCCGAGGTACGCGGTTGCCACTCCATCGCTGGGCGTGCCTCATACCTCATCCGGGTGCAGACGCGCACTCCCACTGAGCTCGATCACCTGCTCACCCGCATTCGTACCCTGTGCAACTGCAGCACGGAGACGATCGTCGTGCTCGACACCATCTTCGACGACCTCAACATGGTGGGGGAGCGGAGGATTCCGGCAGACGGACTGGTGCGGTGAACGCCTCGCCGGATTCAGCGGCGAAACCACCTGCACCGAGATCGACAGATGCCCCTTCGACGAAAACGATTCCTGCACTGCGGGGCCCCGCATCTGCGTCTGCCCACTCGAAGGAATCGGATGGGCAGGACGCGGAGGTCCACCTGCCTTGGCGGCAGAGGCACGTACGACACGCCCACATCACGTCTGGTGAGAAGATACGTACCCCGCCGGAATGGTTCACCCGGGAGGGCCGCGTGGCGCGATTCTGCCGTGGTCTGCTCGCCGTGGTGGCCGGAGTGGCCACGGGGCTGGGGCAGATCCCAGGCGGTCAGTGGCTGACGGTTCCGGGGGTCGCCGCACTCACCGTGATCGTCTGCTGGCGTCCAGCCAGACGCGCACCACTGCTGGGATACCTGTTCGGACTGGGGTTGTACGCCTCGATGGTTTCGTGGGCCTCGGTGCTGGGGTGGCCAGTGGCCGTGCTGCTCATCGCCGTCCTGGGGATGTTCCCGGCCCTCACCGCGTGGACGATCCGTCTGGTGCGTGACCTGCCGGGTGCTCCGGTGTGGGCTGCGTGCATGTGGAGCGCCACCGAGGTGCTGCTCGCCCGCTGGCCGGTCGGTGGGTTCGGATGGGTGCGTCTGGCATGGTCGGCGATGGACACCCCGGCTGCCGGAATGCTGCGGTGGATCGGAGCAGTGGGTGTGAGCCTCATGGTGGCGCTGGCGGGCCAACTGCTTGCCTTCACCGTCCTGTACCGAAGAAGGGCACACCAGCTCGTAGACGCGACGGTACTGGTCCTGGTGTTGGGACTCATGTGTGCCGTGGGCACGTGGACGAGCAATCACCCCGGGGCAGGTCGTGCGGCGACCGGAGCAGCGCCCGCGGCAAGCAGCATCCCGTCCGAGGCGAGAGGATCCGGCTCAGCCCCTCCACCCCAGTTGACGGACCACACTCCACCTGCGAAGGGACGCTCCGGTACCACCGAGCCCATCCGATCGGTACGAGTGGGGATCGTCCAAGGCGGTGTGGACGGCACCGCTGGCTCACATGCAACAGGCTATGCCAGCTCGGTGACGGCCAACCATCTCTCCGAAACCATCGCCCAGGTGGCCGACGATCGGGCGCATGGGCGTCCTGCCACTGATTTCCTGTTGTGGCCGGAGAACTCCACCGACATCGACCCGGTCCAGCATCCCGAGGTGGGGCGGGTCATCACCCTGGCATCTACGATCGCCCATCAGCCGATCCTCGTGGGGGCCGTCACCCATGGCCCCCACGAGGACGAACGTCAGACCACTGGCATGTGGTGGCCCACTCACGCCCACGCACCGACATCCGTCTATCACAAGCGCAATCTGGTACCATTCGGCGAGTGGATCCCGTGGCGCAGCACCTTGCTTCCCCTGATCCCAGTGCTCAAACAGGTGGGTCGTCAGTCGGTACCGGGAACCACCCCCGGCGTCATCGACGCCCGCATCGCCGGTGAACACGTCGTCGTGGGAGACGTGATCTGTTTCGAGCTGGCGTACGACCCGACGGTCCATGACACGGTACGCAACGGAGCCCAGCTCATTGCCGTGCAGTCCAACAACGCGACCTACACTGCGACTCGGCAGCCCCATCAGCAGTGGCGCATGACGCGGGCGCGAGCCATCGAGCTGGGGCGCCCGATCGTCGTGTCGACCACTTCGTCATTGTCCGGGCTCATCACGTCGACTGGTGAGGTGGTGACGCACACCACGGAGGGCACCCACACCCATCGTTCGGTGAGCGTGCCGTTGACCGACGGCGTGTCCTGGGGCGTGGTGCTGACGCCGTGGATCACCTGGATCAGCGTCGGCGTCGCTGTGGCAAATGTGCTCCTGATCGTCATGTCTGCATCCCTGCGTGGCAAGCGACGCAGCCCCGAACGGAATTACCACGCATCTGCTCGGAGCCTCACAGTGACGAAGACTGAGCGGTCCCGATGAACACCCAGTGTCACAGGTGCGAACTGAACCTTCCCTCGAACATGCCCGCCCTACCGCGTAGACGCTAAGCTGAGGGGTATTTCAACGGTCCAGAGATGGGAGTGTCATGGCCGGCGAACCGATGGGTGCAGATCTGGGAGAGGTCCTGGTGATCATCCCCACCTACAACGAGGCAGAAAACATCGAGACCGTCACATCGCGACTGCGGACCGCCAACCCGCAGGTGCACGTGCTCATTGCCGACGACAATTCCCCTGACGGCACTGGTGAGATCGCCGATCGGCTCGCCGGCGCAGACGAACACGTCCACGTCATGCACCGCAAGGGTAAGGAGGGGCTGGGGGCCGCCTACCTGGCTGGATTCGACTGGGGGCTCTCGCACGACTACGGCGTGCTCGTGGAGATGGATGCCGATCTGTCCCATCAGCCCGAACAATTGCCTGCCTTGCTGTCCGCTCTGCAGCATGCCGACATGGTCAAGGGATCGCGCTACGTGTCCGGCGGGTCAGTCGTCAACTGGCCCAAGAGCCGCGAGTTCATCTCCCGTGGGGGAGGAACATGGACTCGGCTCATGCTGGGCATCGACGTCAAGGATCCCACTGGCGGATTCAATGCCTTCCGCGCCTCGACGCTGAGGACGATCAACCTGGCGACGGTCGACTCGGCCGGTTACTGTTTCCAGCTCGACATGACCTGGCGCGTCCTCAAGGCCGGAGGGGTCGTCGCCGAGGTGCCGATCACCTTCGTCGAACGCGAACGTGGGGCGTCCAAGATGAGCAAGGACATCGTCGTCGAGGCCATGGCCCAGACCACCAGATGGGGTGTGGAGCACCGGGCCAAGCAGGTGAGTCACGTGGCGGACAAGCTTGCAGGCAAGGCGAGTGAGGTCATCAAGCAATTCCGACGCTGACAATCGGTCCCGTGGTATGACCCAGGCCCTACCACGGGATCCTGGGTCTCTCTGAACGTGACCTCCGGAAGGATGAGGCTCGTGCACGCGGCAGCGGAACATTGAGCCTGCATCGGTTGAGCCTCCGGACGGGCTCTGGGACAACGCATGGGTGGGCACCACGTGGCTGTGTGGCGTCGCGTGCGTCATCAGATCCGTATAGGTCTGGTCGTTCACATGGCGGCACACCGAAACCAATGACCATCAATGCGAGCCGCCATCAAGGCAAGGTCTGCGTGATGGACGCTCCTCGCAACGATGTCGGAGAATGTCGTAGCGGGGTCGCAATGGACAAGTTCAGGCTGTATGAGAATGGTGGACCCGTGGGCCGAGCCCCACAGGGTACCGATCGTGGGGTCACGGGCCAAGGCGTCGCAGGAAGGTGAGCCCAAGGCCGTGGTGGACACGTCTTGGGTCACGAGCACAAAACTGGCCAGCCCTGGCCTGACCGGCCCGTGGTTCACAGGTACGAGGCAGAGGTCCCGCCACGCCAGTTGCGTGGCGGAGTGATCTTCTCCTCCACAGTCGTGACGCGGGATCAGTCGTTCTTGCGGATTTCCTCGAGCCGTTCGTTGAGCAGCTCCTCCAACTCAGGAATACTGCGCCGCTCGGTGAGCATGTCCCAATGGGTACGTTGTGGTTTCTGAGCCTTGCGCTCAGGATCGGTCCCATCGCTGCGGGTGGCCTCTGCCCCGCAACGTGGGCATTCCCACAGGCTCGGCAGTTCGGCTTCCATGGCAAAGATGATCTCGAAGTGGTGGCCGTTGGCGCAGTCGAAACCGACCTCCTGCCGCTCAGCCATCTCGACGCCCTCTTCGTCCTCAAAGCTCTTGGACCCCAGTCCCATGCCTCGCAGAGCCCGATCAGCCACGACATGCTCCTCTCGCTGACGATGTCGGTGATTGGCACCGTACCCTCACCATCATGGCAGAGAACCACCCTTCATGGCAGGCGACCCCTCACACTCGAACCACATGACACCGGCGCATGACGTTGAGCAGGACGTCGGGGCGATCAGTGATGATGCCGTCCACGCCCATCTCAATGAGTTGTTCCATCTGGCCGGGATCGTTGATCGTCCACACCTGCACCAGCTTGCCAGCCCGGTGTGCAGCTCGAAGGAATGACGGTGTCACAAGATCGATCTCACGAGACCCCATCTTGATGCGCCACGGCATCTGGTAGACGACGCCGAGCGGCGCATGAGCCGTGGGCCGATGGGTGAGGCACGAGGACGCCACCCCGACCGGCCCCACGGCCGTCGCCACCGGACGATCCACCAGACGCCGGAATGCGGTGAGCCTTCGCGGATTGAACGAACCCACGCACACCCGATCCCAGGCCTGATGACGAGCGAGGGTTGCCACGAGCGGCTCGACGGTGCCCGGAGCCTTCATGTCGATGTTGAAACAGGCGTCTGGAAAGGTGTCGAGCACCTCGTCGAGAGTGGGGATGGGTTCACCGTCAATGGTGGCCTCGCGCAGCTCAACCAAGGTGAGCATGGCGACGACGCCGTGGTCGTCGTCGGTGACCCGGGCAAGAACCGGATCGTGCATGGTGACGAGATGACCGTCCCTGGTCACCTGGACGTCGGTCTCCAGATGAGTGATGCCACGATCCATTGCATGCGCGAACGCAGCAAGGGTGTTCTCCTTGCCACGGTTCTCCGGAAGTTGAGCACCACCGCGATGTGCCATGGCGACGAATCCAGAGTTGAAGAGGGGGAAGTCACGTGCACGCATGACCCGATTCTTCCACCTGTAGCTTCCCCATGTGGGGTTGCGCGGCTTTTGCGGATTTGCATCGCTGACACACTTTTGGCACCTCATGTCGAGATCCCCTAGTCATGAGCACCATGCCTCCATCGCGGTCGTGTGGAAATCATGCTTCACATGCCCCCATCTGCCACGCGGAGTGGCAGGACGGACGATTCCGAACACGAATGCCACACCAACCAAAACCCCATCAAGGCCAAGGCACCTCACCCTGCGCACAATCTGCCTGCACTGCAACGCCATGTAGGAATCACCAGGCTTATCCTCCGCCGTGGAAAACATGGTTCGTATACGCCCGTCTGCCACATGGAGTGGCAGTCAGGCCGTTTTGGAACACACATGCCATGATCGGAGCATGGCATCCTTCTCCCAACTCGCCACTCCCACAGTTCTGTCGGCCCAGAGCCAGGTGTGTGGCGGGCATGTCGGCAACGGCGCTGCCGTGTTCCCGCTGCAGCGCAATGGGATCGAGGTCATCTCGTTTCCCACAGCAGTGCTCAGCAACCACAACGGCTACCCGCGTGTGGGATCGATTCCGGTGAGTGCCCAGGATCTTCGTGCCATACTGCGATCGTTGGGTCACAACGGGTTTCTCGAGCGGTGCGACGCCGTCCTGTCGGGGTACCTCACCGAAGCGAGCGGACCAGTCGTCGTTGATGCCGTCCAGCAGATCCGCGTCAGGGGAGGGGCAGGACATTACCTGTGCGACCCGGTCATGGGTGACGACGGCCGCTGCTACGTCAGCGACGGTGTGGTGCAGATGATGCGCAAGCTCGTCGTCCCGGCTGCGGACATCATCACACCGAACCTTTTCGAGCTCGCAATGCTCACGGATCATCCGGGACTTGCGAACTGCCTGGGGACTACGAGCCATTCGGGGGACACGGCTGCAACCGGTACCCGGAGAGACAACAACCCAATGCCCACGTGTGCCGAAGTGGTTGCCGCCGCGCGATCGCTCATGGGGTCAGCGAGAGACGATGCCGAACACCACGCCGGAACGTGGCACGTGGCGTCCCACATGACGGACCAGAATCCTTTCCGACCCCGTGCATCTGGAGCCACGGTTGCCGGACCGCGTGCGGTGGTCGTCACCTCAGTACGAACCACGGATCTTCCCGAGGATCAGATCCATGTGATGACGGTGACACCCAACTCAGTCTGGGTGTGCAGCACCCCCACACTGTCCAGGCATTTCAGTGGCTCCGGTGACCTCTTCGCAGCCCTTCTGCTGGCAGGGCTGCTGCACGGCCAGCAGAAGAACAGTAATGCACGGTTGAGCGAGGCCGTGGCCCGAGCCACCCAGCAGACTTGGCTCGTCCTGTCGGCAACCGCGTCGGACGCCTCAGAGAGCGAGGAGCCGGGCGAGCTGGCGCTCGTCGCCCATCAGGACCTGCTCACCGTTCAGGAGGGCGCTGCGACACGTCGTCTCGCCCCGTGACCACCACCTGTTTTACGGACGAACCAGCGGCGCCGCGGGGAGAGGCAATGCACCGCAGGCCAGTGGGTACCCCATGAAAAGGTGCACCATGACGTGGCAGGAAAAGACAAGGACGGGGCAAGGAAAACCCGCAGGCAACCCGAGGTGACAAGGAAGAACAAGGAGCGGAGGCCAGGGGGACCAGCTGACAGCCCGAAATACCGGGGAAGGGAAAGGGGGACCAGCAGGCACCCCCAATCACGAATCTGATCGGAGCAATGGATTCCCGGCCGCTGCCCCGAAACCCGTAATACGCAAACAGGCACCCGCCTTCGCAGCAACCACTCAGCGAATCACCAACCCGTGCGTGCAAAGCTGGGCGTCACTCGGTGAAGACGCTGATCGACGCTCCCAGAGCATTGAGCCGAGTGGGCAGGTCCTCATAGCCGCGATTGATCATGTAGACGTCCCTCAGAGTTGTCTCCCCAGTGGCGGCCAGGGCGGCCAGCAGCAGACAGACAGCGGGACGCAGGGCGGGCGGGCAGATCAGTTCGCGGCCACGCCAGTGAGTGGGGCCGTGAACGATGAGCCGATGGGGGTCGAGCAGCTGGACGGATGCACCGAGCTTTCCCAGGTCGACCAGGTGGATGGCTCGGTTCTCGTACACCCAGTCGTGGATGAGGGTCTGGCCCTGAGCCTGCGCGGCAATCACTGCGAAGAATGGCAGGTTGTCTATGTTGAGGCCGGGGAACGGCATGGGGTGGATCTTGTCAGCCACCGCAATGAGATGGCTGGGGAACACGGTGATGTCGACCAGTCGGGTGAAGTCGTTGTTGGAGGGGTATTCCGAGGAGAGCTCATACTTCAGCCCCATCTCCTTGAGAATGGCCAGCTCAATCTCGAGGAATTCAATGGGGCAGCGTTCGATGGTGAGTTCGGAGTCGGTGACGATGGCAGCCGTCATGAGGCTCATCGCCTCGATCGGGTCCTCGGAGGGCCAGTACTCCACGTCGGCGTTGATGTCACTCACACCATGTACCTTGAGGGTGGTCGTACCGATGCCTTCGATCCGCACACCGAGCTTGGTGAGGAAGACGCACAGGTCCTGCACCATGTAGTTGGGGCTGGCGTTGCGCAGCACGGTGAGACTGGGTGTCTGGGCAGCGGCCAGCAAGGCGTTCTCGGTGACGGTGTCGCCGCGCTCGGTGAGGACGATGTGACGTTCCCGGTCGCCGCCCTTGTCGCCGTCCTCACTGACCTGACAGTTGTAGAAACCTTCGGTGGCCACGACCTCCAATCCGAAGGCTCGCAACACCTGCAGGTGGGGTTCGACGGTACGGGCCCCGAGGTTGCAACCCCCGGCGTAGGGCAGCTTGAACTCCTTGTAGACGCGTTGCAGGGGGCCCAGGAACATGATGACGCTTCGGGTGCGTCGTGCCGCGTCGATGTCCATCTGGTCCAGGCACAGCTCGTCAGGACGTGTCAGGGTGAGATCGACGCCGTCGTCGGACCACTCGGTCTGCATGCCGATGGAGCGCAGCACCTCGAGGATGCGGTTGACCTCCTCGATGTGGGCAATGCCGTGCAGCACGGTACGTCCGCGGTTGATGAGGCTGGCACACAGCAGGGCGACAGCGGCATTCTTCGACGACCGTACCTCGATCGAACCGGAGAGCTGGTGACCCCCCTCGATGAGGTAGTTCATCGTGCCAGTGCCCGGCGTCGTCAACAGTGGCGACTCCAGAGCCTGGGCAATCCGGTTGATGTAGTCCAGGGAGAGATTCTGATTGCCGGCCTCGATGCGATGGATGGCGCTCTGGGAGGTGTTGAGCAGTTCTGCCAGCTGGTGCTGGGTGAGACCACGCTGCTTGCGGGCATCACGGATGAGGCGTCCAACGGATGCAGGGCTGACGTTGTCCACGGGAGATTCCTTTCGACGGATCGCGGGGACTCTCAGTAACCCCTCCACGATATATCACATGCGAGATGAACCAAGGTGACGCGCGGTACAAATGCGTCACCGCACAGCACAAACCAGCTCACAGCAGAACTGCACACAAGTGATACGAGTGACACATGAGTGGCCGATCTCACACTAAAGTTGTTCCCATGAGCTCACACTTTGACGTCGTCGTCCTCGGAGCCGGCCCTGGTGGCTATGTCGCCGCCATCCGCGCCGCACAGCTTGGCAAGAAGACCGCAATCATCGAGAAGGAGTACTGGGGCGGCGTGTGCCTCAACGTCGGGTGCATCCCCACTAAGTCGCTTCTGCGCAACGCCGAACTCGCCAACATCGTCACCAAACAGGCCAGCACCTTCGGCATCTCAGGTGATGTCACCGTTGACTTCGGCAAGGCCTACTCCCGCTCCCGTGACGTGTCCGGCCGCATGGTGAATGGCATCCACTACCTCATGAAGAAGAACAAGATCACCGAGTACCACGGGTGGGGCGAGTTCACCGGCCCCAAGAACATCGTCGTCAAGGATGACGGGGGAGCGGTGAGTGAGGAACTCACCTTCGACAACTGCATCATCGCCTCCGGCTCGTCGGTGAAGACGCTGCCGGGCACCCAGCTGTCCGAACGGGTCGTCACCTATCGCGAGCAGATCCTCTCCGACGAGGTTCCCGAGTCGATCATCATTGCCGGCTCCGGCGCCATCGGCACGGAGTTCGCCTACGTACTGGCCAACTACGGTGCCAAGGTGACGATCGTGGAGTTCTTGGACCGCATGGTTCCCAACGAGGACCCCGAGGTCTCCAAGGAGCTCACCCGCGCCTACAAGAAGATGGGTGTGAAGGTCATGGCGGCCACCAAGGTGGACGCCATCGACGACTCCGGTGACAAGGTCAAGGTCACCGTCTCCCCGGCCAAGGGCGGCGATGCACGGGTGCTGGAGGCCGACCGGGTGCTGCAGGCCGTCGGATTCGCCCCACGCACCGAGGGATTCGGGCTGGAGACCACCGGGGTCAAGCTCACCGAGCGCGGCGCCATCGCCGTGGACGACTTCATGCGCACCAATGTCGACGGCATCTATGCCATCGGTGACTGCACGGCAAAGCTCATGCTGGCCCACACTGCCGAGGCCCAGGGCGTCGTCGCCGCCGAGACCATCGCAGGTGCCGAGACCATGCCGATCAACTACGACATGATCCCGCGCGTCACCTACTGCCAGCCACAGATCGCGTCGTTCGGGTACACCGAGCAGCAGGCCAAGGACAAGGGCTACGACGTCAAGGTCAACAAGTTCCCGTTCTCCGCCAACGGCAAGGCTTGGGGTGTGGGGGATGGATCGGGATTCGTCAAGGTCGTTGCCGACGCCCGCCACAACGAGCTGCTGGGCGCCACGATCATCGGCCATGACGTCTCCGACCTCATTCCGGTACTCACCCTGGCACAGATGTGGGACATCACCACCGAGGAGGTGGGACGCAACATCTTCCCGCACCCGTCGATGTCCGAGGCCATCAAGGACGCTGTCGAGGGCATTGCCGGTGAGATGATCAACATCTGATCCCCGGCCCCCAAGCGACAATCCCCGGGGCGGCAATCGTGGTGCCGACGGCACACGCAGCCCCATGTCAAGGTCTGCCTGTACGGTCCGGTACCAAGGGGTCTCGGAACCAGTCGATCGTGATGGGTTGAACGGAATCGAGAGCCTACCCGTACCAAGGGGTATCGGACGTGCCGGCAGACCCTCGTTCCCGTACTGGTTCGTGGTGCTGCGCCACTCGTCAGAGGCGGTTCTCGGGAGCAGGGCCAAGGCCAAGGGGAGTGTCTTCCGGAACGCCGCGTGTGAGCCTGCCGGGACGCCGCGTGGGGCACGTCGAGCCGCCACCGCAGCCCATCAGGTACAGGGCTGCCCGCGCGTGATGGCCGGGTTCATGCGTTGTTGCCCATCGCAGTTCATCGGGTACGGGCTGCACGATCCCGACGGTTGAAACCCAATCCCGGCTGTTGGAAACAGTGCCCCCGAAAGCCGTACCGTTCCCGGGTCAAGGCCTGGCATGTGAGTTGTCCGCTCTGGCAACCTGGCCAACCCGAGGGCCTCATCCGGCTCGGCACCAGCTCAGACGGATTCGCGTTGCACCGCAGATCGTGCGGTGTCGGCAGGCAGGGGAACCAGGAATTCCTTTGGGTGACGTACCCGCCATGCCTGCACGATGAGCAGCATGAAGGGGGCACCGAGGTTGGTCTCGATGAGGGAATCGATGACGAGTGGACGCCAGGACAACGGCCGGATACCCGAGATCATCAGCACGGCCTCCCAGGTGAATTGGATGCCGACCCCGATGGCCAGTGCCGAGCGAATCGAATGACGCTCGTCCGGGTGGCGCAGGTTGTGCAGCGCAAGCCATCCGTACCCCACGAGCACGAGAACGGCCATGACACCGTGATAACCGCTGACATGACGTGCAATCTGGACGCTGTGGAAGGAATCACCAACTCCTTGGCTGACCAGAGCGCTGGTGAGCCAGCCGGTGGGAAAGAGGATCGACCACTCCCAACGGTTCTCCGGCTCGTCGAACCAGAGCCACATCCACGCCATGTTCGTGATGCCGTAGCTGAACGACAACCAGAACTCCAGCGGCAGGACCCCCATCCCGACCACGCTGCGGGTTCCAAGCATCCTGTGGAAAAACCCGTAATCGACGATGAAGTAGAGGAGGCCACCGAGCAGCCCCACGATGAGGGCCGCACGTCGGCGTGTCCTCGCAAGTACGCAGAGGAAGGCCAGCAACAGTATGACGTCGATCCAGATGTAGAGAACGTTGAAGGATCGCGCGACCAGATAGTCATTCACCACGTGACCACAGGCCCTTGGATGTCAAAATGCACCCCAACAATGTATCCCGATCGTCATCGAAACCGGTACTGCGGCATGGCCAGGATGCGTCCGGTCGCACGCTGCGACGCGCTCGATCCACATCCTCGTGCGTCGGTTCCGGGACGTGACGAGTCACACGTCAACCCTACGTTGGCGCAAGTCCTGACCCGAAATGCCCTGTCCTGACCCGAAATACCCAGTCGCTCATAGAATGGGACAAGCCGTGGTCGTCATCGCCACCACGTCATGACGACCACGGCCGACGGCCATCGGTTGGTTTGACCAGAGGCCGCCAGCGAGACCACACAGACCACCAACACAGGGGAGGAGCACATCATGGAGATTGTGGACAACGGACCCGAGCCCAACGTCTTCGACTTGGAGACTGCCACCGAGGAGAACACCAACTACCGCACGACGGCGTGGACCGGCAAGTACCTGCAGGTGACGCTCATGTCGATCCCGGTGGGGGAGTCCATCGGTTGGGAGGTGCACCCCGAGACCGATCAGTTCCTACGTCTGGACGGCGGCACGGGCAAGTGCATCCTGGGCCCCAACGAGAACCAGGATGAGGCCACCGTCGTGCAGGACGTCAGCGACGGCTGGGCCGTGCAGGTGCCGGCCGGCACGTGGCACGACATCGTCAACACCGGCGACGAGCCGATGCAGGTCTACGCGGTGTACGCGCCGAGCCACCACGCCAAGGGCATCGTCCATGAGACCGCTGCCGACGCCGAGGCGGACGAGAAGTCCGGCAAGGACACCCCGCCGGAGTGGACCATCCAGCCCAAGTGAGTCATCTGGAGCCACCCCTGTGTCCCGGAACGTAGCGGACAACAGGTGTGATGCGAACCGTTGGGGCGGTGGCGTGCTGCAGCACGCCACCGCCCCACAACACCCGCAACGGGCACGTACCCCAGAGATCCATACGCGGCGATCGCCACACCGTGACACGTATGTCGCGGTGACAGGGAAGCAGTGGTTGGGTCGTGCAGAGCTCGGCGAACGACGAGACCTGCGGCGAGCAGTGCCCACATCGCACGTCCGAGTCACTCATGCTCGGCTCGGAACTCTTTCCAGGTGTCACTGACGAAGTCGATGAACGCCATCACTTGGGAAAGGAAGCTGTAGGCGCGGCAGAAGTGGTTGAGTTTTGCCCGGAACTCCTCGGCTTCTTCGTCATCGAGCTTCATCCAGCGGCCCTTGGCGAAGTCGAGGTTGCGGTACACCTCGCCCTGGCGTGCCGGATCGTCACTGAGCAAGGCAGTCACCGCAGCGTCCACCTCCGATTCGGAGAGCACCTGTGCGGTCCACAGATCACCACTCAGGTTGTACAGAACGTTCGGGTCGGTCTCCTCTGCCAAGGTTTCCTCGTAGAAGGGCTGGAACGCCTCCTGGATTTCCTCGGCGGTGTTGGCGAAGTCGAGCACGAAGGTGTCGTCTTTGCCGGGCGTCGTGCGGTTGAGCCGGCTCAGCGTCTGGACGGCCTTGACCCCGGCAAGTTTCTTGTCGGCGTACATGGTGTGCAGCAGCGGTTCATCGAATCCGGTCTGATATTTTTCTGCAACCACGAGCACCTGGTAGTCGTCCCCGTGGAACTTCTTGGGAAGCTCGGACGCGGAGAATCCGTTGATCTCGGCCTCGGTCCACTGCTTCTCAGGCACGTCGGGATCGCTCACCGTGCCGCTGAACGCCACCAGGGCACGAATCGGCTGGTCACCGTGGTCGTAGCCCTTGCGCCGATGTATTGGTCGATGGCTTCCTTGGTCTTCACCGCATGCAGCCTGCTACTCGCCTTGGTTGTCCGATAAGATACATTATGACATTTTACGTCTACGAATGGTACCCTCACTGCGTGTCCGCTGACCATTGCTTCCCCGAACGCCCTTCCCTGGAGTCGCGGCACGAAATCTCCCATCAGCCACAATCTCCTCACAGACTCATCGGCGTCGTGCGCGTACCGTGAGGCCAGCAACCACGGCGTGGCCCCGAGAAGGCCGAGGGCTCAAGACCAGGAGCCTCGCCAACAGCTGCACCAGCACTGACTCACGGTCGGTACCGATCGACGCTCCACCGTGTCGATCGGCCATGCCTCTTGAGCCGGTGTCGAGCCAGGCGTGACCACACCTGTTGCTGAAACTGCAGGGTGAGGTACCCGGCAAAGGTCATTCCAACCAGGCTGACGGCCAGCTGCACCAGCGAGCCACGTATCTCGTCCCATTCCCCCAGTGCCAGTGCGACGCCGATGTTGGCTGCCGCCGGGATCGTCGTCACCGAGATGAACACACCACTCAATCCACCAGTGCGTGACGACGTCAGCGCCAACACACCGACGATTCCCGCGATGAGTGCCACGGCCAGTGACCACCGATCCGGGTGGTAGATGAATGACGTGGCCCGTCGGTTCGCACGAATGGAACTGGCCGAGAGCCACCCCATGACGGATCCGAGTTTGGTCACCAGAGCAGTCGTGAGAGTGCTCACCACGAAACCCATCGCCAGAGCTCGTGCGGCCAGGGCAAACAGGTGTGGGCGGCGTCTCACCAACGCCAGGGCGAGAGCCACCACGGCCCCGAACTCCGGGCCGAGGACCATGGCCCCCACGGTGAGAATCTGGGAGTCGGTGATGATCGCGATACCGGCAAGCAACGTCGACAGGATGAATGTACTGATGAACGTCCAGTTGAGTTCGGACTCGTCGTAGGCACGTTTGATGATCGTCGGCCAGACCATGGCGTCGGCCTCCGAGCCCGGTGTGATGAGTTCAGCCACCAGACCTGGCTCTGAGATCCACGTCTCGGACTCATTGAGTGCAATGAGTCCGGTCTCCCCCACGCCAAGGTTGCGAATGGCGTCAATGACGGGATCGGCCGATTCTCGAGTGACCCCAGCCACGATGACGTTGCCAGGTGGCTCGACGACGACGCCACGATAGACCTGCGGAAAGGTGACTCCCTCAGCCTGCGACAGAAGGCGCAGCACGTCATCGGTGCATTCCTCGGTGGTGACCACCCGCAACTGCATCATGGCGTCATCTTGGCACAGTCGTCACGACCCACCACACAAGCTCGCGAACGAGGCAGTATCTCCCCCATCCGCCTCATCGGATCGTCGATGCACCCATCTGCCGACCTCCTTTTCACCAGGTGGCACATGACTGCGAGATGCTTCGATGAAAATTGATCCTTCGCGCACCAGCCATCTGGGAAACAGTATTCACCGCGGTGCATCGTCGTGCACGAATGATCCATGCATACTCAGCATGACGTGAACGAATATTCAACCTCGGACGTGAAATATATTCACAGAGATCAAAAAATATTCTCATTACCCCCTTCTGGCTAGGCATTTCATTTCTGATCCACTCCCCTGTCGTTACTATGGCGACGTCACCACACACGAAGTCGTTCACCAACACTGACGCGAGCGACATAAGGAAGACAAGGAGAGAACGATGGCGTTCAACCTCAAGGACAGAGACCTGCTGTCACTCAACAATCACTCGGCACGCGAGGTGCACTACCTGCTCGACCTGGCTCGAGACCTCAAGCGGGCCAAGTACGCCGGCATCGAACAACCACAACTCACCGGCAAGAACATCGCCCTCATCTTCGAGAAGGCCTCCACCCGCACTCGCTGCGCCTTCGAGGTCGCTGCCCACGATCAGGGTGCCCATGTCACCTATCTGGGACCCAGCGGATCGCACATCGGTCACAAGGAGTCCATGAAGGACACCGCTCGCGTGCTCGGACGCATGTATGACGCCATCGAGTACCGCGGCTTCTCGCAGAAGGACGTGCAGATCCTCGCCGACTACTCCGGCGTGCCGGTCTTCAACGGCCTCACCGACGAGTACCACCCCACCCAGATGCTCGCCGACATCCTCACCATCCAGGAGCACACCTCCAAGCCCCTGTCCGAGGTGAAGTTTGCCTACCTCGGTGACGGCCGCAACAACATGGCCAACTCCCTGCTGCTCATCTGCAGCAAACTCGGCATGGACGTACGCATCGTCACTCCCGATTCACTGCGTCCCACCGACGAGGTCCTCGACATGGCCGCTGACAACGCCAAGACCTCCGGGGCCCGGGTGAGCGTCACCGCCGATGTCGACGAGGGCGTCAAGGACGCAGATTTCGTGTGCACCGACGTGTGGGTGTCGATGGGTGAACCCGTCGAGTCCTGGGCCGAGCGGATTGACATCCTGCTGCCCTACCAGATCAACTCGAAGCTGCTGGAACGCACCGGCAACCCAGACGTCCTGTTCATGCACTGCCTGCCAGCCTTCCACAACTGCGAGACCGAGGTCGGCCGCGAGGTCGCCGAGCAGTACCCGCACCTGGCCAACGGTATCGAGGTCACCGAGGACGTCTTCGAGTCCGACGCCAACATCGCCTTCGAAGAGGCCGAGAACCGCATGCACAGCATCAAGGCTGTCCTCGTCTCCTCCCTGTCCTGACGCGGAGATGAGAAGATGAGAATCACACTCGCACTGGGCGGAAATGCCCTGCTGCGCCGCGGGCAGAGCCTCAGCGCAGACAATCAGCGCAGCAACGTCATCGTCGCTGCTGAACGTATTGCCCGGATCGCCGACGCCAATGACCTCGTCATCACGCACGGCAACGGCCCACAGGTGGGCCTGCTCGCCCTGCAGAACAACGCCTATGTCGACGTGCCCATGTATCCCATGGACGTACTGGGCGCCGAGAGCCAGGCCATGGTCGGCTACATGGTCGTGCAGGAGCTGCGCAACAGGCTTCCCGACCGCGACTTCGTCTCCCTGGTGACGACCTCGCTCGTCGACGGGGACGACCCTGCCTTCGCCAATCCCACGAAGTTCATCGGCCCGGTGTACACCCAGCAGGAGGCCAGCGCCAAGGCCGAGGAGTTCGGGTGGACAGTCAAGCCGGACGGCGAATACTGGCGTCGGGTCGTGGCCAGCCCCGATCCGCTCAAGATCGTCGAGGCGGAGTCGATCCGGGCAGTCGTCGACGCCGGGATCATCCCGGTCTGCTGTGGAGGCGGCGGCGTGCCGGTGATCCGGGATTCCTCCACGGGTCTGTACACCGGTGCGCAGGCCGTCATCGACAAGGATCTGTGTGCGGCGATCCTCGCCCGGGTGACCGGCGCCGAGCTGATGGTCATCGCCACCGACGTGGACGGCGTCTACACCGACTGGGGAACGCCCCAACAACGGCGTATCGAGCATGCAAGCCCATCTGACCTCGAGAGGTCACAGTTTGCCGATGGCTCCATGGGGCCAAAGGTGCGCGCCGCCTGCCGATTCGTCCGCAAGACCGGGCAGCGTGCCGTCATCGGCTCTCTGGAGGACATTGGCGAGATCGTCGCTGGACGAGCCGGCACGCTCATCGAGCCCTGATCCCTACCACACGAGCGAGTCCTGGTGGTCCGGGAATGTGCAGCCAGCTGGACACCGTCCTCGGACCACCATCTCCCGGGCCCTCGATCTGGGACCGTCACCACCAGCAAGCGGTGCGAGACGAACCGCGGATCGAATTCACCACTCTATAATTACTCAGTATCTATATCATCCCTGTCTCCCACGACAGGGACCATCGGTGACGACGTGCGTCACCATCCAGACCGAAGGAACCGACGATGGAGTCGAGCACGACAGCTCCTCATGACGACGAGCATGCCTCTGTAGACACGATGACGAGCAACAAGACGACATCCCTGAACAGCCACCAGCAGCAAGGCAGTGCCGATGGGAATCTGCCGAAAGGATCCGTGGGTCAGTCACCCGACACCGAGGTGCCCGCCCCCGCAGACCATCCGGAGGTCACTCATCACAGACGCGGTCTGCGCGTCCCCTCGGCATTCACCATCCTCTTCATCCTGACGATCCTCGCCGTCATCGCCACCTGGCTGGTCCCAGCAGGCAGCTACTCCAAACTGGCCTATGAAACCGGTGCTTCCCAGCTGCAGATCACCAATCCGCACGGCAAGACGAGTTCGGTGCCCGCAACCCAGGGGTCCTTGGACAGATTGCACGTGAAGATCCCCATCGAGTCCTTCACCAGCGGAGCCATCACCAAGCCGGTGGCCATCCCCGGCACCTACCAGCGTCTGGAACAACACCCCGCTGGTGTCTCCGACATCGTCACGGGCATGGTCAACGGAACGATCGACGCCGTGGACATCATCGTCTTCATCCTCGTGCTCGGCGGCATGATTGGAGTGGTGCGGGCCACGGGTGCCTTCGAAACCGGTCTGTTACGGCTGACGAAAGTGACCAAGGGGCACGAATTCATCCTCGTGCTGGCCGTGAGCCTGCTCATGATCGTCGGCGGGTCCACCTGCGGTCTGGAGGAAGAAGCTGTCGCCTTCTATCCCATCATCGCGCCAATATTCATCCTCATGGGGTATGACTCCATCGTCGTCGTCGGTGCCATCTTCCTCGCCGGATCGGTGGGGACATGTTTCTCCACGATCAACCCGTTCTCCTCGGCCATCGCAACCAACTCCGCAGGTATCCCACTCACCGATGGTATGAACTGGCGTCTCATCGGCCTGGCAGGAGGAGCGGTCGCCGTCGTGCTCTACCTGCGCTGGTACTGCCGCAAGGTGCAGGAGGACCCCACCTTCTCCTACACCCTGCAGGACCGGGAGAGCTTCAACAAGCAGTGGGGAATGGACGTCACCGACGAGACGGTTGGCAGGTTCACCTGGCGACGCAAGGTGAGCCTCGTCCTGTTCATCGCCGCCTTCCCCCTCATGGTGGTCGGAGTCATCCGATGGGGCTGGTGGTTCCCGCAGATGGCAGCGTCCTTCCTGGCACTCACGATCATCATCATGCTGCTCAATCGCACCGGGCGTGACCGGCTCAGCGAGAAGAAGCTGGTCGACGCCTTCTCCGACGGCTCGTCGAGCCTGGTGGCTGTCTCCCTCATCATCGGTCTGGCCCGCGGCATCAACCTCATCCTGGAACAGGGACTGATCTCCGACACCATGCTGCAGGCCTCGACCTCCCTGGTCACCGGCATGCCCGGTCCGGCCTTCGTCCTGACCCTGCTCCTGGTGTTCTTCGTGCTGGGATTCGTCGTGCCGTCCTCCTCTGGTCTGGCCGTACTTGCCATGCCGATCATGGCTCCCCTGGCCGACACGGTGAATCTGCCCCGCTCCGTCGTCGTGTGCGCCTACCAGTGGGGTCAGTACGCCATGCTGTTCCTGGCACCGACTGGCCTGGTCATGGCAACCCTGCAGATGCTCGACATCAAGTATTCCCACTGGTTGCGATTCGTGTGGCCCATGGTGATCTTCGTCCTGGTGTGGGGCGGCGGGCTGCTGGTGGCCCAGTCACTCATGGTCTGACGCGTGGCTCGCGGGGATCGTCAGCACGGGACGTGGCGGTCCCCAGAAGCCTCCACCAGCTGAATCTGCGGGTATCATGACTGTGTTTGAGGGGTATGGAGGTGTCATGGCGCAGACGTCACGCAGGCAACGTCACTACCAGATCGTCAACATACTGAGGCGCCAGGACGTCCACTCCCAGACCGTCCTCCGTGACATGCTCGCCAAACAAGGCACAGACGTGAGTCAGGCGACCCTCTCACGCGATCTGTTCCAACTCCAGGTGATGCGTACGGTGGACGCCGATGGAGCGCTCACCTATCGAGTCCCTGAGCAGACAGCCACCAACCCCGGCCCCCACGACCCGTTCAACGGTGCCCCCGGAACCCTGGACCGGGTGTGCCGCAGCTTCCTGCTGCAGGTGACTCGCCCGTCTTGGCAGGTGTTGCTCAAATGCACCGCTGGAGCAGGCAACCTGGTCGGTTCAGCACTTGACAGCACGGACATCCCCGGCGTGGTGGGGTGCGTGTCCGGCAACGACACCGTCGTCGTGTACTGCGATGACGAGATGGCAGCCCAGAACGTTGAGCAGTGGTTCACCTCCCTCATGACAAGTACCGGTGAACAGCTGTAAGGCATTCCACGTCGTGCCCGTCGCGGCGTGTCCCAGCGGGCCTGTGCCAATGCCGCCGCCGGGCCTCGTTGAGCGATGTGGCAGGCTGGACACAGTCGTATGACGGCACCTGGCGTACAACGGCACTAGGGTCAGCTGACGAGGCATCTGCGCCGTACCACCATGGCCCGCGGACAGGAGGCTGTCCCACCGGTGGGGAATGTCTCCACCGCCGGGTACGTTGGGTCATCATGCGCCATGACTGTTCGGGAGGCTGCGTATGAATCTCAGTGATGATCTGTTCACGTGGAACCCTGGCATGCCCGATTCCGTCGAGCCTGCTGCCACCCTCGTCGTCGCCGTCACCGGCTTCAGCGACGTCGGTCACGTGCAGCACGTCCTGACGACGAATCTGGAGGCGGAGCTGCCTCATCAGGTTCTCGGCGAGTTCGACCTGGACGATCTGCTCGACCACCGCGACTCACGTGCTCCGATCATCTTCGACACCGATCACTTCGAGGGATATCAACGTCCTGGTCTGACTCTCAGTGAGTTCACCGACGAGAACGGGGAACGCTTCCTGCTCCTCACCGGACCGGAGCCGGCACTGCGCTGGGAGGGCCTCACTCGTCGCATCATCGATCTCATCGAGGAACTGGGTATTCGCCAGACGATCATCACCGATTCCATCCCCATGGCCACCCCTCACACGCGCCCGGTACAGATCACCCGGTGGGCCTCACGACCTGAGATGCTGGTCGGCAACGTCCCCAATTTCGGCAAGTACCAGATGCCTGCGTCATTCCCGGCCGTGCTGTCGCAGCGACTGGCCGAGACTGGTCACGACTACGTGGGTCTGGCCGCCAGTGTGCCCCACTACCTCAGTGAGATGGACTATCCAGATGCCACTCGCACCCTCATCGGGGCCATTCACCAGGTGACCGGTCTGTCCCTGCCGACCCACGGCCTGGCGGTGGCTGCCGGGGCGATTCGTGCCGAGCTTGCCAACCAGGTTGCCCAGTCCGAGGAACTTGGTCAGATGCTCTCCGCCCTGGAGCAGCAGTACGACTCAACCACAGTGGAACAACCAGCACTCGAGTCCCGTCATGTCGACGTTCCCAGCGCCGATGCCATCGGAGCCGAGGTGGAGGACTTCCTGCGCTCCATCGACGATCCCTCTGACGAGTCTGACGAGACCACCACCACTGCGGCCGCTGACAATGCGGACTCCAATGGTGACGGCAACTCGGCCGAGGACTCCCATGCCCACCCCGCCCAGGGGCCTGCCCCATCGCAGGTCCCGGATCGTCGCAGTGAGTCAGACGACGGTTCACGCAACGACGGGGACGTGGACGCACAGGCACGTCGAGGCCGGATGACGTCGGACTCGGACAGCGACGATGGCACATACCACCCACGCCGTGGCACCACGGAGTGAGAGGACTGCTGCCCCACCAAGTCGATGACTTCCTGTGCACCAGGGTGCCGATGGTTCCTGCAGCGGCCCGTCGGGCATGAACTTCTTTCTCATCTGTGGAGAGCACCCGATGACGATCCGGCCAAGGAGCTATCGTCCATGGTATGGACACAGTCATCGATCTGGGGATCGATTTCGGAACGACGAACACCGTCGTTGCTGCCGTGGAGCACGGCAACTACCCCGTCCTGTCCTTCAGTGACTCCGACGGAGATCTTCACGTGCATTTCCCCAGCCTGACGGCCTGGACGGGCGGACGGCTGGTGCACGGCTACCAGGCACGAGAGGCCATGACCGCCGGTGCCCCCGGCATCAGATCACTCAAGCGACTGCTCAGCTCCCCAACGACCACCGTGTCGTCCACGGTACGGATCGGCTCACGACTGTTCTCCATCATGCAGGTACTCACCGATTACCTGTCGGCCGTGGCCGACGAGGTACGCCAGACGACGGGCGTGCACCATCTACGCGCTGTCATTGGTGTACCGGCCCATGCCCACACCGGCCAACGATTCATGACCCTCGAGGCATTCCGCGAGGCGGGTGTGGAGGTCATGGGCATCGTCAACGAACCATCGGCAGCCGGCTTGGAGTATGCCCTGAGACAGGCCCGTACCCTCAACTCCCAACGCACCCAGGTACTCATCTTCGACCTGGGAGGCGGCACCTTCGACGCCTCACTGGTGGACATGGCGGGAACCCACGGCAGAGTCATCGATTCGGTGGGCAGCAACACTCTCGGTGGTGACGACTTCGACCACGTCCTCGTCAATCTGGTGCGCCCACTGCTGCACCATCCCGCTCCCCCCGAACCTGTGCTGATCGAGGCATGCCGGCTGGCCAAGGAGGCGATCCGGCCGCAGTCCCGCAACGTCATGGTCGATCTGCCGGACGAGGCGGTGCGCATCCCCGTGCGCGATTTCGAGTCGTCGTGCCGTGGCCTCATCGACAAGACCCTGGACGTCATGGAACCACTGACCCACGAACTCACCGAGGACCAGTCCCACAGCGAACTCGCTGGAATACATCTGGTCGGCGGCGGATCCTGCCTGCCGTTCGTCGCCAGACGGGTCCGAGAGGACTTCGGACGACGGGTGCACCGGTCGGCCCAGCCCACCGCGGCCACCGCCGTCGGTCTGGCGATGGCAGCCGACTCGAGCTCGCCCTACAGCATCCGGGATCGGCTCTCGCGTGGATTCGGGGTGTTTCGGGAGAGCCAGGACGGCGCCAAGGTGAGTTTCGACGTCCTGCTCGACCAGTCCACCCCGATCCATCACCCCGTCGTCATCCGCAGGCACTACCAGGCCCGCCACAATCTGGGGGTCTACCGCTTCGTGGAGTGCCAGCAGACCAGTGGAGGCACACCGGTGGGTGACATGACCCCGTTCGCCACCGTCATCGTTCCCCTGGACGCGCAGATGCAGTCCGGGAAACGTCCTCTGGACCCCACCGACGTGCACATCGTCGGTGACGGCCACTGGGTTGAGGAGGAGTACACCGTTGCACCCACTGGTATCGTTCAGGTGACAATTACCGACCTGGATACCCGGTGGTCCGTCACAACCTTCATGGGCGCCGACCGCCCGAATGTGAGTAGTCTGTGACCGATGCCCGAACTCGCCTGAGCAGATTCGGATCAAAACTCATCACCTTCCACCCCGCTCCGGGTGCCAACGTCAATGCCCTCATCGACGTCATCCCGGTCATCGCAGCGCTGGTGTTGGTGTCCGCCATCCACGGCCCTCGCCACGGCCTCATCGGAATGCTGGGGGCCATGGGTGGGCTGTCGGGAAAACAGTCTCCACCACGTACTCGGCTGAGGATCCTCCTGGGTGTCGGTGTCGTCCTCATGATCTCCCAGACGATCGGCATCAGTCTGAGCAGCTTTCCCGTCCTGTTGCCAGCAGCCCTGGGAATCTGGTCCTTCGTCATGATCTTCGTGTGGAATGCCCTGCACTTGGGGCCGCCCGGCCCGCTCAACGTGCTGTTCGCAGCTGCTCTGGCCTCGTACTATGCCGCTGAGGGAATGACATACGCCGACATCATGCCTGCCACTGCAGCAAGTTTCCTCCTCGCTGCGGCAACCTCGATGATCGTCATTCTCGTCAACCCGGTTCGGCCGGCCCGACGCGCCGTCAGCAAGGCTATGGAGGCCGTTGATCTCTATGCCAACCCGGAACAGGACGCCACTCCCGCCGATCTGGCACGGCTACGATCCGAGGCGCACAACTCGGTTCACGCAGCATGGTGGATCCTCAACGACGGCGTGTGGCCACAGGATCCCAGGGCACTTGGCAGGCCCTGGATGTACCGACTGTGGAAGCGGATGAGCATGGCATGGGAAGGACTGCGTGCGGACCTGCTCAGCGCACACATCACTTTGACGACGACCCTGCATGCCCAGTCGTTCCCCAGCGCCGAGGCCAGTGACATGCGTGCCAATGTGCGATACACCCCGATGGGTCGTCCGCCGTGGCGGTATCTGTTGCGCACTTCCCTAGAACGCGGGTCACGTCCACTCATGGTGGCCCTGCGCGCGGCCACCGGCGTCCTCGTCGCAGCGGTGGCCATGGAGATCGTGCCGTTCGGCCGTCCCTACTGGGCAGTCCTGAGCGTGCTCATCATCGTCCAGATGGACTTCACCCGGGCCGACATGACGGTGCGCGCCGTGCTGCGCGTCATCGGCACGTCGATCGGCCTGCTGGGATACCTCGCCATCATGCTGGTCCAGCCTACGCCATGGATGCGCATCGGCATCGTCGCCGTCGCCCTGTGGACCATGAACGCCCTCATCCCGCGCCAGTACGGCATTGCGTCGATATTCATCACGATCTTCGCCCTCATGATGTTGCCGATATCCGGTGAGCAGCAGGCACTGACGGTGGCCGTGGCGCGTATCGAGGAGACCGTCGTGGGTCTGGTGACTGCCATAGGCGTCATCCACGTCGTGGGCAAACGAGCCCCGGTGCTGCTGGTGCGAAGTCAGTATCGACGCACCTTGCGTTCCCTCATGCCAGTACTGCGCGACCTCGAATCCGGTATGTCGACGACGGTCACCGGCATGGAGCACCGCAACGAGATGGTCCATGAACTCATCCAGGCATCCGCCGTACTCTCGGCCACCCGCCCCGACTCCCCCGAGATCCTCAAGAACTGGTCCCTGGTCGACCGGGCCGTCACCGAGTTCGGCTACGACGTGTTGGCACACTGCTGGCATCTCGGCGATCGCCCGGTCCGATGGGCACGGCGGATCAGTTCCGAGATCACTCTGCTGCTGGCCAGTCTGCCGCCGGTGAACGACCAACGGGTCGACCCGGCAAGGGTGAAGTCCATGGTCGAGGAGATCCACCACCAGCTGCCGCCGATGAAGGCGTGCTGAGGGCCGGACCCGATCGTCTCCGGCCCCGACAACTGGTCACCTCAGAATGGCCTGACGGCCAAGGGTGCCCTCCAGCATCTGGCGGTACTCCACTCGTCTTGCCCGGGCATTGATGGCACGGATCTGCTCCATCCGGCCTTGCGCATCGATCTCCTTGCATGCCGCGGCATTGCGGGGATCGGCCATGAACTCCGACAACACCTCGATCCCCTGCTGTGAGCGACGAATGTCCTCCGCCTGCTTGGCATCCAGACGTGCTGCATACCACTCGGAGGAGACGACCGACTCACGGGTGAACCCCTCCCGCAGTCGTGGGTCATCGAGGGTGAGCCCCTCGGCGCTCTCACCGTGGGCCATGATCTCCAGCAGCGCCTTGAGCGGCGGGACCGCCAGACGTGCCGTGTCGTCGTCGAAGTAGGCCTGGGCAACCCTGGCATGCGTCGTGGCGATGGTACGCACCGAATCGGCGAAGATCTTCTCGTCCTGCAGCTCGGGACGCAGCATCTCGTCGGTGAAGATCGTGTCGGGATGCATGAAGATGCGCCCGAAGTAGCGCTTCATGAAGTGATCGGTCATCCGATAGCCCAGTCGCGAGGCAGGGATGAGGTCACCGTCGAGCTCATAGTCCTCGAGCTTCTCCAGATACCCACCAGCGATGAGCGTACCGGCATCGCGTTCTGCAGGTGTCATGCGGGCAAAGACCTCTGGCACGAGCAATGAGATGTCATGGGCCATCCGAACGTTCGGCCCGATGAAACCGGCCGACGACAGCCACCCGTCATATCCTCCCAGCACGAAGGAGAGGAACGACGCATTGAGGTCGTAGACCGCGGGCATCGCATTGAAGGGCGCCTTGGTGAGCGCTCCCTCCGAACCGGCTCCAGTGGTCGAGGGGCTCTTGCCGGTCATCGACGAGATGAACTCCATGAAGAGCTCGGGAAGTTCCATGTAGTGCAGTGGATTGTAGGCACACAGGGCCGGGATGCGCCCCTCCGGGGGATTGTTGCGACGCCCGGCTGCAACGACATCGACCGGCAGGGGCAGATCCTCATGCATGGGCACCCGGTGGTGCAGGTGGCTCGCCAGGTCCGCCAGCTGCGTCTGACGTGGTTGGGCAATGTCGGGCCGTTTCTGCAGATAACGTGGATTGCGCGACGGTACCCCGTCGATGAGGCGCGGATTGGCACTCGACACGGCAAATGCCGGAGTCGATCCGGGCTCGGCGTGCGCGAAGTCCGACAGGAATGTCGCCATGGGATCGGTGAACTCGGAGAAATGGACGACGTCGTCGCACATCTGCCGAACCTCGTCACGGGTGAGCGGCTGATAGTTGGAGATGAAGAGGTCATCACCAGACATGTCCATCTCGGTCTGGGAGTCATAGCCTCGAACGATGGCGTCATCGGGACGCTGGAACAGCAGCAACTCACAGTTCTTGACGAGTTTGCGTGATCTTCCAGCCGGCCCCGTGGTGAGTCCGGGTGGGGTGACCGCGGAGGCAGTCATGTCATCCTCGGTCTGCACCTTGACAGCTGGTGCATAGTCGTGACGCAACGAGAACAGCCGCCATGCACCGTCGGCGTCGAACCCGACGCGCAACATGTTGACGTGAATCTTCTGGCCATCCAACCGCACCATGTTCCCGTGTCGGCCATTGGTGGGCGCCACCGAGAAGTGTGATCGCCAGTCCGATCCCCATTCGGGACGGTAATAGCGTTTCACGGTGAAGACGAGTTCCTTGCGGAACGGCGGAATGGATTCGATCCACGAATTGTACTCATCGGTGAAGTCCGATGATGCCGTGAGCAGCTTGATGACCGAACCCACCGATCGCTCCGACGAGAGAATGGGTCGATGATCCGTGCCACTGAGCTGGGAATCCTTGAACCTCATGGAGAAGTCGCGATGCAGGATCTCGTCAACGGCATCCATGTCGGCATCGAAATCGGGACAGTACGCATTACCTGCGAGGAATGCGTCACGAATCTCCTTGGAGATCTCGGATTTTCCGCCACCGGAAACCGTGCACGGCTTGTGCAGACTCGTCGATCTCCCCTCGGTGGCGACGAGCGTCCACAGTCGCTCGGTGCGGTCGAACCTCATGCGGGTGCGAAACCCGGTTGGATCGATGTAATCGGTGCCAGCTCGAAGGGGAATGGACTGTTCCTGTGCTAACTCACCACCAGCGGCATCATGGTGCCAGCTGACGTTGCCCGTGGCGAGACTGAACCGAGCCCCAGCCGGGACCAGGACGACGTCGTCAATCGTCGTGCACCTGGCCCATCCGCCCTCCTGGGGCTCGAAGACACCCGGGTTGCTGGCGATGACATCGCTCACCGACACCTCGGAATCGCCACCGGGGGCGACGAATTCCTGACCCTCGTCGTAGGAGACGTAGGCACGAGCGCCTCCGGAGTGTTCCTCCTCCCCGGCCCCGAAAAGATTGGCCGAGTAGGAGATCTGGGTCTTGACCTCCTTCTTGCAGTAGCCGAAGTAGTTGTCGGCGATGATCGTGACGATGACACCGGACTCGTCGCGGGCGCACAGCTTGAACGGTTTGCCGTCGTTGTACAGCTGATCGGGATCGTGCCAGCACATTCCGTCACAACGCTGCCGGTCGGTGGCCTCGGACACGTGGGGCAGGCCGAGTTCCTTCATCGTCACACGATTCAGATGGGGTGCGAGGACGACGCAACCGGTGTGTCCGGTCCACGAGGAGGGGTGCAGGGCCGGGTCGTTGACGGGCAGCAGTGGGTCTCCGGCGTTGCCGAAGACCGTCTCGACGAAATCGAGGTTCGAGACCAAGCCACCGGGGACGAAGAATCGGATCTCCATGCGCCGTTCGGTGACCATGCCGGGCACCTCGGGGACGACGAGTGGACGCAGGTACAGCGAGGCGTAGGCATGTGCCTGGTGTTCGGGGTCCTGATTGGCCGAGTAGGGCAGCAGAGTGTCCTCCTCGGGAGCCTGGAATGCCTTGCCGAGCAGCGCGGCGAAGACGTCAGCTGGAACGGCCTTCTTGTCATCCGGGATGGGCAGGCCTCCCTCGGCGATGTGGAAGACACCAGCAGTGGTACGTCGATCATTGCGAGGATTGTGCAGCACACCGTTGGCGACTCGGAAACTTTCCACCAGCTCGGAGTGGAACTCGTCGCCATCAACGGGCAGGCTCAGGGTACGTGCCAGGCCGGACTCATCGAGAACGAGGGTGGTGTCGGGGAGGCTCGGGTGTTCGGAACAGTTCCCGAGATATCGGTCGAGGAAGGCCTGAACGCGTCGATCTGCTGGGCACCGCTGCTCGGGGAGCTCCCGACGCAGTTCACGTTGTCGGGCCAGGACCGGGGCGACCACCTTGATCTCCTCCGATGAGGTGTTCATCGGCAGGGGCAGGCCGATCAGGGCGAGTCGAAGATTTACCGAATCTGCCATCATCATTGTTGACATGACCAATTCATAGCGTATTTTCCTACTTGCCGGAGCCTTTTCATCATGGCAGGCATGATTCGTGATCGTTTCCCCACGATCCGTCAGGGAATCGACACGGCAGCCGGCTGGCCCTCTTCCCCGTTCATTGATGCTCCTGCACAGTTGCGCGACAGGCCACCATCTCGCACAGTGGGGAGAGTGAGTTACACCGTTCTGTCCCCCGATCACGTCGTCGAGTCGACCCTGGAGATCAAGAAATCGGTGTTCCTCACCACCGTGACCCGGGTGGAGACCGAGGAACAGGCACGGGAATTCATCGACCAACGGCGCCGCACCAATCGCACTGCCAGGCACCATGTCAGCGCGTTCGTCCTGGACCCGCTGCGCACCACCCAACGTTCCAGCGACGACGGCGAGCCCGCGGGAACCGCCGGTGTGCCCACCTTGGAGGCACTCATGAAATTCGTCGCCCCACAGCTCGGAAGTGATGGCCCAGCTGATCTGTCCGATGTCGTCGCGGTCACCACTCGCTGGTTCGGCGGCGTCAAATTGGGGGCGGGCGGGCTGGTACGCGCCTATTCCGATGCGATTTCCCGCGCTCTTGGCCAGGCCCAGCTGCTGCGGCGTCGTCAGGCTGATCTGTACGAGCTGAGCATCGATCTCGCCTCGGTCGGCTGGCAGGAGGCGGCCCTGCGCAACGCAGGTGTGAGTGTTGTCGACGTCACGTACCAGGCTGATGCGGCGCTCCTCACAGTCGCCGTGGCGGCAACACCCGACAGCCGAACGGCCTGTGAACAGGAAATGAGCGGAATCCTCTCCCAGCAGGTGAGGTGTGAACCTGCCGGGTCACAGTGGCACGACCATCAGTTCTGAGTACCACCTTCTGGGACCACCTGTCCTGAACACCGAGGGCGACACCACGTGACGCTGCACCAGGCGGGGCATGATCGTGACCTCGCCACGTGTGGATGGATCACCACTGGCCAGTTCCGTATCGCGGCGTGCTGGGGTGCGCCAACGTCCGTGCCGTATCGTGGGTTGCATGAACGAGCGCGCTCCCGTGGTGGCGATTGTCTACAATCCCACTAAGTTCAACGACAGCACGCAGTGGAAAAAGTCTGCCCACCAGATCTGTCAGCAGGAGGGGTGGGCCGATCCCCTTCTGCTGGCAACGACCCGGGACGATCCGGGGCAAGGCATGACTCGAGAAGCCGTACGGCAGGATGTGGATCTCGTCTGCGCTGCCGGTGGCGACGGAACGGTTCGGCAGGTCGCCACCGTCCTGGCCGGGACCAGAACGCCGATGGGGATCATCGGCATGGGCACTGGAAACATCCTGGCGCGCAACCTCGATCTTCCCATCGACGATTTCGACAAGGGGCTGCGCACGGCGCTACGCGGTCGCAGACGCACCATCGACCTGGGATGGGTGAGCTTCGATGGTGCCACCGAGCAATGCTTCACGGCCATCATCGGCATGGGATTCGATGCCGACACCATGGCGAACACGTCGGAGGCCGGAAAGGCCGAGTACGGATGGATCGCCTACATCGTTGCAGCTCTGCGCTACCTGGTGCAGCCCGGTTTTCGAGCAACCGTCACCATTGACGGCGAGGTGTGTGAGGCGCAGCGCGCTCGCAGCATCCTGCTGTGCAACTGTGGGCTGCTGCCCGCCGGGATCCGTCTGGTTCCCAGCGCCCGCATTGACGACGCGCGCCTGGACTCCCTGGCCCTGGCACCACACGGAATGGTTGGTTGGCTGGCAGTTGCGGCAAAGGTCATCACGCGCAGTCGTCTCGGGGGCCGCTTGGTGCGCCACCACCCCTGCCGCACAGCCGAGGTGCGCACCTCCTCCCCGGTACTGGCCGAGGTGGATGGCGACACCTACGGCAAGGTACGCCGCATGTCGGTGCGGGTGCAGCCCATGGCGCTCCAGGTGAGAGCTGCCGTGTGATTCCACCGCGACCGTGAATCACCGTCTCCCGGCAAGCGCACCACGCGGTGCACCCTCACATGTGGCGGATGCGTGTTCCCCGGGCAATGAACCCCTCATACGGCGGGCACGCCACCGGACAGTTCGGCAACGACGGCTCGGGCAAGGTCCCGATCATGGCGAGCGGCTTGGGCCAGGAATGCCGGGAAATCGGTGACGGCCGTACCATCGGCACGGTCCGAGAGCACCCGTACCACGGCAAAGGGCACGTGAAGATGGCTGGCGGCCTGTGCCAGTGCCGCCCCCTCCATCTCCACGGCAAGCGCATCGAAGGTGTCGTGGATCCAGCGCACCTTGGCCGGATCACCGATGAATTGGTCCCCACTGGCAATCGTCCCGGACACCACCCGCCGACGAGCGTCGAAGACCCGTGCCGCACACCCCATGAGGACGGTGTGCAGCCGTTCGTCGGGCTGCCAGCTGCGGGGTTCCCCCGGTACCACACCGATGGGATCGTCGAATGCCGTGCCATCGGCGTCATGCTGGACGAATCTGTTGCCCACGACGACGTCACCAATGTCCAGATCGGGGCCAGCCGCACCCGCGACGCCCGTGAAGATGATGCAGGAAGCACCATTCTGGGCCAAGGCACTGGCTGCCAGGGCAGCATTGACCTTGCCGACACCGCACTGTGCCAGTAGGACGTCGGTGCCATCCAGCCGGCCACCCACCAGTGGACAGGGCCCCTCGATGGGGTGGGCATCGACGAGACAGGACTGAATGAGTTCGACCTCCGACTCCATCGCTCCCATGAGCCCAATGGGCCCGGACAGTTTCCTCTGCCCGTCTGGTCCACTTCCCGTCACTTCAATCTCCATTCCAGCAAGAACATCTTCTCACCAAGTCTTCACGGATCAGCCCTTGATCCACACACATTCCCCGGCTCAGCGAAATGGTTCGGGATCCCCAGCCCCTTCACGGGTGATGACAGCCGTACCGGAGCTGAAGTCAACCACAGTCGTCGGGTCGAGGCCACAGTCACCGGAGTCGAGTACCGCGTCGACCCGACCGTCCAGGGCCTCCTTCACCTGCCATCCGTCGGTCATCGGCAGTTCCTCATCCGGCAGGATGAGGGTGGATGAGACGATCGGCTCTCCCAAGATGTCCATGAGGGCCAGGGCAGTGACATGCTCGGGCACCCGCACACCAACCGTGTGTTTCTTGGGATGCAGCATCACCTTGGGGACGTCTCGGGTGGCCCGCAGAATGAACGTGTACCGCCCCGGAACTGCTGCCTTGACGGCACGGAACACCCAGTTCTCCATCTGGACGTACTGGCCCACCTGAGCGAATTCGCTCATGACGAGGGTGAAGTGGTGCTTCTCGGACAGCTGACGAATCTCCCTGATGCGTTCCAGAGCAGCCTTGTTGCCCAATCGACATCCAAAGGCATAGCCCGAATCGGTCGGGTAGGCGATGAGACCACCGTCCCGAAGGGTGTCGACCACTTGGTTCAGCGAGCGTCGTTGCGGGTTGTCCGGGTGCACCGGATAGTACTTGGCCATGAAGTCCATCCTAGGCAGATGCACGGTGTGCCGGAGTCCTTCCGGAATCAACTCCTCATCTGCGGGCGAACGAACACGTGGCATCCCCCCGACCCGTCACATGATCCATGCCGACCACGTTCAGTACGATCGTTTCCCGCGGTTCGTCCACGTGCACCGTGAGCCCGTCCCCGGAGGTGGTCACCGTCATCGTCGAATCAGGCTCGAGCATTCCCTGAGCGGTGCTGCGCGCGACCGAGCTGGCCAACTCACCGGCCGGATGACCCACCAGCATGGGTCCTGATGCTCGTTCACACCCGGCACGAGAGGCTGCCGATGCCACTGTCACGGCATGTCTGGCTGCCCGTGCCTTGACCGCCCCGTCAACGGCCAGACCTCCCATGAGCAGCACCAGGGGCAGGATGAGTGTCATGGCCACCGAGAAGGAAGCGCCACGCGAGAAGTCACCACTGGTCATGACACCAGCTCACACGCTCACGATGCAGCGACGGAAGATGCATCGCAGAAAATACTCCTACTGTTCACCTACAAGTAAAACCATGTGCAATTTTGTTCATCTGGATAGGCTGTGCATCACACGGTTCCAGGCCGTTGTATGTGCCGTACGAGAAAGGTCACGTCACCATGACCAAGGTCAAGAAGGTCGCCCTGCTCACTGCGGGGGGTTTCGCCCCCTGTCTGTCAACAGCCATCGCCGGACTCATCGAGGAATACACCCAGGTGGCCCCCGAGGCGGAGATCATCGCCTACCGTCACGGCTATGAGGGGCTCCTCAAGGGTGACTACCTGACCATCACCGAGGAGGTGCGTCGCAACGCCGACATCCTCACCCGGTTCGGCGGCTCCCCCATCGGAAGCTCGCGCGTCAAACTCACCAACACCGCCGATCTCGTCAACCGTGGTCTGGTCGACGAGGGGGACGATCCGCTCAAGGTGGCCTCCGAGCGCCTCATCGCCGACGGGGTGGACGTACTGCACACCATTGGCGGCGACGACACCAACACCACTGCCGCAGATCTTGCCGCATACCTCGCCGACAACGACCACGGGCTGACCGTTGTCGGACTTCCCAAGACGATCGACAACGACGTCGTACCGATCAAACAGTCCTTGGGCGCATGGACCGCCGCCGAGCAGGGATCCAGGTTTGCACAGAACATCGTCGGTGAGCACAACTCCGGCTCGCGAATGCTCATCATTCACGAGATCATGGGCCGCAACTGTGGTTGGCTCGCCGCGGCAACGGCTGCCGAGTACCACGCCTGGGTCGGTGAACAGCAGTGGCTCCCCGAGATCGGGCTGAGCAAGGAGGCTTGGGACGTCCACGCGGTGTACGTCCCGGAATCCCCACTCGACCTGGATGCCGAGGCCGAACGACTGGGCACGATCATGGACGAGGTCGGCAATGTGACGATCTTCCTGTCCGAAGGTGCCGGTCTGGAAGCCGTCGTCGGCGAGATGGAACGCCATGGCGAGGAGGTGCCACGCGACCCGTTCGGCCACGTCAAGATGGACGAGATCAATCCGGGCACCTGGTTCGCCAAGCAGTTCGCCGCCAAACTTGATGCCCGCAAGGTCATGGTGCAGAAGTCCGGGTACTTCTCCCGTTCGGCCGCGTCGAACCAGGCAGACATCGATCTCATCTTCCAGTGCACCAAGCTCGCCGTCGAGTGTGCCCTGAGCGGCCGGTCCGGCGTCATCGGCCAGGATGAGGAGAATGGCGACGAGCTCACCTGCATCGCCTTCGACCGGATCAAGGGTGGAAAGCCCTTTGACACGAGCACCGAGTGGTTCACCACGCTGTTGAGCGAGATCGGCCAGGCCTGACGCCCGCCCTCCGGGGTCCTTGCGTCGAAGGACCCCGGTTCGTGCGTTCTGCACGTCGGAAACGAACCGGGGGCGTCGGCAGGTTCACCGATTGAAGATGCTCATGATGGCTGACGCCGCAGCAGCACCTGCACCGAGCACTCCCCCGACCTTCTTGGCCTTGCCCTCGTGTGTGGTCTGTTTGCGTGCAGCACCATGAAGTGTGATGTCGTAGCGAGGCAGCTCGGCGAACCAGATGGCGTCGTTCGCCTGCGTTCGCATGACGACGTTGGGGGCCACCATGATCTGCTGCGCCGCGCTACGGAGCTGATTCATCTGCGGTCGTGGTGCCGTGCCAATCGTCACACGCACGGTCGACGCCAGTCCTGATTCACCGGCGACCATGCGTACGTCGGAGTGTAGGGCTGATCGGGTGAGCGCCGAGGAGGTTGGCTCAGGCTTCTCCCCCCTCTGCTTGGCCTCCTCACGCAGTCGCTTCTCCTGCTGTTTCTGGGCGCGACTGATGAATGCTGCGTCCCAGTGGCCCGGGACCGTCCACACCTCCGGATCGCCCACCAGAGGCTGGTCACAGTCATTCCACTCCCATGCCACGGCTGGCTGATTGGACGTCGCCGTCCACGCCGAGATGAGCAGGATGAGCCGTGCCATGAGATTGAAGACCAACATGATGATGATGACTGATCCGAAGGCCTGCACGGCACGGTTGGAGGAGAAGGCCTTGACCAGGTACCCAGCGCCGATCTGGAGCAGGCCGAAGAGAAAACCAGCCACCAGGGAGCCGCGCATGATCGCCGGCCAGTTGCGTCTGCCCTTGGGCAGCGCCGTGAAGAGGAACATGAAGAGGATCCAGCCGGCGATCGTCGAGGCGACGATCGCCGCCAGGATCATGAACACCTCATGGCCCCTGATCGATCCGAGATGGGTCACTCCGGCGATCCATTCGGCAGCCAATGAGCCGAACTGTGAGGTGGCAATCGTGAGGCCAAGGGTGATGAGCAGCCCGAAGAAGGTCAGCGCATCCTCCAGCTTCGACCAGAAGAACCCGCGATTGTCGTTGACCATGTCGAAATCGGGTTCCCACTCGGCACGTACTCCGCGGCGCAGGTTGCCGATCCATCCTGTTCCGGCCCACAACGCAGTGATCATCGTCACGGCGAGCGTCCAACCAGAACCTGTGGTGGCCAGCGAGGTGTCGATGATCTCGGACACCGAGAGGTCTCCCCCACCAGGTGCCAAGGTCTGTTCGATTGCCTTCTTGACCGCATCAAGCAGATCTGGACGGGTGTGGGTGAGCAGGAGGGAGAGGATGGAGAAGGCCAGGGCTATGACCGGAATCATGGACAGAACCGTGAAGTAGGTGATGGAGGCAGCGATGTGATTGCCCATCCGCCGGTTGAACCTGGTGATGGCACGCAGCACATGCGCCACCCATGGAGTGGCCTGGATCTTGGCTAGGTTCACGTCAACTCCCCTCGGAGCTGATCTTCTCATGACTCGATGGATTCGTCAGGTCACTTGTTCACCAGCAGGTGAGCCACTGCAGTCACCTCGGCCCGGTGACCTCCTTGGTCAGGACGATCGGCGCATTGGCGGTCAGGAGACTCGGCGCGCCTTGCGGCGCTGTGCCAACTCGTCAACGACGTGATCGGGGCACTCGCCGCCGACCCGCTCGACGGGGAGCTGGGAAAGACTGCCCTGCACGTCCCGCCACACTCCTCCCAAGGAGATGGCGAAGATGCCCTGTCCGCCCTGCAGCAGGTCAAGAACTTCGCTGTCACTGGTGCATTCGTAGACCGACACGCCGTCACTCATGAGGGTGACCTCGGTGAGATCCTCCACTCCGTTGGAGCGCAGATGATCGATGGCAATCCGAATCTGCTGCAGGGACACTCCCGCATCGAGCAGACGTTTGATGACCTTGAGCATGAGAATGTCGCGGAACGAGTAGAGACGCTGAGACCCCGATCCGCGCGCGCTCCTGATCTCCGGACGTACCAGGCCAGTACGAGCCCAGTAATCCAGCTGACGGTAGGTGATCCCAGCAGCTCCGGAGGCCACCGGGCCACGGAACCCGATCCCCTCGGGCACTGGTGAGAAGTCACCAGCGAAGAGCACGTCCTGGGTGCGCCGGGGAGCTGGCTCACACGATTCAGAAGCGCTCATGGTTGTCCATCCTCACTGGTTGTGCATTGACCACATGGATCGTTCCTGCACTGATGAACTTATGGTGTTGGCGCGTCCTGATCCTCAACGCCACGCCGCTCGAGGGATGAGAAAACCAAGAAATGCCTCTGACTACGGGTTATGATGTGCTTGAAGGTCAACTACAGGTGGAGGGTTGGCCCTCGCCGGCCAACCGAACGGGGCATTGCACTTCAGTCGTCGAAATCGTCCGGGGAGACCTGGTCGAGGAACTGCCGAAACTCCTCGACCTCGTCCTGGGGATCGGCATCCAGGATGATCCCCACCTCGTCAATGAGCTCCTCGGGGCACTGAAGCTGCACCCCGATGCGCTGTGACAAGGCCACCAGATCGGATGGTCGGGCGTCGAAAACGGTGTCGCCGATCTGCATCTGTGCGAGCCACACTCCCTCATCGATTCCGGTGATGGTGAATGCCGGTGGATCGTCGACCATGTGCAGCAGCACACGTGCCATGAGGTCATGGGTGAGTGGCCTGTCCGGCTGTGTCTCGTCAAGTCCCTGCGCTATGGCCCCGGCCTCCACGGCACCAATCCAGATCGGTAGGCACCGCGATCCTCCCTCCTCCCGGAGCAACAGGATTGGTGTGTTCGACACCTCGTCCAGCCGAATCCCCTCTATCAGCAGGCTCACCATGACTCCACCGTAGTTCACTGTGCCGACCAGTACTCCAGAAGGTCGTAGACCATTGCCGTGTGCGCGTGCATCATGAGTTGGGTGACCTCTGAGGCAGCCTTTGACGACTTCTTGGGTTGCCGGGCCAGTGGGATGAGGCTCTGCTCAATGAGCCCGGCTTCCTGTTCGGCAGCCTGTCGAACGGCACGCAGGTGACGGCTGTCCATTCCATAGGCGCTGAGTCGACGTGCAGCCACGCACACCACCAAGGCCTCCTGGCCGTACCAGCTCTGACCACGTTTGGGGCGTACGAGTTGATGACGCTCCAGCTCCAACAGGAAAGCCTCGGTGATCCCACTGGCACGGATGAGCTGGCGTCGAGTCAACTGCACCGGACCCTTGGGGCGTTCGATCTTCACATTAGGAGCTGTGCTGCCCTCCAACGGGGTCGGCACGCTCGACGAGGGACTGGGTGGCTGCTTGCCGCGGTCGATGAGCTCGAGATTCTCCCGGATCACCTTGAGTGGGAGGAATCGGTCACGTTGGCAGGTGAGGATGTAACGCAACCGTTGAATGTCATCCTCGGAGTATTTGCGATATCCCGACGGCGCACGTTCCGGGCTGAGCAACCCCTCCGACTCCAGATATCGGATCTTGGAGATCGACAGGTCAGGATACTCCGGGGTGAGCAGGCGCATGACCTGCCCGATGGTCCGGACCTTCTCGACCATTACAGACGCCCATGCCCGCCAGTGTGGAAGATCATCCGGAACTTCCCGATCTGCACCTCGTCGCCGTCTCGCAAGGCAGCCGTGCCATCGACGAGCGTGCGATTGACGTAGGTGCCGTTGAGGCTGCTCTGGTCCTCGACGAAGACCTTGCCGTCCCGACGGATGAACTTCACGTGATGTCGGGAGACGGTGATGTCGTTGAGGAAGATGTCGGAATGGGTGGATCGCCCAGCCGTCGTCACGTCGTGATCCAGGAGGAATCGGGCGCCCAGGTTGGGGCCGCGTTCGACGACGAGCATGGCATTGCCCTCGGGCAGGGCGGCAATGGCATCCACGACGTCGGAAGGCAGTTCCTGATTGTCCGCACTGACCTCGTCGCCGATCATCGGGATGACGCCAGTGGCGTCACCACCCACCTCGGCGGGCACACCGAGCCGATGGCCACACCGGGAGCAGAAGTTGGCGTCGACGCTGTTGTCGTGCTGACACACCGGACACACATTCGACATGGACTTGTCATGCTCGCTCATGGCTCACCTCTGGAGATCGTGCAGTGGTGACGCAACGGGAAATCCCTGATCGTCACTGAGGTATTCAAAAACTACTGTAGTGGTAACTACCGTACTGGAGTGGCAAAAGACATTGGTGTCGGCTTCACAACGGCAGAAATGGTCAGCGAATCCGACGGCGTGATGCTCACCGAACCACCGACCTGCGCAGATTCCACCTGGGACACCAGTCCACCACGAAACTTCGCGCCCTCGGTGAGTGCGTGTGGTTCACCGAGCACGGTGAGGGTCATGGGTCGTCTCACCTTTTTCCCCGACACGACGAGCCCATTGGCGTCCCGGCCAAACCATGTGTTGGCCACCACTCGAATGTCCGAGTTGACGGCAATGGCCTCGGCGCCGGCATCCCGCAGCTCCTCGACGGCGTTGAGGAGCAGGTCGGAGGTGACCTTGTCACGCGGATCATGAATGGTGATCGTCACTCCGGGACCACTCACCGGGGTCGTACCGGACATCACCTGCAACCGGTGCTGTTCCTCGGCGGCCTGTTTCTCGGCAATCTTGTGGGAATCCGCACCCGACTGCAGCTGACGTTTGGTCTCGCGCAGATCGGCGATCTCGGAGTCAAGCTGCCGCGAGGAGGTGGACAGTCGATCCAGCACCGTGATGAGGTCAGACCTGCTCATCGCGGCATACTCGTCCTGGGCACTACGATGGCGCACCTGCGTGACGAGCACCATGGAGAACAGGCACAGGATGAGGGCCACGGCGATCTGTCCCTTCGCCGGCCGGGCCAGATCGTGACGCAGCTGTTGCCAGGAGATGTGGTGCCGGTGCGGCTCAGGCATGGAACACCTCCCGTCGAATGGCTGCCGCATTGGTGAAGATCCGGATTCCCAGTACGACGACCACCGCGGTCGACAGCTGCGAGCCCACCCCGATGAGGTCACCCACCCACACGATGAGTCCGGCAATGAGCACGTTGGAGATGAACGAGATGATGAACACCCGATCGGAGAACGTGTGGGCCAGGTAGGCGCGCAACGCACCGAACAGTGCATCCATGGCGGCGACGATCATGATGGGCAGGTACGGCTGCAGGGCCGGGGACAGATCTGGATGGAGCACCAGGCCAAGAATCACGCCCACAACCAGTCCTAGAATTGCGAGCATCTCGGTTCCTTTCGCCTGTCCATCACGTCACGACCCAATTGTGACTCGTCAAAAACCTACCGCGGTTCACTGTAGGACACGGACACATTGTGCGATTCGGGAAGAGTCAGCGCATCGAGCGTCTCCATCTGGTAACGAACCCGGAAATTGTCGGAATGGTACTGCAGGATGGTTCCACCATCGGTCTGGGCGAACTGGCCCGGCAGGGTCTGCGCCGGACCAATGACCTTGATGACGTAGGGAGCCGAGATCGACGCGTAGTTGACGGTGATCGCCGATCCAGCGGTGCGGATGGCTGTCTTGCTCGACAGACGACGGTCGTTGATGGCGATGGCCTCCGCCCCACTGCCCCACAGGCCATTGACCACCTGTCGCAGATCGGTGTCGGTGAGCCTGCCCTCCTCCGAGGAGGCCTTGGAGTCATCCACCGTGATCTTCACCCCGGGACCGCTCACCCTGCTGACCGCCGCCGCATCGGCCTGCTTGGACTGGTGTTCGGCAGCAGCGGACCACGTACCCGCCCGGACCCTCATGCGATGCACCTCACCCTCCAGCTCGGAGATCTGACGTTGCTGATCGGCCTGGTGAGCCTGTGCCGCCTCCACCCGTCTCACCAGATCGCCACGTTCCGCCGCCGTGACCGGCTGCTGCAGGGCCGTGGTGCGCCATGCCGTGCCCAACCCCAGTCCGGCAATGAGCAGTACTGCGATGGTCCCCACGTGCAGACGGCGGCGACGTCTGCGATCAGGAGCGGCCGGTGGAGTGTCCTGGTCGGAGGCAGTGGACCCGTTCTCCTGAGTGTGGGAGGCAGACTGCCCATGGTCGTCCTGGTCGTGTCGTCGGTCGGCCTGCGTCGCTCGTGTCTCGGCCTGCGTCACAGCGGCATAGCTGGGATCGACGGCCTGCTCGCGAATCTCACGCAGCAGATCCATCGTCCAGTCCGCACGCCGACCCGATGTGGGGTCGATGGGTACCTGATCCTCCTCATCCGTCATGGCCGCCACATCACTTCCTGTGCACCGAGGCAGATCCGGATGTGGAAGCAGGTTGTTGCGAGCTCAGCGGTGGCAGGGTCTGAACCAAGTGAATGGCTTGACGGACGTAGAGGATTCCAGCCCACCAGTACAGCCCGGTGCCCCACAGGGCGAAGGCCCAGCCGATGATCCGGGCAATCGTCCACCCACCTCCCATGTGGCCGAGCAGCACCAGGGGGAAGGAGTACAGCAGGCAGAACGTGGCTGCCTTGCCGACGAAGTGCACCGGCAGCGAGGTGAATCCACGGCTGTGCAGGCTTGGCACCAGACACAGCAGCATGAGGTCACGAGCTGCCAGGGCGACGACGATCCACAGCGGTACCACGCCACGCACCAGCAGGGCGACGACGATGGCGAAGATGTAGAGGCGATCGGCAATGGGGTCGAGCATCTGCCCCACCCGCGACACCTGATGCCACCGGCGGGCGATCTTGCCGTCAAGCAGGTCGGTGAGCCCGGCAATTGCCAGCACGACCACTGCCCAGACGTCTGCTCGTGGCCCCACGATGAGCCAGATGAACAGCGGTACCCCCAGTAGTCGGATCACCGAGAGCACGTTGGGGACCGTCCAGAAGGCGTCCGTGTCGTAGGTCGCACCAGTCTGTTCGATCTCGTCGGTCACGTCTTCCACCCTAAGCGCTTTGTCCAGCTGGATCTGTGTTCGGAACGTTCGTGTCGCACGTCGATGGCACGCAGGTACCGCGCAACGACCTGAGGTGCCACGGTGTCCCAGTCGAAGTCCCGGGCCCGTCGCACCCCTGCCTGCTCCGCGCCAAGCCCACGGGCACGGCGCTGCAACGCGGCACCAATCGCTGCGGCCAGGGCATCGGCGTCTCCCACCGGCACCAGGGCTCCGAGAACGCCGTCACGGGTGGTGAGCACCTCACGGAACCCAGGCAGATCACTGGCCACCACGTCGGCCCCAGCTGCCAGGGCCTCCACGAGAACGATCCCGAACGACTCGCCCCCGGTGTTGGGAGCGACGTAGACATCGGCCCTGCCAAGCATCTTGTCACGTTCTGCATCGGGAAGTGGGCCGGTGAACCGTAGACCGGTGCCGTGCGGAGGCACCCCCGGCCCCACGACAACGGGGTCGAGACGAGGAAACTCATGACGAACCTGGTCGATGGCGGCCGCGAAATGTTCGAATCCCTTGCGTGGCTCGTCGAAGCGCCCCAGAAACATGACGGTGGGGCGTCCGCTGCGCCACGGTGACCCAGCTGGATCGTGTGACGTGCCCGCAGCAGAGGTGGACAGGCGGCGTATCCGTGACACATCGACCCCGTTCCCGATGATGGTGGGCTCCACCCCCCAACACCGACGTGCGGTGGCTGCAGCAGCTGCGGAGACGGCGATGGCATCGTCGATGCGTGCGATGGACGACGGGGTCACCTTGCGAGCTGCACGGATCACCGGGGTGTCGACGGTTGCGGCGTGAAAAGTCGCCACCAGAGGACAATCGGCATTCCACAAGGTCAGCAGTGAGCTCGACGGAGTCATCGGCTCGTGTACGTGCAGGACGTCGAAGCTGTGCGCGTCGAGCCAGGCACGCACTCGCATGGCGGTCCGCACACCGAATCCCACTCGCGCCACCGACCCGTTGACCGTGACGGCAACCGTGCGCCCCGACGAGGTGAAGCACTCGGTCGAGAGCCCGAACCCCTCCAGACGATCCCGTCCAGGGTGTCCCGGTCCCAGGATGTGGACGATGTGGCCGTGGCTGCGCAACCAACCGGCCAGCCCCAGAACGTGATTCTGCACTCCCCCGGGGTAGGAGAAGTTGTAGGGGCAGACCAGACCGATCCGCAACCAGCTGTGAGCGTGCAGGCAGGGGGTGTCGGGAACCTGCCGGGAATCTGGACCGTGTCGCGCAGGTCTGGAATGGGTGCAGCGTGTAGGCTGGCGTCCCGAGGCCATCAAGCCCTCACCCCCGGGACGAACGGCTGCATCACGTGCCAGTCGACGACATGACGACGAATGTGGGGGGCGAACCAGTCGGCGAGCTGTTGCGTGGTGCGCCGAACCTGGTCACGAAGTGGCCGTGGCCCAAGATCCAGCGGGTCCGAGAGATCGATGTGCATCGTCGTGGTGCTGTCGTAGTGGCAGCACACCCCCACCAGGGCAGCCCCGGTCGTGGCAGCCAGCAGGGCCGGGCCAGCAGGCATGGTGGCAGGAACCGGACCATCCGGCGTCTGCCAGACGATCGGGGCGCCGCGTCCAGTGAGATCGCGATCGGCGACCAGACAGACGGTGCGTCCCTCGGCGATGTCGTCACGCAGCAGATTGACGAGACCGTGCCGTTCATGTCCACGAATCCTCATCCCCAGCTGCTCCCGTGTGCGGCAGAACAACTCGAACTGTGCCCTCGGAAGATTCTCCGCGACGGAACTCGGGGAGAAGCCGCGTCTGGCCACCCAGGCCCCGGCCAAGTCCCAGGACCCCATGTGCGGCAGGGCCAGAACTGCCCCACGCGACAGGTACTCGCTGCGCAACCGGTCGAACTGCTCAGCATCGACATGGACCGAGCGGTCGATGTGATCGGTGGACCACCGTGGAAGTTGCATCGAGGTCATGAGGGTACGGGTCCACGAGTCAACGGCCCGGGCCGTGCACCTGCTGCTCGGGATGGCTCCGGTCATGGCCTGGGCGTTGAGTTGCCACTGCCGTACACCAGTCACCGGACGGTGGGCGAGCACGGTTCCCGCGACTCGCGAGAGTGGCTGCCACACCGGTGCTGGCACCTGGGCGAGCCGGGCCATGAGCCAGGCTCGTACCGCCAGATCCGTACCCTGGGAGTGCTCACGGCGTCGGGGCCGCACGGCTGGCGTCATCTCATGACTCCGACTGCCGTTTCACGGCCGTCATGCGTTGCCCCACGGTGATGGCGCCGGCAACAGTGAGGTAGCACAGCCCCACCGGAAGTGCCCAGCAGAACCAGTGCGCAAGGACGCCGACTCGTGCCAGTCCAGTGATCTCCACGGTAACCAAGCTGATGAGCAGCCGATCCGCCCGGGTGGCGATGCCCATCTTGGCGTCCATGGACAATGATTCCGCCTTGGCTCGCACGTATGACGTGACCAAGCTGAGGATGAGCGCCGCCAGAGCCACCCCGCACCACAGCGTGCTGTGGCCGGGACCTGCGTAGTACAGCGCGATCCCGGCGAAGACCGCTCCGTCCCCGAACCGGTCGAGGGTGGAGTCGAGGAAGGAACCCCACTGGGAGGTACGACCGAGCTGACGAGCCATGTTGCCGTCAAGGGAATCGGAGAAGATGAAGAGCGTGATGAGCAGTGCCCCTTGCCACAGCCACCCCTGTGGCAGGCAGACCAGTGCCATGACGACCGCACCGATGGTACCGATCCACGTGACCATGTCGGGGGTGACGTGCATGGCGAGCAGGCCGGAGGCCAGTGGCCGCATGACCTTTTGCCACCCCTGACGAAACCGCTCAAGCATACTTCTCCCAGGCGTCGGCAAGAAGATCGCGTCCGTCGGACAACAACTGTGGTACGGCACGTACACCGGCCACGATGGGCAGGAAGTTCGTGTCACCCACCCAGCGGGGCAGGACGTGCTGGTGCAGGTGCGCGGCGATTCCCGCTCCCCCGGCGGCCCCTTGGTTCATACCAATGTTGAATCCCTGCGGATGGCTCACGTCGGTGAGCACCCGGATGGCCGTGCGCGTGAGCTCGGCCATCTCGGCAACCTCCTCGTCGGTGGCGTCGATGTAGCCGGAGATGTGCCGATACGGGCACACCAACATGTGCCCCGGACCATACGGGTAGAGGTTCATGATGACGTAGCAGGTCGCACCGCGATGGACGATGAGGGCTTCGGCATCGTCACGCTGCGGCGAGGAGCAGAACGGGCAGGCCTTGCCGGCATCGGAGGTCTTGGGCTTGTTCTCCCCACCGATGTAGGCCATCCGGTGCGGGGTCCAGAACCTGCCGAAGGCATCGGGAACCCCCACCATGTCCTCGGCGAATTCCACCATCACCTCGTCAGGTGTGCTGGGCTGGTGACCACTGGACCGATCACCATCCACGCGACGGTTGACCGGTGTTGCCCCTTCCTGTGATGTGTTCATCGTCATCACTCCTGGACGGTACGGACGTTCTCGGAGTCCGGCGAGTCGTTGCGGCGGGCCTGGTCCCATGCCTTGATGAGGTCCACTGCCTGGGCACGGGGCACACCGTTGAGCTGGGAACCGTCCCGGAATCGGAACGAGACCGTCCCCCCATCGCGATCCTCACCGCCGGCGATGACGATGAACGGCACCTTGGTCTGGGTGGCGTTGCGGATCTTCTTGCCGAATCGGTCGTTGGAGGTGTCGAGGTCGACGCGAATGCCGACCTGCCGCAGCTGGGCTGCGAAGCCCTTGAGGTAGTCGTCGAACTCCTCGGCGACCGGCACGCCCAGCACCTGGGTCGGCGCGAGCCAGACCGGGAAGGCCCCGGCGTAGTGCTCCACGAGCACGCCGATGAACCGCTCGACCGAACCGAGTTTGGCGGAGTGGACCATCACCGGGCGGCGTCGCGACCCGTCCGGTGCGGTGTACTCCAGCCCGAACCGCTCTGGCTGGTTGAAGTCGTACTGCACCGTCGACATCTGCCAGGTGCGTCCAATGGCGTCCTTCACCTGCACCGAGACCTTGGGGCCGTAGAAGGCAGCACCGCCCGGATCGGGCACCAGCGGCAGCCCCGTCGATTCGGCGGCCTCGCGCAGGATCTGCGTGGCAGTCTGCCAGTCCTCGTCAGAACCGATGAACTTGTCGGCATGCTTGTCGTCGTCACGGGTGGACAACTCGAGGTAGAAGTCGTTGAGCCCGAAGTCACGCAGCACCGACAGGAAGAAGTTGATGAGCATCGTGATCTCATCGCCAGCCTGCTCAGGGGTGCAGTAGGTGTGCGAGTCGTCCTGGGTGAACCCACGCATACGAGTCAGCCCGTGCACGACTCCGGATTTCTCGTAGCGGTAGTCGTGGCCCAGTTCGTAGAACCGCAGCGGCAGGTCTCGGTAGGAGCGCCCCCGGGAGCGGAAGATGAGATTGTGCATCGGGCAGTTCATGGCCTTGAGGTAGTACTCCTGGCCGGCCTTGGTGACGTTGCCCTCGGCGTCACGCTCCTCGTCGGCGAGCATCGGGGGGAACATCGTGTCCGCGTAGTACGGCAGGTGCCCCGAGGTGTGGAAGAGACCGCCCTTGGTGATCTCGGGGGTGTGGACGAAGTCGAATCCGGCAGCCAGGTGGCGCTGGGTGACGTAGTCCTCGATGATGTGGCGCAGGATGCCACCCTTGGGGTGGAACAGGACGAGCCCCGGACCGACCTCCTCGGGGAAGGAGTAGAGATCGAGTTCGGCACCGAGCTTGCGGTGATCACGCCGGGCGGCCTCGGCCATGCGGGTCTGGTAGGCGACGAGATCCGTCTTGGATGCCCAGGCCGTGCCGTAGATGCGCTGCAGCTGGTCGTTGGCCTGGTCGCCCTTCCAGTAGGCGGCCGACGACTTCGTCAGGGCGAAGCCGTTGCCCAGATACTTGGTGGAGGGCACGTGCGGGCCCCGGCAGAGATCCTTCCAGGCCGTCGTCCCGTCCCTCCGGACGTTGTCATAGATGGTGAGTTCGGCTCCCCCGACCTCCACCGACGCACTCTCGGCCTCATGGTTGCCCTTGGAGCCGACGAGTTCGAGTTTGTACGGCTGGTCGGCGAGCTCGACGCGGGCCTCCTCCTCGGTCGTCACACGACGCACGAAGCGCTGGTTCTCCTTGACGATGCGCTTCATGCGCTTCTCGAGATCCTTCATGATCTCTGGGGTGATTGCGCTGATGTTGCCGAAGTCATAGTAGAAACCGTCGGTGATGAACGGCCCGATACCAAGGTTGACGTCGGGGTACAGCTCCTGGACGGCCTGGGCCATGACGTGGGTGCAGGAATGTCGGATGATGTTGAGCCCGTCCTGACTGGTGGCGAGCACGGGTTCGACGACGTCACCGTCCTGGATCTCACGCTGCAGGTCGAGCAGGGTGTCTGCGATGCGCATGGCCACGACATCACGATTTCTTCCGAACAGGTCCAGACCAGTGGTTCCGGTGTCCACCACGTGTTGTTGCTGCTGGTCGTCCCGAATCACGGTGATGGAGATGGACACGTGGATCTTCCCTTCGTCAAGCCACGGGCATACCTGGTCCGCGGTGGGTCTCGTGGTGCGACTCGCCTCATTCGGGGGAGTCACTGGCAATCATGTCTGAACACAGAGTAGTGGTGAGTAGTGTCGAACTGTGAACCGGCAGCCCCAGTGCATGAAAGTGCAGCAGCAATCCATCCTGCATGGACATGTGCTCAGCACCGGGACGTGCGCATTCCCGTGACCGACACCGGGTGGCGTGGCTGCCACGGCCACGTCACCCGAGATCACGTCACGAACTCGGCGGTACGCGAATTCGTTGCCCGAGGCCGGGGATCAGGCCTCCAGCGCAGCATCCTCGAAGCCAGCTGTGTCGATGACGAAACGGGACCGCACGTCGCCGGCGACGACGCGATCGTAGGCAGCGTCGACGTCATGGACGCCGATCTTCTCGATCTTGGCCCCGATGCCATGCTCGGCGCAGAAGTCAAGCATTTCCTGGGTCTGCGCGATACCGCCGATGTTGGAGCCGGCCAACGCCTTGTCGCCAGCAATGAGATTCCTGGCACTGATCTCCAGACCCTCCGGGGGCAGTCCAACGAGCACCATGGCACCGAACGGCTTGAGAAGACCCAGGTAGCCGCGCAGGTCGATCGGAGCGCTGATGGTGTTGAGGATGAAGTCGAACTCGCCACGGTGGTTCGTGAAGAAGTCGGGTTCGCTGGTGGCAAGGAGCCTGCTGGCGCCGAGCTCCTTGGCGTAGGCCTCCTTGCTGGTGGTACGCGACAGGACGGTCACGTTCGCCCCCATGGCAACGGCGATCTGGACTCCCATGTGCCCCAGTCCGCCCAGACCGAGCACTGCCACATTCTGTCCCTCGTGCACGTTCCAGTTCGCCAACGGCGAATAGGTGGTGATGCCGGCACACAGCAGCGGAGCCGCGACGTCGAAGTCCAGGGAGTCCGGGATGCGGCACACGAAGTTCTCGTTGACGACGACCTTCTGCGAGTAGCCACCCTGGGTGATCGTGCCGTCAACGTCGGTGGAGTTGTAGGTGCCGACGTTGCCGTTGAGACAGGCCTGTTCCTGGTGGTTGCGACACTGCTCGCACTCACCACAGGAGTTCACCAAGCAGCCGACACCCACACGATCGCCCACCTGGTACTTGGTGACGCCCTCCCCCACTGCCGAGACGACGCCGGCGATCTCATGACCGACGGCCAACGGAAAATGCGCCTGTCCCCACTCGTTGCGCACGGTGTGGATGTCCGAGTGGCACACTCCGGCAGCCTTGATGTCGATGACGACGTCGTCGACGCGTGGATCACGACGTTCGATCTCCACGACCTTGAATGGTTCGTCTGCAGAAGCCTTCTGAAGGGCCTTGACAGTGAAGGGCATGATTTCTCGCCTCGATCTCCGTGGTTCGATCCAGCCTGGAGGACCACCAGGCTCGGCTCCAATCCTAGTGAGCAACAAGGCAGACAGCAGGGATGCATGGCACGCCGAACCCTCGAAGGAGCAGAACTCCCGATGAAGCAGAGTGCGACCAAGAGCGTGGAGGGGCGCCTCCGTGGCATGGGCCATTCCACCCGACACGAAGAATGGGGCCACGGTTTCGTGACCCCATGTCTGGTGGGCGATGCGGGGTTCGAACCCGCGACCCCTTCGGTGTGAACGAAGTGCGCTACCACTGCGCCAACCGCCCAGCGAGGAAGTACTCTATCGAACCCGAGGCGATTCGTCCACATCGGGAGAAATGACAACCCATGATCGCCACGATGTCCGGGATCCTCCGACCATGACCTCACTCCCGCCGCACCGCGCAACGGCGTACCGAGCACCATCGCAGAAAAATTTTTCTTCACTCTGACTAGGTATTTCAACCCATTGACAGGGTTTTTGAAGGCAACTGGACAGATCCCGACTTGCATTGCCCATCAACCTGCTCTAATGTTTTCTCTCGTCGCCCGGCGGGTTGCCCCAAAGGAAACGACATGCGGACGTGGCTCAGTTGGTAGAGCATCACCTTGCCAAGGTGAGGGTCGCGGGTTCGAGTCCCGTCGTCCGCTCGGAGAAGGTCTTTCGACCTATCCACACTTCCGGTGGAGTGGCCGAGAGGCGAGGCAGCGGACTGCAAATCCGTATACACGGGTTCAAATCCCGTCTCCACCTCGGGCGGTTGGCGCAGCGGTAGCGCGCTTCCCTGACACGGAAGAGGTCGCCAGTTCAAACCTGGCATCGCCCACCATATCCCTCAGCTGTCGACGAAGGACCAGCTGAGGACTTTTTCATGTCTGCCGTGCGGTCATTGACCGTTCCCCTGCCACTCCTGTGGACTGGCGATGTCCCTGTTGTCACTACCCCTGACCATCTGCTGCCACACGATGCACTGGGCTCTTTCGCAGCCCAGTCTCCGCAGTCCGGGGCGAGTCGGCGCAACCGTTTTCCGACCCACTGGTCGAGGCGTATGCCGTACCGTGAGAAGATGTCCCCAATCGATCACAGCGAGAACTGAGGGGAGGACGAGGTCCATGAGCGCTCCCATTCTTGGTCTGGCTCTGCCCTCGGCTGCTGATGCCCGCGCCAAAATCGCAGCTCTACGAATGCGCCAACGCATCTCAGCACTGCATCCCCACATCACCACCACCGCTGCCTTCGTGTCGGCCAACGGGAAGTTCACCGCTCCCAAGATCCATCCGACGTGGGAGGAATTCGTCCTCGTCCCCATGGACCTCACCCATCTGCAGTCGACCAGTTCCCAGATCACCGATCTGGGTGAGCACATCGGTTCGCACCACCCTGATCTCAAGGTGACGGTTGCCCAGCCCATTGGCCCGGCACCAGCCCTGCTCAACATCGTCGACTCACGACTCCGTCTAGCAACCCACCGGGCGCACAGCCAGGAGATCGACGCCCTCGTACTGTCGGCACCCGACGGCGGTGACAAGCGTGGAGCTGCGATGCTCTCGCGCATGTCGCGACTGTGGTCCCAACATCACCACCTACCGACCCGCCTGGCGACCCACGGAGTGCAGACCCGCGGTATCGCCGACGTCGTCACCGACCTGCGCCGGGAGGGACGCCGTCACATCGCCGTGGGATCGCTGTGGGTGTGCGAGGACTCCGCCACGCGGGAACACGACCGACGAGCCCGGGCCGCCGGCGCAGAGGTGGTCGGGGCCCCCGTCGGGGACGATGCGCACTTGGCGGCCTGGGCATTCCAGCGGTACTGCTCAGCTGCCCTGGGCATGGTGGCGAGCCCCGAGGACTGAGTCAGTCGCACCTAGAGCGTCGGGAGGTTCCCCCGGCACGGGCACCAAGTCAGGACCCGCGCACCACCCCGTCAACCTTGTCTCGGCACCAGGTGGCACCTGTCAGGCAACGTCGAGCCGTGGACCGCGCCAACCCCCATTCCGTGAGCCCCTGTCTCGACCACCCCGGTGGCCCCGCAGTGCTTCCACCACACCTCATGGCGCTCCGAAACTCAGTCCCCGAGTAGTTTGTGGCGCTGCTCGTCGACATCGAAGTCCACGGCGGGCCAGGTGATGTTCATCGAACGCAGTGTCTCCAGAAGGATCTGTGCCACCGCCCAGTTGCGATACCACTTGTGATCAGCGGGAATGACGTACCAGGGCGCAATGTCCGGATTGCACCGCTCCAACACGCCGGTGTACGCCTGTTGGTAGTCGCCCCACTTCGCGCGCGCAGCGATGTCACTCGGATCGAACTTCCAATGCTTCTCCGGATCGTCCAGCCGAGCCACCAGACGTTCCTGCTGCACCTTGGGCGAGATGTGCAGAAAGAATTTGACGATGACGGTGCCACTGGCCGCCAGCTCGGCCTCGAACCTGTTGATGCGGTCGTAACGCCTGCGCCACACCTCTGGCTCGACGAGCTCGTCCACCCGAGCCACGAGGACGTCCTCGTAGTGTGATCGATCGAAGACGCCGATCATCCCGGCGTCGGGAAGCTCGCGGCGGATCCGCCACAGGAAGTCGTGGGACAGCTCCTCCTTGGTCGGGGCCTTGAAGGCCGCCAGCTGAACACCCTGCGGGTCGAGCAGACCAAAGGTGTGCCGCACCACCCCACCCTTGCCTGCTGTGTCCATGCCCTGCAGAATCACCAGGACGCGACGAGCCGAGTCGGCATTGACGCGTCCTCGGGCGAAGAGCCGCTCCTGCAGGGCAGACAGCTGCTCGCCCATCTGCGCAGCTGCGTCCTTGGTCGTCTCCTTGTCACCGGGGGCCTTGGGGGTGGCACCGGTGTCGATCGCCGCGAGATCGACCGGGGCCTGAGGGCAGCGCAGCACATCGCGCAACATGCGATCGTCATCAATGTCATGAGCCATGCCTCAATGGTCATCACCCCTGATGCCGCATGCACCTCGGTGGTCGAACGTGCATGGGATTTTCGGCCCACAGCACATTCCATCCCTCCCGGGAAAGCCACATTCGGTCGTAGTATCAATCACTACCGTCCCGCAGGAGGGAGATCCGTCATGGCCAACCAGTCCAGTACCGAACCTGCACCTGAGACTCCGCACGTGCACCTGACCGATCAGCAGTGGCGCGAGCGCCTCAATGCCGCCGAGTACCACGTCCTGCGCGAGGCAGGAACCGAGGCACCGGGAGTCGGCGAGTACACCGACACCACCACCGAGGGCATCTATCGATGTCGAGCCTGCGGCTGTGAGCTGTTCCGTAGCGACGAGAAATTCGCCTCGCACTGTGGCTGGCCGTCGTTCTTCGCACCGATGGCCGAGGGCCGCGTCACCTACCATCACGACACCTCCATACCGGGGCGACCTCGCACCGAGGTGAGGTGCCGCAACTGCGGGTCGCACCTGGGCCACGTCTTCGAGGGTGAGGGCTACGACACGCCCACGGACCAGCGCTACTGCATCAATTCCATCTGCCTGAGCCTGGAGCCCACGCAGAACTGATACGCAGCACACTGTCGTGATCTGAGTTGGGGCGTGAATCCGAGCTGGACTGCTGCCAGGGCACTGCTCCGGCGAGCCTGCCTGTCAGGCCATGACCGGCCAACTAGCCTGTCAGCGTGTCCATTCAGCCATTCGTCCCACCGTTCACACAGGTCTGTGACGTCATCAAACAGACGACGTGGCACCACGACCTCACCGTGCGCGAGATTCCTGCCCCGACGCGGATCGCCAAGGACAGCATGGCCATTGAGGCCGTCGTCTCCCACGATGGCGAGGAAATTGGAAGTGGCCGACTCATCGTGCTCCACCAGCCGTTCTGGGAGGAAGCCTGGGAGGGCGATTACCGGCTCGTGACGATGTCCCGGGCTGGGGTCGACCACCAGATCGCCACCGATCCGCTGCTGGGCGAGGTCGCGTGGTCGTGGCTCACCGACGCCCTGGACCAGCGGAAGACCACCTACCGCGCGGCTGCGGGGACGACGACGGCGGTCCTGAGTCACTCCTTCGGGCAGATTGCGGGAGATCCCGAGGAGAATCGTGTCGAATTGCGCGCCTCATGGACCCCCGACATCGAGGAGACCCACGACATCGTCGATCATCTCATGGCATGGCAGGACCTGCTGTGCCTCACCTGCGGGATCCAGCCCGTTCCAGACGGCGTCGTCTCCATCGCACCCCGACGAGCCAGGTGAGTGGGAGCAGATGCAACACGTTTCTCGACGGATCCGACCATGACGCCGCATGACATGCCTGGTCATGACATCGACCCTGATTCCGGACTGCCCATTCTCAGCAAACCCTCCGAACCCCTGGCACCAGTCGTCGACACCCCCGAGGCCCTGACACGTACCATCGCGGCCCTGCGTCATGGCACCGGGCCCGTGGCCATCGACACCGAACGTGCCCACGGATTCCGGTACTGGCCGCGGGCCTACCTCATCCAACTGAGACGCTCCGGCAGCGGGACCCACCTCGTCGACCCCACTGCCTTTGATGACGGCCCTGCCGGGGCCGGGTTGGATGATCTGGCACAGGCACTGTCCGGCACCGAGTGGATACTGCACGCCGCCATCCAGGACATCCCGTGCCTCGCGCTGGAAGGTCTTCGCCCCACCACACTCTTCGACACCGAACTCGCCGGGCGTCTGCTGGGACTTCCCAAGGTGGGGCTGGGTCACATGGTGGAACGTTACTGCGGGGCGCATCTGCTCAAGGAACACTCCGCCTCCGACTGGTCGCAGCGGCCACTGCCCGAGGACTTCCTCACCTATGCCGCCCTGGACGTCGAACTGCTCGACGAACTGAGGGTCAAGGTGTGGCACGACCTGCAGAATGCGGGCAAACAGGAGTGGGCACGCCAGGAATTCGACTACCTGGTCCAGGTGGCCGCAGCGGCCCCGTCCACCATGAGCGCCACCGATCCGACCCGCTGGCGTCGCACCTCGGGAATCGGCGAGGTCACCACCCGTGCCGGGCTTCAGGTGGTCAAGGACCTCTGGCAGGCCCGGGACTCCGTGGCCCAGGAGCTTGACGTGGCACCGAGCAAGGTGCTGCACGACCGAGTCATCATCTCCCTGGCCCGTCAAGTGGGTGCGTGCGTCACCCTCACCGATGCAGACGTTCGGAGAACCCGCGGATTCCGCCATGGCAGGGCCAAGGCACATCTCGACGTGTGGACACAGGCCATTCGTCACGCCGCCAGGACTCCGGCCACGGAATACCCACCCAAGCGTGCGCCACGTGATCCCCACCGCATTCCCCCACCACGGAACTGGGAGCGCCACCACCCCGAGGCAGCCCGTCGGTGGCAGGCCGTGCGCCCGGCTGTCAACGAGTTGGCGGAGTCGGCACACATCGATCCAGCGAATCTCATCGCCCCCGACGCCGTACGACAGGTGTGCTGGCAGCCGCCACGAGACCTCAGCCCACTCGGTGTGGACGCCTTCCTTACCGATCTTGGTGCCAGACAGTGGCAACGAGACCTGGTGGCCGGACGTGTCTCTCGCGTGCTGCGCTCAGTACGGTGATTTCGCGACCAACACCGGGCGACCCCATCACTTGGCGACTGGACAGCACCCAACACCTGGGAGGTCACGTCCCGTCGACTGGCTCCTCAGATGTGCTGGAGGAACTGGTTCACCGACTCGGCGATGCCTGGTGCGTCCAGGCCGATCCGTTTCATGATCGACGAGCGGGACGCCTGGGCGAGGAACTGTTTGGGAACACCGAGTTCGCAGGTGGGCGTCCACACGGCGGATTCTCGTAGTCGTGCCGAGAGCTGAGCTCCCAGTCCCTGACTCACCAATCCGTCCTCGACCGAGACGACGGCTCGTGACTCTCGTGCCATCGACACGAGGGCGGGGTTGATCGGCAACGCCCACCGTGGGCTCACCACGGTGACCTCCTCGCCGAGTGAGGTCGCTGCCTCCACCGCGGCTCCACACAGCTGCCCGTGAGCCACCATGAGCACCCCACCGGGGGCGCCTTCCTTGAGTACGTCCACCTCGTCGATGGTCCTGAGAACCTCGACGGTTTCGGGCATGGGGTCCTTGGAATAGCGAATGACGGTGGGACGGTCGTCGATGTCGATGGCCTGCCACAGCACCGATTCCAGGTGGGCACGATCGCGCGGAGCGGCCATCATGAGACCAGGAACGATCCCGCAGATGGCAAGATCCCACATGCCGTTGTGGCTGGCTCCATCCGTGCCGGTGATCCCGGCACGATCCAGGACGACGGTGACTCCCTGCTCATGCAGGCCGACATCCATGAGCAACTGGTCGAAGGCTCGGTTGAGGAAGGTCGAGTACAGCGCAACGACGGGGTGCAGACCGGCGGTGGCCATACCTGCCGCAACGGTGAGTGCGTGCTGCTCGGCGATACCGACGTCCATGACGCGATCGGGGTGTCGGGCAGCGAATGGCGCCAGACCTACCGGATAGAGCATTGCCGCAGTGATCCCGAAGACGTCGGGGCGTTTCTCACCGATCTCCACCATGCTCGCAGAAAAAGCACCGCTCCAGGTGTGTGCGCTGGTCCCACCCAAGGATTGTCCGGTGGTGGGATCGATCTTGCCGACCGCGTGGAAGGCGTCCTCCTTGTTGTTCTCGGCTGCTGCGAAGCCCTTGCCCTTGACGGTGATGGCATGGACGATGACGGGACGGCCAAACCGTTTGGCAAGCTCGAAGGCACGTTCCAGGTCGGCCACGTTGTGACCGTCGACCGGCCCCAGATACTTGATCCCGAGGTCTGAGAAGATTCCCGGCCCACCGACCAGGACGTCCTTGACGCCAGCCTTGACACCGTGCATGAGCCCGTAGACCTGCTTGCCCAGGGGGGCACCGGTCACGGCCTTCTTCATGCGCACCAAGGCGTCCTCGTAGTGCGGGTCGGTACGGATGGCCGAGAGTCGATCGGCCAGACCGCCCACCGTTGGGGTGTAGGAGCGTCCGTTGTCGTTGACGACGATGACGAGTGGGAGGTCTGGCTGGGCGGCAATGGAATTGAGTGCCTCCCACGCCATACCGCCGGTGAGTGCCCCGTCTCCGATGACAGCCACCACGGTGCGATCGTCACGTCCTTGGTGCTGGAAGGCCCTGGCCATCCCCTCGGCCCACGACAACGAGGTGGAGGCATGGGAATTCTCGACCCAGTCGTGCTCGGACTCCGCACGACTGGGGTACCCGGACAGCCCGTCCTCCTGACGCATCCTGTCGAACTGGTCGGCACGCCCGGTGAGGATCTTGTGGACGTAACTCTGATGACCGGTGTCGAAGATGATCGGGTCCCGTGGGGAGTCGAAGACCCGGTGCAGGGCGATGGTGATCTCCACGACGCCGAGATTCGGGCCGAGGTGGCCTCCGGTGCGACTCACATGCTCGATGAGGAAGCTACGGATCTCCCTCGCCAGTTCCTCTGACTCCTCCGGGGAGAGGTGTCGAAGATCATCTGGGCAGTGAACGCGGTCGAGTAGGGACATGGTCACAATCCTATGCTCAATGCATGGCCAGTCACGTCGGTCACCTCATCGGGATGATGGGTTGACACGCGCCATGCGGTTCCTGACGTGTGGTGCCCTGCGATACGCCCGTCTCAGCGTGTCGCAGGGCACCTCGTCAGACGTGGTCGCGGGTCATGCGCATCTGGGGTGGCCCGAGCTGGAACGTGTCACTTCGCCATCCGACGCAGCACGTACTGCAGGATTCCACCGTTGAGGTAGTACTCACGCTCCCCCGGGGTGTCGATACGCACGACGACGTCGAACTCGGTGGCCCGGCCGTCCCTGGTCGCGGTGACGTGAATGGTCGGCGGGATCGTCTCATTGATCTGCTCGATGCCCTCGAAGTCGAAGGTCTCCTCACCGCTCAGACCCAGCGAGTCTGCGCTGACCCCCTCGGGGAACTGCAGGGGCAGCACACCCATGCCAATGAGGTTGGAGCGGTGGATGCGCTCGTAGCTCTCGGCGATGACGACCTTGACGCCCAGCAGCATGGTGCCCTTGGCGGCCCAGTCGCGTGAGGATCCCGAGCCGTACTCCTTGCCGCCCAGGACGACGAGCGGGGTGTTGGCGGCTCGGTAGTTCACCGCGGCGTCGTAGACGGTGCTCACCGGGCCGTCTGCGACGGTGAAGTCACGGGTGAAGCCACCCTCGGTGCCGGGGGCGAGCTGGTTGCGCAACCGAATGTTGGCGAAGGTGCCACGCATCATGACCTCGTGGTTGCCGCGGCGGGAACCATAGGAGTTGAAGTCCTTGCGCTGCACGCCCTGCTCGGCCAGCCACAGCCCGGCTGGGGAGTCGGGCTTGATGGCACCGGCCGGGGAGATGTGGTCGGTGGTCACCGAGTCGCCGAGCTTGAGCAGCACCCGGGCGTCGTGGATGTCGTGCACGGGCTCGGGACTGGCGGCCATGCCGTCGAAGATCGGCAACTTGCGCACATAGGTGGAGTCGGCATCCCAGGCGAAGGTGTCACCCTCGGGTGTCTCCAACGACTTCCAGCGCTCCCCTCCGTCGAAGACGTCGGCGTAGCGCTCGGTGTACATCTGCGCCGAGATGGACGAGTTGACGATCTCGGCGATCTCGGTGGCCGAGGGCCACAGATCCGTGAGGAACACCTCCTTCCCGTCGTCGGTGACGGCGACCGGCTCGGTGGCGAGATCGATGTCCATCGTCCCGGCCAGCGCATAGATGACGACCAGTGGCGGAGAGGCCAGATAGTTCATCTTGACATCGGGGCTGATGCGTCCTTCGAAGTTGCGATTGCCCGAGAGCACCGCAGTGACGGCCAGATCGTTGTCGTTGATGGCCGTCGAGACCTCGGGGATGAGCGGTCCGGTGTTGCCGATGCAGGTGGTGCAGCCGTAACCGACGAGGTCGAACCCGACAGCGCTGAGGTGCTGCGCCAGTCCAGCACGATTGAAGTAGTCGGTGACGACCTGGGATCCGGGGGCCAGGGAGGTCTTGACCCATGGCTTGGGCTTCAGGCCGAGCTCGTGGGCCTTCTTGGCGACCAGACCGGCGGCGATCATGACACTCGGGTTGGAGGTGTTGGTGCACGAGGTGATCGCGGCCACGGTGACGGCGCCATTGGCCAGCTCGAAGGAACGCCCGTCGGACAACGTCACCGGAACCTTGACACCCGGGTTGGAGGTGTAGCTGGGCACGAGACCCTCGAAGGACTCCTTGGCCTCGGTGAGTTCAATACGATCCTGCGGACGTTTCGGACCAGCGATGGCGGGGGTGACGGTGGACAGGTCGAGCTCCAGGTATTCGGAGTAGCGCGCCTCGTGACTGGGATCGTGCCACATGCCCTGGGCCTTGGTGTAGGCCTCGATGAGCTTGATCTGGTGCTCGTCGCGTCCGGTGAGTCGCAGATAGTCCAGGGTGACGTCATCGACCGGGAAGATCGCGACGGTCGAACCGTACTCGGGGCTCATGTTGCCCAGGGTGGCCCGGTTGGCCAGCGGAACGGCGGAGACACCGGAACCGTAGAACTCGACGAACTTGCCGACGACCTTGTGCTCACGCAGCATCTGGGTGATGCGCAGGACGAGGTCGGTGGCCGTGACCCCCTCCCGGAGCTCCCCGGAGAGCTTGAAGCCGACGACACGCGGAACGAGCATGGAGACCGGCTGGCCGAGCATGGCAGCCTCGGCCTCGATGCCGCCGACCCCCCAGCCGACGACGCCCAGCCCGTTGACCATGGTGGTGTGGGAGTCGGTGCCCACGCAGGTGTCCGGGTAGGCGATCCTGGTGCCGTCCTCCTCACGCACGAAGGTGACGCGGGCCAGGTGTTCCAGATTCACCTGGTGGACGATGCCAGTGCCCGGCGGGACGACGCGGAAGTTCTCGAAGGCCGTCTGCCCCCACCGCAGGAACTGGTAGCGCTCCCGGTTGCGATCGTACTCGATGCCCATGTTGGCCTGCAGGGCGTCGGGGACGCCGAACTTCTCGACGATGACGGAGTGGTCGATGACCATCTCTGCCGGGGAGAGCGGATTGACCTTGTTGGGGTCTCCGCCGAGGTCGGCGATGGCTTCTCGCATGGTGGCGAGGTCGACGATGCACGGCACCCCGGTGAAGTCCTGCATGATGACGCGCGCCGGGGTGAACTGGATCTCATGGGAGGGCTGAGCGGTGGCGTCCCACTGGCCAAGAGCCGTGATCTGGTCGGCAGTGATGTTGGCACCGTCCTCGGTGCGCAGCAGATTCTCCAGAAGGACCTTCAAGCTGTACGGAAGGTCGGAGGAACCGGGAACGGCGTCGATGTCGTAGATCTCGTAGGACTGACCATCGACGTCGAGGGTACGCCGGGCGCCGAAACTGTTGATGCTCATCGAATGAACTCCAAGCTCTAGATGACCGTTGGCTCCATCATCGCGCGAGATCGCCACCGCGTCTCGATTCCGAAGGATATCTTGATGTCAAGATACCATGCGACCATCGGGAGCGCAGAGTTCCTGCGCCATGGATCGGTGAACATCGGATCCTCACACCGCGGAGGTGACCGCCCCCGTCTCGGCAGGGGAATCGAGGATCTTGTGGAGGAGCCGGTGCAACTCCTTCGCCTCCCCTTCACTCAGCGGGAGGCATGCCCCCACGGCCTGCGGGATGTCCTTCACCTCATCGCGCAGGGCCTGCCCCTCAGGAGTGAGTCGGATGTGTACACGCCGCTCGTCCCGAGTGCAGCGAGACCGTGTGATCCACCCCTTGGTGGCCATCTTCTTGAGCACCGGGGTGAGAGTTCCACTGTCCAGATGAAGCCGTCGCCCCAGGTCATTGACCGAGACGTCATCGTGCTCCCACAGCACCAGAAGAACGATGTACTGAGTGTACGTCAGACCCAACTTGCGAAAGTACGGTGTGTAGACGCCAGTCACCTTCCGCGCACAGGCATACAGCGGGAAGCACAGTTGGCGATCGAGCAGCAGATCGTCCTCGCTCACAGCAGACCCTCGACGCAGTCCCGGACGTCCTTCATGTCGGCAGTGGGCTCGAAGCGAGCAACGACGTTGCCAGCCCGGTCGATGACGAACTTCGTGAAGTTCCACTTGATGTCGGGGTTCGACTTGTAGTTCCTGTCGATCCTCTTGAGCATGACGCTCATGGCGAACGCCTTGGCACCTCGTCCGAAGCCCTCGAAGGGCCGCTGGCCCTTGAGGTAGGTGTAGAGGTCCAGCGCATGCTCACCGTTGACGTCACTCTTGCGCATCTGCGGAAATTCCGTGTGGTACTTGAGAGTGCAGAACTCATGGATCTCCTCGTCGGTGCCCGGCGTCTGCCCCTTGAACTGGTTGCACGGTATGTCGATGATCTCCAGACCCTTGTCGTGGCAGTCGTGATAGATCTGCTCGAGGTCCTCGTACTGCGGGGTGAAGCCACACCCGGTGGCAGTGTTGACGATCATGATCACCTTGCCCTCGTACTGCTTGAGATCGAGGTCGGTTCCATCGGGGGTAGGAATGCTGTAGTCGTAGATGCTCATCGCTGCATGCCTCCTGGGGCTCAAAATCAAGTGACAAATAAAATTGTACACAACTTAATTTGATGTCAAGCAGGTGCTTGACCTCCTGCGCGGTGGAGTTCTGCTGGGGATCACACCTCTCGTTCGAGGATGGCGACTGCCTCCACGTGGTGGGTCATCGGGAACAGGTCAAAGGCCTGGATGGTTCTGGGGCGGTAGCCCTGCTCGGCAAAAAGTTTGAGATCGCGTGCCAGGGCTGCCGGATCGCAGGCCACATGGGCAATGGCGCGAGGTGACGTCGCAGCCACGGCCTCGACGACCTTGCGCCCGGCTCCCCGACGCGGCGGGTCCAGCACAACGACATTGGTGCGACGGGGCAGCCTGCCCAAGGATCGCTCCATACGCCCAGCAATGAATCGGGCTCCGGGCACGTTCCTTCTGGCCAGCCGTACAGCTCGTCTGGAGATCTCGATCCCCGTGACACGAGCTCCGGCATCGGCCAACAGGCCGGCGAAAAGTCCCACGCCGCAGTAGAGGTCCAGGGCAGTCTCACCGGGACGTGGTGCGAGTTCTTCCAGGACGACCGATCCGAGGGTCTGTGCAGCGTGCGGATGCACCTGCCAGAACCCGGAGGCATCCACTTTCCAGCGCCGATCACCCACCGACTCGGTGACCGGGGTGGCCCCGAGAACCAGCTCCCCGTCATTGATGACCGACACCTGTGGATCATCGGTCGATGCCGCCGAGACGGTGACGAGAAGCAGGTCCTGGGTGTGGGGGGCCGCCGCAGTCGCGGCAGCTCGGCCAGCAGGATGGGCAAGGGGGCAGCCGTCGTCGGGAACCGCGACGAGGTCGTGGGATCGGTGGCCACGCAGGGCGGGAACGCCATCGAGGGATCGGTACTGCATACGAGTGCGCCAGCCCAGACCATCCTCGGCTCCCGGGATCGGCTGCACCCTACCGTGCCAGTCGATTCCAGCGATGCGATTGAGCTGCTCGGCAAGTACCGCACCCTTGAGTTCTCGCTGTTGACCCAACTCGACGTGCTGGAAGTCACAACCCCCACACAGCTGCGCCACGGGGCAGGGGGGCACGACGCGGTACGGGCTGGGGTGCCGAATCGAGACGACCTGGGCGAACCAGTGCGATGCGTGGGAATCGTCGGTGATCTCGATGCTCACGTCCTCACCTGGCAGTCCGCCTCGCACGAACACGACGCGACCGTCCACCCGTGCAACGCAGTACCCGCCGTGCGCAATGGGGCCAAGATGAGCATCACAAGTCATGTCTGGACCTCATCCCGATGTGTACCTTTCGAGCAATGGCGTGCTCTGTTCGGCGTGACAACCTCGCATGGGCGCACACCGTGCCGGGAACGCCACCCACTGCGGGGACATGAGTCTGGCGTCGCGCATGCCACATGGGGGTCGACGCGGTGCCCACGCCCTGCTCACCTCCGGTCGAGGGAGCAGCGACACGGCCTGTGGAACAATTCACAGCGCCCTACCCTAGCCGGTGTTGCCGTAACGCAGCACGTGCCGAGGCTGCAGATCAGCAGTAGTTGCATGCGGGCCGGTCCCCGTGTCTATCGCTGGTGTGGTGCTCAGCCAGTCACGTGTGCGCCACCGTGCAGATCAGGTGCACCGCCGACAGGGGCAAGGACCACACGGGATCACTGCTGTTGCTGCTGTTCGTCGGCTCTCAACTGGTTGGGCACCTGCAAGGTGATGAGATCGCCCGGAACGCGTGGTGAGTCGTCACGGCGTACCACGAGATTGCAGAAGAACTCCAACAGCAGTTGACCCGTGGCGTTGAGATCCTCCTGGAACGCGGCCTCCCCCATGAGGACACCACGCAGCAGCCACCGCGGCCCCTGGACCAGCCAGGTACGCGAGACGTGGTATCCCTCCTGGCCTTCTGGCGTCTTGACGGGGACGATCCGACGCAATTCGGCTCCCAACGGGCCGGGGCCAACATTCGCCTCGCCTCCCTCGGAGGCAGTACCACTCATCATGTCACGGTGGACGTCGTCAATGATGAGGCCAGTGGATGGAGCAGCGAAGAGCGCCACTTCCAAGGCACTGCCGCCCTGCATGATGAGCAGGGACTGCACGGCGCCGCTCTGCTGATCCAGCTGGATCTGCATCTGCATGTTCTCGAAGGGAGTGAGGATGAGGGATCCGAAGTCGATACGCTCGATCTCATCGGCGTCGAGATCGACCTCCTCGTAGTCGAACGGTCCGTCGACACGCTCGAGGTTGGGCCGGTACAGCTCAGCCACCTCGTCGTCCTGGTCAGCCTCTACCTCGTCCTCATCACCGGGAGCGTGCGACTCAGTCTCGTCGTCGAGATCCTGTTGCTCATCCAGTTCTTCCTTCTTGGGCTGAAATGGGCTCGTCTCGTCGACGGCGTCATTCTTCTTCTTGCGACCGAACACGACTTGCGAATCCTTCCTACGGCAACGCCGCGTATTCTAGCTGGACGACGTCACGAACCACGAGACAGGTCTCCTGAGAGTTCATCGCAGATTTGCGCCATGCGGCATGGCCGATGGAGGCGCCTCAGCTGCGACCCGTGGATCCATAACCGCCTTGGCCACGTTCGGTGTCGTCCAGCTCGTCGACACGGACGAACTGGGCATGGACGAATGGAACGATGACGAGCTGCGCGACACGATCACCAACCTGGAGCTCAATGGGCTCGTGCTGATCCAGGTTGACCAGCGCCACCTTGATCTCGCCTCGGTACCCCGAGTCGATGGTTCCGGGAGCGTTGACGATGGACAGACCGGTACGGATGGCAAGCCCCGACCTGGGATTGACGAACCCCACATGTCCATCGGGGATGGCGGCTCGAACGCCGGTGGGGACGAGCCTGCGCTCCCCCGGCCGGAGAATGACGTGTTCCCGACAACGCAGGTCGGCTCCCGCGTCTCCGGGCAGTGCGTAGCGCGGCAGCGACGAGTCATCGTCAACCACACTGGGAACGATCATGATGCCTCCTGTGGCGAGTCCGCACGGCACCGCGAACAGAGTCGTCGCGTGCCAGTCTCATCTGCATGGTACTGATGCAGCCCACAGGAGGCATGTCACAGCGATCCGGAGGGCAGAACCGGGCAGGACAGGTTTCTCGGCTGGGGCCACATCCCACGTCGATCGCCCATTAGAATCGTGGTCATGAAGCCCGAAAAAATCGCTTGGAAGATCTACGCCAGCGCCATCGGTGCCGTCACCACCCTCGTCTCCCAGAAGCTCGTCGAGGGGGCATGGCGCTACGTCACCGGAGATGACGAGCCGCCCAGTGCGGAGGACCCCGAGGAGACCACGGGGCGCGCACTGTCGTGGGCCGTGGCCAGTGGCCTGGGAGTTGCCGGGGCGCAGCTCATCGCGCGTCGGTTCACCAACCGTCGTTGGATGAAGTACAGCTTGGTGAACCCGGTCACCGGCAAGAAGGTGGGAGTGCGCAGGCAGGACGACGACTGATCCAGTCGCACACGCACGAGCGCCCCCATCGTTGTCTTGGGAATGATCGTGCCCACACCCCGGCACCCACCGCTTGATGAGTCGATGCCCATGCTCTGTACTCATCGCGCACATCTGGGGTATCTGGGGTGAGAGAGGATGGCGAGACGCATGATGTGCCTCGCCATCTCGACATTCGGGGGACGTCCGCCGTCGGGGCTCAGACGCAGTCGACGCAGTAGAACTTTCCGTTCCGTTCCTCGGCCAGCTGCGAGCGTCCCTTCACCAGGAAGCAGGAGGCGCAGGTGAATTCACCGTTCTGGCGAGGCAGTACTCGTACCGTCAGCTCCTCGTGGGAGAGGTCGGCACCTGGTAGCTCGAAAGCCTCGGCAGCTTCGACCTCGTCCTGGTCCACCTTGCCGGAGTTCTGCTCGTTCCGATGGTTCTTGAGCTCCTCGATGGAGTCCTCGCGGACCTCTTCATCGGACTTGCGCGGGGCGTCGTAATCAGTTGCCATGGTTACCTTCCCTGACCTTGATGTTCGGCCATATGTGTATCACGCCTGTCAAATTGATCGGGGGACATGCATGTCAAGCCATGTGGTGACGCAACCATATACGGTTGGATGAGAATGCCCGGGTACTGGTTACCCTGCATGACAAAGAGAGGTTGACGATGGACAGTGCACTCAGCCCACGCGAGATTCAGGCGCGCATCCGCAGTGGCGCACGCGTGACAGACGTCGCTGACGAGGCTGGTGTGTCCGTGGAGGATGTCGAACCCTTTGCCGTGCCAGTGCTCGCCGAGCTGGACCACGTCGTCAGCACTGCTCTGGACGGTCCGATTCGGCATCGCAACAATCCCTCGTCACGACGCAGTCTGCGCTCGGTCGTCGATCGAGTGGCCACCAAGGTCGGTTTCGATCCCGACGATCTCACTTGGAGTGCACGTCGTCTTGCGGATCGGTCCTGGGAGGTCTGCGCTCGATGGCACGGGGAACAAGGCCCCGCCGATCCACTGTCCGACGACCCCCAGTCGCATGTGGCAACCTTCCGATTCGACCAGCACACTCGCCGCTCGCGCCCACTGGATGCTGGAGCCCGGTGGCTCACCGATGACCGAGTCTCGGCGTCCCGCACTCGCGAGACCGAGAACCCTGACGAGGAACCCACCGTCGATCTCAACGACGAGCTGGCAATCGTACGAGCGGTGAGTGAGTCGGCGGACCGACACTTCTTCGCCGGCCTGCTGGGCCAACCCGAGGCACCTGGCACGGGCGAAGCCGACCAAGTGGGCCAACCTGGCGGTGCAGCCGACACCCGCCGTGCAGCACAACGCCCCCGGACAACCACGGACCACGACCAGCACTCCGATGGGGCAGAGCAGGGCATCGCCTCGAGCACCGAGCAGGCCGACACCCCCACGTCGTCGAGCCCGACGATCCCCGGCATGACGTCGACCAACGGGGTCTACGACTTCGTTCCCTCAACCGACAGCCAGATGGACGCCCTGTACGAGGCCGTGGCTGGTTTCCAGGAGGATTCGGTCAACATCTACGAAGGCCTCAACTCCCCCATGAGCGCCACCGCCACATCGGATCCCGACGACGACTCGAGCACGACCACCGGACAGGCGACGGACGGGGACGACGCCGCAGGCACCGGGTCCCCCCGGGGGCAAGTAGCGGAACATGATGCATCGAGCAACGACACAACCCCCGACAAGGACGCCGCCACCCCCGATGACGACAAGGACTCCACGAAGGACCCCAAACCAGGCCAGGCCAGGAAGAAGCAGTCACGCAAACGCCGCAAGCGCGCCTCGATCCCCAGTTGGGACGAGATCATGTTTGGTGGTCCCGCCCCACACGCGTGAGACCCGCCTCACGCCGAACCACGCCCGAACCAAGAAATACCAATCGCCTCACAACTCGTCGAAGGGCAGGGTCTGTTCCGACAGGGTTGCCCGTGACCTTTCAGCGGTGATTCGCTGCCGGTGATGGCGGCGGCACAGCACCTCGTAGTGCACCTCGTCACTGGTGTCGGTGTCACCGACGACGACCTGGTCACCTTGGGTGGTCATGACCCCGTTGACGACACGGGCATTGTGGGTTGCTGGCCGGCCACACCAGCACAACGGCATGACGGGCGGTTTGTCGAGACGATCACACAGCTCCACCAGACGCCGGGACCCGGGAAAGAGCTCGGTTCGAAAATCGGCGAGAATGCCGAAACAAAAGACATCGATACCCAGTTCGTCAACGACCCGGGACAATTGGTCGATCTGCTCGGGGCGATAGAACTGAGCCTCATCACATATCAGATAGTCAACCCGAGTGCCGGTCGTGAGGGTCGCCACCACGTCGTCATAGACATCGATGCCATTGACGTCACGGGCCGTGGCGGACAACCCGATCCGGGACGTGATCATCGTCTGACCAGATGATCCGTTGTCTGGCGGATCGCTCCTCCGAGACGCCTCAGGACGTGACTCATCATCTTCTGAATCAATCTGGCCAAGGCTTTCTCGGTCCGAGGTGGCGTGCTCCGGGTCATCAGGTTGGCAACCGGCATGACCGGACCGGTCATGCATGGTGTACCGCATCCCCTGACGGTCGTGGGCCGACTGGCTGTAGTCGAGCTGCAGCGCCAAGGTGGATTTCCCCGAATCCATCGGTCCAGTGTAGAAAACAAGCTCTGCCACGGGATCAGCCTTCACAGTACAGAAGAGGAATGAGCATTTCATCATCCGTGAGCGAACCGTGCATACCGATCAGGGACATCTCCCTGGGCATCTGACGGGTCATCACCGCCCACTGCCCCCTCATGAATGCCAGGACGTCTCCCAACCGATTGCGCATCGCCGGGTCCCACTTCCCCAGAAGCCCCATGTGCAGGGCCTGGTCGGCGGTGAGGACCATGGCTCGATCGGCGAGGATGGAACGCCACCGCTCGGCAACCTCATCTGGGTGATCGGTGTAGACGTGTCGGGTACGTGGCTCCCCGCCCAGCTCATTGACGTCGGCCAGCAACCCGGCCTGGTCCTCGGCGATGATCATGTGGTCATCCGGCACATCGACCATGCCATGATCGGCGGTGACGACGAGTGCGCTGTCTGGCGTGAGCACCTCACCAATGGCCTCGACGAGCTCATCGGTCCACGTGAGACGACGTCGCCACTGCGCCGAACGGCATCCTGAGCCATGCCCGACGTGGTCGAGGGATCGTTCATAGACATAACTCACCGAGGCAGTCGTGCCGCGCAGGGTGTCGGCAACCAGTTCGGCACGCAGGTCGATGTCGTCCTCATCACGAACCGAGAGGTACCGCGGACCGCGCAGCCCAGACTGGGTGAGTCCAGACGTGACGAATCCGGTAGGGCCGATGCTGAACGTCTCCACACCGTGCTCGGCGAGACGCTCGAAGGCGGTGGGACGGGCCTGCATGGTGAGCGGATCGGGGCCATTGGCCCAGCTCAGGGCATTCATGATCGGCCCCTCTGGGGAGCGGAAGGTGTAGCCCAGGGTGCCATGGTGCCCCGGCTCCATTCCGGTACCCAGGCAGGTGAGTGAGGTGGCCGTCGTGGAGGGTACGGCACAGGTCATGTCGGGTATCGAGTTCATCCGGGTGAGGAACGGTGCCAAGCTGGCATGTTCCTCCACCAGGTTCCTGCCCATCCCGTCCACGAGCATGACCACCCAGTGACGTGCCTGCGGCAGGGCAGCCATCGGATCGGCGGGTGCACTGCGTCCGGACCATTGGCGATCGTCAAGGCCAAGGCTTCGAGCCACAGCTGGCATCACGTCAGCCAGACAGTGACCGCCGTAGCGCGGCAGGACGAACTCGTCGGGAAGCTCGACGAGGTTGTCCATGGCCGACGAGTTGGCCGATGGCTCATCGAATCGATGGGTGGGGACATTGGAACTCACCGCGCCATTTTCCCACGTCTCCAGGCAGATGGGCCACCTCGCACAATCATGCGGCCGCTGGTGCACCCGAGGCGGTGAGTCGATGGTCACCGCTCCCCCGCCCCGGCATCGACGGAAGGTTCTCGAGAGTTCCCGGCACACACGACGGGCCGGAGACGACTATCGTCTGTGTCATGTCCGACCGCCCGTTCATCGGAGCCCGCATCGAGGACGCCGTGCACCGGCGTCTGGGTGCGGTATTGACCAGACGCGATTGGAAACCACTGCTCATACCGTTTCGCGGCTACGGCTCACAGAACCACATCCGCATCCTGGCCCGCGTGATCCTGGCCCCACACGAGATCGCCGAGGACCCGTCGAGCTGGTACGACTCCGACATGCTCGTGCGACGTGGCTGGCGCAACTTCGGTGCCGTGCCAGCCCCCCAGGTGAGGATCGAGATCGAGACTGGTGGGGCCTGCATCATGGCACGCACCGACCGACTCGGGTACTTGGATGTCCGGGTGCGCAACGAAGGGCTCGCCCCCGGCTGGCACGATGTCCTGCTGCGCACCGAGGAGGGACGCGAGACCAGCGCACCCATACTCGTCGTCGACTCGTCACAGACCTTCGGCATCGTCTCAGACATCGACGACACGGTGATCTCCACCTCGCTGCCGCGCGGATTCATCGCAGCATGGAACACCTTCGTCCTCACCGAGCAGGCCAGGCAGTCAATTCCCGGAATGGCTCGGATGTATCAGAAGCTGCTCGCCGAGCACCCCGCTGCTCCCGTGATCTACGTGTCCACCGGATCGTGGACCACATACCCGTTCCTCACGCGATTCCTCCGCAGACATGGGTATCCAACGGGTCCCATGCTGCTCACCGACTGGGGACCGACGAACACTGGCTGGTTCCGTTCTGGCCCCAACCACAAACGGCAGGCGCTGCGAGAACTTGCCCGCGACTTCCCCAACATCACGTGGCTGCTCGTCGGCGACGACGGTCAGCGCGACATCAGCCTGTACCAGGAGTTTGCCGAGCTGCAACCAGGTCACGTCCGGGCCATCGCCATTCGCCAGCTCTCCCCCACCCAGCAGGTGCTGGCACACGGCACGGCAGTCATCATGGAGGACGACGAACATGTGCAGTGGGTGCCTGATCCCGCCCCTCTGGTACGGGCTCCCGATGGCGACAAACTCCACCTGCTGCTCAAGGACGTACTGAGCTGAGCTGTCGTCGCGGAACCTTCCGACCGCCCGATTCGATGTCGCCCTGCAGCTGATTCCCCGGCCCAGGACCCACCAGTCACTGCCCCACCGGAGGTTTGCGTCCAGTCCATCTGGGATGTGGGGGACGGTGGCATCGGGCAAAAATTTCTCCGATGAGCAAGAATGGAACCTTGCCAACCCCCGAATCCATGCGGGGGCGGATCGACATGGGCAGGAGTAGGAATGGCCAGGAGGACGGCCGACGAGGATCTCACCGAGAGCATCATCGATGTGGACGTCTCCAACGAGATGGAGAACAGTTTCCTCGAATATGCGTACTCGGTGATCTATTCACGTGCCCTGCCCGATGCACGCGATGGCCTCAAACCGGTGCAGCGACGCATCCTCTACTCGATGGACGACATGAACGTGCGTCCGGACCGTCCACACGTCAAGAGCGCCCGTGTCGTGGGACAGGTGATGGGCCAGTTGCACCCGCATGGGGACGCTGCCATCTATGACGCCCTGGTCCGGTTGGCGCAGCCGTGGTCGATGCGGCTGCCACTGGCCGATGGCCACGGCAATTTTGGTTCCCTCGACGCCGGCCCGGCCGCCATGCGTTACACCGAGTGCAGAATGGCTCCGGCCGCCCTGGCCATGGTGGAGGGGCTGGGTGAGGACACCGTCGATTTCGTCCCCAACTACGACGGCAAGGCAACCGAGCCGGGGGTTCTTCCGGCCGCTTTCCCCAACCTCCTCGTCAATGGCGCTTCTGGCATCGCCGTGGGCATGGCGACGAACATTCCCCCACACAACCTGGTGGAGGTCATCGCTGCACTGAAGTACCTGCTGAAGAACCCGGATGCGGATCTGGACAAGGTCATGCGCTACGTCCCCGGCCCAGACCTTCCCACTGGGGGGTCAATCATCGGACTGGACGGGGTGAAGAGCGCTTACACCTCCGGTCGGGGAACATTCCGGATCCGAGCACGGGCAACGATCGAGAAGGTCAGCCCGCGTCGTCAGGGAATCGTCGTCACCGAGCTTCCATACACCGTGGGCCCGGAGAAGATCATTGCCCAGATCAAGACACTGGTCCAGTCCAAGAAATTGACTGGCATCGCCGACGTCAAGGACCTCACCGATCTCAAGAACGGCACCCGTCTCGTCATCGAGATCAAGAATGGTTTCAACCCGGAGGCCGTCCTGGAACGTCTTTACAAGATGACGAAACTCCAGGACTCCTTCGCCATCAACACCGTGGCACTGGTCGAGGGACAGCCACGCACCCTTGGCCTGCTCGAACTGCTCAACGTCTATCTCGACCACCGACTCGAGGTCACCCTACGGCGTACGAAATTTCGCCTGGGGAAGGCGGAGGAACGTCTGCACCTCATCGAAGGACTGCTGCTGGCCATCGTCGACATCGACGAGGTCATCGCCATCATCCGATCCTCCGACGACACGGCGTCGGCTCGGGAGCGCCTCATGAAGGCCTTCGATCTGGACGAGCCCCAGGCCAATTACATCCTCGACATGCAGCTGCGTCGGCTCACCAAGTTCTCCCGCATCGAGTTGGAGTCGGAGAAGGACCAGCTCAGCAGCCAGATAGCCGAGTACACCAGGATCGTCACGTCCGACGACGAGCTGCGCAAGGTCGTCGCCGACGAGCTCACGGCCGTCTCCAAGAAGTACGGCACCCCGCGACGGACGGTCCTGCTGGGGTCCACCGGCATCACCGCAACCGACGTCCCGTTGGAGGTACCCGATGAGCCGTGCTGGATCCTCATGTCGGCCACTGGGCACCTGGCCCGTATCGACACCGTCGACCCACTGCCACAGGATGGCCCGCGCGCCGACCATGACGTCATCACCTCGGCAGCACGTACCACGACTCGCGGCGAGTTCGGTGTCATCACCTCGGCAGGACGTCTGATCCGAGCACGCGCAATCGACCTGGTGTCGCTTCCCGCCACGGCGACGGCACCCTCGATGTCCGGAGGATCCCCCCTCACCGATCTCATCGACCTGGACGCTGGAGAACGCGCGTTGGCAATCGTGAGCTTGGACGGGGGCGGCCCGGAGCTGGCACTGGGCACTCGTCATGGCGTGGTCAAGCGAGTGAATCCGGAGCTGCTCAGCAGGGATTGCTGGGAGGTCATCACGCTCAAGGGCGACGACGAGGTGGTCGGTGCCGTACAGACACACGGCGATGCCGGGGAGCTGTGTCTCATCACCCGAGGAGCCGCGTTGCTGCACTTCCCGTTGGCGTCGGTTCGGTCGCAGGGGCGCCTGGGTGGCGGAGTCACCGGTATGCGTTCTGCGGACCCGGTCATCTGGGCCGGGGTCGTGTCCGATCCCGACTCGGTCGTCGTGACCGTGGCCGGGCACGATGCCACGTCCGGTGCGACTGGATCGGTGAAGGTCACCGCATTCGAGGCCTACCCGGGCAAGGGACGAGGAACCAAGGGCATGCGGTGTCATCGGTTCCTCAAGGGTGAGACGGCCCTGGTGCAGGCCTGGGCAGGGGCGAGGCCTGCAGTGGCCTGCAGTCCCAAGGGCAAACCGGTGGAGCTGCCGGAGGTCGATTCCCGACGTGACGGTTCGGGCACCAGCGTCGCGGCGTCGATACTCGCGATCTCCACACGGTGCTGGTCACACCCGACTGCCTCTGATCCAGGTGCTGCCGAGAAGACCGCAGTGGAGGCACAGCCCCGTTCGACTGCGGGCAGCGCCATCAGCACCGACGGCCCCGGCAGCCCTGACACCGCCAGTGGTCCCGGCAACGATGGTCCGACCCAGAGGACGAGGCACGAGACCGAGCAGCCGGACCTGTTTGACGAGTGATCCGGTTTCCATCTTTGACGAGTGATCCGGTTCATCGTCATGCACGGTGGACCCCAGACACAGGGGCGTACAGCACAGGGGCGTCGTCGTTACTGTGAATGCTGATGGACCCACGGGGCGTATGGGCCAGAGTCGTCGTTGCTGCCGTGCATGGTGATGAACCCCATGCACGAGGACGTCGTGGCGGGGTGAGAACTGGGGGCTGCTGCGCACGGTGATGGAACCATGCACGGGGAGGTACGGCGCAGTCATTGTGCTGACGGCATAGTGAGGGCGAACCGGTGAGCACACGTTCTGCGGCACGAGTCGTTCCGGCCCCGCGACCCCATGCGTCGCCAGCCTCGCTACCGTATGCGTCTACCGTGCAGGAACCGCTCGGCAACCTACCCGGTACTCTCCTACTTGGGGGTACCCACGTGTCGTGTCCGTGCTGCCGTGCCATGTCCGTGCTGCGGGATCCTGTTCACTGGCCCAGACCTTGGATCTCGACACGACACCCCCGCACATACTCAGGCATCGATCTGCTCGCTGTCCAGCCGATAGGCACCCTCGACGATGAACTTCTTGCGGGGGGCGACTTCCTGGCCCATGAGCATTTCAAAGGTGTGCTCCGCCTCCACGACATCGTCGACAGTGATCCTCCGGAGCATTCGATGCCGCTTGTCCATCGTGGTCTCCTTGAGCTGATCGGCGTCCATCTCGCCCAGGCCCTTGTAGCGTTGCGGTTCCTTGAACCGCACACCTCTCTTGGCCAGTCGAGCAGCAGTGCGCTGGTACTCAGCGTCGGTGTAGGTGTAGATGTACTTCTCCATGCCCCGTTTGGGGTTGATGAGTTCGAACCGATGCAGTGGTGGCACGGCCGAGAAAACCCGGCCCGCCTCGACCATCGGTCGCATGTACTTGAAGAACAACGTCGCCAGCAACGTGCGGATGTGTGCACCATCGGAGTCGGCATCGGCCATGAAGATGACCTTGCCGTACCGAGCTTGGTCTATGTCGAAGGTCTTGCCGGAACCGGCACCAACCACCTGGATGATCGACGCACACTCGGCGTTCTTGAGCATGGCGCCAAGATCGGCCTTCTGCACGTTGAGGATTTTTCCCCGGATGGGCAGCAGAGCCTGAAACTCCGAGTCCCGTGCCACGTTGGCCGTCCCCAGGGCAGAATCACCCTCGACGATGAACAACTCGGTGAGGTCGGGATCGGAGGATCGGCAGTCCTTGAGTTTGGGAGGCAGGTGCGAGGACTCCAGGGCATTCTTGCGTCGCTGGTTCTCCTTGTGCGCCCGAGCGGCGACTCGGGCGCGCGAGGCATTGACGACCTTCTCCATGACGGTACGGGCCACCGGTTTGACGGCTGCCTTGCTCGACGTGAGGAATTCCGCCATCTCGGACTCGACGATCCGGCTCACGATCCGACGCACCGGCGGGGTACCGAGCACTTCCTTGGTCTGCCCCTCGAACTGCGGTTCGGCCAAACTCACGGTGACGACTGCCGTCAGCCCTTCCAGGACGTCGTCCTTGACGATGTCATCGGAACTCTTGAGCAGCCTGGTGCCCTCCAAGGATGAGGAGAAGGCCCGTAACAGTCCCTGCTCGAATCCTTGGACGTGGGTGCCGCCCTTGGGAGTGGCGATGATGTTGACGAAGGAACGCACCGTGGTGTCATAGCCATCGCCCCATCGAAGAGCGATGTCCACCTGGAGGTCACGATCAACGTCGGTGGGCGTCATGCCGCCATTCTCGTCCAGCATCGGGACGGTCTCGGTGAAGGAGGACTTCCCCTGCAACCTCATGACGTCATTGACCGGCTGGTCATTGGCGAGGTACTCGGCGAACTCCGAGATACCGCCGTCGAAACGCATCGTCTCGGAGACGGTCTCGAGGACATCGCCGGTCTGCGGATCAGTCTGGACGCCACGCTCGTCGGTGATGACGATCTCCAGCCCCGGGACGAGGAAGGCGGTCTGACGAGCACGGTCGGCAAGCTTGGACCACGACAGCTTGGCATCGGGCAGAAAGATCTGCGAATCCGGCCAGTAACGCACCCGGGTACCGGTGGCTCCCCGCTTGGCCTTGCCGATCTTGCGCACCCCGGACTCGGGGGTGAAGGGGGCATCGGGGCCGTCGCCGTCGAAGACGCCGGGGACACCGCGTCGGAAGCTCATTCCCCACACCGTGGACTTGCGGTCCACCTCCACGTCCAGACGAGAGGAGACGGCGTTGACGACCGAGGCGCCCACACCGTGAAGGCCACCTGAGACGTTGTAGGCGCCGCCGCCGAATTTTCCACCGGCATGGAGCTTGGTGTAGACGACCTCGACGCCACTCAGCCCAGTTCTCGGCTCGACGTCGACCGGAATACCGCGACCCTCGTCGGTGACGAGGATGGACCCGCCCTTTTCCAGGGTGACGGTGATACGGCGTCCGAACCCGGCCAGGGCCTCGTCCACACCGTTGTCGAAGATCTCCCACAGACAGTGCATGAGGCCGCGGGTGTCCGTCGACCCGATGTACATGGCGGGACGCTTTCGGACAGCCTCAAGACCTTCGAGAACAAGAATGTTTCTCGCCTCGTAGTCCCGGTCCGTCGCTCGTTTCGTTGCTGCCCGCGGTTTCGCTGTACTCGAAGCCGATCCACTCTGGGGCAATCCACTCTGGGTCGTCACAGTCCTCAATTCTATCGGGGTGGTGTTCCCACGTCGTTCTCGCGAACACGTCAAGTGTATCGAACTGGAATTCGATGTTCAAGTCCGAAATCGAACAGATGTTCCGTCCTTCGTGATTCTCATCCTTGATCGGGAGGCTCACTGGCTATGATGGAGAACATCAGATGTCACTCAGGTTGAGTTGGCATCCACAGCAAGCGTCAAGCGGTGCGGAACGCATGAGTGAATCATGCTTCCCACCGACAAGGACGAACCGTGGCTCAGGAATGTCAGGAGCGAATCGGGAACAAGCGATGGTGTCGTTGCGTTGCGACACCATATGCCAGCGTCAGAGGAGGAAGCCATGAGCACCATGATGATCGAGGACACCGCACTGACCACTGCGGATCGCTGCGACCGATGCGGAGCACAGGCTTACTACCGTGTCACGCTGAACAACGGCGGTGAACTACTGTTCTGCGCTCACCACGCACACATGCATGAGGACAAGCTCAAGCAGGTTGCCCTCCACATCCAGGACGAGTCCGCCAAGCTTCACTGATCAGTCCGGCCGCCCGATGAGGCCCCTGGGCAGGAATCACCGCAGCGACAGCCACCCACTCGCTGACGCTGACCCCCGCTGAGGTCACACTCCCCGAACCATGCGTTGCAGCGGGATCCCGCCCAAGGTGTTGTCCAAGGACCCTGCGGTGTGGTCCAGGCTGAAACCGTTCTTCTCGAAGAACCCGATGGCGTGCTCACTCGTGTTCAGCACCCAGACGAATGCCGGTTCCTGACCAATGGCGGTGCTCAAGAGCTCATCGGCCACTCCTTGCAGTCGTGCCCGCGGCATGACGTGGATGGTGGCAAGTTCCAAGGTGGTCGGCGCCTCTGCTGGTGGCATGCGTCGTGTCATGACAACCCCAACGATCGCACCGTCGTCATCAAGCACCCAGAACTGAGCGCCCTCATCGTAGAGCTGCCGCCACTGCTCAACCGTTGACTCCACCGCATCCTCACTCGTGAGTGCAGCAAGGACGTCGGCATCGATGGACCCAGCACCTATCTCGGCCAAACACTCGGACTGAACACGAGCTGCATCCGGAAGGTCCTCCCCGGTCGCCCTGCGCACCCGAGGATGTTGTGGCTGACGGTCGGCAACGCTGCATGATGTGTCCATGCCAGAAGCTTAGCCACACAGAGGCATCGCCGAGGCCATGAAGTGAAAACATCTCGGTACCCAAGAATCGTCCACGGCAGAGAATCTGAGGACTGGTCCTATCGTGGACACATGGGCTCTACATCCCGATCCACCCGGCACCTGCCTGGAGTGACCACCAAGCTCCTCACTGCCACCGCCATACTCATGGGGAGCGTGCTGGTGCTGCTCACCATCATGGAACTGACCCCGAGCCTCAACAACGCTGGTCTGGCAGCATCAGTCCTCCTGTCGTCCACCGCACCGTGGTGCGTCGTCGCCGCCCTTGTCGCACTGACAATGGCTTGGCTGGGCCGGCGCGCCGAGCGAGCCAGTCGTATCGCAGCCATACTCACCACGATCGGTCTCGTGCTGCCACTGACCGTATGCGTGACCACCCCGGTGACCGTGAGGCACGCTGGCGGGACGGCCAATCCTCTCAGCGCTCTGCACACAGCCTCGATGATCTCTCCACCAGATGAAGTCCTGCATGACACGCCCCGCAAGGGGCAGTCGATTCAGGTCTACCGACCCCACTCCCCCGGGCCACATCCGGTGCTGGTCGACATTCACGGTGGCGGTTGGAACACCGACGCGAAAATGCCAGCGGTACTGCGTTCCCTGGCTGACACTGGCTGGGTCGTCGTACGCCCCAGCTATCCGCTGTCCACTCCGACCAGAGCAACATGGGAGAAGGCTCCTGAGGCAGTGGCATGTTCCTGGGCCTGGGCAGGAACCCATGCCGACCGACTGGACGCCGACACCTCGTCAATGGTGATCATGGGAGACTCTGCTGGCGGGCAACTGGCCATCAATCTGAGCTACCAGATTGCCCAGGGCAAGGCGTCCACGTCCTGCGGCAAACTGCATGAACCAGCTGCAGTCATCGGACTCTACCCTGCCCTTGACCTCACCCAACTGGCCTCACTCAAGGCCTTGGGGATCAACCATGCAGCCACCGAGTACCTTGGTGGGACACCGGAGCAGTATCCTGACCGGTACCGCTACGCGAACAGTGTGACGTGGGTCTCACCCAAGGCACCGCGCACGTTCATTGTGCGCGGCGGACGCGACACCCTCGTCCCACCCTCCGGCACTGACAGGTTCGTCGCCAGAGCCCGTGCTGCCGGAGCTGACGTCACAGATGTGAAGATTCCACTGCTCGATCATGCCTTTGACTCACAGACTCGCAACTCGCTGGGATACCAGTCAACTGTTTCGGTGCTGAGAGCATGGCTGGCACAGGTGCGTTGAGCCTCGCCCCCGACGGCGATGCCGTGGTCCGTCAGGCCATCTGCATCCCCCGACATCGAGTAGCTGCACGACATGTCGCTCGCGATCATGTACGATCACTCAGTGCCTCGATCGGGAACTCATCGGCAGGCGTTGCGGCGGGAGTGTCAGACAGAGTTCGTGTTCTGCTATTTCACCGGCCGATAGGTGAAGCATTCGTCACTGGGCAAGCAGGGTGAGTGCACGTTCCCACCGCTTGGTGGCAGCAGCACAGCCACTCAGTACGTCGTCCATGTCGGCCACCTGACGTCCACTCGGGACGGCGACACGCCGTGGTCCGACACCGGCCATGCTCTGGGCAGAGTAAGCGCGACGCATGGAATCATGTGTGATGGGTGCACTGCAATTCTCACCGGGAGCGCAATCACCACGTGCTTCCTGCCAAGGACGCTCACCGTGGCTCAACTCGCCAAGAGCAGTGCCCGAGTTGTCAGCATAGTGGGCAAGGACCGCGTCAATACTGGCCTTCTGTTGGTCAGTGAGACGCACGTCCTCGTCAGCCATGACCGTGGTGTGGCGCAGACTCGGAACCACCGGGCCGTTCTTCCACGCCTCAATCCTGCCATCGAAGAGAGGCACCCCGTCCCATGCCAAGGACCACGCCTGGGCATAGTACAAGAGCTTGTGCATCTGTATTTCCCCAGAGAACTCATGCCTGGAACGGATGTGCGAAGCAATCTCGTATGCAGTGGTCATTGTCGCCCTCCCCCCGTGACCTTGTCATGTTCAAGACCATTGTTCCTGATTGTATCTCACGGAGAATCTGCTCAGTGAACTGTCACGGACAGGCTGCTCACCCACGTCAAAGCAACGCAGGTACTCGATCGCCACCGGCAACCACGAAGTGGAACGTATCGCTGAACTCCGAATCCTCCTCAGGCCAGGACAGCTCGGAGAACCCACGACCAGCGGTGTCGTTCCAGCTCGGTCCACTCAGTCCAAGTAGTCGCGCAGCACCTGGGAGCGACTCGGGTGACGCAGCTTGCTCATCGTCTTGGCCTCGATCTGACGGATCCGCTCACGCGTGACGCCGTAGACCTTGCCGATCTCGTCAAGGGTCTTGGGCTGACCGTCAGTGAGGCCGAAGCGCATCGACACCACGCCCGCCTCACGCTCGGACAAGGTGTCGAGGACGTCGTGCAGCTGCTCCTGCAGCAGGGTGAAGTTCACGGCGTCTGCCGGGACGATCGCCTCGGAGTCCTCGATGAGATCGCCGAACTCGGAGTCGCCGTCCTCACCCAGCGGGGTGTGCAGCGAGATCGGCTCGCGGCCGTACTTCTGGACCTCGACGACCTTCTCGGGGGTCATGTCGAGTTCCTTGGCTAGTTCCTCGGGAGTGGGTTCCCGGCCAAGGTCCTGAAGCATCTGGCGCTGGACACGGGCAAGTTTGTTGATGACCTCGACCATGTGCACCGGGATGCGGATGGTGCGCGCCTGGTCGGCCATGGCACGGGTGATGGCCTGCTTGATCCACCATGTTGCATAGGTGGAGAACTTGTAGCCCTTGGTGTAGTCGAACTTCTCGACGGCGCGGATGAGGCCGAGGTTGCCTTCCTGGATGAGGTCGAGGAAGAGCATGCCGCGGCCGGTGTAGCGCTTGGCCAGCGAGACGACGAGACGCAGGTTCGCCTCGAGCAGGTGGTTCTTGGCCACCACTCCGTCCTCGGCGATCCACTCGTAGTCGGCGCGATCGGCGTCGGCCACGCTGGCATCCGGATCACTCAACTGCTCACCGGCGAACAGTCCGGCCTCGATACGTTTGGCCAGGTCAACCTCCTGGGCGGCGTTGAGGAGCGCCACCTTGCCAATCTGCTTGAGGTAGTCCTTGACAGGGTCGGCGGTCGCACCGGCAACCATGACCTGCTGCTCGGGCTCATCGGTGTCGTCGTTGTCGGAGACGACGAAACCCTGCGCCTCCTTGTTGAGCTCCGCCTCGTCCTTGGCAGCCTGCTTGGGGTCGTACTTGGAATCGTCGATGTCGTCGAGGCTGCGCTTCTTGCCGCCGATGGTGAGGACGATCTCGTCACCCTCGCGCTTGGCTTCCACATCCACCTGGCCGGAAGCGGCCTCGGCGATCGTTGGGTCCTTCTTCTTGGCCGGGCTCTTCTTGCCAGTGCTCTTCGTGGACCGCTTGCGCGTGGTCGTGGTGGATTTGGTGGAAGCCTTGGTCGACGTCGTCGACGCCTTCTTCTTCGTAGCAGTCTTCTTGGCGGTGGTCGTCTTCTTCGTTCCGGAGGTCTTGGCAGCGGTCGCCGAAGTCTTCTTCGTCCCCGATGTTCTGGACGTGGTCGACTTCGTTGTACCGGTCTTCGCGGCCGTCTTGGATCCACTGGCCTTACCTGCAGACCCAGACTTGGTGGCCGAAGCGGAAGACTTGGTCGTCCTTGACGCACTGCCACGACGTGTGGTTGACGACGTCGACGTGCGCTTCCTGGTCGTCTTGGTGGGCTTCGCCTCCTCGTCGACAGCGGACTTGCTGGTGCTGGACGTGGAACGAGACGTCACTGCGATCCTCTCGAAGGCGGACAGAACCTGTTAAGGGCACACGAAAGCCCCGAGGGCGTCAAGTGCCTTGTCACATTGTGGCACCACAACACCTGCATTGCCAAATGGGAGGCGAAACCTGCCCCAGTCGTAGCACGCGAACCAGGCAACTACGACTGTGGTCTTAACCTCCCGTACTTCGCGCTACCAAGGGCTCTCATACCCGAGCAGGGAATGACGCGGACGTCATGACGCGTTTGTATGGATGTCGCAGGTTGAAAACTGCTGAAAGGCGGAACTCATGGACACCAAGACTCGCGTCCGTACCACTGACGGAATTGATGGCAAAGACGCTGTTGGCCTGTATCTGGAAGGAATCGCCAAGACCCCACTGTTGAGTGCTGCCGATGAGGTGATGCTCGCCAAGCGCATTGAGGCCGGACTGTTCGCCCAGGCCGTCCTGGACGGAACCGTGGAGACGAAGGTCGAGGCCAGCACCGAGGAACTCCAGCAGATCGCCGAGGACGGCGAGGCTGCGATGGCCCGGTTCGTGCGCGCCAACCTTCGTCTGGTCGTCTCCGTCGCCCGCAAGTACGGCCGCTCACGGATGCCGCTGCTGGACCTCGTCCAGGAGGGCAACACCGGTCTCATCCGCGCGGTCGAGAAGTTCGACTACGCCAAGGGCTTCAAGTTCTCCACCTATGCCACATGGTGGGTGCGTCAGGCGATCAGCCGTGGCATTGCCCAGCAGGGACGCGTCGTGCGGCTGCCAGTGCACGTTGCCGAACAGGTCAACCAGGTGTCGGCGGCACGACGTGACCTGGAACGCGAACTGGGTCGCGAACCCGAGCTCTTCGAGATCGCAGAAAAACTGGACCTCACCGAGGAGAAGGTTGCCGAGCTCGTCACCTTCGGCCGGGACCACGTCAGCCTCGACGCACCTGTGGAGGACGACGGTGACACCAGCCTTGGCGACCTCATTGCCCGTGAGACGGCACCCGGCCCGGACTCCATCGTGCTCGACGCCGAGGATCGCACCCGGCTCGAGGTGATGCTGCAGGATCTCGACCAGCGCTCCGCAGACGTCGTACGTCGTCGTTATGGACTGCTCGACGGACGTCAGGCCAAGCTCGCCGACATCGGCAAGGTGTGGGGCATCACCGCTGAGCGGGTGCGTCAGATCGAGCGGGCTGCCCTGGCGACGATGCGTGAGGCCAACCAGGAGGCCATGGCTGCCTGAGACACCTCACGCAGCCTGAGCCCGGACATCCTGCTGGATTCCGGGTTCGGGTTCTTGGGCGTGTGACCCCGATGTCCTGAGCATCAATGTCATGGCACGGATCTGGATCATGACAGGGACAGGGCCGTGCCACATGAATGTGTCACGATCACCGCGTGGGAGCGCCGAAGGGTGAACCCTGATCGGCCACGTCCACGACACGTATGACCCCTTCCTGGGCACACGAGGCAATGAGTCGTCCATTCTGGATGAGCCGTCCCATGGAGAATCCGTGGGACCCCGAGGCACTCGGCGAGATCTGGTCGTAGAGCATCCACTGATCCGCGATGCCCTTGCGATGGAACCACATGGCGTGATCGATTGACGCCGGACTCACCGTGTGACCGGCCGGCAATGCTGGCAGGTGCGGCAGGATCGCCGCGGCCATGAGACTCATGTCCGACAGGTAGGCGAGGATCGCGCGATGGGTGACGGCGTCATCGGGAAGCGTACTGCTCGCCTTGACCCACAACCGCATGTGGGTTGCATGGTTCTGATGGTGGTACGCGCTGCCGTCACCGGCGTAACGCACGTCGAGGGCATCCCACTCTGTGACCATGGGCATGGCGCGTCCCATGGCAGCCGCCATGGCTTGGGCCAGGGTCGGGCACTCCTCGGGATCCGGGACGTGTGACGGTTTGCGATCACTGTGGTCCAGTCCTTCCTCGGAGGTCTTGAACGACACCTCCGAGGTGAAGATCACTCGGCCGTGCTGACGGGCGTCAACACGACGCGTCGACAGGGTCCGTCCATCCCGCAACCGCTTGACGTCGTAGATGATGGGCGCGTCGTTGCGTCCGCCATGCAGGAAGTACGCGTGCAGGGAGTGGACCTTGCGATCCTGCACGGTACGGCACCCAGCGACGAGGGACTGCGCCAGAACCTGACCACCAAAGGTACGTTGCCAGGTCGTCTCAGGGCGTGGCCCCCGGAAGAGGTTGGGCTCGAGCACCTCGAGATCGAGCAGGTCGAGTAGTTCTGCAGTCGTTGATGGCATGGATCAACTCTGCCACCACCCAGGCGATCGTGGTCAGGATTGGGACCGAACCTGCCCGATGGCCTGACGAATTCGCTTGGGAGAGACCGGGATGTGGGTGCGCAGCCGCTGGGCGAAGTACTGCACGCGAAGCTCCTCGATCATGAATCCCACCTCCTCCACCTGGGCAGGAAGCCGGCCAGCAGGCTGTTCGGCGCAGAGCTCGTCGTACTCGCCGAGCAGGACGTCGATCTCATCCATCTGGGTGGCGTCCCTGCCCGGGTTGAGCAGCAGCGACTCCGCGCGCACGACGACGGCATCCATCCACCGCGACATGTAGCCGAACCACGGGTCCGGGGTGGCCGAGACGAAATTGCAGAACACCAGATCCTCGAGTTGGGAGGTCATGTCCGCACGTGCCGCCCCGTCGGGCAGGCTCAGCAGTGCTCGTCGCGCCCCGGCATGGGACTGGAGGATCCGCGATGTCTCCTCGACCACCTGGGCCATCCGCTCGGCCTGGTCCTGCCGCACCTGAAGTGCCAGGGAGTCGAAGGCCTTCTCGTCGCGGATGGTGGCGATCCCGTCACTGTGTTTCCTGGCCAGGGAGTCGACCGTCTTGAGTCGGCAGTCCGTCAACAGATCGGGCACCGAGGGGTACGGCGAGTCGGCCAGGGACAACTTGGTGGCGTTCGACATGTGTGCCACGACCCACTTGGTGGGGTCGGGAAGGCAGAGCATCAGCAGACGGACGACTCCTTGACCGTGACTCTGATCTGCTGCAGTGCGGGTCTCCTTGACAGCGGTGCCCACCCCGTCGCGCTCGTCGACCAGGCACGGGTATCCGACGGCATCGACCCCAGCACGTCGCACGTCCACGTGTGACGGCACGGCACCGAATTGCCAGCTCGTCGCACCGTGAATCTGCTTGGTTCGGGCTGCCTTCGTCAACGTCTTGGCTATCTTGGGCGCCAGATCCACCTGCAGTTGACCCAGATCCTCCGAGTGAGCCATCTTTCGGGGCTGGGAGGTACGAGGCCGCTGGGACTTCTTGACGTTCTTCGATGCCGCTGTTCGGTGACCGGACCCGTCGAGCACCTCGAACCCCACCCGCAGGTGTGACGACAGATTTTCTGGATGCCAGTCGGAGTCCTTGATGGAGACACCGGTGAGAGCGGTGAGAGCGCGGGCAAGTTCGCCGGTGAAATCCTTCGTGTGGTCGGCGCCGTTGTCGGCAAGCCAGAGCAAGGCCGCACGGGCACGATCAGGTGCTGGGACGAGCTGGGTGCGAATCTGTTTGGGCAGACCGCGTACCAGTTCGGTTGCCAGTTCCTGACGCAGCCCGGGAACCTGCCAGGTGAACGGTTCCCGAGGTACCTGGCCCAGCAAAGGCAAGGGAATCTGCACCGTCACTCCGTCATGACCGGATCCCGGCTCGAAGACGTAACGCACCGGCAGGTCGAGGTCTCCCACCTGCCATGTGTCGGGAAACTGGTCGACCGCCACGGCTCCGGGCTCGATGAGGTCGTCCACGGTGAGGTCGAGCAGATGCTTGTCGTCCTGGCGACGCCACCACGCATTGAACTGGCTGCCCGAGACGATGTCACTGGGGATCCGCTGATCGTAATGGTCGTACAGCGCCTGGTCATCAGCCATGAGTCCGCGCTGCCGAGAACGATCCTCCAGCTCCTGGGCCTGGGCCACCACGGCGTCGTTGTTCCTCAGGAAGTCATGACGAGCACGCCAGTCACGTTCGACCAGAGCCGATTGGATGAAGATCTGTCGTGCCACCTGGGCGTCGATGCGTCCGTAATTGACGCGTCGATCCGTCCACAGCGGAACACCGTACAGGGTGGCGCGTTCGTTGGCCACGACCGAGGCGCTCGAGGCGGCCCAGTGAGGTTCGGAGAAGGAACGCTTGAGCAGGTGCGAGCCCACCTGCTCCACCCACTCCGGACGAATTGCCGCCACATTGCGCGCCCACAGTCGGGAGGTCTCCACCAGCTCGACTGCCACGACGAGTTCTGGCGGATGCTTGGCCAGAACCGATCCGGGATTGATGGCGAAATTGGAGCCCCGGGTGCCCAGGTACTCTCGCGGATCGGGACGTGCTCCCTTGCGTCGTGCCGAGGTGCGTGTCTCCGACGTCTTGAGCAGACCGATGTGCGACAGCAGACCAGAGAGCAGGGCGGTGATGATGTCTCCCACCTCGGCTGGCTCATCGTTGCGCCGCAGTTTGAGGTCCTTGGCGATACGTTTGAGTTGGCTGTGCAGATCCTGCCACTCCCGGATTCTCAGGTAGTTGAGGTACTCCGCACGACACATCCGCCGGAATGCCGAGCTGCCCATCGCCTTGCGTTGGTGGCGCAGATAGTGCCACAGCCGCACGATGGACATGATGTCTCCGCCATCATCGATGCCCTGCGATGGCGACGTGGATTCCCCGCTCCGTATGTGCTGGCCCCGTGTGCGTTGGCCCTGCGTGTGCTGGTCACGACCGGCATCCCGATGGTTCTTCCCACGCGAGTTCGCACGCTGTGCGGGTTTCACCGGACGAGTCCCGGTGTGGACGGTGTGGCGCAACGGCCGTCCGGCGGTGTCGGTGGCAGCGACGGCAGCTTGGGCCGTCTCGCGTTGCCGAATCGTCGACCAGTCGCCACTACGGTGATCGTCGGACCGATCGACCGCACTCAACGTCGTCTGCAGAGCAGCTTCGCTGGTGAACCGGCGATGAAAACCGTCCGCCTCGTCTCGCTTGTCACTGGGGCGTTCTCGCACGTCCGGAATGGACAGCGCGGAGACGATGATGAGGATTTCCCGCAGACATCCCCGTCTGGCTCCCTCCAGGATCATGCGTCCCATACGAGGGTCGATGGGGATCTGGGCGAGCTGATGACCGACTCTGGTGAGTCGTGGGGTGTCGTGGTGGCCCGAACGCAGCGCTCCGAGCTCGTCGAGAAGTCGCAGACCATCATTGATCTGGGAACGATCCGGGGTCTCCACGAAGGGAAAGTCGTTGATCGCCCCCAGACGCGCCTGGGCCATCTGCAGGATGACCGAAGCAAGGTTGGTGCGCAGGATCTCCGGCTCGGTGAACTCGGGACGGGTCTGGAAGTCCTGCTCGGAGTACAGCCGGATGCAGATTCCCGGAGCGACACGGCCACACCGTCCGGCGCGCTGGTTGGCACTGGCCTGGCTGATGGGCTCGATGGGCAGACGCTGCACCTTGGTCCGTGAGGAGTACCTGGAGATGCGGGCCGTCCCCGGATCGATGACGTAGCGAATACCGGGCACGGTCAACGACGTCTCGGCAACGTTGGTGGCCAGGACGATGCGTCGCCCCTGGTGCGCCGTGAAGACCCGATGCTGTTGGGCAGCGGAGAGCCTGGCGTACAGCGGCAGGATCTCCGTGTTGGCCAGGGCCAGGTCTGCCAGGGCATCGGCGGCGTCTCGGATCTCGCGCTCCCCGGCCAGGAAGACGAGGATGTCACCCGCGCCCTCCCGGCTCAGCTCAGTGACGGCCTGACAGATTCCCGTGGGCTGGTCAATGGCCTCGGCCGGTTCTTCGGGGTCGTCGGGCTGGGTCTCCAGGGGGCGGTAGCGCATCTCGACCGGATAGGTGCGTCCGGAGACCTCGATGATGGGGGCATCGTCGAAGTGTGCACTGAATCGTGCCGTGTCGATGGTGGCCGAGGTGATGATGACCTTGAGGTCGTCGCGCCTGCTCAGCAGCTGTTTGAGGTAGCCCAGCAGGAAGTCGATGTTGAGGCTGCGCTCGTGGGCCTCGTCGATGATGATGGTGTCCCAGGCTCGCAGGTCGCGGTCATGGGAGATCTGGGCGAGCAGGACACCATCGGTCATGACGGTGAGGGCGGTGTCACTGGTGGTGTGCCGGGTGAACCTCACCTGGTACCCCACCTGGTTGCCGAGTTCGACGTCCATCTCATCGGCAACTCGCTCGGCGACCGTGCGCGCAGCGATACGGCGCGGCTGGGTGTGGGCGATGCGGGTGCGTCCCAGTCCCAGGCAGATCTTGGGCAGCTGGGTCGTCTTGCCCGAACCGGTTTCACCAGCGACGACGACCACCTGATGACTGGCGATGGCCTCAGCGATCTCGTCGGCATGCTCGCTGATGGGAAGGTCTGGGGGAAAATCGATCGTGCCGCCATCGGGTAACGTATTGCGCAGGGTAACAGCCATGACCGAACAAGTTTATCGCGTGACGGGGCACATCTGGACGATGCACGAACGGCACCGATGAAGAGACCCTGGGGCGCCCGAATCGGTGCCTGCTATAGGTCGGAGCGGTACCTGCCGTAGGCGGAACGGGGATGGCGCCGTGGTGGCGGTGTGGATACGACCGTCACACACCGCCACCAGCGTTTCATCAGTGAACGATCCCCAGTGGGCACTTGGCGTGTGCCATGATGCCGCGGGCCACTCCCCCAGCAGTCCAGCCGAGCAGTGGGTGCTTGTTGACGCCGATGATGAGTTGATCGACGGTCTCCGACAAACTCACCAGTTCGTCGACAGGTTGCCCGGTGAGCACACGTCGATGACACGACACCTCCGGGTAGGAGCTGACAACTGGATCGGCGATCTCGGCCAGACGCTGATCGAGTTCGCTGATCATGCGTTCCATGGACTCATCGGTGAGCTTGTAGCCACCGGTGGCACCAGCGGGCAGTGGTGGGGTCACGGTGACGACTTCCAGCTCGGCGTCATAGCGCTTGGCCTGGTCACAGGCGAATGTCAAGGTCTTGGTGTTCGAGGTCTGCGGCCCCACGGCAATGGCGACCTTGTGCTTGTCGCCCACGGGGTGTGGTGTGGCAGCCTGGGAGATGACGATGACTGGGCAGGATGCCATTCCGGCGATGGCCACCGACGTCGAGCCGACGAACATGCGCTCCAACCCACTGGTGGCACGGCGTCCCACGACGATGAGTTCGGCCTTCTCGGAGCGGTCGGCCAGCAGGGCTGCCGGGTTTCCGACGATGACCTCGCCATGAATGCGTTCCTTGTCGAGGCCCTGTTCCAAAGCAACCTTGATGGCGTCCTCGACGATGGTCTGCCCCACCTCCTCCAAGGCCTTGCGGTCATAGGCAAATCCCCATGCCCCGGCAACGCCATTGTCGTCCACGGCATGGATGATGAGCAGATCGGCACTGCGCGCCTTGGCTGATCCGGCAGCGAACTTCGTGGCTCGCAGGCCGTCCTCCGACCCGTCGACACCGGCAATGACGACACGTTGCGTCCTGTTCTCAGTCATCTTCGTCCTTCCTCGGCAGGTCAACCACAACCGATCATTGGTCGTCGGGTTCGTCGGAACTGACCGCCCGACCACTCAGGGAGGTTATCGAGATGGTCATCACATTACGCCGAACACCGGGTGCCCACGTGAGTTTCGGTGCTCCCGCCGCCACGACAGCGGCCTCATCGGGGTAGCTGTTCACAGACTGGACCGTTCCCCGGGCGACGACGTCCCACCCGGTGTGGGTGGCCTCGTCGAGTTCATCCACCTCGAAGGCGATCCGCTGGCCCACCCCGATACGGGCCATGGGGGTGTTGGGTGCGATTCGCATCACCAGCGAATGACCAACGACATGGTGTGTCACTGGCATGAGTTCGATGTCGTCATCCTGGGTCCAGGCGAGTCTGCCGGCGGAGCGAGTCGACAGCAGTTCCAGACACTCCTCCTCACTGAGGGTGATGAAATGTCCGATACCCAATCCTGGCTCCTCTCCTGTTGCTCACACAGTAGCGAAGTGCGATGGCCGAATCGAACGGGTTTCTGTCCACAGTGATGTGCTCACATACGTTCTCGACGAAAAGCAGCAGTCAGGTCCAGTCCTCGGTGTCCCTGTCGAACGTCGTGCGTCCGTGCAACTTGCGTGCGAGTTCGTCGTCGATGCCGTCGGACAGCTGCGACATGATGCGCACTGCCCGGTGCAAATGTTCTGGTACGAACGGTTTGGCCATGAGCGACATCGTGACGAGAACACGGTCCTGATGCAGGGCGAACCGCCCGTAGCGTGACTGAACGTTGAGGTCATTGAGTACTTCCACGGCCCGGGAACGTCCGTCGACGTCATGGACGATGACGGAGAACAGCAGGAGCTCCTCCCCATCGCTGGTGGCTCGGATGAACACCATCGTCGATCCCACACGGATTGCGAAGTCGCCCTCCTCGTCACGGAACGGTGGGTGGCCGAACATAGTCGTGAGTTCGTCGGCGACTTGCTGGGCCAACACTGGTCCGTCGAGCTCACTGTCGTCCTGTGGTTGCAGGACCTCAGCAAGCTGGTCTGGAGCGAGGAACACCGGGTGCTGGACGCTGAAAATCATTCGCAGTGTGGTCACGGCGAGTTCTGCCACGTCATGACAGTCGTTCTGCGAGCTGAGAACCCAGAAATCGCCATGTGCCAGGGCCTCCTCGTGCGCGGGATTCCCAGTGCGGTTGAGCCGCCCATCGTTGGGCAGTTCCTCCTCGTCGGGAAGCTGCCACCCCAGTCGGGTCATCTCCTCGACCTGCGGCTGGGTCAGCTGGGACGAGGGGCCCAGATGGGCGTTGCTGGAGGCCTGCAGCACGATTCGCGCATCGTCGCGAGGATCATCAGGATCGATCTGGACGAAGCGGACATAGGGAACCATCTCATCGCGCAACGACGGCGTGCCAATGGTGAGACTTCCGTTGTCGTCAATGACGGAAACCACCTCGGCAAGACGCTCGGTGAATTGTGCCCACGCTTGCTCGGTACTCCGATCAAGATCGAAATCAAAGTCCGCTGGCTCATCCATGCCTTCAACCTAGCAAGACTTCTTCCCGGGGATTCACCGGTGGTGGGAGAACTGCCCGTCTGGACGAACGACGACCTGCTCGACCTCCCAGCGCACCAGGAAAACCGGCGCACCCCGAAAATCCCTGCTCCCGATGGTGGGCCGTGGCGGTGGAGGGTCGCCTCCTGCAATCAGTGCTCCCGTTCAGGTCGGAGATGCGCATACCTGAGACCGGGAAAGGGGCGACCCGAGCTGATCTCTCGCTGGGCCAGACACCCTGCACACGCATGGTCGGGCGTGGAATCGACCGTCACCAACCGCCGTGGCGATGGTCACCCCTGCGCAGGCCCAGAACAAGGCGAGATGGCCATGTACTGCTCTCCTGGGATGACGGCCACTTCGTGATGACGAGTCCTCGCGCTGCAGACAAACGGGGTGCTGGAGTGATTCATCGTCACCCCAGCACCCCGAAACCTCATCTTCTGAGCCACCTCAGCCAGAAGACGTCATGGCATGAGAGTTACTCGGAACATCAGCTGCATCCGCTGGTGGATCCGCAGCTCTCGCACACGTAGCAGGACCCGGATGGGCGCATCTTGGTACCGCAGGTCATGCACAACGGAGCATCAACGGCCATACCAGTCATCTCCTCGACCAGCTCAGCGCTGGTGTGAGCATTCTCGTCCTGGGCAGCTGCGCTGGGATCAGGATCGAACAGTCCGGGCTGATTTGCCCCATCCTCGTGCACCTGCACTCGATCGGCTGGGGTCGATTTCAACGACTCGGACTCGATGAGTTCGGCGTCCTCGTCATCGAATTGGTACGACCCGGTCTCGACGTACTGCGCTCGTTCAGCGGCGGTGTAGATGCCCAACTCGGCACGCTCATCGAAATCGAGGTAGTCAAGGGCGAGGCGGCGGGCAATGTAGTCGATGATCGACTGGGCAATTCGAATGTCCGGATCATCGGTCATGCCGGCTGGCTCGAACTTGAGGTTCGAGAATTTCTGCACGAAGCTCTCAAGCGGAACGCCGTACTGCAGGCCGATGGACACGGAGATGGAGAGGGCATCCATGACTCCTGCCAGGGTCGATCCTTGCTTGCCCAGCTTGAGGAATATCTCACCGAGACGACCGTCGTCATAGGCTCCTGTTGTGAGGTAACCACCGGCACCAGCGACCTGGAAGCTCGTGGTGCGACCCGCACGGGACTTGGGAAGCCGTTGACGGCGCGGACGGTACTCGACACGCACCTCTGGCTCGGGAGTGGCGTCCTCCTCATCCTTCTTGTCGGAGAGCGGCTGGCTCACCTTGCAGTTGTCGCGGTAGACGGCCAATGCCTTGAGGCCGAGTTTCCAGCCCTGCATGTAGACATCGGCAATGTCCTCGACGGTTGAGCTCTCGGGAAGGTTCACCGTCTTGGAGATGGCACCGGACAGGAACGGCTGGACAGCGGCCATCATTCGCACGTGACCCATCGGAGCGATGAACCGAGCGCCCATGGCACAGTCGAAGACCTCGTAGTGTTCCTCGGCCAGGTGCGGGGCATCGATCACCGAGCCGTGCTCCCTGATGTGCTCCACGATCTCGGCAATCTGCTCGGGGGCATAGCCCAGATTTGTGAGTGCCCGCGGAACGGTCTGGTTGACGATCTGCATCGAGTCACCGTCAACCATTTTCTTGAACTTCACCAAGGAGAAATCCGGCTCGATACCGGTGGTGTCACAGTCCATCATGAAGCCGATGGTCCCGGTGGGCGCCAGCACCGAGGCCTGCGCATTGCGGTAACCGTTCCGGTCGCCAATCTCGATGACCTGATCCCACTCGGCCTTGGCAGCGGCGAGTACGGCCTTGTCATTGGTGTGCAGTGGCTGGACGTCGGCATTGGCATCACGGTGCTTGCGCATGACGGCCTTGTGAGGCTCGGTGTTGGCGGCATAGCCCTCATAGGGGCCGACAATGCCAGCGAGTTCAGCGCTACGCCGGTAGGCCACACCCGTCATGAGCGAGGTGATGGCAGCAGCCAGGGCTCGACCACCGTCGGAGTCGTAGCCCAATCCCTGGGCCATGAGCAACGCACCAAGATTGGCGTACCCGATACCGAGCTGCCGGAACTTCCGGGTGATCTCGGCGATCGACTCGGTCGGGAAATCTGCGAAGCAGATGGAGATGTCCATGGCAGTGATGACCAGCTCGACTGCACGACGGAACTTGTCGATGTCAAAGACATCCTCATCCAGGAACCGCAGCAGGTTGAGGCTGGCCAGGTTGCACGAGGAGTTGTCCAGGCTCATGTACTCTGAGCACGGGTTGGACGCGTTGATGCGGCCGGTGTTGGCGCTGGTGTGCCACGAGTTGATGGTGTCATCGAACTGAATACCGGGATCGGCGCACTCCCAGGCGGCCTTGGCCACCTTGCCGAAGAGGTCGCGAGCGTCAACCTCCTCGATGATCTTGTCGGTGGTACGGGCCCGAAGCCCGAACTTCTCACCTTTCTCCACGGCATGCATGAAGTCATCACTGACGCGCACCGAGTTGTTGGCGTTCTGGTACTGCACCGAGTTGACGTCCTTGCCGCCAATCCCCATGTCGAAGCCAGCAGCGCTGAGGGCGCGGATCTTGTCCTCCTCGCGCGCCTTGGTCTCGATGAACTCCTCGATGTCGGGGTGATCGATGTCGAGGACGACCATCTTGGCAGCTCGGCGAGTGGCACCACCGGACTTGATGGTTCCGGCCGAGGCATCGGCACCCCGCATGAAGGAGACCGGCCCGGAGGCGGTCCCGCCACTGCTCAGCAGCTCCTTGGAGGAACGAATCCTGGAGATGTTGACTCCAGCGCCAGAACCGCCCTTGAAGATCATTCCCTCCTCGGTGTACCAGTGCAGGATCGACTCCATCGAGTCGTCCACCGAGAGGATGAAGCAGGCGCTGACCTGTTGTGGGCTGGCAGTACCGACGTTGAACCAGACCGGGGAGTTGAAGCTGAAGTACTGGTGCAGCAACAGCCACGTGAGTTCCTCGCCGAACACCGTGGCATCGGCATCGGTGGCGAAGTAACCATTCTTCTTGCCGGTGCTCACGTAAACCGCAACGACACGGTCGATGAGCGTCTTGAGGCTGGCCTCGCGCTGCACCGTGCCCAAGGCACCACGGAAGTACTTGTTCGTCACGATCGTGGCGGCATTAGCGCTCCAGAAATCGGGGAACTCCACCCCACGCTGTTCGAAGACGACCTCATTGGTACGCCAGTTCGTCTGGACGACGTCGCGACGCTCCCAGGTGACCTCGTCGTAGGGATGAGTGCCCTCAGTACTGAAGAACCGCTCTATGTGCAGCCCCTTGCGTCGAGAATTCGACGTGCGCGACGTGGCTTTGGTTTCGGTCATGACTCCCTCTGCTGTCTGGTGGTGGGTGGGGGTGATCTGTCGATCGGGCAGTTGACGAACTGCCGTGGAACCGTCAGAAAAGTGGCTGATGGGAAGATGTCGAGTACCGGTCCTCCACCGGGGTCTCGGCATCGTCGGCATTGGCTGTCTCATCACGCAGCCGATCAATCTCGTCGGCGAAGTCGTCGATCGAGTCGTAGTTACGGTAGACGCTGGCAAATCTCAGGTATGCGATGGGATCAAGATCACGCAGCGGCTTGAGGATGGCCACCCCGATCTGGTCGGACGGAATGGCAGCCATGCCGCGGGCGCGAAGCCCATCCTCGACACGCTGCCCGAGCACCGCGAGATCAGAGTCGTCGACCGGCCTGCCCTTGCAAGCTTTCCGCACACCGGCAATGACCTTCTCTCGATTGAAGGGTTCCTCAGTCCCATTGCGTTTGAGGACGGTCAACTGCATGCGCTCGATCGTCGTGAACCTGCTGCTGCAGACCGGGCACTGTCTGCGACGACGGATCGCCGTACCGTCCTCGCAGACTCGTGAATCAAGAACTCGGGAATCATCATGCTGGCAGAATGGGCATCTCACGACTCATCCTCCTTCACACCTGACGTCTCCGACACTCGAGAACACTACCTGCAATTCGCCGTGCATCAAAACTACAACCACAAGTTGTAGTACTACATCACCAGATGTCCACTAGATATGGTGTTTGCATCATCACTGTCGCGACACGCGTCAGCAGTCATGATCCCTGGCTGTCCACCCCACTGTCATCACTGGACATCCAGAACGCTGACACCACACCTCGCCCATCTCGACCATCGGCAACAGCATCCAGCCGAACCACGGCCGTCACCGCACCAATGATCATGATCGCTGCGGCAAAAGCCATCAGGATGTCCCAGAACAACAATTCCCCTCGCCGGGGTCTTGCCTCCCCCACGGCAGCTGCCCTCGACACGACGATCGAGTCCACCGCGCCAGCGGATCGGTCTGCGACATCTGCATCGAAACCAGTCAGTGCAGCTGCCAGCTCCCTTCTATCAAGACGGACGACCGGCTCATACTCGATGTCACCCGCCTCGTCGTCCGGCCACGGGCCATGCACGACTCGGGACCCTTCCCTCCGCCGCGAACCCACAGTCAGACTGGAGGATGCACCAGCTCCATCACGATCTTCTGCGGAACCCAGAACACCCCACTCACGGGTCACCACGCTCATTGCACACCTTCCTCGTCGCCACGAAAGCAGCTGTCACACGCCAACACGTCACTTCGGCACCATGCGCCACAGTCAATTCAGACGGGACATCCGACTCAGCATCGAACGTCTTTGCGATTGAAGATTAGAACATCTATTCGACAGACGCAAGATGCGGCGACCTTGCATCTCTCGCCACCCCCGGAACCAGCACCATTGGGTGGCGGAAACGATCTCCTGGACTCGAAAGCAGGTTCACACTCCAGTGAGACATTCCGGGAAAACACTCATGCGCAGGATCGAACACATGTTTGCTTTGCCGGGAGGTGATCGATTATCCTTGATGTCATGGAGCAGCACGAGCACCCCCATCGACAACTGGCTGGGACGACACCTGTCCCGACGCCCGGTGACGTCGTACCAGATCCGGTGATCCTCACACCGCGCCAGCGCAAGGTCTACGAGTTCATCGTCACCAACGTTGATGAGCGCGGGTACCCGCCGAGCGTGCGCGAGATCGCCGACCAAGTTGGCCTGTCCAGCACATCGTCAGTGCACTACCAGCTCAGGGCTCTGGAGGACAAGGGATTCATCCGGCGCGATCCCAGGCGACCACGGGCACTGGAGATCGTGGGGCACAACCGCCCTGCACCGATCACCACACATTCCATCCCCGTGAGCGACGGGGGTGATGCCGACTCGATCACCGTGCCGCTCGTCGGTCGAATTGCGGCTGGCGCCCCGATCCTCGCCGAGCAGAGCGTTGAGGACACCATGGCCGTGCCCACCCAGTTGCTCGGTCACGGTACGCATTTCATGCTGGAGGTTCACGGTGACTCCATGATCGACGCAGCAATCTGCGACGGGGACTGGGTGATCGTGCGCCAACAGCAGCAAGCCGAGAACGGCGAGATCGTTGCAGCACTCATCGACGACGAGGCGACCGTCAAGATGCTCTCCCAACACTCCGGGCACACCTGGCTGCTGCCACGCAACCCCGCCTACTCCCCCATCGATGGCGACCATGCCAGCATCATGGGCAAGGTGGTCGCCGTCATGCGCCGAATCTGACCCGCGATCTGGCACCCAGTACCGGCAAAATCACTACTGGGGCCCGATCACGATATGTAGGGGTGGCCGAGACACTGGCGTTGCCGGTTTGCCCGACCAAGCGATGACCGGCCAATGGTGCAGCTGGTGCAGTGTCACCATGTGGCTGTCTACCTGCCGCCTATTGCCCGAGTCGTCGCAAGGCTGCGAGTGTTGTCGACAGATCCGTCGTCATCCAGAACTGTGGCATCGACTTGCGCAGATATCCCGCGTATCGAGCCGTGGAAAGTCGGGGATCCAGAACTGCCACGACTCCCCGGTCGTCGGATCGACGAATGAGTCGTCCCGCTCCCTGAGCCAGCAGCAGCGCAGCTCGCCGCACGGAAATCGCCATGAATCCGTTCCCGCCTGCCTCCTCGACAGCTTGACTACGCGCCAGCACCAACGGATCATCCGGACGCGGGAAGGGAATCTTGTCGATGACCACCAGGCGGCACGTGTCGCCGGGCACATCGACCCCCTGCCACAGTGACATCGTTCCAAACAGGCAGGTCTGCGGTTCAGCAGTGAATCGGCGAGTCAATTCGGCGAGATGTCCCTCCCCCTGCCGCAGGATCGTCAGATCGTGCAAGTGCTCGCGAACGTACTGTGCGGCTGCCTCGGCATTGCGCTGCGATGCGAAGAGCCCAAGAGTCCGCCCTCCTGCTGCCTGGACGAGCTGCACCAGGGCATCCAGCACCTCATGGGGCATCTGATCGCGCCCGGGTCTGGGCAGGGAACGTCCCACGAACATGATCCCCTGCCGTGCATAGTCGAATGGCGAACCCACGTCCAGGCCCCGCCACCCCAACTGGGTCTCCATGACCTCCGGTGCCTCGTCGGCAATGTACTCCTGCGAGCTGAGTCCCACATCACGCGCCGCCGGTCCCAGCTCACCACCGATCTTCAAGGTCGCCGATGTGAGAATCGTCGTCGCAGTCGTCAGGACGTGCTGTCTCAGCAGGCCGGACACACTCAACGGTGCCACGTGGACGCTGCGTTCACCGCGTTCGGACTCCGACACCCACACGACATCCTCGGTTCGCAGGGCACAGACACGGTCCGTGATCTCGAAGATCTCCCGCATGGCGGCATGGGCCTGCACCCGATCCGGATCGGATTTCTCGTCCTCGTCCTGCGGATTCATCACCGACAGCGCCTGACGAGTCAGTCCTCGCAACGTCGTCGTGGCGATGAGCAACTGGGACTGTGGATCGGTGATACGTCCTGGCCGAGTGACCTCCAACGCTTCGTGCAACACATCGACCTGGTCAAGCAGATCAGCACCGAGATCATCGTCAAGCCAAGTGAGGCCTTGCCTTGCGACCGTCGAGAGGCGTCCCGGCCACAGATCGACCGAGGCAGCACCGGTGAACCGGTCAGCGACCTCATGCGCCTCGTCAATGACCACCACGTCATGCTCGGGCAGCAGGGTGCCACCATTCATGGCATCAATGGCGAGCATCGCGTGATTCGTGACGACGATGTCGGCATCACGGGCCCGTTCCCGGGCACGTTCAGCCAGACACTGTGGCCCGAACGGGCAGTTCTGCGCTCCCAGGCACTCGTTGGCACGCATCGAGACCTGATCCCACGCCTGCTGACTGTGGGCGGGCGCGTCGTCCCGATCGCCCACCCCGTTCTCTGCTGCCTGCTGCTCGGCCCACTGACGCAGGGCAATGACCTCGGCACCGAGTTCACTGGCCTGATCGGTGCCCTTGCCGTCCGATCTGGCCGCAAACGAGTCGGCGTCGTCGAGCAGCATGTCCTGATCCGGACGAGAAGAACCACCACGCACCTTGTGCAGACATGCATGGTTGTGTCGGCCCTTGAGGATTGCGGCTCGCGGTCGACGTGGCAGGACCTTCTCGGCTGCGGTGAGAGCGGCCGGGATGTCCTTGCCCGCCAACTGGGCCTGCAGCGCCAGGGTTGCCGTCGCCACCACCACGGCCTCATCGTCCAACACGGCATGGGCCATGGCCGGGGCAAGGTACCCCAACGACTTTCCAGTACCGGTACCGGCCTGCACGAGCAGGTGGATCTCCTCGTCAATCGCCCGATCTACGGCTTGGGCCATCTCCACCTGGCCAGAGCGCGGCGTTCCGCCGATGGCGTCAACCGCCACCGACAGTATGCGGGCGGACTCCTCGTGAGCAGACATTACCGGACCCCCACCGCACGAACCTCGGCTGCCAGCCCAGGATGCAGATCAGCAATGACGTGGGTCCCCTGCACACCGTGCTCCAACTCATGGATCGTGCCATGTTTGTGGATTCGATCGACGAGGTCCCCGCGGGAGTACGGGATGACGACGTCCACTCGCTCCTGGGGTGTGGGCAGGGCCTGCTCGACCTGGGAGATGAGCTCGGCAATTCCCTCTCCGGTACGAGTGCTGATGAACCGAGCACGCGGATGGCTGGCTCGCAGCCCAGCCAGGGTCACCTCATCGATGAGATCGATCTTGTTGAAGACGAGGATCTCCGAGACCTGGGAGATCTCGGAGGACTGTGGTCTGTCCTGCAGCGATCGCAGCACATCACGTACCGCAACGATCTGTCCGGAAGGATCGGGATCGGACGCATCGACGACGTGGACGAGGACGTCTGCTCCAGCGGTCTCCTCCAAGGTCGACTTGAACGCCTCGACGAGGTCGTGGGGAAGATGCCGCACGAAACCCACCGTGTCGGTGAGGGTGTAGACCCGACCGTCCTGGGTGGTGGTGCGCCGCGTCGTCGGGTCCAAGGTGGCGAACAGGGCGTCCTCGACAAGGACACCGACTCCGGTGAGCCGATTGAGCAGGGACGACTTTCCAGCATTGGTGTAGCCCACGATGGCCACCGACGGAATGCGATCACGCTCGCGACGAGCTCGAGTGGTGGCTCGTGTGGAATCCATCTGCCGGAGACGTCGCCGCAGCACCGTGATCCGATGGCCGATCCGACGTCGATCGGTCTCGATACGCGTCTCACCCGGACCACGACCGCCGATACCGGCGCCGCCGGCAGCTCGACCACCAGCCTGACGGGAGAGACTCTGCCCCCAACCACGCAGCCGCTGTTTCAGATACGTGAGTTGGGCAAGTTCCACCTGGGTCTTGCCCTCGGTGCTGCGAGCATGTTGGGCGAAGATGTCGAGGATGAGGGCCGTGCGATCCACGACCTTGACCCCCACTCTGTCCTCGAGGTTGCGCAGCTGGGCTGCGGTGAGTTCGCCGTCACAGATGACGGTGTCGGCACCGGTGGCACGGACCAGGTCTGCCAATTCGCGTACCTTGCCACTGCCCAGGTAGGTGGCGGGATCGGGAACGTCCCGACGTTGGACGATCCCTTCCAGCACCTGTGATCCGGCGGTCTCGGCCAGCGCCTTGAGCTCGAGCATGGCGTTCTCGGCATCCTGAACGGTGCCGGTGGTCCACACCGACACCAGGACGACACGTTCCAGACGCAGCTGTCGGTACTCGACCTCGCTGATGTCGGACAGATCGGTCGACATGCCGGGAACTCGGGTGAGCGAGAGCCGTGCCTCAAGATCGAACTGGTCACCGTCCGGGTCCCGCTGGTCGTCTGGGGCAGCCACGTCACCGAAGGGGAAATCCGGTGACTCGTGCTGAGTGGTCATCGGCTCACCGCTTCATCGGGAATGTGCACCTCTCCCTGGGCCACCAGCACGGCAGGGCCCGTGAGACTCGCCAGCACCTCGCCGTTCTGCGATTGCGCAAGTTCGACGGTGATGCGCCCGCCGGGCACGTCGACGCGCCACGGACCGAGATCTCCAGTACGGCGGGCCATGACAGCGGCCACGGCGACAGTTCCCGTCCCGCAGGACAGCGTCTCCCCTACGCCACGCTCGAAGACTCGCATCTGCACATGCGTGCGTCCCACCTGGCGGACGAACTCGACGTTGACCCCCTCAGGAAAGGCCTCGGCAGGTGACCACACCGGCGCTGAGCTGAGGTCCATCCCAGTCACCGATTCGTGGCCGTCGAGGACCACGACGGCATGGGGGTTGCCGACATCTGCCGGACGGGCTGGGCAGGAATGCCCGGTGGTGGAGATGCTCACCAGTTCATCGCCCACCTGCACCGGTCCCAGCTCGGCGTGTACCGTGCCGTCATCGAACAGCCGCACCCGTTTGACCCCGGACCGGGTCGCCACCTCGGCCTCGTCGCCGTCGATGAGTCCCTCGGTGCGCAGGAATCGTGCGAAGACCCGTAGCCCGTTACCGCACATCTGCGCCACCGAGCCGTCTGCGTTGTAGTAGTCCATGAACCACAGATCGGGGTCACCATCCCACTGGGGGACGTCGCCCGCAGGCAGGGCACGCAACAGCCCGTCCCCACCGATACCGAATCGACGGTCGCACAGCCAGCGAATCTCACGAGCACTGGGTGAGGCCGCCGACCGGTCATCGGGAAGTATGACGAAATCGTTGCCAGTTCCGTGCCCCTTGATGAATCGTGTCGTCACCATGAAGTCATCGTCTCCTCAAGATGGGTCAGCACGTCACCCACGGCATGGGGTGACAATGCATCGACCCAGAAGATGCGGTCGTCCTTGCGATACCACATGAGTTGTTTGCGGGCGAATCTACGCGTGCGCACAATCGTCTGCTCGAAAGCCTCGTCCTCGTTGATCTCACCGGCGAGGAATTGCAGGATCTGACGGTACCCCAACGCACGACTGGCGGTACGCCCGCACGGAAGATCAGGGAGTGCGCGCACCTCGTCAACGAACCCATCGCGCCACATCTGCTCCACACGCAGGGCGATGCGTCGGTCCATGTCCTCTCGTGGCAGGGTCAAACCGATCTGGATGACGGGGGCCACCTGCGCGTCGTAACGACCAGTGGGCATGGTGGCGGTGAAGGAACCAGTGAGTTCGACGACCTCCAGGGCCCGGACGAGGCGACGCCCATTGCCGGGAAGAATGGCCTTGGCAGCCTGGGGGTCGAGGCGACCCAGCCGATCGTGAAGAGCATGTGGACCGGCCTCGACGAGTTCTGACTCAAGACGCGCCCGCACAGCAGGATCGGTGGGGGGAATGGTCATCTCGTCCAGGATCGCCCGTGAATACAGCGCGGAGCCCCCGACGAGGATCGGTACGACGCCTCGACCACGAAGGTCGACAAAGGTCTGTCTGGCACGTGACTGCATGAGCGCAACGGATGAGCTCTGGGTCACGTCGAGAATGTCGACGAGATGGTGCGGTACGGTGGCCCGATCATCATGGCTGGGCTTGGCCGTGCCGATGTCCATCCCGCGATAGACCACCATCGAGTCACCATTGACGATCTCGGCGGGGTGGTCGTGCTGAGCAAGGGCCAGAGCGAGTTGGATGGCCAGAGCAGACTTTCCACTGGCCGTTGGCCCCACCAAGGCGATGACGGGAAGTGGCACTGGCAATTCCTCTGCACGGGTCGAGACGGGTACTTGGATTCGGTCCTCAGACAAATTTAGCGCCAACTGGTTGTGCACACCATGACCACCTGCAAGGCTGGACACGTCAGCCCCAATCGGGGTAACCAACAGAAGGGAGTCACGGTATGGGACTGCTTGACAAGGCCAAGGATGCCATCAACGATCACAAGGACGACCTCAAGGACGCTGCCCACGACCATGAGGATCAGGTCAACGACGCCATCGACAAGGGTGGCGACGCCATCAACGACAAGACCGGTGGCAAGGCCTCCGATCAGATCGACAAGGGCGAGGACTTCCTCAAGGACAAGGCCAAGGACCTCTGAGGTTCATGAGACTTCACACCATCCCCGTCACTGGGTGACGACAGGCTCCGAATGGGGGCCATGGGAGGTTGACACGGTGGTGACGAGCGAAACTCGTCACCACCGTTGTTTTTCACCAGTTCCGCCGTGTCCGTTCAAAACACACCGGACTCATGGTCATCGCGGCTCCCGCGTCACCGATTTTCATGACCGGGGAATCCTCGGCATGCCCAGGTCCACACCTGTGGGGGCACCATCCTGGCCGGCCTCCTGACGTGCCTGCCAGGCATCACCGCCAGGAGTGCGACGCAGGTCCAGCAATCCGTGGTCGGCGGTGAGGTGATGCGGATGCGCACCGGTGATGACGACATGTGCAAGGTCACCGGGACGGGGTACCTCGTCATGGGGCCCCAGACCGACGTGCACGAGCCGATTGTCGCGGCTACGACCCGTCATGCGATGGGTCTGGTTGTCCTTGCGCCCCTCCCCCTCAGCGAACATCACCTCGACGGTCCTGCCCTGCTGGGCTTGGTTCTCCTGCCAGGACATGTCGTCCACCAGGGCGACGAGCCGTTCGTAGCGTTCCTGGACGACCTCCTTGGGCACCTGATCGGTCATGACACCAGCCGGCGTGTTGGGGCGGATCGAGTATTGAAAGGTGTAGGCCGCCGAGAACCGTGACTGCTCGACGATGCGCATCGTCTCCTCGAACTCCTCGTCGGTCTCGCCGGGGAAGCCCACGATGATGTCCGTGGTGATGGCGGCCTCGGGGATTGCGGCACGCACTCGATCGAGAATACCGAGGAATTTCGAGGAGCGGTACGAGCGGCGCATGCGACGCAGCACCGCGTCCGACCCGGACTGCAGCGGCATGTGCAGGCTTGGCATGACGTTGGGGGTCTCGGCCATCGCCTCGATGACGTCGTCGGTGAAGGCCGCCGGATGGGGAGAGGTGAATCGCACCCGCTCCAACCCGTCGATCTCACCGCAGGCCCGCAACAACTTGGCGAATGCTCCCCGATCCCCGAACTGAACCCCGTAGGAGTTGACGTTCTGCCCGAGCAGGGTGATCTCCTGCACACCTTCGTCGACCAGGGTCTGGATCTCGGCCAGAATCTCGCCGGGGCGTCGATCGGCCTCCTTGCCACGCAGCTGCGGCACGATGCAGAAGGTGCAGGTGTTGTTGCACCCCACGGAGATGGACACCCAGGCCGAGTAGGCACTGTCCCGATGCGTCGGTAGGTTGGAGGGAAACGTCACGAGAGCGTCCTCGATCTCGATCGCGGCCTCATGGTTGGCACGAGCCCGCGACAGCAGTACCGGCAGGGAGCCGACGTTGTGGGTGCCGAAGACGACGTCCACCCACGGGGCCCTGGTCAGGACGGTGTCCTTGTCCTTCTGAGCCATGCATCCGCCGACGGCCAGCTGCATGGCGGGGTGCTTGGCCTTGACGGCAGCCATGTGACCGAGCGTTCCGTAGAGTCGGTTGTCGGCGTTCTCCCGGACGGCACAGGTGTTGAAGACGACGACGTCGGCCGGGTCCAAGGTGTCCTGTCTGGGGTCGCGAACATAGCCGGCGTCCTCCAACAGACCGGCTATCCGTTCGGAATCGTGGACATTCATCTGGCACCCGTAGGTGACCACCCGATAGGTCGGCGCAGCTTCACGTGTCATGGCGGCCCAACTCTACGACTCAGGTGAACCCATGTCACAATTGCAGACGCTAGGGTTGGTCCATGACCAGCAGTGATGCGCAGAATCACCCGATGCCGCCCACCGGCGAGCAGTATGAGATCTCGGGCGGAGGCTACTGCGCGGTCGTCACCGAGCAGGGGGCGACCCTGCGTGCTCTGAGCCATGACGGTGTCGATCTCATCGTCCCCACCGCAGTCGACGCAGTTCCCACGGATGCACGCGGTCAGCAGCTGTTGCCCTGGCCCAACCGGGTGCGCGACGGGCGCTACGTCTTCGATGGTCAGCCCCAGCAGCTGGCCATCAATGAGGTGGAGCGTGGCAACGCCATCCACGGGCTGGCGAGGTGGGCCATGTGGCGCCTCGTCGAGCTGGGGCAGGACACGGTACGTCAGCGGCTGGTCATCGCTCCCCAGGACGGTTGGCCTGGAATGCTGGAGGCACTTCTCACCCATCATCTTGACGCCGGGGGCATGACGGTGCATCTGGCAGCACGCAACGTGGGCACCACTGCTGTGCCGTTCGGCTACGCCGCACACCCCTACCTCGTCATGACCGGCTCGATCGATCAGTGGCAGGTGAGCTCCCCGTTCCGCACGTGTGCCGTGGTCAACGAGCGTCTGCTCCCGGTGGAAGTTGCCGCGGTGCAGGGCCCGACGGATCTGAGCGACACCACTCTTGGCGAGCGACATCTGGACACTGCCTTCACCGGAGGCCCTGGTGGATCCTGGCAGATACAGCTGAGATGCGGGGCCGAGCGTCGCGTTCTGTGGGCGGACGAACATTTCGGATGGGTACAGATCTACACCCCCGACGACCGCTCGAGCCTTGCCGTCGAGCCCATGACGTGCGGACCGGATGCCTTCAATGAGGGCCCCACCCATGATTCGATGTTGCGCCTGGAGCCTGGATCAGGCGTCGAGATGAGGTGGGGAATCCACCTCTGAGGGGAATCCACCCCCTGGCGTCCCTACGAACCTGTGATTCGGGACGCAGCAGTCGCCGGAGCAGGTACCGCCGGGGCCATGGCCCGACATGTGTCACCGGGCCCGAGGGGCCAAGCAGCACACATGCGCTTCGACTGCTTCGCCCCGCCGGCGTGGGATGACCCGGTGTGACACATGAGGGAAATCCCGCTTGTTCCCATCTGACAACAGCATGGTCACTGAGAGGCAGGCATCTCAGTCGCGCGGCCCGGATTGGCCGATGACCTCCACGGCACGAGTCTCCCGAATGACGATGACCCGTACCTGGCCCGGTACGACAACTCGATCCGCCACCTCGGCGACGATGGAGCGGGCCAGCTCTCGAGCTGCCAGATCGTCGATCTCCTCGGGATCGACCATGACACGCAGTTCTCGCCCCGCCTGGACGGCGACTGCCCGCTGTACCCCGCTGTGGGATTGCGCAAGGGTCTCCATCTCCTCCAGCCGGCTGACATGGGACTCCAGGGAATCGCGTCTGGCACCGGGGCGTGAGGCGGAGATGGCATCGGCGGCCTGGGTGATGAGATCGGTGACGGATTCCACGGGTATCTCGTCGTGGTGGGCCGCGATGGCGTGGACGACCTCGTCACTCTCCCCATACCGACGCGCCAGTTCAGCGCCCACGGCCGCATGAGGTCCCTCGATACCGGGAGTGAGGGCCTTGCCGATGTCGTGCAGAAATGCCGCTCGGGTACACGCCTCGGCATCCGCCCCGATCTCGGCGGCAAGTTGGGCAGCCAGACGCCCACACTCGACACTGTGGGACAACACGTCCTGGCCGTAGGAGGTCCGGAACTTCAGCGACCCGACGATGGGGCGCAACGGATCGGGGAACTGGGTGATGCGGAGTTGGCCGAGAGCATCGTCGGCTGCCGACAGACACATGTTCTCGATCTGCTCCACGGCTCGTCGATGTGCCTGCTCGATACGTCCGGGATGGATCCGGCCATCGGCGACGAGACGCTCCAGCGTGGTCTTGGCGACTTCACGACGCATGGGGTCGAAACAGCTCACCAGGACGATGCCGGGGGTGTCGTCGACAATGATCGTGGCACCAGTCGTCTGCTCGATGGCGCGGATGTTGCGGCCCTCACGACCGATGATCCTGCCCTTCATGGCATCGGACGGCAGGTCGACGACGGCCACCACGGAATCAGCAGTCACCTCACCGGCATATCGCTCGATGGCCGTGGCGATGACGTCCCGGGCCTTGGCCTCGGCATTCATTCTGGCCTGGGCCACGACGGATCGGGTCAGCTGTTCGGCCTCCAGGACGGCCTCCTCCCGCGCCCGAGTCATGATCTCCTCGCGAGCCTGTTCCGCAGTGAGAGCACCGATGTGCACAAGCTCGTCGTCAGCTTTCTTCAGCTCGACCTCCGCCTGCTCGATCTTCTCGTCGAGCAGCGCCATTCGATCCGCATGTGCAGTGTCGAGGGACTGTCGGTGCCCCTCGATATCGGCCTCGAGATCGCAACGGCGTTGGGCCATCTGCCGTTCCAACCTGGTGCGATCCCGTTCCAGTTCGTCACGACCGGCTTCGACGACCGATCCGGCCTTGCGTCGCGAGAGAAATCCACCGACGATGGTGGCGGTCAGCGCAACGGCCAGAACGATCGAGACGACCGGCCAAGGATTCCATGACACGAGGGTACCGATCTGAGCGATCATTTCGTCCCCTTCGTCAGCAGATGATGCACGCAACGCACCATCGTTCTTTGATAATTGTAGGGTTCAACCTTGCCACAATCGATCGCACAACGGCTCGCTGGGGTATGAGCACCTCACCACTCATCGTCGCCCAGTTCCTCCTTGACCTGACGTACCGCCTGCCAGGTGATGTCTGGACCGTAACCCTTGCGCGCCAGTGCAGCGGCAACCCTGCGAGTGAGTCTGGGCTCGGGCACCGAGACGCCTGTTCGAAACTTCTTCCGAGCAAGTTCCACGGCTGCCCGGGCCTCGTCATCATCGGAGATGTGGTTGACGGCCTCATCGATGACGTCCGGGTCCACGCCCTTGCGGGACAGCTCCATGGCCACAGCCCGCCGGGACAGTCCACGCGCGCCATGCCGTGACTCCACCCATTGCATGGCGAAGTTGCCATCGTCGACCAGACCAAGCTCCTCGAACCGATCCAGAACCTGGTGCTGGACCTGCTCAGGAACCCCGTTGCGGGACATGGCGATGCCAAGTTCGCCGCGTGTGTGCGCTCGTGAGTCAAGTTTGGTGAGCACGACTTCTCGTCCTCGCTCGTACCATTCATCGTCACTGAGCTCGTCAGGGTCGGGGACTCTCGATCTTCTCCGAGACCCCCTCCCCCGTCGTGATGAGGAACCGACCGTAGCAGCACCTGTGTCCGGACGCGTGTGCTCACCCCTGGTCACGGTCAGGATTCCGCCTCGTCAGACTTCACCTCGCCAGTGTGGGGATCGACTCCCTCGGGCACCTCCTCCTCGTCGAGTCCAAGCTTCGTCCTGATCCGTGCCTCCAGGGAATCAGTGACGTCAGGGTTGGCCCGCAGGAAGGTTCGCACGTTCTCCTTGCCCTGCCCCAGCTGCTCTCCGTCACAGCTGAACCACGACCCGGACTTGGTGATGATGCCGGTGTCCACACCGAGATCAATGATGCTGCCCTCCCGGGAGATTCCCCTGCCGTAGAGGATGTCGAACTCGGCCTGCTTGAACGGCGGAGCCACCTTGTTCTTGACGACCTTGACCCGGGTACGGTTGCCCACCATGTCCCCACCGTCCTTGAGCGTCTCGATGCGTCGCACGTCAAGACGAACCGAGGAGTAGAACTTCAGGGCCCGACCACCAGTGGTGGTTTCCGGGGAGCCGAACATGACGCCGATCTTCTCGCGCAACTGATTGATGAAGATTGCCGTGGTACCAGCGGCATTGAGAGCTCCGGCCATCTTGCGCAGCGCCTGACTCATCAACCTGGCCTGCAGACCCACGTGGGAGTCGCCCATCTCACCCTCGATCTCCGCCTTGGGAGTGAGAGCAGCCACCGAGTCGACGACGATCAGTTCCAAGGCCCCCGACCGCACCAGGGTGTCGGCAATTTCCAGGGCCTGCTCACCGTTGTCGGGCTGACTGACCAGCAGCGCATCGGTGTCAACACCCAACTTCTCCGCGTACTCGGGATCCAGTGCATGCTCGGCGTCGATGAAAGCGCAGATGCCTCCCTCGGCCTGGGCATTGGCGATTGCGTGCAGGGCAACCGTGGTCTTACCGCTGGACTCCGGTCCGTAGATCTCGACGATCCGGCCACGTGGGAGTCCACCAACGCCCAGGGCGATGTCGAGCGCGACCGATCCAGTGGGGATTGCCGCAATCTTGACTGCTTCGCGTTCCCCCAGTCGCATGACCGAACCCTTGCCATGCTGCTTCTCAATCTGGCTGAGAGCAGCCTTGAGCGCCTTTTCCCGATCCGCCGCAGCTACCATCCTTGACACCTTTCATCAGGGCAGGTCGGACCTGCCATCGTCAACCGGATCATCCGGCAGTCACTCAAACCGTAGGCGCTGGCAGTGACAATCCGGCAGAGGCGAAAGACATCTGTGGATCATCGACGCCGCGCAGCGTGGCCCTGTGGACAACAGGATAACGAACATGTGTTCGATTTTCAACCGATGGAGTTTCCCGTGCTCAGCGCAGCGAATCGGGCAGTTCCAGCAAGGTCCAGCACGCACGCCAGATCGTCTTCGGCGACTCGCCCTGTTCCAGGGCCTCGAGGACGGTGCGCGAGCCCAACTCGGGAATGGCCTGGGAACCAGCCCAACTGCGCACATATCCATCACCAAGCACCTCGGTCAAGCGTCGCCACAGCTCAGATTCACGCACGAGGCCAGAGTATGGCACCTGGGGAGCACGTAGAATGGATACCCGTGGTGGTTCGCTCACAGCCGCGAGGACCGTGGAGCATCGAATCGGGAACCCACCACATCGTCGAGCACGCGTCGCCCCCGAAGCATGATGGTTGACGCAAGGCATCGCTCCACTGCAAGGAGGCACCATGGTCAGGACGAGCGAACCCGCCACGTCCAGCAGACGCAGCGAACGCATGGTCACTCTCCTGGCAATTCTCAGGGAGCATGGTGAGGTTCAACTTCGAGACATTGCGACAACATTGGGGACCAGCGTTGCGACCATCCGGCGTGATGTCGCAGTCCTGGCGGAGCAGGGCCTCCTGATACGCACCCACGGTGGGGCTCGCAGCACTGGACCAGATGGGGAGCTGCCCGTCAACCTTCGCGATGGCCGTCACCACCAGGCCAAGCAGGCCATCGCCAGAACCGCCGTGGCCGAGTTGCCGCGCGGACGTCACGCCATCGCGCTCACCGGAGGTACGACCACCGCCGAAGTGGTGCGGGCCCTGCACCACCGTCACGATCTCACCATCGTCACGAACTCGGTGAGCATCGCCCTGGAGGCTGCTCGTCACGGTCAACAGCGGGTGCTCATCACCGGCGGTGTCCTGCGCAGCTCCTCGTTGGAACTGGTCGGCCTCCTGGCGGAGAACACGTTCAAGCTCGCCAACATCGGTACGGCCATCGTCGGGTGCGATGGCCTGAGCGTTGCGGGCGGGTTGACGACCCATGACCCCATCGAGGCGGCCACGAACCACACCATGATCCGGCAGGCGCCCCGCGTGATTGCCGTCGTCGACGGCTCAAAGATCGGCCAGGTGACACTCGCCAAAATGGCCGAGACCAAGGACATTGACGTCCTCATCACGGACGACACGGCAGACGCTCGCGAGATCTCGCGCATACGCAGTCTCGGAGTCACCGTGCGCATCGTCACCGATCCCGACTGCCCACCGGACCCCAAGGCCAAGACATCGTGAATCAGGCTGCCAGGGCAGCCTTGCGGGAGCTACCGTCCTCGAGCTCACGGAACTTGGCAGAGACCAGCAGCATGAGATCGGACTGGTTGAGGTCCAAGGCGTGGCAGATCGAGGAGATGAGTTCGCTGGACGCCTCCTTCTGCCCTCGCTCAACCTCGGAGAGATATCCCAGGGACACGCGGGCATCAGAAGAGACTTCGCGCAGGGTACGACACTGCGCGAAACGCTGTTCCCGGAGTGCCTCGCCCAGAAGTTCACGTAACAGACCTGGTTTCATGCTGATCCTCCTTGTTCGTTCACGAGGTACAACACGCAGCAGGATCAGTTCATTCCCGAAAATCAAGGAATGTCTTTGATCTTTTCTCGTATTACGTGACATGTGAATTCAAGGAGAGCGGAAACAGTGCCAAGACGAACTGCCTTCCGCTCCCCGGAAAGACTGAGCTGACGGGTGAACACCTGGGCATCGTGCGCCACGGCAATGTGCACCGTTCCGGGTCGTTGCCCGTCCTGCCGGTCGGGCCCGGCAACACCGGTACATGCCAGCCCGAGGTCGGCCTGACAGGTGTGAGCACACCCAGTGGCCATCTGACGAGCAGTTGTGTCGTTGACGACGCCGTGTTCCGCGATCCACTGGGCGTCCACCCCGGCCAGAGCGGCCTTGAGATCGCTCGCATAGGTGATGAGCCCGCCACGAAAGACGGCGGAGGCACCGGGGATCGAGGTGATCGTCGCCCCGACCAGCCCACCAGTGAGTGATTCACAGGTGGCCACCGTGAGTCCGGCATCGGCGAGCACGTGCACGAGGCGTAGGGCCGAGGCATGGGATTGTTCGAACGTGGCATTGCCCATCATGATTCATTCCCTCCATTGACTGATGATTCCTGAACCTGGCCATTGCATGAATCGTTCTCGGAGGAATCATTGCCCCCGGCTCACGGCATCACGTCGGATTCGCCAAGCATCACGCAGATAGAACAGACCAGTGAGAATCGTCAGGGCGAAGGCCACGATCATGACGCTCCAGGCGATGACGACCACCCAGGTGGGGACGCGCCACAGGCCAAGGCAGAACAAGATGATGGCAAGGGCCTGGGTGGCCGTCTTGAGCTTGCCGCCCCGGTTGGCAGCCATCACCTGGTACTTGAGCATGAACACCCGCATGATGGTGATCCCCCACTCCCGCAACAGGATGAGGATCGTCATCCACCACGGCAGTTCACCGAGGATCGACAACCCGATGAATGCCATACCGGTGAGAGCCTTGTCGGCCACCGAGTCCCAGATCTTGCCGAAGTTGGTGACGAGATCGTACTTGCGCGCAACTCTGCCATCCACGAAATCGGTGAGAATGGCAACGATGAAGACGATCGTCGATGCGCTACGCCAATTGCCCTCATGGGCATGGGCCAGCAACATCCATCCGAAAACCGGCACCAGAACGATCCTGAGGACCGTCAGTGCGTTCGGGACGTTGATGTTGCTGGGTCTGGTCTCGTCGTCACTCATCGGCATCCTCGCGCACACATGGTTACAGTATGTCGCCTCTGGCACCGTCCCGGGCCACTGACAGCACGGACAGCCACCGGAAATGACGTGTGGATCAGGCCAGCTCCCCGATGAGGTCGATCCCTTCGCAACCAGTGATCGTGACGTCCACCAGATCTCCGACGTGCAGCCCGATCGCATCGGCAACGAACACCGTTCCATCCACCTCGGGGCCCTGGTGCGGGGCCCGTCCCGTCGCTCCCTGCGAGTCGACGTCTTCGACGAGCACCTGAGTGTGCTCCCCGATCCGCTCCTCGGCACGCTGGGTCATGAGCTCATCGACGAGGTCGGCCAACCCGCGTCGACGTTCCTCGATGACCTCGTCAGGCACATGCCCGTCGAGAGTGGCTGCCTCGGTGTCCTCCTCATCGGAGTAGGCGAAGACCCCGGCGACGTCCAGTCGGGCCTGGGCAAGGAAGTCGTGCAGGACGGCGACGTCCTCGTCGGTCTCACCGGGGAAACCGGTGATGAAGTTGGATCGAAACCCCGCCTCGGGGCAGCGTTGTCGAATGTCGTCGATGATCCCCAGGAACGACTCGGCGTCACCGAACCGACGCATCCGCCGCAGCAAGGGGCCGGAGGCGTGCTGGAAGGACAGGTCGAAGTACGGGACGACCTTTGGTGTGGTGAGCATGACGTCGACGAGGCTGGGGCGCAACTCGGCCGGCTGCAGGTACGACACACGCACCCAGTCCAATCCGGCTACCCGGTCCAGGTCGACCAGGAGTTTTTCGAGCATGCGCAGATCCCCGAGGTCCTTGCCGAACGAGCTGGAGTTCTCCGAGACGAGGAACACCTCACGCACACCGTGGTCGACGAGCCAACGGGCCTCCTCGACGATTTCCTGCCGAGGCCGGGAGAGGTACGATCCGCGAAACCGCGGGATCGCGCAGAAGGCACACCGGCGATCACAGCCCGAGGCCATCTTGAGTGGGGCGTATGGCCCAGAACCCAGGCGGCGTCGTCGTGCGCGTGGTCCGGAGGCCGGTGCCAGTCCGGCAGGAAGATCGGGGGCGGTCTCAGCAGGATTGAGAGTCGTCACGGACGAACCTGACGATGCCTGACCTTCCCCGGCCTGACCTTCCTCGGTTCGAGCAGGGGCGGCTGCGCGGTCACTCGAGGCGGTGTGCTGGTCCGCAACAGGAGCAGTGTGGTGGCCTGGTGCTGCGACCTCGTCGGCTGCGGCCTGACGTGCCACTGGCGAGAGCGGCAGCAGGGTGCGACGATCCCGGGAGACGTGGGCCTCGATGGATCCGCCGGACAGAATCGTCTGGAGTCGACCAGCGATGTCGTCGTAGTCGTCGAAACCGAGCACTGCGTCCGCCTCGGGCAGGGCCTGGGCGAGTTCTCGTCCATACCGTTCGGCCATGCATCCCACGGCGACGACGGCCTTGGTCGAGCCAGTCTCCTTGAGGTCCGCTGCAGCCAGCAGGGTGTCCACCGAGTCCTTCTTGGCCTGTTCGATGAACCCACAGGTGTTGACGACGACCGTCTCGGCCTCCTCGGGATCGTCCACCAGACGAAATCCGCTGGTCTCCAGTCGGGCCGCCAATTCCTCGGAATCGACGTCGTTGCGCGCGCACCCCATCGAGACGAGGTGGACGGTCATGAGTTTGTCAGTGCCGGACACGAGACTCCATTCACGGTCGATGCTGATCTCCGATGTTACGTCCTCCCGGGTCTGCGAAGCACCCCAGAAAGTCATGCAGGACGGCCTGGCGTGACGGACGGCAGCCACATTTTGTCACGCGTCGAGCAATTTGGCACACGTCCATTTTTGTCACATCTCGAGCTCTGGTACGTATGTGGTACGAGTGTCCCGGCCCCGCCACACGCGACGAGCCCCCTGCCACACGGAATGAGCCCAACGTGACACACAGTCATCTGCACAGCCACACCTCGGCACATCATCAGTCCCATGCCGTACCACATCCGAGCGATCTCGATCCGGCTGGCTCCCGACCACTTGGGCCAGGACAGATCGCGCTGATCGTCGTCCTCGTCATCGTCGGTGCCCTCACCGCCCTGGGCCTGGTACGACTGTGGCCACACGGCAACATCCACGACCACGTGGCTGCTGGCCAGGGAGCCACCTATGCCGACGGTGTCACCGTGCACGAGGCCACGGTGCAGAAGGCCAAGGCGGTCTCGTGTCAGGATGCTGGCCTGGAGACTCCCGCACAGGATCCGTCCAACAAATGTGGCTCCCTCAGTGTGCGTATCGACACCGATACCGGCGCAGGCAAGGTCGTCGATCTCACCGTCAACCACGCCGTGTGGGACTCGGGAATCACCCCTGGACAGAGCGTTGTCATCTATCACGTGCCGGATCCGTCCGGTGGGGACGGCACCTACCAGTTCCGTGACTTCGACCGGAACCATTCGATGATTGCCTTCTCACTCATCTTTCTCGTCGTCGTCATCGCCGTGGCCAGGTGGCGAGGGGTACGTGCCGTCGTCGCCCTGGGGTTCGCATTGTGGCTCATCTGGACGTTCATGATCCCCGCCCTCGTCATGGGCCGTGACCCGCTGCTCATCGGTGTGGTGACCAGCCTGGCGATCATGTTCCTCGTGCTGTATCTCACCCACGGCGTCAACATGCGCACCACAACTGCTCTGGTCGGCACGATTTTCGGCATCCTGGTGTGCGCCGGACTGGGGATGTGGGCAGCGACCTGGTCACATTTCACCGGTGTGAGCGGTGAGGACGATCTTCTGCTGGGAGCCATCGCGCCGCAAATGCACATGTCGGTCCTCGTCACCTGCGCCATCGTCGTCGCCGGACTCGGTGTGCTCAACGACGTCACCATCACCCAGGCCTCGGCGGTGTGGGAACTTGCCGACATCTGGGAGGGAAGACTGGACCGGCGACGGTTGTTCACCAGTGCCATGCGTATTGGACGCGATCACATCGCCTCGACGATCTACACGACCGCCTTCGCCGCCACGGGTGCCGCGCTGCCGGTGCTGGTTCTCATGCACCTGGACAACCAGCCGTTGCGGCAGGTGCTCACCAGCGAGCAGTTCGCCGCGGAGATCATCCGAACACTCGTCGGGTCGATCGGTCTGGTGCTGGCCGTTCCGTTGACGACGGCGGTGGCGGTGGCCAGTGTGCCGACACGTGCTGACGGGCAACGCACAGTCCCAGCGGAGGACGTCTCGCCGTTCGCACCGCAGGATCGCTGAGCGTGGCCATCGCCTCACCGCTCCGGTGTGAAGGGTGTCCACGTCTCGGATTCCCAATTCGGATGGCGGGTTTCGTCGCGAGTGACACGGGATGTCTGGGAACACCTGGCTGAAGCACCTAGGCTCGAGACGTGAGCACATCGCAGACCTTCCGCAAGACCGATTCCCGTCCCGGAGCCATAGACTACGAGGTGGCAGGGTTGACGTGGCTCGCGCTGGCTGGTCCACAGGCGGCACCGATCGTCCCGGTTCTCGACCACGGCTCGACCTGGCTCACCGAGCCACGCCTGCGGTCGGTGACCCCGACCGCCGAGGCCGCCGAGGAGTTCGGGCGTGCCCTGGCCCACACCCATGCCGCCGGGGCCGAGTACCTTGGTGCTCCCCCGCCGGGGTCACCGTCCCACCGTTGGATCGGGCAGGCCAACCTCAGCTTTCCCACCGAACCCACCGGTGGTTCGTGGGGTGAGTTCTACGCGACCTACCGCATCGCGCCATATCTGGATGCCCCGGCCTTCGACCACGACGACCGCCGGATCATGGACAAACTGTGCTCCACCCTGGCCAGTGGAGCACTGGACCATGACCAACCTGAGCTGGTGCGACACGATGGCGTGGCGGCACGCATCCACGGCGACATGTGGAGCGGCAACATCATGTGGACCCCAGACGGCGCCACCCTCATCGATCCGGCGGCCCAGGGCGGGCACGCCGAGGAGGACCTCGCCTCCCTCAGCGTCTTCGGAGCACCGTTCACCGAGCGCATCCGCGCCGCCTACGACGAGGAGTCCCCCTTGGCCCCAGGATGGCAGGAGCGCATCGAGCTGCACCAGGTGCACATGCTCGTCATGCACTGTGCCGTGTTCGGACGCTCCTACGTGGGCCCGACGGTGTCCATCGCGCGCCGCTGGGCGTGAGGGCGTGAGATCTGGTGGGACTGGTGTGAGACACGGTGAGGTGAGTCCCGGCTCACACCACCGATGGATCCGTAGCGCATGCCCCACCGACATGTGCTACGGATGACCGGAACTGCACTCAGTGGGCGTCCGACCAGGCCTGCGGATCCGCCGACCAGGTCTTGAGGGCTGCCAGCTGGTCCGGTGTGATGGCCTGGTTCGCTGCCGCGATCTCGATGAGGGTCGGGTAGTTCGACAGGGTGAACAGCGGCCAGCTGGTCTGTGCAAAGGCCTGGTGTCCCCGCTCTAGCTCGTAGGAGAAGATCGCCAGCACACCGACGACGGTGCTGCCAGCCCGCTCCACGGCCTTGGCCGCCTCGATCACCGAGCCACCGGTGGAGATGAGATCCTCGACCATGACGACCGAGGAACCCGGTTCGATCCGACCCTCGATCTGATTGCCCTTGCCGTGATCCTTGGGAGCCGAGCGCACGTAGGCCATCGGTGTGCCGAGCCGGTCGGCGGCCAGCGCTGCATGGGCGATACCTGCCGTCGCAGTACCGGCAACGACGTCGACGTGCGAGAAGTTCTCGGTGACGAGGGTGGCCAGGCCCTCGGCGATGAGCCCGCGGGTGCGGGGGTCGGACAGGGTGATGCGGTTGTCGCAGTAGATCGGCGAGTGCAGTCCCGAGGCCCAGGTGAAGGGCTGGTCCGGGCTCAGGGAGACCGCCTTGATGCTCAGCAAGGCGCTGGCCACGTCACGGGCGAGGTCTGGGTGGGAAATCGTCATGGCTGATCCTTTCCGAAAATCGTGTGAGGGTGGGTTGTCGGGATGATCGCTCAGGCGTCCTGACCACTCTGCCAGGCAGCACGAATGGTGTGGTAGGCAGCCACCGGATCGTCGGCCTTGGTGATTGGACGGCCGACGACGATCGCGGACGATCCCATCGACGCGGCCGTACCGGGGGTGGCCACCCGGGCCTGGTCACCCACGGCGCTGCCCGCCGGGCGGATTCCCGGGGTGACCCGCAGGAAGTCCTCCGCCGTGGCGTCGGCGATGGCTCGGGCCTCCAGGGCGGAGCACACCACACCGGCCAGCCCGGCCTGCCGGGCCAGGTCGGCGTAGTGGCACACCGACTCGATGAGCGGGGCCTCGACGAGCTGCTCGTCGCGCAGGGCCTGCTGCGAGGTCGAGGTGAGCTGGGTGATGGCGATGACGTTGGACGTCGATCCGCCGTCGTGCAGGCCTTCCAGGGCCGCCTCCATCATGGCCCGGCCCCCGGCGGCATGGACGGTGAGCAGGTCTGCCCCCAGCCGGGACAGGCTGCGTGCTGCGCCACGTACCGTGTTGGGGATGTCGTGCAGCTTGAGGTCACAGAAGACGTCGTGGCCGGCGTCCTTGAGCTCGGTGACGATCTGCGGCCCGGCAGCGTAGAACAGCTCCATGCCCACCTTGACGAAGAGTTTCTCCTCGGTGAACTTCGAGACGAAGCCCAGGGCGTGCCCGGCGGATGGAAGGTCAAGGGCGATGATCGGTCTGCTGGTGTCCATGCGTTCTCCTGTGCGGGTGGGCTGTGTGGATGGTGTCTGGGCGAAGGATGACGAGTTGGCGAAACCACTGTGGTGTGGCGGGCGAGACGTGGAGGATCCCGACGAGTCGCGGTGCAGCCGTCAGGTCGTGCGGGATGAACGAACCTCGGCACGCAGGCTCTCGAGGGTGTCGATGCCCAACTCGTCCATCAGGGGTTCCAAACCGTCGATGATCCTCGGGCAGGCCAGCGGATCGGTGAAGTTGGCAGTTCCCACCCCGACCGCGCTGGCTCCGGCCATCATGAGTTCCAGGGCGTCTGCTGCCGTGGTGACCCCGCCCATCCCGATGACCGGCAGGTCCACCGCACGGGTGACGGCGTCGATCATGCGCACTGCAATGGGCAGCACGGCTGGCCCGGACAGCCCTCCGGTGCGATTGGCGATGATCGGACGACGCCGGTGCAGGTCCAACCGCATCCCGGTGAGGGTGTTGATGAGGGTGAGGCCATCGGCCCCGGCGTCGGCCACGGCTCGGGCGATCTCGGTGATGTCGGTGACGTTCGGGGAGAGCTTGACGTAGACCGGCACCGACGACACGGCCATGATCGCCGCCGTCAGGTCGTGGGCGGCCTGCGGTTGGGTTCCGAAGGTGATTCCGCCCTGCGTGACGTTGGGGCAGGAGATGTTGATCTCCAGGGCTGCGACGTTCGGCGCGGTGGAGATGCGCTCGGCAACCGCCACGTAGTCCGATGTCGTCGTGCCGGCGACATTGGCGATGATCGGCAGGCCGGGAGCGTGCTGTTCCAACCACGGCAGTCGTTCGGCCAGGACGACGTCCAGGCCGGGGTTCTGCAGTCCGATGGCGTTGAGCATGCCCGAGGGACTCTCGGCCACTCTTGGCACCGGGTTGCCCAGGCGCGGCTCCAGAGTCGTTGCCTTGACCATGATCGATCCCAACCGGGTGAGGTCGAAGTATCGGGCGTACTCCTGACCGAATCCGAAGCACCCGGAGGCCGGCATGATCGGATTGGTGAGGTCAAGCCCGGGAAGATGTACGTTCAGCCGTTCGTTCACAGGATCACCTTCCCGGCATCGAGGACGGGTCCGTCGTAGCAGATTCGCCACTGGTGGTCAGTGTGCTCGGCGTCCGGAACGACGCAGGCGTAGCAGGCCCCCACCCCGCAGGCCATCCGCTCCTCCAGCGAGAGCTGGGTGGGAAGATCGGCGGCAAAGCTCTGCTGGACGTGGCGCAGCATCGGGATGGGGCCGCATGCATACACTGCGTCGGGAGGAAATTGCCTGGCCTGGTCGGTGCCCTGCAAGTCGGCGACCGTGCCACGGGTGCCGACCGAGCCGTCGTCGGTGGAGACGAGCACCTCACCCAGGTGGGCGAACCGGTCGGTCCAGAAGACGTCTGCCGCATCGCGGAAGCCCAGTCGGAACTGAACCTGCACGCCGCGCTCAGCCAATCGACGACCCAGCAGGTACATCGGCGGTACCCCCACTCCCCCGCCGAACAGCAGCGCCCGGTCCCCGGCCGCGGTGAGGTCGAAACCGTGTCCCAGCGGCCCGGCACAGTCGATCTCGGCGCCGACCGGCAATTCACTGAGTACCGTCGTGCCGGCACCGACGACCCGGAAGATGAGGGTGATGAGCCGGCCGTCGTCGGACACGTCGGCGATGGACAACGGGCGACGCAGCACCATCGAGGTGACGCGAGTGCCGCACAGCACGTTGAGGAACTGGCCAGCGGCAACTGGGGTGGTGGGGTCGTCGCGTCGCACCACGATGGCCCACACCCCAGCCGCGATCTGCTCGCGAGACTCCAGCCTCATGAGCTGGCCCACCTCAGATCACCTCCGTGGAGAAGACCCGCGATTCCATGACCCGGCAGATGGCACGGGCAGTGTCCAACGAGGTGAACAGCGGGATGGCCCGGCTGATCGCTGCACGCCGGATCTGCTTGCCGTCGATGATGGTGCTCTGCCCCTTGCTCATGACGTTGATGACGGCGTCGCAACCAGAGCTGTTGATGAGATCGAGCACGGACTGACTCGACTCGTCCTGCGTGGCTCCGATCTTGAGGGCTGTGGTGACGCTCAACCCGTTGTCACGGAAGTACTGCGCCGTGCCCGAGGTGCCGATGAGCTGGAAGCCGATCCGGTCGAACCGGCGGGCGATCTCCAGCGCCTCCCCCTTGGCACCGTCAGCCACCGTGAAGAGGATCCGGCCGTACTCGGGCACGTGCAGCCCGGCAGCCTCGAAGGCCTTGTACAGCGCCTTCTCCAAGGTGGAGTCGGATCCCATGACCTCACCGGTCGACTTCATCTCCGGGCCGAGGTGGGAGTCGACGAGGTCAAGTTTGGAGAAGCTGAACACCGGGGACTTCACGTGAATGCGCTCGGGCTCGGCAAGCAGTCCGGGGGCCAGACCCAGGTCGGAGAGTTTCTCACCCAGGATCACCCGGGTGGCAGCCTCCGCCATTGACACCCCGGTCACCTTGGACAGGAACGGCACGGTACGCGAGGCGCGTGGATTGGCCTCGATGACGTTGACCTGCCCCTCGTAGACGACGAACTGGATGTTGAGGATGCCCTTGGTGTTGAGGCCCAGGGCCAATTTGGTCGTGACGTCGACGATGCGGTCCTTGACAGCCTGCTGCATGCCGACCGGCGGGTAGACGGCCATCGAGTCACCGGAGTGCACCCCGGCTCGCTCGATGTGACGCATGACGCCGGGAATGAGCACATCGGTGCCGTCACAGATGGCGTCCACCTCGCACTCGATGCCCTCAAGATATCGGTCGATGAGCACGGGCCGGTCCGGGCTGGCATGCACGGCCTCGGACATGTAGGTGCGCAGCTCGTCGGTGCTGTTGACGATGGCCATGGCCCGCCCACCGATGACGTAGGACGGGCGCACCAGCACCGGGAATCCGAGGTCCTCGGCAACGGCCAGGGCCTCCTCGGCAGAACGAGCCGTGCCACCGGGAGCCTGTGGAATGTCCAGCTCGGCCAGCAGCGACTCGAACCCCTCCCGGTCCTCGGCCCGGTCCAGGTCCGCCAGCTGGGTACCGAGGATTCGCACCCCGTGTGCCGACAGCGGGGCAGCGAGGTTGATGGCCGTCTGACCGCCGAACTGGACGATGACTCCCTCCGGCTGCTCCAGATCGACGACGTCCAGGACGTCCTCGACGGTGAGCGGCTGGAAGTACAGCTTGTCGGAGACGGAGAAGTCGGTGGAGACCGTCTCCGGGTTCGAGTTCATGATGATGGCCTCGTAGCCAGCAGCCTGGATTGCCTTGACGCAGTGGACGGTGGCGTAGTCGAACTCGATGCCCTGCCCGATGCGGATCGGGCCGGATCCCAGTACGAGGATGCTGGGACGATCGCTGCGCGTCGACTCGTTCTCCAGCTCGTAGCTGGAGTAGAAGTACGGGGTCTGCGACTCGAACTCACCGGCGCAGGTGTCCACCATCTTGTAGACCGGGACGAGTCCGTTGTCGTGGCGAGTCTCGCGAATCTCATCGGGGGTGCACTGCCAGGCCCGCGCGATGGCCGGATCGGAGAATCCGTTGCGCTTGGCGGTGCGCAGCAGGTCGACGTTGCCCGGATTGGCGGCCAGGGCATCCTCGAGCTCGATGATGTGGGCGAGTTTGTCGAGGAAGAAGAGGTCGATGCGGGTGAGTTCGTGCAACTCGCCAATGGTGCGGCCGCGACGCAGGGCCTCGGCAAGGCAGAACAGTCGATCGTCCCGAGCTGTGGTGATCCGCTGGACAAGGACATCATCGGGCAGCTGGGTGATGGCCGGGGAGGACACATGGTCGACGCCGATCTCCAGGGAGCGCACCGCCTTGAGCAGGGACTCCTCGATGGTGCGTCCCAGCGCCATGACCTCACCGGTCGCCTTCATCTGGGTGCCCAGGCTGCGATCGGCACGAGCGAACTTGTCGAACGGCCAGCGCGGAATCTTGGCGACGACGTAGTCGAGCATCGGCTCGAACATGGACCACGTCGTGCCGGTGACCGGATTGCGTATCTCGTCGAGGGTGAGACCGACGGCGATCTTGGCGGCGATCTTGGCGATCGGGTAGCCGGTGGCCTTGGAGGCCAGCGCCGAGGACCGCGACACCCGCGGGTTGACCTCGATGACGTAGTAGTTGAACGAGGCGGGGTCCAGGGCGAGCTGGACATTGCACCCACCCTCGATACCCAGTGCGTCGACGATGGTGATCGCCGCGTCACGCAGCATCTCGTGCTCGACGTCGGTGAGGGTCTGGGTGGGAGCGAGGACGATGGAGTCGCCGGTGTGCACGCCCACCGGGTCGAAGTTCTCCATGGTGCACACCACCATGGTGTTCCCGGCACCGTCTCGCATCATCTCGTACTCGATCTCCTTGAATCCGGCGATCGACTGTTCGACGAGACACTCATTGACCGGGGAGAGTTCCAGGCCCTTGCTCACCACGCGCACCAGATCTGCCTCGTCATCGCAGATCCCGCCACCGGTACCGCCCAGGGTGTAGGCGGGACGCACGATGAGTGGGTAGCCGAGTCGAGCGCCGACCTCGACGGCCTCCACCACCGTGTGGACGATGTCGGAGGACGGGATCGGCTGGCCGAGATCCTCCATGAGCTTCTTGAAGAGGTCACGGTCCTCGGCCTGCTCGATGGCTGACAGGTCGGTGCCGAGAAGTTCGATGCCGAGCTCGTCGAGGATTCCGCACTCGGCGAGGTCACGGGCCATGTTGAGACCGGTCTGGCCGCCCAGGGTGGGCACGATGGCCTCGGGACGCTCCCGGCGCAGGATCTGGCAGACGAACTCCAGGGTGATCGGCTCGATGTAGACCCGGTCGGCGATCTCACGGTCGGTCATGATGGTGGCCGGGTTGGAGTTGACGAGGATGACCTCGTAACCCTCCTCACGCAGGGCCAGGCAGGCCTGGGTCCCGGCGTAGTCGAACTCGGCGGCCTGACCGATGACGATCGGGCCGGATCCGATGACGAGGATGCGGTGGATGTCGGTGCGGCGTGGCATCAGCACTTTCCTTCCGCCCGTGCGCTGCGATGGGAACGCATCAGGTCGATGAAATCGTCGAAGAGGTGGACGGCGTCGTGAGGGCCGGCAGCAGCATCGGGGTGGTACTGCACCGAGAACGAGCCGGTGCGTCGGTTGCGCACACCCTCGATGGTCTCGTCGTTGATCTCGATGTGGGTGACCTCCAGATCGGTGCCCGTCAGCGACTGGGGGTCGACGGCGTACCCGTGATTCTGGCTGGTGAACTCGATGCGTCCGGTGCGCAGGTCGCGTACCGGGTGGTTGAACCCGCGATGGCCGAACCGCAGTTTGTAGGTGTCGGCCCCATTGGCCAGGCTGAGCAACTGATGTCCCATGCAAATACCGAAGATGGGGTATTCCTCCTGGAGATCCCGGATGACGTCGATCGCCTGGGGAATGCTCTTGGGGTCGCCGGGGCCGTTGGACAGCATGATCCCGTCGGGTGAGAGGGTGCGCACCCGGTTTGCGGTGAAGTCGTGCGGGACGACGGTGACGGCGCAGCCACGTCTGTCGAGTTCCCGCAGGATCGAGTGCTTGAGACCGAAGTCGAAGAGGACGACGTTGTACTTGCCCAAGGGGCTGGGATACGCGGTACGTGTGGACACCTGGCTGATCTGGTCGGTGGGCAGCTGCCGAGCACGCAAACCCTCCAGTGCGGCCCCGAGGTCGGCATCGGGGCCGAGCAGCGTCCCCTTCATGACGCCGTGGTCCCGCAACCGACGCACCAGAGCCCGAGTGTCGATCCCGGCCAGACCGGGAATGTCGTGGGCCCGGAGGAACTCGTCCAGACTCATCTGGTTGCGCCAGTTGGATGCCACCCGAGGTACCTCACGGCACACGACCCCCGCCGTCGTCGGGAACAACGACTCCATGTCGTCGCGGTTGATGCCGGTGTTGCCGATGAGCGGGTAGGTGAAGGTGACGATCTGACCGTTGTAGGACTGATCGGTCAAGGTCTCCTGGTAGCCGGTCATACCGGTGGTGAAGACGACCTCGGCGCTCACCTCGGCGTCGGCTCCGAAGGCCTCCCCCGGGAACGTCGTACCGTCCTCGAGCAGCAGGGTTCGTGTCGTCATGACAGATCCTTTCGATTCGAGTGGACCACGACTCCGTCAACGAGGGTCAGGATGCAGTCACCGTGCACCTCACGGCCAGCGAATGGCGTGTTGCGCCCCTTGCCAGCGAAGTGCTCTGGGTCGATGACGGTCTGTCCGACGAGGTCGAAGGCAGCGAGATCAGCTGGTCCCCCGACCCGCAAACGCCCGGCCTCCGGCATACCGTGCAGATCGGCCGGGCCAGAGGTGAGCCATCCGACGAGCTGGTCGAGTCGGAACCGTCCGGGCAGGACGAAGGCGGTGTAGAGCAGGGCGAAGGTGTGCTCATTGGTGATGACGCCGAAGGCGGCATCCCGCATCGAACAGTTCTTCTCCGCAGCGGTGTGCGGGGCATTGTCGGTGGCGATGGCATCGATCGTGCCGTCACACAGACCCGCGACGATGGCGTCGACGTCGGCTCGAGTACGCAGCGGCGGGTTCATCTTGTAATTGCCGTCGTCTGAGGGGATGTCCTCATCGGCCAGCAGCAAGTGGTGGGGCTCGGCCTCGGCGGTGGCATGCACCCCGTCGGCACGGGCGCGACGCACGGCACGGATGGATTCGCCGGTCGAGGCGTGACACAGGTGGTAGTGGACACCGGTCTCCTCGGCGATGGCAAGGTCACGCACCACCTGGACGGTCTCGGCGAGTCGGGTGGTGCCGGGCAGTTCCAGCTGCGCACTGCGCCGCCCCTGATTAATGACACCGCCACGAACCAGGGAGTTGTCCTCGGCATGCGCGGCAACCGGCAGGTCCAGCCTGGCGGCGGCAGTCATCGCGTCATACATGACGCCGGCGCTCTGCACCCCCTTGCCGTCGTTGGAGAACCCGATGGCGCCGGCACGAGCCTGGGCGTCGAAGTCCACGAGCTCCTCACTGGTCAACCCGGCAGTGATCGGTGAGTACGGCAGGGTCTTGACGACGGCGTCGCGGGCGAACCGCTCACGCAGCTCGGTCAGCAGCTCCGGGGTGTGGGGATCGGGTGAGGTGTTGGGCATGGCGCAGATCGTCGTCCATCCGCCCCGGGCGGCAGCTGCCGTACCCGAGGCAATGGTCTCCTTGGCCTCCTGGCCCGGTTCACGCAGGTGATCGTGCAGATCCACCAGCCCCGGCGTGACGAGGGCACCGTCCAGGCTCCTCACCTGGGCATCGGCACCGTCGAGCTGGTGAGCCCTGCCGATTGACAGGGCCTCGATCCGGCCTGCGTCCACGAGGATCTGGGAGGGCACCGGCGTGCCCCCCTGAAGCATCACCAGGTCGGTCAGCAGGGTGCGCGTCATGCCTGCTCCGCTGCATCGAGAACGGATTCGAGGATCGCCATGCGCACCATGACGCCGTTGTGCATCTGTGCGAAGATGCGCGACTGCGGAGCCTCGACCAGTTTGGAGGAGATCTCGGTGCCACGGTTGACCGGGGCCGGATGCATGATGATGGCGTCCGGGCGCATCTGCGCAGCACGTTCATCGGTGAGACCGTAGGCGTGCAGGTAGTCCTCGGCGGAGAAGTCTGGGCCGGCATCGAACCGTTCATGCTGCACACGCAGCATCATGGCGACGTCCACGTCCTCGATGACCTCATCGAGGGTGGAGATCTCCCCCAGCCGAGTCACCTCGTGATCCATCCACTCACGTGGCCCGGTGAAGATGACGCGAGCACCCAGTCTGTTGAGGATCTGGGCGTCGGAGCGGGCAACCCGGGAATGGGCGATGTCTCCACTGATCGCGATGGTGAGGTCGTCGAAGTGGCCGAACTCCTCGGCAATCGTCATGAGGTCCAGCATGCACTGGCTGGGATGCTGGCCTGACCCGTCACCGGCGTTGACCAAGCTCAGTTCCAGACGTCCGGGAGCCAGCAGCTGATCATAGTAGGCGTTGCGGGAATGACGGATGACGGCCACGTCGGCACCAATGGCGTCCACCGTGCGCACCGAGTCGTAGAGGCTCTCCCCCTTGGTCACCGAGGAGTGCTTGGGGTCGAAGTCCAGCACCTTCATGCCCAGACGGTGCTCGGCCATCTGGAAACTCGTCATGGTGCGGGTCGAGTCCTCGAAGAACATGTTGATGGCGACGCGGTCGGGCCCCAGACGAGGACGGGCGCCAGCCTTGAAGGCACGACCGCGTTCGACGATCGCCAGGACGGCGTCATTGGGAAGATCCTCCACCGACAGGAAGTGCTGGGAGGCATAGCGGGATGGGATGGTGAAACCGGTGGCGCTGCTCATGCGTTGACCTTTCGGATCGAGACGAGATCCTCACCGTCAACCTCTGAGACGTTCACGTCGACGGCCTCGTCGAGGGAGGTGGGCAGGTTCTTGCCGACGAAATCGGCGCGAATCGGCAGCTCCCGGTGGCCACGGTCGACCAGCACGGCGAGCAGAATGCGATCGGGACGCGAGTCGTCCATGATGGCGTCCAGGGCAGCACGGGTGGTGCGTCCGGTGAAGAGCACGTCATCGACGAGGACGACCGTGCTACCGGCCAGGGACTCCGGAAGGTTGGTTCCGTGCACGACGGGCCCCTTCGCCGGGGTGGGCTGTTCATTGGGATCGAGGTCGTCGCGGTACAAGGTGATGTCGAGCTCACCGCACGGAACTCGTGTGCCCTCGATCTCAGAGAGGCGGGCAGCAATGCGTTGGGCCAGATGTGCCCCACGGGTACGGATTCCGACAACGACGAGGTTGCCGAGCCCCTCATTGCGCTCGATGATCTCGTAACAGATACGAGCCAGTGCCCGATTGACGGCGCCTGCGTCCATGACGGTCACGGCACCACTGGTGGTGGACATGTCAGTACTCCTCCTTTTCATGACGCCGCTTCAAACGGCGCGATGGGCCGGTGAGGCGGAAGGAGGTAGCACCTGGGGAGCCATCAGGGGACCGTGCACCACGGGCTCCGACAGCTTCACATCGTGAGCCGGCTGATACCCCGGCTCCGTGCCAACGACCTTCGCGACCTCACGGGATCGCTCTTAAAGGGCGTTGAACAGAGCATAGCAGGCATGGGAACGTCGAGGTCAATGGCATCAGATGATGAGATGCCACCAGCGGTCTGAATCGCGGTCGATGGCGTCCAGCGGCAACCAATCAGGCTGACCGGGTGCACAACGCACGTGGCGAGGACGTCCCCCAGGACCGCAGCCGATCAGGACAACGCATCCTTGACCAGGGCAGCGGTGGTCTTGCCATCGAACCTGCCCATGACTCGCGCCTGAACGGCCTTCATCACCGATCCCATGAGTTTCATCGTCGCCGGGCCACCATCGGCGGCCTTGGCGATCTCCTCGTCGATGATGGTCCGCACCTCGGACTCCTCGAGCTGCGCAGGCAGGTACTTCTGCAGAATGGCGAGTTCGGCCTCCTCGGCCTCGGCCAACTCGTCACGGCCAGCGTCCCGGTAGGCCTGGGCGGAGTCCTTGCGAACGTTGACCTGTTTGGTGATGATGGCCTGCTCCTGGTCGTCGGTGAGTTCCCGGGCGGAGTCGCCGGCAACCTCCTCCGCTGAAATGGCCGAGATGGCCATGCGGATGGCGGATTTTGCCTTGTCGTCGTGCGCCTTCATGGCCGCCACGAGATCGGACTTCAGTTGACTCTTCACAGCTGCCAAGGCAGGTTCCTTCTTCCGTCGTCGGGTGTTGATGGGATGAGGCGTCTGGCACACGTGTCACGGCATGCCACGCCACGAGGATTCTTTCATGGGACGATTTTCATGGATCGCCGCGCAATTCAGAGCTGGTGCTCGGCAAGCACCGTCTCGATACGGATGAGGTCGTCATCGGTGAGCTGGTTGCCCGACAGGGCGTCGATGTCGGCATCAAGCTGGGTGACATTGGATGCCCCCACGAGCACCGAGGTGATGCGTTCCTCACGCAGGATCCACGACAGGGCGAGTTGGGCCAGGGACTGGTCCCGGTCCATCGCGATCTCGTTGAGGGCACGCACGGTGTCCATCGTCTGCTCGTCGAGGTTCTCCGGGCGCAGGTGACGAGAGCCCATCCCGACGCGAGAATTGCGTGGGATCCCGGAAAGATACCTCGTCGTCAGCAGCCCCTGTGCCAGCGGGGAGAAGCAGATGACGCCCATCCCCTCCTGCTCACAGGTGTCGAGCAGATCGTCCTCGATCCACCGGTCGAACATGTTGTAGCGCGGCTGGTGAATGAGCAGTGGGGTTCCGAGCTCACGGGCAATGGCGGCAGCACGGACCGTCTGCTCATGGTCGTAGGACGATATACCGATGTAGAGGGCGCGTCCGGATCGCACGATGTGGTCCAGCGCCCCCATCGTCTCCTCCAACGGGGTGTCCGGATCGAATCGGTGGGAGTAGAAGATGTCGACGTAGTCCAGCCCCATGCGTTTGAGGGACTGGTCGCAGGAAGCGATGAGGTACTTGCGACTGCCCCCACCTTGCCCGTAGGGGCCGGGCCACATGTCGTAGCCAGCCTTGGTGGAGATGATGAGTTCATCGCGATGGGGCTTGAGGTCGGAGGCGAAGATGCGTCCGAAGTTGGTTTCGGCCTGGCCGTAGGGCGGGCCGTAGTTGTTGGCGAGGTCGAAATGCGTCACCCCGCGGTCGAAGGCACGGCGCAGGACGGCGCGTTGGGTGCCCCCGGGATGCAGATCTCCAAAATTGTGCCAGAGTCCGAGAGACACCGCCGGAAGCATGAGACCGCTGGTGCCACAACGGCGATACTGCATGTCGTCGTACCGGTTCTCAGCTGCGACGTAGGAACTCACTGCCATGGGCACAGGCTACCAAGGGCACGACGGTCGGGAAGATTGTCCCACTGACGGGATGTGAGGTGCGTACCCCCGAGACAGGGGCATGCCGTGCCAGCGCATCGGAACTGGTCGAATCCAACGACCTCCCATTCCCAGAGGCAGTGGGCCAGGAATCACATCATCGCCGTACGCCGCGCGGACGCACCACCTTGTGGGCCTGCCAGTCGGAGTCGAGGTTGTGGGTGGAGGTCAGCGTCATACCGGCCGTCTCCGCCCCCTCGTTGAGATCGGAGGCATCGATGGCGCCCGGCCGTCCCACCTTGGGGGTGACCAAGACGATGAAGCCATCATCGGAGAGGTCTCGCATGGCGTCGACGAGTGCATCGGCAACCTCGTCATCATCGCTGCGCAACCACAACCACACAGCATCCACAGCGTCCAGGGAGTCCTCGACGAGGTCACCGTCAATCGTCTCCATGAGCAGCTGGCGCAGCTCCTCATCAACGTCCTCGTCCCAGCCCAGCTCCTGGACGATTTGTCCGGCCTCAAAACCAATTCTGTCGAAACCGGTCCCGTTACTCACTGATCCTTCGCTTTCCTTCGTTCATGATCTCCCCTTGAGGGGTGATCGGCGGTGCAGGTGGAGTACCTGTCAGTCATAGCGTGCCAGACCCGCCCCGTCGAAGCCAGCGAATCCCCGGGAAGAGAGGTTCGAGTGAGTCACACCACTCTCCCGCTGTTTTCCGCAAAACATCAGGGTTGACGTCCGGGCAGATGATGGCGCTCAGCTGTCTGGAGCGAGACGTCACCGTCCACCGCCCCCTCTACGCCCTCGGAGGTACCACAGCCGGTCAGACGACCATGAGTAGGATCAATCATTGGCACACCTTTGCACGGTGGCGACCACCAGCAACGACCAATGACCAAGGAGGACCATGGCACGTTCGTCCGACACCGAGAAACGATCTCGGCCCGCAACGACAGGCCGCGACATCGTCCCCTCCGATCGCACCCGCAAGGCCATCACCAAGCGCCTGGCCTCCCACACCTCCGCCATGACGACGGCGACCCTGGCGACGATGAGTTCACGGCACTCGTGGTTCCGCCGCCTGTCCGCCGAGGAACGATCCTGGATCTCCATCGTCGCCCGATCCGGCATCGACGGTTTCGTCACCTGGTTTTCCGACGACCAGACCAAGCCCTACCGACCCACCAACATCTTCGGAGTGGCCCCGGCGTCCATGACGCGCAAGATCTCACTGCGTCAGACGGTTGATCTGGTGCGCACGACGATTGACGTCGTCGAGGATCAGATACGCACCACCATGTCGCGCTCCGACCGGCAGGTGCTGCTCAATGCCATCGTCCACTACTCCCGCGAGGTCGCCTTCGCCGCAGCCGAGGTGTACGCCCGCGCAGCGGAACGGCGCGGCACCTGGGACGAGCGACTGGAGTCACTGGTCATCGACGCGGTGGTGCGCTCCGAACCCGATGACGAGCTGATCTCCCGAGCCTCGACACTGGGATGGCGCTCCGGGCTCAACCTGTGCGTCGTCGTGGGACGTGGGGCCGGCTCGGGGGTCGGCGTCCGCGCACTGCGCCGAGCCGGGGAGCAGAAGGGGCTGACCATTCTTGCCGCAACCCAGGCTCACCGTCTGGTGGCTGTCGTGGCCGGGGAACAGATCGTCGACGACGCCTCTGCCGTCAAGGTGGTGGCCGCTCTGGCCGATCATTTCTCCGAAGGGCCCATCGTCGTGGGCCCGGTGGTTGACGAACTGACCAATGCACCGACCTCGGCACGAGCCGCCATGGCGGGGGCCCGGGTGGCCAGTGGCTGGCCGGAGGGCCCACGAGTGCTGTCCTCGACCGATCTGCTCCCCGAGCGTGCGCTGACCGGTGATGAGCAGGCCATTGCCTGGCTCGTCGAGCAGATCTACGAGCCACTGTCCAGATCGACCGGCAACCTCATGGAGACCTGTGTCGCCTTCCTGGACCATGGCGGTTCGGTCGAGGGCACTGGACGTGCGCTCTACATCCACCCCAACACGGTGCGCTACCGCCTCAAGAAGATTCAGGAGACCACGGGATACTCCCCCAACGATCCCCGGGAGGCGTACGTCATGCGTCTGGCGATCACCTTCGGTCGACTGCACACGACAGACCAGAACGACCAGCACCGCCCTGATCTGCCTCGTTTCCCGTTCCCTGCTCTAGGGTGAGGGCATGACGATGAACTTCATGATCCCGGTACGCGACGACGGATCCGTCGAACCACGATTCGGCCGAGCACCCAAGGTTGCGGTGGCCACCGTCGACGACTCCGGATCCATCACCGGATGGCAGACCTTCGACGTGCAGTGGGACCGTCTGCACGACGAGGGCCCGGAGGGATCCCACCACGCCCGTATCGTCCGCTTCCTACGCGAGCACGAGGTGGCTGCGGTCGTGTCCACCCACATCGGGGCAGGTATGCAGCACACCATCATGAAGATGGGGCTCGCCATGCTGCCAGCCACCAATCCTGATGCCCGCGCCAGTGTTGCGGCCGTGGCGGAGCAGGTCGCCCGATGATGGATCGTCTCAAGGTTTCCGTCGTCGGCGCAGGTGCCATTGGAACATTCTACGGAATGATGCTCGAACAAGCCGGAGCCGACGTGAGTTTTGTCGCCCGAGGCGCCACCTTGGCGGCCATCCGACGCGACGGGCTGCGCATCACGGGAAAACGTACGAGAACGATCCACCCTCTGGTCACCGACGATCCAGCCCAGATCGACGTGGTCGACGCAGTACTCGTGTGCACCAAGACATTTCAGGTCGCACCGGCCCTGGAGGACTACTCGTCATCCCTCATCGGCCCGGACACCGTGGTCGTGACCACTCAGAACGGGGTGGCGACTCCTCAGGTGGTGGCCGACATCGTGGGACGACGACGCACCTGTCCAGGTGTGTGCCGGGAGTGGGTGAAGATCGTCGAACCGGGAGTCGTGGACGACATGGGCGGCCCGGCCAGCATCCACATCGGCATGCTGGATGACACGCAGAACCCTATCGTGGACGAGATCCGGTCCAGGTTCGAGTCGGTGGGGGTCACCTGTCCCCCGGTCGACGACATCACCACCGAGCTGTGGTTCAAGGCCGTCAACGTCTGTGCCCAGGGAGCCATCGGTGCCGCCCTGGAAGCCACCCTGGGCGAGCTGCTCACCTACCATCGTGACCTCTTCGTCCGATGTGTCCGTGAGTGGATCGCCGTGGGTGAGGCGCACGGTGCGGACTTCTCCCCAGACGTCCTCGCGGCGGTTTTCGCATATTTCGAGTCGCAGGAGGACCATCTCACCACCTCTTTCCAACGTGACATCACAGCTGGACGAGCCAGTGAGTTGGAGGCCCAGGTGGGTGCCCTGCCCGAGTTGGGCGACGAGGTCGGCGTCGACACACCACTCAACGATGCCTTTGCCGCCGTGTTGCGAGCCAAGGCAGCACGAGCCGGGCACTGAGTACCTGCCTCTGCGGCCCGCACCTGTCGACTCCACGGCATTGTGGGATGTCCACAAACCATTGTGGGGTACCCACAAAGAGTGGGAGATCGAATTAGCTGGCCCGTCGGTGACACAACGCTGTGACAGGAGGCACAGTGGGAACATGCTTGCACTTGTCTCACCGGGCCAAGGTGCCCAGAAACCTGGTTTTCTCGGGCCCTGGCTGGAGGACGCATCCTTCGCCGCACACCTGAACTGGCTCTCCGCAGTGGCGAACATGGATCTGGCCGAACATGGCACGGTGTCCGACGAGGCCACCATCAAGGACACTGCCGTGGCCCAACCACTGCTGGTGGCCGCCGCACTGGCCACCGGGTGGGCCGTCAAGGACAACTTCTTCCCCCAGGCAGACATGATCGCCGGCCACAGCGTCGGTGAGATCGCCGCAGGAGCTGGGGCGGGGGCATTCAGCCCCGAGGCCGCGATGGTGCTGGTACGTGAACGTGGTCGGGCCATGGCCGAGGCCGCCGCCGTCACCAAGACGTCGATGACCGCCGTCATCGGTGGCCAGCCCGACGAGGTGCTCGCAGCCATCGAGAAGCACGGACTCACCCCCGCCAACCACAATGGCAAGGGTCAGATCGTCGCAGCTGGCACCGTCGAGCAGCTCGAAGCATTTGCTGCCGAACCCCCGGCCCGCACCCGACTGTTCCCGTTGAGTGTCGCCGGTGCCTTCCACTCGGTGCACATGGAACCAGCCGTTGGCCACCTTCGTTCGGTTGCCGCAGCCATGCCGACCTCCTCGTCGCTGAGCACCACTCTGCTCAGCGATCTGGACGGCGCTGTCGTGACCGACGGACGCGACTTCGCCGACCGCCTGGTTGCCCAGGTTGCCCAACCGGTACGCTGGGACCTGGTCATGCAGACCATGGCCAGCCGTGGCATCACCGGTATGATCGAGCTCGCCCCGGCGGGTACCCTCACCGGTATCGCCAAGCGCAATCTCAAGGGCGTCGAGCTGTTCAACCTCAACACCCCCGACCAGTTGGAGGACGCCCGCGCCTTCGCTGCTGCACACAGTCACAAGACCCCGGAGACCGCATGAACAACCCGACCCTGTCGGCAAGCACCGGAGCATCCTACGCCCGGATCCTCGGAACCGGCTCAGTACGTGGTGACCGCGTCGTCACCAATGAAGAGATGTGCACCATGATCGACTCCACCCCGGAGTGGATCGAACAGCGCACCGGAATTCGTGAACGGCGTTGGGCCACCCCCGAGCAGACCGTCATTGCGATGGCCTCCCAGGCGGCTCGTCAGGCCATCGAGGACGCCGGGCTCACTCCCGACCAGATCGACACCGTCATCATCGCCTCGGTCTCACACCACCGCCCCTCCCCCTCGCTGGCCACCTATGTGGCCCGTGAGATCGGCGCCACGTCTGCTGCCGCCCTGGACATCAACGCCGCATGTGCTGGATTCTGCTACGCGACAACCCTCTCGGAGTCGCTCATCCGCTCCGGGGCGAGCACCCACGTCGTGTCCATCGGGGTGGAGCGTCTCTCCGACATGATCAACATGAAGGACCGTTCCACGGCATTCCTGTTCTCCGACGGTGCCGGTGCGGCTGTCTTCGGCCCGTCCGAGGAGCCTGCCATCGCCCCGACGCAGTGGGGATCGCGCGCCGACCAGGTCGAGGTCATCGAGATCGAGGACTGGACGCAGGCAGCCAGCCATCCGGACGTCAACTACCCGCTCATCGCCATGGAGGGCCGGAAGGTCTTCAAGTGGGCGCTGACCGAGGTGGCCGCCAAGGCCAAGGAGGCCATCGCAGCTGCCGGCATCACTGCAGACGACCTGGACGTCTTCATCCCCCACCAGGCCAATGACCGTATCGTCGACGTCATCGTGCGCCATCTCGGACTCCCAGATTCCGTGACGGTGTGCCATGACATCGCCGGGATGGGCAACACCTCTGCTGCCTCCATTCCCATTGCCATGGATCGGATGCGTCGGCGCGGAGACGCGCACAGCGGCGATCTGGCACTTATCATCGGATTCGGGGCCGGGCTGGTCTATGCCGGCCAGGTCGTGCGTCTACCTTGACGTCGACCGGGCCCCACCCAGACGCGTCATCTCCCGATGGCGTTTCCACCACCGCGTCACCGCTGGGTGATGCGATCTACAGATGAGGAACACCAATGGCTGACAAAGCCCAGATTCTGGCCGATCTCGCAGACATCGTCAACGACATCACCGGTGTCGAGCAGTCCGAGGTGACCGAGGAGAAGGCCTTCACCGACGATCTCGACGTCGACTCCCTGTCCATGGTCGAGATCATCTACTCCTGCGAGGAGAAGTTCGGCGTCGAGATCCCCGACGAGGAGTCCAAGAACCTCCGCACCGTCGGTGACGCCGTGAAGTACATCGAAGATCACCAGTCCTGATCCAGCACCCCATCTGCCGAGGAGAGTACATGACCGACGTCGTCATCACCGGATTCGGAGCCACCACACCCTTGGGGGCAGACGCCCCGAGCACGTGGCAGGGGCTTGTCGAAGGACGTAACGGCGTCCACACCCTTGACCACGAGTGGGCCGAGGGGCTTCCGGTCACCTTCGCCGCTGAGGTCGTTGACGAACCCGGTAACCACATACCCCGCCCGCGGGCCCGTCGGCTGGACCGTTCCAGCCAGTTGGCGCTCGTTGCGGCACGGGAGGCGTGGGCCGATGCCGGACTGTCACTGCCGCACGATGAGGACGGCAACCCAGTGGACAACGGTGTCGACCCGGACCGGCTCATCGTCTCGGTGGCCACTGGGATCGGTGGTCTGCACTCTCTGCTCGGACAGTGGGACGTCCAGAAGGACAAGGGATTTCGACGGGTGAGTCCGTTCACCATCCCCATGCTCATGGCCAACGCGCCGGCTGCAAACATTGGTCTTGAGTTCCATGCGACCGGTGGCATCCACACCCCGGTGTCAGCGTGCGCCTCCTCCTCGGAGGCCATCTCCCTGGGGCTGGACCAGATTCGCCTGGGACGCGCCGACATCGTCGTCGCCGGCGGTACGGAAGCCGTCATCCATCCCCTACCACTGGCCGCCTTCTCCCAGATGAAGGCGTTGTCGTCGCGCAATGACGACCCGGAACACGCATCCCGTCCCTGGGACGTGGACCGCAATGGTTTCGTCCTCGGTGAGGGCGCGGCCATCCTCGTGCTGGAGACCCTCGAGCACGCCCAGGCCCGCGGCGCCACGATCTATGGCACCTTGGCTGGCTCGGGCATTTCGGCCGATGCCCACGACATCGTCCAACCCGATCCGTCCGGGTACGGTCAGGCCTCGGCGATGCGCAAGGCCTTGACTTCGGCAGATCTGAAGCCCAGCGACATCAAGCACATCAATGCCCATGCCACCTCGACGCCGCAGGGTGACACGGCGGAGGCCATGTCGATCCGCGAGGCCCTTGGCACGGCAGCAGAGGACGTTCTCGTCACCGGCACCAAGTCGATGACTGGTCATCTGCTCGGCGGAGCGGGTGCCTTGGAGTCCTTCGCGACGGTCATGGCGTTGCTACGCCACAAGGTTCCCGGCACGATCAACACCGAGCATCTCGAGGAAGGACTGCCGGTACGGATCGCCACCGAGACGACGGACCTTGCAGACGGCGATCTTGCCGCCCTCAACAACTCCTTCGGTTTCGGCGGACACAACGTCACCCTGGCGTTCACCAATCAGCACGCCACTCGCTGACTGCCCAGCCGACAACCTCGGCTGGTGGGCATTGCTGGTCGAGGTTCGCGGTCGTCTGCCACGCGGCGTCGCCCGAAAAAGTGGCCACCCGCACATGTGACCGCCATCCTGCGCCCGACTCCCGGGTGAGCCGGGTCTGGCGGCTTGCGGGAAGTCGCTCAGCCGACTTGGGCGGCGAACCAGCTCACGTCGATGGTGGGATCGCCAGCGCGATACGCCTCCAACTCAACGTCCCACGGTTCGCCGAGCAGATCGGAGATCTGGGTGGCAAGATCCGTTCCCATCCGGCGAGACTCCATCACGGCGGTCCGCAGCCGCACCTCGTCGACGCGGATGGATCCGGCGTCATCGGTGGCGCAATGAAACACTCCGAGGTCGGGTGTGTACGACCACCGCTGAGTGGGAGCACCCGACTCAACCGTCACCTCGAATCGCAGTTTCCGCCATGCACACAGTGTGGAGACGAGACCGACGACCTGCTGCATGTCACCGCTCCACGCAACCTCGGCGCGCCAACTTCCCGGACAGACCGGTTGAGGCCTCCACTGCCACATGGGCGCGACAACAGCGGCATTGACCATCCACTCGATGTGGTCGCGCAATGCCGTCGGCGCCGAGTGGATGAAGATCATGCCCTCGGCATGCAGGTGTGAACTGCTCATGTGACCGTCCTCTCGGTACCACGTGCCTTCCCCTGCAGGGTCCCGAAGCGGTCAGGCTCCATTGTGCCGTTCCGGGTCCGAGCACACAAGTACGAAGAAAAATCAATGCGACATCACGAGCGCACCAGAAAAACTCAGGTGTCGGGCGAGCACCTGAGCACATGCTGCGTGCGGCAATTGCCACCCTCGTTCACTTCAGGGCACAGCCCTGGGCCATGCCTCACCGTCCCATGGGCGGCCTGCTACCGAAGATCGCCTGGCCGACCCGCACCGTCGTCGCGCCATGTGCAATGGCAATCTCGAAATCTCCCGACATTCCCATGGAAAGGTCGTTCCAGGAACTCACCTCGGAGGCCTCGTTGCGCAGCTGCTCCTGGACCACCCGCATCCGTTGGAAGCAGGCAGCCACCTGGGACTCGTCATCGCTGTGGAGCGCGACCGTCATCAGGCCCTTGACGCGCAGCGCGTCGAAGGCGCTCAGCTGTCGCGCAAAGTCGACTGCCTCGGATGGGGTCACACCAGACTTCTGGGGTTCATCGGAGGAATTGACCTCCACGAGCACGTCGAGTTGGCGTCCCTGAGCATGGAGTCTCTTGTCGAGTTCCCGGGCCAGCCGCAGGGAGTCCAACGCCTGGAACTCGGAGGCAAATCTTGCGACGTCCCGCGCCTTGTTGGTCTGCAGATGACCGATGATCGCCCACTCGATCTGTGGATGGTCGTCGGAAAGCTCCTGCCACTTGCCCATCGCCTCCTGGACACGATTCTCACCGAACCGCCTCACACCCGCCTGGGCAGCCTCGACGACGTCACTGGCCGGCTTGGTCTTGCTCACCGGCAGCAGCCGCACCGATGCCGGGTCACGATCCACCTGGCGACATGCCTGGGCGATACGACTGTGAATCATCTCAAGGTTCTCTGCGATGGTCATGTATCCACTCAACCACTAGGGCCAGCGAGCGGCCAGCATCACCGCGCCACCTGCCGCGACAAGGGCCAGAATCACCGATATTCCCACGTAGACGTCCGTGATCTCGGCATAAACCTTGTCCGATCCCACGGAGTGCGAGATCTCTCGGTACACCTTCTTGAGTTCGCCCAGGGATTGCGCCGAGAACTTCTCACCGCCAGAGGCCTTGGCCACGGCAGCCAACTCGCTGCGATTCACCGGCACCCGTTGCCTCACCCCATCCTCGACGAGATACCCACGCGCCGTTCCGTAGGCAATGGTGTACACCGGAACTCCCTTAGCACCGGAGTCCCGACCTGCCTGCAGGGAGGGGCGCCCCATGTTCGTCGAACCATCGGAGAGCAGGACGATCGCAGCAGGAGCCACCTCCTTGGGATGTCTGGGGTCGGGCGGAGCCAGCTTGATGGCGTCCAGGCTGGTGTAGATGCCCTCCCCGATGGCCGTGGATGGCAGCACCTTGAGGTTGTCGATGGCACGGTCCACGGTTCCCCGGTCCGTCGTCGGGGGGACGACGACCTGCGCAGTGCCGGCGAACCTCACCAGGGCCACGTTGAATCGTGGCGGCAATGACCCCACGAACTCCTTCGCCGCGTCCTGGGCAGCCGTGAGGCGATTGGGTTCGACGTCATTGGCCTCCATGGATCGTGACACGTCGATGGCCACGGCAATGGTGGCGCGGTCCCTGGGCACTGATCGGTACGACTGGGGCTGGGCAAAGGCCAGGACCAGGCATGCCGTGGAGGCCACCGATGACATCACGGCGAGCCACCGTTTCCAACCGCGTTGGTGTGGCAACACGCGCCGCAGCCGGTCGTCGGGGCTGCGCACCGAACGGCGTCGGATGTCCAGCACCAGCCAGGCCAGGAACAGCAGCACCGGGACGATGAGCCACCACAGCCGTCCGGGACGAGCGAAATGTATGAGCATCGTCATACCTACCGCCTCACTGCCATCGTCAACACACCAACTCCTGCGAGTACTGCGAACCCCATCGCGTAGAAAGCCCACGTGGCGGTGACTTCCTTCTTGACGTCCTCGTAGCCCACCGAGGAGTGCACGTCCTGGTACACCTTGTCGAGCCGGGGAGCCGAGTCAGCCTCCCAGCTCTGCCCTCGCGACGACGAGGCGATCTGCTTCATGACCTGCGTGTCGGGAGCGACTCGTTCCCGACGCCCGTCCAGGTCGACATAGCCGGTCTGGGTGCCGAAGGCGATGGTGTAGATCGGGACCTTTGCCCTACCAGCCTTGGTGGCTAGGGGGACCGGGTCCGGCCCATGGTTGTTGCCCCCGTCGGAGAGCAGGACGATCGCTGCCGGGGCGGGGGTGCCGTCCTCGGACTTGGGAGCCTGCCTGATGGAGTCCATGCTCTCGATGATGGTGTCGCCCAAGGCCGTTCCGTCGCTGGGTTCGATGTTGTCGATCGCGCGTCGCACGACGGCCCGGTCCTTGCTGGGAGGCACGAGCACGGTCGGGCTGCCCGACACACGCACGACGGAGACGTTGAATCCCTCGGGCATGGTGTCGATGAATCTGGTGGCAGCCTGCTTGGCGGCATCCATCCGGGTGGGGTCGACGTCCTTGGCACCCATGGATCGGGAGGCGTCGATGGCCACGACGATGGTGGCCCGCTCCCGCGGAACCTTCTCGATCCCCAACGGCCGGGACCAGGCAACGACGGCGGCCGCCAGGGCCAGCAGTGACATGGCCACCGAGAAATGTCGTTTCCACTGCGGTTGGCCCCGCATGACGGCAGCAACCATGCCAGCATTGGGGGTACGCACCGGGGAACTTGCGGATCTGCGCAACGCCACCAGGTAGAAGGCGAGCAGCGCAGGAACGGCGAGCAGGGCCCACAGATGGTGCGGTGATCTCAACTCGGGCAGGCCCAGAGCCATGCTCGGCAGGGTCTTCGGCAGGATCGTCAAGGTCTGTGCCGTCATGGGTTCATCACCTGGCCGGTGTTGTGCAGCACGGGTGCCACCCTGCGGTAGCCGATGACGAATCGGGCGATGTCGCGCACCCAGTCGGAGTCGGTACGCAGCTGGACGTGGGCGGCTCCGGAACGTCGAATGGCTGCCGCGACCCGGCGGCGTTGGGTTGCAGCTGCCTCGTTCATGCGCATCCGGGCCTGTTCGTCGGAGGTGTCGACGAGCTGTGCGGCCGATGTCTCCGGATCCGCGATGAGTACCTCGCCCATGTTGGGGAAATTGATCTCTGCCGGGTCGACGATCTCCATGCACACCACTTGATTGCGACTGGCCAGGCGGCGCAGCGCCCGTTCCCACTCGGTGGGCACGGCAGGGTCGAGTTCAAGATCTCCCGGGGTGACGAAGTCGGAGACGACGATACGCATGCCCCGACGCCGCTCCACCCGGAGCACATGCTCAATACCCTCTGACAAGGGCATTGACGGCGATGAACTGTCCGGGACGATGGGCTCGGTGAGCATGGAACGCAACAGCGCGTACAAGGCGGTGCGTCCGGATCGGGCCGGGAACCGTCGTACCGAGTCGTGTCGCATGATGATCCCGCCGAACCGGTCACCCATCTTCTGGGTGAGGAACCCCATGGTGGCGATCCCTGCGATGCCAAGGTCGCGTTTGGTCATGGTTCGGGTGCCCCAGTTCATCGAGGCGGTGGCGTCGAGCAGGGCCCACACCTCGAGTTCCCGATCGGCAATGGTGTCGCGCACGTGCGGCTCGGTGGTACGAGCAGTGACGGCCCAGTCCATTCGCCGTACATCGTCCAGGCCAGGCTGGTAGGGACGCGCATCACTGGTCTCGGTGCCCACCGCAGGAATGAGTCCGCGATGGTCGCCATGCAGGAAGCCCTCCAGCCGACGCACGATACTCAGTTCCAGGCGCTGCAGTGCAGCTTCGGGGGCCAGCTGGTGCAGGGCCACCGATGCCCCGGTCGGCTGATGGACAATGGTGTCGACCACCCCGTCCGTCGTACTCGTTCGGCGTCGATTCGTGGTAGCCATGGCCACCTCAGTTGTCGTAGGACGCGTCGTAGCGATGCTGCTGGTGGGACGTCTCGCGTTGCTGCCTGTTCCACACCGGGGTGGGCGGGGGAACCATGGCGAGGATGCGATCGATCACCTGAGCCGGGGCGATGTTGTCGGCCACTGCGTCGAAGGAGAGCATGATGCGGTGTGCCATGACGTCCTTGGCAATGGCCTGGACGTCGGTGGGCAGGACGTAGTCACGGCCGTGGATGAGGGCCAGGGCGCGAGAGGCGGCCACCAGCCCCAGGGTGGCACGCGGGGAGCACCCGATCTGGATGACGGGTTCCAGATCGGGCATGTCGAAATCACCGGGGCTCCGGGTTGCCAGAACGAGGCGCACGATGTACTCGGCAACTAGGTTGTGGACGAAGACGTCGGAGGCCATGTCCTGCAGCTCGATGATCGTGTCGGTGGTGAGTACCTGGGTGGGCTGGGGAGCCTTGACACTCATACGCCGCAGGATCTCGAACTCCTCGTTGCCCCGCGGGTAGGGCACGTCGACCTTGAGCAGGAACCGGTCCCGCTGAGCCTCGGGCAGTGGGTAGACGCCCTCGGACTCCACTGGGTTCTGAGTGGCGATGACGCTGAACGGCTTGCGGGCCGGGAAGGTTCTCCCGGCGATGGACACCTGTTTCTCCGCCATGAGCTCGAGCATTGCCGACTGCACCTTGGCAGGGGCACGGTTGATCTCGTCGGCCAGGACGAAATTGACGAAGACCGGGCCAAGTTCGATGTCGAACTGCTCGCGTGACGCGGAGTAGATCCTGGTGCCGATGATGTCGGAGGGCACGAGGTCGGGGGTGAACTGCACACGGGCGAAGTCCCCGCCCAGGACCGTTGCGAACGAGCGTACTGCCAAGGTCTTGGCCACACCAGGCACGCCTTCGAGCAGAATGTGTCCCTTGGCGAGCACCCCCACCATGAGCTGTTCGACCATGTGCTCCTGACCGACGATGACCCGCTGCACCTGTCCGATCGCCTCGCCGAGCAGTCGGGCGGCCTCGGCATTGCTCATCGAGGCATTCGCATTCCCGGTGCCGATGTTCTGGCCACCGGAAATCTCGAAGGGCGCTCGACCACCATGCTGGTCTGCCGGGTTCGTCGACGGTGTGCTCACAAAATCTCCTGCCTGAATCGTCGTTCCCACCTGCGAGGACGCCGACCTGGATGGCCTGCCGAAGCAACGATACCTGCACTGGAAAAGGTATCCAGTCGTGTGCGGCTGGGAACGATTTCGCCGATGTGGTGAGATAGACGACGATGTCTACCACACCACCAGCAGATGCTCCCCAGCCTGCACCGCTGCTCCCCCAGGATCCCCCCAAGGTGGGAGAGTTCTGGCTCGATGCCCGGGCTGCGGATTCTGCTGCCGGTGTGGCATATCTTGCCCACCGGAGCACCCAGCGGGTGATCCTCGTCATGTTGTGTGCGGGGGCGGCATCCGATGGTGGCGCCCGGGACCGCCTGGCCGGCCAGGTGAACCTGTTGCCGGCACGCATGGTCCTTGCCCGTGGCGGGCAGGGGCAGGACTCCGGACGGTTGGGGCATCTCTTCCAGGAAGTCGCGGATTACCCCGCCCCCGTCGACCAGACCCCACCAGCACCGTGGGTGGCGCTGGTGGACGACGAAACCCCCTACGCACTCCAGGAGGCCCGACGAATCCTCGGCGAGGTGGAGTTGGCCCACACCAGTCAGCTCGGGAGGGTGGCCGGCCCCTCCTTCCAGGTGCACTGGGCGAAGGATCGTGCCCCGGGGACCTCTCGGTCATGGCCGCTTCCCTGGCCCGGACGTCATGACCAAGCCGGCTGGTCGACGACAGTGGTGGCCTGGCTGCTCACCCTCGTCATTGCTGGGTTGGGGCTGCTCATCGCCGTTCTGCTGTTCCAGAACGTTCCGCCAACTCCCCCACCGCCGCCGGTTCCCACATCTCCTCCACCACCCCCCACATCGAACAGTTCCAGCTCGCCGACGTCCTCGCCATCGAGTTCGCAGCAGTCGCCGTCGTCCGGTGGCAGTGGTTCCTCCTCACCGAGTCCGCAACCCAGTGATGCGCAGAGCTCACGACCGGAATCGAGTTCCTCCCCCAGCGAGGGGCCGGCCTCCCCAACCCCCACCTCCAGTGGTGAGCCACACGACGGACGGCCCAGCGCGTCCGGCAGCCCCGACGATCACCCCAATGGAAGGCTCTGATGACCTCTCTCACGCTTGTCGCCACTGACTTGGACCACACCTTCCTGGGAGCCGATCAGCGGCCCTCGGAGCTCAACACCCACTCCGTGTTCGCCGCCGCCGAGCATGGGGCAGCCGTCGTCTTCGCCACCGGACGACCACTGCGTTGGCTCGATCTGTTGGAGGTCTTCACCGACGTCAACCCGACGGTGATCGCCTCCAATGGTGCTGTCACCTACGATCTGCGCAATCATCGGGTGATCTCGGACACCCCATTTCCCATCGACGTCATCACGGACGTGGTGAATGACATTGCCTCTGAGCTGCCCGAGGCCAAGTTCAGCCTCGAGGAGGCACAGAGATGCTGCGTGGAACCGGGATTCGATCGGGTGGACCACGGCCGGCCCGTCACCCATCAGGGGCCAATACGCGAGTTCCTCACAGCAGATTCTCGGCCGGTGAAGATGCTGGTACGCGCTTTCGGCATTCCCACCGAGGAGCTCTTCAAGATCGTGGACGGAGTCGTCGACGGCAGGGTGTCCACCACATTCTCGGTACAGCTGGACGACGGTCTCGTCGAACTCGCCCCGATCGGGGTGTCCAAGGGTGCTGCCCTGAGCAGCGTGGCCGAACAGCTCGACATCGATCTGGCCGACGCTGCCGCCTTCGGTGACATGCCCAACGATCTGTCGATGTTGCGACTGGTGGGCCACCCGTTCGTCGTGTCCAATGCACACCGCCGCGTCCTGCAGGAGGGCTTCCCCGTCATCGGACACCACGACACCTCAGCGGTGGGACATGCGATCCTCGATCTGCTCAATGGACGACAACCCGCTACAGTGTCCTGAGACACACAAGACCTTCGAGGCAGCCCACTGCCTTGGGGACTGTCGGGGGCGTTAGCTCAGCAGGTCAGAGCAGGGGACTCATAATCCCTGGGTCGCGGGTTCGAGCCCCGCACGCCCCACCACATACCGCGATTCGGTCGGCACGAGCTGCGATGTGGTTGGCACGGGCCCGGCGCCTGTCCCTTTGCGACAGTCATCACCGTGGATCCCTCCGAAAGGATCACGTCCACCAGCCCCCAAGGATTGAGACGTGGTGTGACCTCCCATGCCATGCAGCTGCAAAGACAGCATGAGACGTGTTGGGCTGTAGACCCTCGACCAAGCCACGCCGGTGGTTGTTGAGTTTTCCACGGTCTATACTGGGGCGCAGGAAAAAACGGAGTTGGAATCTGCGTGATAGCCAACACGACCCCCGGTGGGATGTCCAGCCTTGTGCGGACCGATGCCGGGGGATTCCTCATATCTGGACGGTGACGGTGTGGCCATCGTGTGCGTCGCCTGCCTTGCCCTTGGTCGCGGCGAGGCGGCTGGGGTGCGTGGCTGCGGTAGCTGTGGGGCTGTCGGCCTGCCATGGCGGCAGGGCGGCTGACGGATTGTCGCGGGGCGGTGGCCCGCTCTGGATGCCGAGGTTGGCCAGGAACGGAGCGCGTCGAGGTTGGCTTACCCCCACATGCGCCGTAGTGCTCGAAAAACCCAGGCCGTCATGGAATCCTGTGGTGAATGTCTGGTGGCCGATGTGCGTCCTCGTCGGTGAGGACGGTGTCGCTGACGCTGTCTTCCTCTCGGCCCTCAGCAGAGCGATGGCCTTCCGCTTGCGTGCGGCCGCGTGCGTGCTCCAGTGCCTTGCGGGCGTGGCACTCTTCCCTTGCACCTTTTCTCACATGCGTTACGCTCCAGCCTCGCCATCCAAACGAACCTGGACTGTGACCGAATCCTCATCGGGTCCGTCCTCATTCCAAGCAGCAATGATCCCGCGGGCCTCGTCTGCGACCTGACCCAATTCCGCTGCCTGCCCGACAACCCCCGAGGGCCGGAATCTCGAACACCCAGAAATTCGCCTCAGCCGAGACCTCACGATGGGTGACCACTTCATAGGTCGTCCCACTTTCCACGGTCGTGTCCATCACTTCCACTCCTTCGGAGGTGAAGTAGCGAGTGAGGGCTTCCTGGATGATCCCCAACTCACTGCGCCCCTCAGCATGAGCCCGCTCGGCGAGCTGCCTGTTCAACCACACCGGTAGCCCATCAGACACCGCAAGACCCTAAGCACGCCGAGCAGCCGCAATACGCTCACCCGACCACCCCAGCTCGAAATCAGCAGCAGCCGCCTCATCATGGGTATCCATGTCCGTCATCATAGGCTCCCCTCAGATCACATCGGTGCAGCGCTTACGTGCAGACATCGCATGAAACACGATTACCGGAAATGAAGAAGCAGGAGCGGAATGAGGCATGGGTGGAGTGTCTTGTTCTGGTTGTCGTCTGCAACGTGTTCTCCAGGCGATGTCGCGTGCGTATCTGTTGTGTGCGTCAGTGGTTCACCCGACGAATGCGTTGAAACACGGGTCAAGTGTGGAGCTGGTTCGACAGGCGTATGAGACGGGTTCGGGTGGTGCTCGGGTACGTCGGGGTGCTGAGGAGAGCGAGATGAGTGAGTTTGTTGCCGACAACGGTGTTCGTGTCACCGACGAGATGGTGCGGCAATGGGCACGTGAGGCCGAGTCGGGTTTTGAGGGCACGCAGGTCGAACCGTTCGAGGGCCGAGACTGGGAGGAAGTGGAGACTGAACCCCTGGAACCTCGCACGATCCGAGTGAGTACCAGCGTGTGAAGGATGATCGAACAGGATGCGTCCCGGCAAGGCATGACCGTATCCGCATGGACAGCACTCACCCGCGAAGCCACCCAGACCCGCAAAGCCAGCTGAGGATCCAAGAACCGGGGGCTCTTGGAGTCGTTCTGAGGCCGTGATTTCCGTAGACGTGCTCCCTGACTGCTTGTGGTAGGGGGGACGCGGGACGTCGAGCGTTCGGTGATTGCGGTCGGTACCGAGTCGGGGCTTGATGTGGTGGGTGTCGAGGGTGGCCAGGACACGGAGCGCGTCGAGGTTGGCCTCCACGCGCGCCGTGGTGCCTGAGGGGGCCAGATCGTCCTGCGAGCCCGGGGTGAATGTCAGCTGGCCGGAATCGCGTCCTCGCCCAGCAGCTCCCTGCAGCGGGCGACGAGTCTCTCGTGTTCCTTTTCCTTGTTGGCCATTTTCTCCTGTGCGTCGTACTTTCGTCCGATCAGTGACCAGTACAGGTCGTACATGTCCTCGTCCTCCTCCGGGTCGGGTTCTTCCTCGATCCACGGCAGGAGGTAGTAGTTGACCCCCGTCGACCACCATTCCGCTGCCTCGCGATCGTCCATCAGATCGTCGCTGTCGTCCTCCATCAGGTCGGCTGGTGGACGACACATCTCGACGATCACCTGCTCGCGGGCTGCGTTCGTCGCCTGCTGGATCCGTCCTGCCTTGGCCATCGTCGATTCCCCTGGCTTGTCCGGGCCCTGCATCGCTGCTGCCAGTTGGCTCTCCTGTTCCTGGGCTCGCTCCCCCAGTCTCGAAAAGAACGTCCTGGGGTCCCGAAGCATCCCGAATGCTGTCGGGGCGTATTCCTGCCATGCTTCCCAGGTGATCCGCGCCAGTTGAGTCAGCCCCTCCATGTCGTCGGGCGCCTCCTGCCAACCTTGTTGTGTCCCGTTGGTTTCCGTCATGGGGGTCTCCTCTGTCTGGGCGGGTTCTGGTTCCTGGGCCCACCAGTCCTCCGGGGTTGGCTGCCACATGTTGTCGTCATGGCTGTGCCGCATGATCCGATGCTAAAGCGGGGGTGAGACACTCCCGAGACGCGATGAGGTCTCCCCTCACTGGCGAGGGCGTCGAGACCGTTCCACATATGACCCACCATGACGCTGAAGTGGAGCAACACTGGTAGTCACATGGCGCTGGGAGGAACTGAGCCCAGGCCAACACGGTATTCTTGTCGCCCTATCCTCGCCCTTGACCTCCAGGAGAACCGATGCCTGGCACGAATCAGCAGCCGTGGGACACCCGCCCCCATCCCCAACCCGGCAGCCTCCCTGCCTCCCAGCAGCCATCCGGTTCACCTGAGCCGGACCCACATCGGCCACCTCGGATGAAGGCGTGGGTGGGGATTGCAGTCCTCGTCATCCTCTTCGGATGGCCGTTCCTGGCTGGCAGGACGTCCTTGGGGCTCATCCTGTGCGCTCTGTTCCTGCTGGGCTCGACCCTGTGGCACCTGGCCTTCGGGCACTCCTGGATCACGCCACTGTTCGACGCCACTCGCAAGCAGTCGTTGTGGGGTCTGCTCGTCTCCTTCGTCCTGCTTGTCACCGGCGGGGCCATCGCCCCGGCCGACGAGTCGGAGTCGACCGCTCCACAGACATCCCCATCCGCGTCGTCCCCGGCTGGGGATGCCGAGGACCCAATCGCCACACCGAAGCCACATGCCGTGGACAGGCCGAGTGCCACCTCTCATCCCAGTGTCTCTGCGCACCCTTCGACAAGCTCATCGGCCTCCCCGAGGCCACGTGCCACGACGTCCGGAACCACCGCTGGCAGCGCACTGGAGATGCTTGCCACCCTGCCGGTGAAAGGGCGAGCGCCGAAGACGGGGTACTCCCGCCAGCAGTTTGGGGACGCCTGGCTGGACGTCGACCGCAATGGGTGTGACACGCGCAACGACATTCTGCGCCGAGACCTCGTCAACAAGACGTACAAGTCCGGAACCGGCGAGTGTGTCGTCGCCTCCGGAGATCTCCCCGATCCCTACACCGGGCGAGTGATTACCTTTCACCGCGGGCAGAAAACCTCGTCGGCAGTGCAGATCGACCATGTCATCGCCCTGTCGAATGCCTGGCAGACTGGCGCCCAGAAGATCCCGCTGCAGCAGCGGGTGGCCCTAGCCAACGACCCGCTCAACCTCCTGGCAGTCGACGGCCCGGCCAATCAACAGAAGTCCGATGCGGACGCCGCAACCTGGCTACCGGCGAACACGTCGTTCCGTTGCGCCTATGTGGCTCGTCAGGTGGGTGTGAAGAAGAAGTACCAGCTGTGGGTGACGCTGGCGGAGAAGGATGCCATGACCCGGGTATTGCACGGCTGCCCGAACCAGTCCGTGCCCAACGCGGTGAGCGCACCCATCGTCAAGGTTCCGGCGGGGATGGCGAAGGCCCCTGCCACCAAGCCCAGGACGTCCAAGCCCAAGACACCCCGGAACAGGACGACTCCAAAGACACGCCACACCACCAAACCCAGGCCAGCCAGTGGCGGCGCGTACTACGCAAGGTGCAAGGACGCCTGGGCTGCAGGAGCAGCCCCACTCCACCGCGGTGAGCCCGGGTACCGAACCGAGCTGGACCGTGACGGGGATGGAATCGCCTGCGAAAAACCGCCCCGCTGATGGAGTGGGTGGGCCCACTCGTCATGACACCCCCGACAGGGCCATGTGTCGCCCCCACGGGGGCACCACCCGTTCATGGGTAGTGCCCCGAAAGAACGGCCATCTGTGCAGAATCGCTGTCCCAACCACACGTGCTCCCCCACCAGACGACGCCGGCCGGGAAACCGCACCCAGGTGATCGTCGAGACCCCCATGTCCGGGAAGTCCCGACGACCATTCACGAGGACCCGTCGGAGGTGACGCATCCGCTACAGTCGATCCACCCAGGTGCGGTGAATCGTGAGGTCCTCGTTCTGCTCAGGGTGAAACGCCAATGCCGTGATCCGACCCTGCTGGACGCCGACCACACTCCCATCACTCATGGTCGCGATGGCCTGGGCGGCGGGTCCGAGCTCCACCACTCGAGGAGCCCGAATGAAGGTGGCCGGCACCGATCCGTACCCGGTGACCTCAAGGGTGGTCTCGAAGGAGTCCACCTGGCTTCCGAACGCATTGCGTCCCACGACGACGTCGAGTACCCCGAGGGTCTGCTGGCCGACAGCGGCGTCTCGAACCTCTCGTGCGCAGTAGATGAGTCCGGCACAGGTCGCCAAGGTGGGCAGACCACCGGCGATCGCGTCACGCAACGGCTGGTCGAGGTGGAATGCACGCGCCAGCTTGTCGAACACCGTCGACTCCCCGCCGGGCAGGACGATTCCGTCCAGTCCGTCAAGATCGGCTGGTCGCCGCACCTTCCTCACCTGCACATCGAGTTGCCGAAGCTTGGCGGCGTGCTCGTCCACTCCTCCCTGCAGGGCAAGAATGCCGACCCTCACCATCCGCGTTCGGCGAGTCGGTGGGGCGCGGGCACGTCGGCGACGTTGATGCCAACCATGGCCTCTCCCAGGCAGCGGGACACGTCGGCGATGGCCTGGGGGTCGTCGAACATCGTCGTGGCCTTGACGATCGCCGCAGCACGTTTGGCAGGATTGCCGGACTTGAAGATGCCCGATCCGACGAAGACGCCCTCGGCTCCCATCTGCATGACGAGCGCAGCGTCCGCCGGGGTGGCGACTCCACCGGCGACGAGCATGACGACTGGTAGCTTGCCGGTGTGGGCCACCTCGGCGACGAGATCGTAGGGGGCCTGGAGTTCCTTGGCTGCGACGTAGAGTTCGTCGTCGTCCATGCTGGTGAGTTTGTTGATCTGGCCGCGGATGGTGCGTAGGTGCTTGACGGCCTCGGAGACGTCCCCGGTGCCCGCTTCCCCCTTGGACCGGATCATGGCTGCACCCTCGGTGATGCGCCGCAGGGCCTCGCCCAGGTTGGTCGCACCGCACACGAAGGGGACGTCGAATTCCCACTTGTTGATGTGATTGGCGTAGTCAGCCGGGCTGAGCACCTCGGACTCGTCGATGTAGTCCACCTTGAGTGCCTGCAGCACCTGTGCCTCGACGAAGTGGCCGATGCGGGCCTTGGCCATCACCGGGATGGACACGGCGTCCTTGATGGCCTCGATGAGCTCGGGGTCGCTCATCCGTGCCACGCCGCCCTGGGCGCGAATGTCTGCAGGCACGCGCTCCAGGGCCATGACGGCCGACGCCCCGGAATCCTCGGCGATCCTCGCCTGGTCGGGGGTGACGACGTCCATGATGACGCCTCCCTTGAGCATGTCGGCGAGTCCTCGCTTGACTCGGGTCGTGCCGGTGTGTGAGGTCCGAACCTCTGTGTTCTCAGTCATGGGCTCCATCCAAGCCGGGCAAGTGGTCCATCACAAGATCCACATCACACGAGTTGCAATGGACCACTTTTGGGGAGTTCACTGAGTGAGGTCCAGTTCTCGCCCCATTTCCCAGGAGGTGCCCGTGCGATATTTCCTAGGAGGTTCCCGTGCGATCGGATCTCGTCGTCGATCTGCCCGTGACGCTGGATCGCACCGATGACACTGCGCTCCCCCAACAGCTGGCCCAGCAGATCCGCGCTCTCATCGGACGTGGGGTGCTCAATCCCGGCGATCAGCTTCCCAGCGGACGCGCTCTGGCCGGCGAACTGTCGGTGACCCGTGGCACGGTCGTCACCGCCTACGAGGAGCTGTGCGCCGAGGGATATCTGGTCGCCCGTCACGGTTCTGGGACGATGGTCAATCCGAACCTTGCCCATCTGCACCCGCAGGGAACCACCACCCCACTACGTGCCCCGGTGCGTCACAGTCGTCTCGTCGAACTGACCCCGGGCGCCCCCGACACCTCCGACCTGGCCGATCCGTCCTGGCGCGCGGCATGGCGGCAGGCCGCAGCCCATCCAGGAATCACCAACACCGATCCGCTGGGGCTGCCAGAATTGCGCTGGCAGATTTGCGAGCACCTGCGTCAGATGCGCAGTCTGGTGTGTGACCCGGGCCAGGTCGTCGTCACGTCTGGAGCCCGGGAAGGTCTTGCCCTGCTACTGCATGTTGCACGGGGTTCCCGGCAGACCATCGGTGTCGAGTCGCCGGGATACCCGAGCCTGCGCAAGGTGCCGCCCGCGCTGGGGCATCGCACCGTCAACCTGCCCACCGACGAGCACGGTCTGCTCACCGATGAGTTGCCGGAGCAGGGGCTGGACGCCGTCCTGGTGACCCCAGGGCACCAGTACCCCGATGGCGGGAGCCTGTCGACACCACGTCGAGTCGAGTTGGCCGCCTGGGCAGCACGTACCCACAGCTGGATCATCGAGGACGACTTCGACTCCGAGCTGCGTCACGTCGGCCAACCGCTTCCAGCCCTGGCAACCCTGCAGCCCTCCCACACCGTCCTGTTGGGAACGTTCTCCTCGGTGATGACGTCGGCCCTGGCCTGCGGATACCTCATCGTCCCGCCCCGTCTCGTCCCGGTGATTCGAGATCATCGGCGGGCCACCGGTCAGCCGGTCGGAGCCCTGGTGCAACATGCCCTGGCCAGTTATCTGGAGACCGGGGCACTGCGGCGGCGAACCCAACGGCTACGCCAGGTGTATCGCCGTCGCCGTCAACTCGTCATCGACACCTTGGCAGACGTCGACGGCACCGAACTCCTGCCGATCAATGGCGGGTTGCACGCGGTACTCGTCATCGATCCCACCGGTCATGCCGCCGCTCGTGAGCCAGCGGATTCGCATGCAACCAGTGCAGAGCTGGAGACCTCCCTGGTGCGTTCCTGCGCTGCCCATGGGATCGGGGTACGTGCCCTGTCCCAGTACTGGGGTGGCGAAGGCGCCAAGCATGGCATCGTCCTGGGGTTCGGCAGGCTGAGCGACGAGGTCCTCGCCGCTGCCCTGGAGCAGGTGGCGAGGATCATTCGCACGAAGCGATGAGATGTGTGTCCCCATCACTCCGACGTCGTAGCCACACGTCGGGCGATCTCGTCGAGGAATGCGGCAACTCCTTCCGGGCCATCACAGAGGATGTCTGCGCGGGAGGCGAGTTGTGGCTGCTCGGCGGAGTACGACACCACACGAGCTCCCGATCCGCCGTGCCGGATCCATTCGTCGACGGCGCCGAAGGCCGGCACGTCCCCCAGGTCGTCGCCGCACATGACGATGATCCTGGCATGCGTCTGCTCCTGCAGTTCGCGCAAGGCATCATCCTTGCCGATGCTCTCGGCCTTGAGCTCGATGACCTCGCGACCTTCCTCGGCGTGCAGATCGTGCTGGTCGGCCACCTCGTGACACAGTGGGGCGAAGATACGCCATGCCGCCCTGCTGTCGCGTGCCCGCCGGGTGTGAACCGCAACGGCACGCCCCTTGTCCTCGACATGTGTACCAGCGAGCCGGGAGTCGGCCACGCACATCTGATCGATGCGCTCTGTGAGTTCGGACACCGCTCGACGCACCTGTGGCGGGTCGTCCGGAACGATCAGTTTCCCACTGGCTACGTCGTAGCGTTCCACCCCGTACTGGCCCAGGACGACGAGATGATGCAGCTGAGGATCGGTGTCGAGTCCAGCCATCTCGCGCACGGCCTGCACCGGGCGTCCGGTGATGATCGCGCAGCCGCCCAGCGCTGCTCCAATGTGGCCGATGGCGTCTCGACTCGCCGGGAGAATACGGCTCTGGGTGGGATCGGAGACGATGGGCGCCAGCGTCCCGTCAAAGTCCATGGCAAGCAGGGTGGTCTGCGGTTCGGCAGCGATCGCATCCACGACGTCCTGACCGGCACTGGTCGTGGCGACCCACGAGCGCGGTCCGAGCCGCACCCCGTCCGGCAAGGTGATGACGTCCGCGGACTCAGCTGAACGCAAATGTTGTGCATCATCCATGCCTTCATCGTCACACACGGAGCAACACACCGTTGATATCCTTCACACAAAGGAGGAGATTCTCATGACCTCTACATCAGATGACCTGGCGACATTCATCGTCGTCGCCAACAGACTCCCAGTGGACCGTGTTGTCAATGAGGACGGAAGCATCGACTGGACGACGTCACCTGGTGGCCTCGTCACGGCACTTGAACCCGTCATGCAGCGCAAGGGTGGTGCGTGGATCGGTTGGCACGGTGCCCCGGACGAAACCGTCGAGCCCTTCCACCACGAGGGGTACGACATCGTCCCAATACCGTTGAGCGCCCAGGAAGTCACCGAGTACTACGAGGGCTTCTCCAACGCGAGCCTGTGGCCGCTCTACCACGACTGTGTCGTCGATCCCGAGTTCCACCGTGAGTGGTGGGACTCCTATCGCACGGTCAACACCCGATTCGCCGAGGAGGTCGCCAAGCGGGCGGCGAAGAATGCCACGGTGTGGGTGCAGGACTACCAGCTGCAGCTGGTCCCCCGGATGCTGCGTGAGGCCCGCCCGGACCTCAAGATCGGTTTCTTCCTGCACATCCCCTTCCCGCCGATCGAGTTGTACCAGCACATCCCATGGCGTGGTGAGCTCGTCGACGGCCTGCTGGGCGCCGACCTCATCGGTTTCCAGACGCCGGGAGCGGCCCACAACTTCGCCCGGCTGGCCCATCACCGCGACGGTGTCACTGGCCCCGACGACTCAGACGACATCGCCACCCTGTCCGATGGTCGCGTCGTGAAGATCAAGGACTTCCCCATCTCCATCGACGCCCGGGGATTCCACGAGCTGGCATCGTCTCCCCAGGTGCACCAGGAGGCCGAGGAGATGCGCACGGAACTCGGCAACCCGTCGACAATCATCTTCGGTGTGGATCGGCTGGACTACACCAAGGGTCTTCGGCAGCGCATTCGGGCCATCGGCGAACTCTTCGACGAGGGCAAACTCGACCAGGAAAACTGCGTCTTCCTGCAGCTGGCCACCCCGTCCCGGGAGCGAGTCGAGGAGTACAAGATCCTGCGCAACGACATCGACCTGCTGGTGGGCCGCATCAATTCGGCCTCCGACACCCTGGCCCGTCCCCGGATCGCCTACCGCCACACCTCGGTACCGCGCAGCACCCTGGCGGCCATGTACCAGATCGCCGACATCATGATCGTCACACCGTTGCGCGACGGCATGAACCTCGTCGCCAAGGAATACCTGGCCTGCCGCGATGACGACAACTCGGCCCTCATCCTCTCCGAGTTCGCCGGAGCCGCTCTGGAGCTTGACGAGGCATACATGATCAACCCGTATGACATCGACGGCATGAAGGCAACGATCATGAAGGCCATCAATGACTCCCCGCAGGCCCGCGCCCAGAAGATGCGTGCCATGCGACAGCAGGTCTTCGCCCACACGATTGACGACTGGGCAGATTCCTTCCTCACCGAGCTGGGTGAGTGATCGTCCTGCCCGTCTGAGCGCACACCCGTGTGGGGAGAAGCTGGCCCAATCAGCCTCTGAAATCCAAATCCTCCTCTGACAACTGAACGCAGCTGTGGGGCCCATCGTTGACGGGCCCCACAGCTGCATCATGGCTTTCAGCACCGCATCAGACGTCCAGACCATGCCAGATCGGGAATCATGACCTGGTTGGAGATGAACCGCTCTGACGTGGCTGGATCCGATGATTTCCGATGACCTGGCAAAGGCTTTGGATGGCTTGGACATGATTGTCTGACGGAGCAGCTGACATGTCAGACCTGCCAACCGATTCGGGCAGCTGAGTTACCGGAAGGTGACCACCACTCCACCTAACTGACCAGTTGAGGAAACCTTGTCGTCATCCCCAGGTGGCACACTTGTCAATGTGACCGAAGAGTGCTGCATCGAGTTCACATCCAGCTCGCGACGTCACTGCCCGACCTACGTCAGTGCCACCGCCGGTCGAGCACGCTCCCGAATCAGCCGCTGGAACGTCTTCAAACGCATCGACCTGGGATTCTCCATTGCCGCCACTGCGGCGGTGCTCTGGTTGACCTGGGTGGTTCTGCGATCGAGTTTCGACACCCATCCGGCACACATTGCGAATCTGTTGATTTTCTGGCTGGTTCTCACCTATCTCGCGCTGCCGCGGATCCACCAGGTACTCACCTCGTTCTACGTCCCGGACTACTTCATCGGACGCACCCGTAATGGTGACGGGCTGCTCGGTGATCCGGTCAACCTGGCGCTTCTGGGTTCGCAGCAGCAGATCTGTGAGGTGATGACCCAAGCTGGTTGGTGCACTGCTGATCCGATCACTCCTCGCACGGCCTGGCACACCATTGCCGCAACGCTGGGACGTCACTCCTACCCCACTTCGCCGGTGTCGAACCTGTACCTCTTCGGCCGCGAACAGGATCTGGTCTTTCAGAAGGAGTCGGACGGCAATCCAGCCAACCGGCACCATGTGCGGTTCTGGCATGTGCCAGAAGGCTGGTGCCTGCCCGGTGGACACCACGTTGAATGGGTCGCCGCGGGGACCTTTGACCGCTCGGTCGGGTTGTCTGCATTCACCTGGCAGATCACGCACAAAATTGATGAGAACGTCGACACTGAACGCGACTACATCGTCGAGGACGTGCAGTGGGCATGCCCCGAGGCGCGGCACCAGGTCATCGAAGGTTTCTCGACCTCATACCGTTCGCGCAACGGTGGTGGCGACAACATCGTCACTGACGGTCATCTGCCAGTCATCGACCTGCGTGAGGTGCCCAGCCACACCACTCGGATGACGTCTGACACGCCAGCGACCGGCAGACCCCGTCCGGCCAGCTTGGTCTTTGGAGTGATACTTCCCTTGGTGTGGACGCTGTGCGCTGGGACGTCATGGATGTGGCATCACGTCGTGACCGGCGACACCTCCGGAGCGCAGTTGTCCTGGCTGCCATGGTTGGGCAGTGCGTCATTGCCCATTGCGTGGGTTCTGGGCACCGTGATGATGGGTGTCCTCATCTGCTCCGCAGTGGCGACGTGGCGCGGACATCCGCGCGGGCGAGTGATCCTCGAGGCAGCTCTCCTGGCACACATCATCATCACCGGCATGCAGATCGAGGCCAGCACCAGTCACACGATGACGTCGATGCTCACCATGATGTGCTCGGTACTGGCCCTGGTTGCCGTCACCTCCCAACGATCCAGACAGTGGAGCGCGCAGACGAAAGCAGCAGCGCTGAAACTGCAGGAATCCGAATCATGTAAGAGCGAGACGGCCGCACCGAGCAATCCGATGACGGCTACCACGCTGCCCTGCTGAGGACCTCATACATCTACCGAATCATGTGACCAAGCCCCCGAAGCTTTACCCCATTGTGCCAAGCTGTGTGAAACCGTTTCCTCGGTTGTGAACTCGGTGGTCCGAACGCACCAGAGGGGGGACCCATATGACGCAGAAGCCCCCGACACGCCACCTCCGACACCGCCAGTTCAGAGCGTTGCTGCAGGGCTTGGCCTTCTGAGATCTAAGGGCTGCGTGGCCCGGTGACGACGAACCAGAGTTGAATAAGAAATTCGGGGGCTGTCCTCGAGATCTGGTGACTCCAGTGTGACCTGATTTCGACCCGCCAAGCATTCGCACTGCTGTCAGGTACTTTATGGTGCAGGTTCTCATCCGCCTCGACCACCGGGTTGAGACCTTATTCCACTGCCGAATCCGCCACAAATCCTCTACAGATTTTGCGGCTACCAACGTTTAACCTAGTCAAACAGACATTAACAAGCTCCCCCGACTGGACTCGAACTTCCTTTATAGGGGTTTCGTGAGATGTGTCGTTGTTCCCCGTCTGACTAGGTGAAACCTGCTCTGGCTAGGTGGTTCGCTGTGCTGTTGTCGTTCCTCTAGCCTAATGCACAACCGGCGCGAACGGCTAGAATGGGCTCAAAACTCCCCCTATTCTCCCCCAGGGGGAGTTCTGACAGACGAGGTGAGACATGGCTCAGCGACGCAAAAAACAACGAGGCACCATCGAGAAACGAGGCAACCTCTACCGCGCCTATTACGAGCATCACGGGAAGCGTCATCGCGCCCCTCACCACTTTGGGTCGTGGAAGTTGGCTCGTGGCTGGCTCGACCAGGAATACCGCCTCATCGACCTAGACGAGTGGACACCACCGTCCGTCAGACAGGCGAGAGCTGAGCAGCAGGCGATCACCCTAGGCGAGTACGCCTGCGAGTGGATCGAGCATCGCACCACCGCCGCTGGACGCCCCCTGGCAGACAGCACCATCAACGAATACCACCGCTACCTGGCAGGCCGCCTTGCATCATTGACGCCTCTACCGTTGAACCAGATCAGCCGGGAGCGCGTCGAGCAGTGGTGGGAGGACAACAAGGATGCCCCGGCCATGCGGCGTGACTGCTATGCGCTCATGAAATCTGTCCTGAGTGCTGCGCTCGATGCCGAGATCATTGAGCGTAACCCGTGTCGTGTCCCCAACGCCTCCAGGCGTGCCCCGAATCGTCCCGAGGCCGATCAGCGGGCTGTGGTGCTGGCCATGACACCGGAGAAGGTTCAGCAGCTGTCACAGGCCATCGATCCTCGCTGGTCGGCACTGATCGTCCTGCTGGCCTACAGCGGGCTGCGTATCGGGGAAGCCCTGGCACTCAACCGCTCCGACCTCACCTGCAGCGAGGTCGACGGGATGCCGCGCTGGAAGGTATCGGTTCGTCGGACGATTGCCCGTGACAAGCATGGCAAGCACCACATCGCAGACACCACCAAGACCAAGGAGTCACAGCGTGACATTCCGATACCGCCGCATGTCGCCCTGGCCTTGGTAGGCCACATGGAGCAGTTCACTGCCGCCGGAAGAAACGCCCTGATCTTCCCGACGACCCCTCGTGGCCAGCAGTGGGCACGTGCGAGCACGGTGGAAGGCTCCAAGCCGAAACGACGCACCTATGCAGGCGGGCGAACCGCCGACATTCCCGCATGTGGTTTCTACAAGGCGGTCGCCTCCATCGACCTGCCAGACAAGGTGGCCAGCTGTATGCGGTTGCACGATCTACGCCGCATCGCTCAACACCTGTTCGCTCAAGCAGGCATGGGCGACTTTGATTCCGAAATGATGGTGGGCCACAAGCTTCCTGACGTTCAGCGGGTGTATCGCACGTGGGACCCCGACAGTCTCTGGCCCGTCATGGATGAACTATCCCGTATGGCTGGCTGGACGCCTCCCAGCACCCCTCACACGCCCTTGCAGGCGCTCCCAGATGTCGAGGAGGCACCGTCTATCAATGTCCGTCTACTTGCACACATGACGGTTCCTCTGCTGGCTACCACGCTGGCTGACATGTCAGATGCCGAGCTTGACCAAGTAGCTGGCCAGCTTCCACCCGACAAATACCTAGCCGCCTTCCACTACCTCAACACCACACAGAAGGAAAACCATGTCTGACGAGATGAAGGAGTTCAGGGAGAAGCTGACACAGGCAGTCTCATCCGAACGCGACAAGGAGGCGCAAAACTTGTGGGAACTGCTGAGAAGGGAAGGCAAGATCAGGTGCTTACCCCACGTGGAGTACAGGTGCCGTGCCGAGAAATGTTTGCTGCTGGGTGCCTATGACATCAATGGCGAGGTGCTGATTCATCAACGCGAGTACAAGTACAGTCCTGCAAAGAATGAGGCTCGCAGTAACGCTGCAGGGCGTGCCAAGCACACCACCGATAAGAACCGTCACTGGAGGGGACATACTTACTGGATTGACACCTCAGCATTGAGCCGTTCCTGGACCAGCGGAGAAGAAGCAATACCGACGGTGACAGTGTTCATAGACGAGGACGGTAAATCCCATTATGGGTCTGCTCCAAGCGGTATGGGTTTGACGTGTGATCACCTCGATTCGACGTTGCTCACGGCTGACCGTTTCTGGAATGACTGGGAGCGACGCACGACAGGTAATAGCTGCATCCTCATTCCATGAATGGCTAATAGCGCCCTACCGGCGCTTGTGGTACTGTCAGTGGCGTAATCAGCCTGCTCATGGAATGACAGACCTCGGAGGATAGGCGGCCGGGAGGACCTTAGGGGGACTCTACCGCCATGACCACCGCATCAACCGTTACCGGCGTATTCACCGACGCTGAACGCCAGGCAATCCTCGATGAATACGGGCCGCTGGTGACCCGCAGAGTTGCCGCGAAAATTATTGGATCATCCGAGCGCACCATAGGCCGTCAGGTCGATGCTGGCCGCCTCAAGATGTACAAGGTTGGCTGCGCACGATCCCTGCGCGTGAGAACAACCGACGTTCTCGACCTCGTAGAGCGGGTCGCCTGAGATGACCCAGACACATGAAACCCCCCGCGCCGGGCTGAACGCGGGGGGCAAGAAGCTGTACGACTCCAGTGTAGCTGACCTGTTGACGATCAGGCTCACCATAGATGATGTCGCCGCCCTGGACGAGCATCTGTCCAACACTGTCTACAGGCAGCTGCAGGACGTGTTCACCGAGGCGGAACCCCGATACTGGCAACGGCGCGCCGCTACCTTCGATCAGGTCGGTCCTCGCTGTGCAGAGGTAGCCCTGGCGTGCCGCAACAAGGCCGAGTTCATCCGCATGTACGGACCTTCCCCGGAAATCATCCAGACGATCCGTGAGGTGCTGCATGCAGGCCGTGTCCTCACCTTGTCTCCCAACGACGAGGGGAGGTGCGCAGCATGAATATCACCAACTCTGAAGGTGCGAGCAGCGAGGTCGACATTGACCAGCTGTGGAACCAAGCTCCTCCTAGCCCCGGCAATGGCTCGTCGCATGAGACAGGCAAGAGAAAGTCGGTTGCGGCAGTACTGGTGGATATGGCGCTTGACCGTTACGCGATGTTCTGTGACATGGACCGCAACCCGTATGCGGTGCCACATGCAGGAGGCCATATCGTGTTCCCGCTGCGTGGTAGCGCGCTGTCTCTACGTGCCGAACTGGGCAGGGAATATCGGGAGGCCACCGGCGGTTCGGTCGCTGGTTCTCAGGCGCTGACAGACGCCATGACCACACTGGAGGGCTATGCCCAGGACGTGGCTGCTCGACAGGTTGGGTTGCGGGTAGCAGCCTGCGATGACGCCATATGGGTCGATCTGGGACGGGCCGATCATCAGGTGGTGCGTATTGACGCCTCTGGTTGGTCTGTGGTGTCAGACGGTGTTCCGGTGCTGTTTCGCCGCTCCAGTCTGACTGGTGAACTCCCGTTCCCGGAGGAAGGCGACATTAACGAGCTATGGAGGCTGCTCAACGTGACCGCCGCTGACCGGCCCCTCGTGTTCGCCTGGCTCGTGGCAGCAATCGGCATGCCTGATCTCGCCCGCCCGATCCTCACCCTGACCGGAGAGCAGGGTACGGGCAAGTCCACGGCATCCAGAATGCTCGCCTGTCTCGTGGACCCCTCAGGTGCCCCGGCCCGTAAACCGCCTAAGGACGTTGAGGCATGGGTCAGTATGGCAGCGGCGTCCTATGTCATTTGCTTGGACAACCTGTCGAATATCCCTGAATGGCTATCGGACTCGCTGTGTCGAGCGGTGACAGGCGATGGTGATGTACGTCGCAAGCTGTACACCGACGGGGATCAGACGGTATTTGCGTTCCGTCGCGCCCTCATCCTCAATGGCATCGACCTGGGAGGACTGCGAGGCGATCTGAGCGAACGGATGCTGGCAGTAGGCCTGGACACCATTCTTGCTGATCGTCGCATGCGGGAGGGCGATATAGCCCGGGCATGGAGCGAGGCCTACCCCCGAATCCTTGGAACGGTGTTCACCGGGGTAGCCAACTATCTCAAGTTTGCCCCTCATGTCGAGGCTGACACCTATTCAAGAATGGCTGACTTCTCCCACCTGCTTGCCTGCCTCGATCAGGCCTACGACACCGCTGGAATGCAACGCTATCGCGACAAAGCAAGCCTCATGGCCCGCGAGTCGCTCATGGCGTCCCCGTTCATGGCCGCCCTCATTGATCCGGGAACCATCACGGAACCGTTCACTGGGAGCGCCGCAAGTCTGCTCGACCTGGTCGAGTCGCGTCATTCCAACCATCAGGGCAGCAACTGGCCCCAAAGCGGCCGGGGCGTGTCGAGGTTGTTGAAGCGGCATTCCCCAGCCCTGCGTTCCATCGGCTGGCAGGTCGACCACCGCGAGGACCCTGCGACGCACTCACTGTCCTGGACCATCGACCAAGTCACGAGACAAAAGGGGGGAAAGTATCCCGGTTATCCCGGAAACGACCAAAACCGGCCTCTGGCTAGGTCAAACACCGCCGGAATAAAACAGGACGTTATTCCGGCGAATTCCGGTAATCCCGGCGATCTCGACCTCTCCACCGGAATAGCCGGGATAAGCCGGAATAACACCTCCTCACTATCCCGGCGTGAAACCCCTAGCCAAACCACGATTGAAGGCGATTCCGGGATAGCCGGAGTAGATTCCCACCCTTTATCTGGTGACACCACCGCCGCTGCCCTGGGCATCGAGGATGCATGGCGGAGGTATCCCAACGAACCGGGCGACTATACCTGCGATGCCTGTGGAGAATCGCTACTCACCGACCACCAAGGCCGTACACCCCGGTGCCATGACTGGCACAAGAAGTCTCAGCAGAACATCAATCACAACTGAAGGGAAACACCATGACAGACAACAGCATCTACATGCTCTGTGACGATGACGGCACCCCGGCTGGCATGGTCGACCTCGACGCCATCGAGTCGGCTGCGACCGTGCTGGCCTACCGTATGGCAGACGCCTGCGACTACCCCGCCCGCCTCGACGCCATCACCACCCAGACAATCACCGAGCAAGGCAGCGACGGGTTCGGCTACGTGGCAGCCGCCGCGCTACGTATCACCATCGAGCATCTGCTGGCACCCACCCTCGCAGTCACCGACGCCGCCGGTATCGACCTACGCACCGCCCTGCACGACGGGCTACGCAACGCCGAACGACAGACAGGCCACCACAACTGAGACAAGGGCCTCACAACCAGAGGGGGGTAGCACACGCTACCCCCCTCCCCCTGAAGAGGGTGTCCGTCGTATGGACACCCCCGATGGGATGAAGGGTGCCCACGCACCCCCCTGCCCTTCTGGCTCGCCCTCCAGACGCACTCCCGATCAATGCATGCAGATACACCACCAGTCGCAACCTCACGGACGATTCACCGTTCACAGCAACCGTGAACCACGTTCAACGACGAAGCAGCCGAGCGACCACAGCTGCACACCAACCACCGAAAGGACCACCGCCATGACCCGCATCCTCATCCCCGACGAGGACGGAAAACTCACCACGATGCTCACCCTGTCAAGCAACGAACAATTCGCCCTGGAGACAATCGAGCGCCTCAACCAGCAAACCAAACAGATCGACAGCACAGCAGTCCTGCTCAGTGACGCACTGATCGGCGCCGATGACCGTGTCAGCAGACAACTACTGTGCAGCGCCGTCGACCTCGTTGCCCGCAACGGGTTGAGACCACTGCTCGAGACTGCCAGACGAAGTGACCTCAACCTCGCCTACACAGCACTGAAAGCCGCCGGAACCAACCCGGACACCACACCACACCTGGCAGTACTCCCCTTCACCTGACCCCCACTGGCCAGCCACGGGACCAGGACACGCCAGGCACCAGAACAAGGAGGCATGGAAGCCGCAACACCCCTCGCCCTAAGTAGTACTTAGGGCGTCGATGAACCCAACCCCCCCCGGGAACACAACCAGACCGGGGGGCATACCCCTCCCGGCCCCCGAATCCCGCCCGACCACGGCAAAGCGAAATATCTCCCCAACAGATTCCGCCGAGTGACACACCATGAACGTCGAGGCTCAACCCATCAACCATGACGGATCACCCAGCCACGACACGTGAATAGGCCGTCACCACCTGCCCAGCCCCCGATGGGGTCAACCCCAAAAAGGTCATCTGAGCCATCGAGACGCAAAGTTCCCCGTCTTGGGTTATTGCGGGATCCCGTAAAGTTTCCCGCCCCCGGGAACCATTGTTGGGCGATCCCCGCAAAAGCTTCTCCGCCTTGAATTATTACGGGATCCCGCAAAGTTTCCCGCCCCCGGCACTACCCTTCCTGGCCAGCCTCACCCCGCCACGCCTCAACCAGCACACGAGTATCAGCAGCCCACCGATAAGGCACCTGCTCAACATGCGCATACTCGCCCCCCAGACGGTAAGCCGTACCCTCCACAGGGGGCCTGCCAGCAGCAATGAGCTCACGAGCCTGCACCAACACCATGACCGTCGCCTGAACATCCAAGTTCTCCCACACCTCAACCCACCACACCGGACCACCACAGGAATCCTCCTCAGCAGTCAACGCGCCATCCCACCACGTGCCACCCCTGGTGCGACACGGCTCAGACAGGCCATAGACATGCACCCCCTCACCCTCAAGCAGACGCCGCAACTCGCACTCCCGGCGCTCCCAATACGGCTGGGCAGCATCACACACGCCAGCCAGCAGAGTGCCCACAGCATGATGCACCGTCCACGCATCACACACAGCGCACCACAACCTGCCATGAACGTAGTCGGCATCGTCGTGAGTATCCCTCGCCCCGCAACGGTCACACATGACAGTAATAGGCGGCTTCATGATCGCTCCTCAATCTCGAGCGAACCACCTCGACTGGGAGCGACGGGGATCAAAACTCCCCCTATTCTCCCCCTCGCCTTCACCGTTGTAGGCGTTTGCCCTAGTCAAATGGGTATTAAGAAGCTCCCCCGACTGGACTCGAACCAGTAACCCTCTGATTAACAGTCAGATGCTCTGCCAATTGAGCTACAGGGGATCAGCACTGCAAGCGCGAGACATCACTATAGACCCCTCCCTAGGCTCAATGCAAAACGAGGTCCATGAACATGCCTCTGCCCTTGTCATGACGCAGTTTTCAACGGCTCTCCCACCGTCCTTTGAGATCCTCGGAATGTTCCAGGACCAATTGTTTGGTTTCGGGGTCGCTCAGGTCGGCCTCCCCCACGGCCATGGCCGTCCACAGGATCGAGGGATCCCGTCGGCCCAGTGCTCCGGCGCGGCGGCGCCCAGCAACAACGACTCGCCCGCCGGGGACATCCACCCCCTCCTGACACAGGATGGTGGCGTTGACCTGACTCTGGAAAACCCCGGGGATGTCGCCAGGTTGATCCATGATGATCCTGACTTCACTCTGGTCGAGAACCATCCACCACAGCGCCGACTTCTCCTTGTGCCAGCCACCACGGATGATCTCGTGCCAGGCCACCGCCCCAGGCTCAGCCTGCTCGGGCACGACGACCAGCCCTTCCTCAACGGCAATGACGGTGACCGGGCCGTCCATCCGACCGTGGCCCCACGCAAGCACCTTCACCATCGACTGGCCGAGAACCTGCCTGACCGCCGCCATGACGTCGTCGCCGGGGCGTGACTTCCTGAATAGTCCCATGGACCCATTGTGGCTCATGCCACCTCAGCCAGTCCTCGCCCCAGCTGGGTGCGCAGCCGCGAGTGTGCCTGCTTCTGAATGCGCCGCACAGATCGTTCCGAGCACCCCAACTGGCATGCCACCTGGTCCAGGCCCATGGGTGCTCCCTCGAAACCGTGCCGCAACCGCACCACCGACCGATGTGGCTCGGGGAGCGTCTCGACCAGTTTCCGGACGTCATCCAGTCCGTTGTCGGTGATGTCGTGAGTCATCATGCGCATGTCGGCGAACAACGCAATGCCCTCCAGTGGAACGTCCTTGTCGATCTGCCAGCGCTGCCGCACCCACTCCTTGGGACGGCCGAGTTCAGCCGCCACTTCGGCGACGGTTGCCGCGTGGCCACGCAGCGTCGACAAATTCTCCGCCGTCCTGGCGACGACCATCTCGGTACGTCGACGCCACATGGTGCGACTCGTGCCGTCGCACAGGGATTCCTCGGAGACGTATCGGCGTATCCACGTCCATGCCAGCGTGGAGAACCTGGTGCCCCGACTCGGATCGTAGCGACGGATCGCCTCGGCGAGTCCGATGCAGCCAGCCCCGACAAGATCGTCCAGACTTGTCCTTCCTCGTGCATGCGGTCTGGCCATGGACCACACCATGGGCAGAAAGAGGGTCCACACCTGAACAGTTGCCTGCTGACCCTCGGCAATGATGACGGCCAACTCCTCGGAGCTGGCATCCGTGTCCAGATGTCCGTCGACAGCAGCTTGGGCGATGACGCCCAGTTCGATGGCAGCAAAAAGACGCTGCTCCCGTTCTCGGGACTGGTTCTCGGTCCGAAGCGGATCGTGGATGGGGGTGATGCTCATGGCCCAATCCTGCGAAACCCTCCTGGGAACGGGCCAGTGGTTCTCGACAACTGTGGACAACTTTCTGGTTGTCCACACCCGTTGATCGTGCAGTTGCCAAAATGAATCATGTAAGCAGGAACACGAGCTGACGCGTTTCTCGAGAGGCGAAGGGAGAACACATCACCGTGCCGCTGCAACCACACTCACCCCCAGATCGACCGCTGCAACGTCATATGCATCGATTCACGCATGGCGTGGAGCCATGAAGCAGCTGACAGCGTCAGTCCTCATTCCACGGCGCTGCGGCCTGTGCTGCGATGAGTTCCTTGCGTAGGGACTCCAAGGTCACCAGATCGGCAAACATGGCGTTGTAGGCCTTGGGATCCTGTTGCGGGTTGGTGCGCTGCAAGCGTGACTTCAGGTTTGCGATGTCGTCGACGACTGAGAGCAGACGCACCCGTGCCGCATAGGCTCGTGCATAGGAGGCTGTCGGATCATCGTGCAGAACAGCCTCCACGAGCAGGGAGACGATGAGCTGTTTGACGACGTCGTCGTGGGTGGCTTCCTGGATGCGCTGTTGCCAACCGTCACCTGGCTGTGTCGTGCGGACGAGGTCGAAAACGGTGCGGTAGGTGGGATGTCGGAAATCCTCCGGCTCCACCAGCGCCCACTGGGCGTCGAAGAGTTGCGGGTACTGCAGCATGAGCTTGAGCAGTCCCCGTTCGGCCATGAGCTTGGGATCGCGCGGATCTGGCCACGGAGTGGACGGGACCGACTCACCCGCCCCGGTGGCTTCGACCAGCGACTCATCCGAATCGACTGTTCGTGGCGAGACGGGGGAACCGGTGGGAGCACCTGCACCCTGACCATCGATCACCCGTAATGCGGGTGCTCCTCCCCCGCGGGACGCGAAGGGTCTCACATCACCATCTGGATGTCGCTGGGCCCCGCCATGCAGACCGGTCGGGGCCTGTCCTTGGTACGTGCCGTAGCCGTGCGTGCCCTCACCGCGAGTGGTTCCGTAGTGCCCTGCCGATCCTCGTGGGTTTGCTGGGGCTCCACCTGAGCTGCCACCATGCGGGTGCCGACGGGCAGCCACCACTTCACGACGCACGTCGTCGACGTCCATGCCGATGATCTGGGCAAGTTCGCGGGTGAACTCGCTGACCAGTGCGGCGTCGCGAATACTCGTCACCAGTGGTGCTGCAGCCCGTGCCGCGGCGAGTCGCCCGTCAGCCCGATCGAGATCGAACCTGTCGACGGTGTTCTCCATGACGAATCGGTACAACGGCACCCGTCGTGCCACGAGCTCCCGAACTGCCGCGTCCCCCTCCTGCATGCGCAGGTCGCACGGATCCAACCCGTTGGGTTCGACGGCCACATAGGTCTGGCTGGTGAACTCCTCGTCATCCCGGTACGCCTTGAGCGCTGCCGATCGACCGGCCGCATCGCCGTCAAAGGTGAAGATCACCTCACCATTGAGGGCACCGCGATTGCCCATGAGCCGCTGCACCAGGTGCGCATGCTCCGGACCAAATGCCGTACCACACGACGCCACGGCGGTGTCGATCCCGGCGACGTGCATGGCCATGACGTCGGTGTAGCCCTCCACGACGACGACTTGGTTCTTCTTGCCGATGTTGGTACGGGCCAGGTCGAGCCCGTAGAGAACATGGGACTTCTTGTAGACCGGGGTCTCAGGGGTGTTGACGTACTTCGCCGGCATGCGGTCGTCGCCCCACACCCGCCTGGCACCGAATCCCAGCACCGACGCCGCGGAGTCCTTGATCGGCCAGAGCACTCGTCCCTGGAAGAAGTCCCATCCCGAGTCGCGGACCAGCCCCGAGGTCACCAGCACCTGGGGCGTGAATCCCTGGGCGAGCAGATGATCCCGCAGGACATGGCCGCCCTTGGGGGCATACCCCATGCCGAAGTACTCCGCATGCTCGCGGGTGAATCCGCGTCCGGTGACGAAATCGCGTGCGATGGCTCCCTCGTCGGAGAGCATCTGGCGGCGGAAGAACTCGGCTGCTGCATCATTGGCAGCCAGAATCTGGCTACGCATCCCCGGCGGGGTGGACGGGGTGCCGTCGTCAATGATCCTCAGCTGCACGCCGGTGCGGTCTGCAAGACGTTGGACCGCCTCGACAAAGGTGAGGTTCTCGATGAGCTGAAGAAAGGTGATGGTGTCGCCGCCGGTCTGGCAGCCGAAGCAGTAGAACAGGCCGCGCGACGGCGTCACCTGGAAACTTGGCGTCCGCTCGTCGTGGAACGGGCACAGCCCCTTGAGTGAGCCGCCCCCAGCATTGCGCAGTTGCACATAGTCCCGGACGACCTCGTCGATCCGAGCCCGTTCGCGGACCAGAGCAATGTCTTCCTCATTGATCCGTCCAGCCATGTGTCGATCCTATTCACTCATCTGAGAGACTGACAGTTGTGTCAATCAATCCAACATGGCAGTTAGCACTGAGTCTCGTCCTACTCGTCGCACTCACCGTGGCCTTCTCGGCGTGGGGACGGTTGGGAATCGGCAAGGCCTCGGTGTGGGCAGCAGCACGCGCCATCATCCAGCTGGGTGTGGTCTCGATGGTGCTGGTCTACGCCCTCAAGCATCTGTGGGCTGCCGCACTGTTCACGTTGCTCATGTTTGCCGTGGCAGTACGCACGACGGCCAAGAGGACCGAGATCGGAAGGGCCTGGCCCTGGGCGGCAGCCGCGATGGCCTGTGGCACCCTTCCAGTGCTGCTCATCGTCTTCGGGACGGGTTGCTCACCGTTCACGGCAGCTTCCCTCATCCCGCTGGCCGGAATCATCATTGGCAACATGATGAACGGTCACACCCTGGCCGGACGGCGACTGTTCCCCACCCTGCGTGACAATTTCGGCACCTACGAGGCGGCCCTGTCGATGGGCGTGCTGCGCCCTGAGGCGATCCGAATGGTGACCCAACGTTCGGTGGCCGAAGCCATCATCCCGACCGTCGACAACACCCGCACCGTGGGGCTGGTGACCCTGCCAGGAGCCTTCGTCGGTGTGCTGCTGGGTGGCGGGTCGGCTCTGCAGGCCGGTGCCTCCCAGATGCTCGTCCTGCTGGGAATCCTCGCCGGGCAGGCCGTGACGATCGTCGTGGCCCACCGATTCATGATGCAGGGCCGTCTGCTGCCGAGCGACCTCAAGGAGAAACTGCACGACTGAGGCGTCAGTACCCGCGTCCCAGCCCCTTGGGCACGCGCGCCTTGTCCCAGCCCAGATGGATCTGTGCCTGATCGAAGGCGAAGGAGTCCGTCATACCGGCGACGTAGGCGACGACTTGATGCACCCGGTCCGTCGGCCGAGCCAGAAACTCCTGCGGCACCAGGTCGAGATGCTCCAGGTAGTACTCGACGAGCTGCTGCAACACCTTGACGACGACCTCGGCCTGGGCCAGGGACTCCTCACGGGTGTAGATCCTCATGTAGTTGAAGGAACGCAACTTGGCCAATGACTGCGCAGTCTGGGGATCCATGCCGACTCCTCCGGTACGGCATGTGGTGGCGATGACCGAGCGAATGAATCGGGACAGCTGGGTTCGCCGATCCTCCCCCGCCACCTCGCGCACCTCTTGGGGCAGGTCGTCAACGGTGACGATTCCCGCATGGATGGCGTCCTCCAAGTCGTGGGCACAGTAGGCGATCCGGTCGGAGAACGACACGATCTCACCCTCCACGGTGAGTGGTGTGGGGCGTGACCAAGAGTGGTTGCGAATCCCGTCCAGGGTCTCGGCACACAGGTTGAGCGGTTCCAGGCTGACGTCGGAGCCCCATGGCCCGTGATCGAATCCCTCGGGGAGAAAGGCGTCGAAGGCCTGTTCGGAGGCATGCCCACCAGGGCCGTGGCCGCAGTCGTGCCCCAATGCCATCGCATCGGCGAGGGTGACGTTGGCGCCGATTCCGGCAGCAATGGATCGTGCCACCTGCGCCACCTCGAGAGCATGGGTGAGTCGGGTGCGCTGGTGATCCGTGGGGTGGACGACAACCTGGGTCTTGCCGGCCAGGCGTCGAAACGCCGTCGAGTGGACGATACGGTCCCGGTCGCGTTCGAAACAGGTGCGTTCCGGATCCGGCTCCTCCGGACGAGCTCGGTGCCCGGCACCACTGGCCAGGGTCGCGCCCGGGCGCAGCATCTCGCGCTCCCGCTCCTCACGCTGCAGGCGCCCCACGATGTCACCGGCAGCGATACGTGGTCCGGCGTCACGATGGGAGTGGATGACACCGCCCGTACCGTGTCCAGCCATCGTGGTGGCCCACTGACGAGCGCGATCGGAGATCTCAGGCATGGTTCCATCTTCGCACGGTCACTGGCACCTGCAGCGGACGGTAGGTCACGAGACGGCAGGGCTGGAAGCGATCAGGTACCTGCCCCCAAGTTCACGTACTTGCTCCCAGGGCAGTCATGAGCGTGTTCAGCCCCCACACAACGCTCCGCCGCAGCCGGGGAGGGCCGGGGGCACATCAACAGGCGAAGTCGGCACGATGCCGCACTGCCCCCCGCACACACTCACTCGGCGTCATCGGCAGGTCAGCCGCCGGAGATGCCCAACTCGGCCTCGGAGAGGTCGTGATCGTCCAAGGTGCGCGAGTCCAGCCAACCCATCGGCATGACGACCTTGCGCCGCGGGGTGCCTTGTCGCCCCCGTGCCTTGCCCAGTTCCTTGACGGGGAATGGGGCGTCATGATCGAGCGAGGAAAGCAGCTCGTCGAGCTCGTCAAAATTGGATATCTTTCCCAGTGCATGACGAGTTTCCCCACCCACCGGAAAGCCTTTGAAGTACCAGGCCATGTGTTTGCGCATGTCGACCAGACCGTGCATTCCCTGGTATTTCACAAGCAGTTCGGCATGCCGACGAACCATCTCACACACCTCTCCCAGGGTGGGCAGGGTCTGGGTCTGGCATCCGCAGAAGGCGTCTGCAAGGTCTCGGAACAGCCACGGACGGCCCAGGCAGCCGCGTCCGACCTCCACCCCGGCGCATCCGGTCTGTTCCACCATGTCAACGGCGTCACGGGCTTCCCAGATGTCACCATTGCCGATCACCGGGATGTTCACGGCACTGACGAGCTCGGCGATGGCCTGCCAGTGCGAGTGACCGGAATAGGCCTCGGCAACACTGCGAGCATGCAGACACACGGCGGCGGCGCCAACATCCTCGGCAGCCTTGGCGGAGTCGATGAAGGTGACATGGTCGTCGTCGATGCCGATACGCGTCTTGACACTCACCGGTACGTCGAACTCGTCGGCGGCCTGCACCACAGCAGCGACGACGGAGCGGAATCGATCCCGTTTCCAGGGCAGTACACCCCCACCGCCCTTGCGCGTCACCTTGGGTACCGGGCATCCGAAATTGAGGTCGACGTGATCGACGTGATACTCGGTACACAGAATACGGGTGGCATCGGCCATCATCTGTGGATCCACACCGTACAATTGCACGGAACGAATCTTCTCGTTGTCGGCGAAGGCCAGCATGTCCTTGGTTTTGTGGTCGCCGTACACCAGACCGCGCGAGGTGATCATCTCGCACACGTACAGCCCTGCCCCCTGCTCGGCGCACAGTTGACGGAAGGCAGCATTCGTCACCCCTGCCATCGGGGCCAGGACGACCGGGACGCGCGCCGTCACACACCCACCGGAGGGGGCGCGCAGTGTCAGGGGGGCAACATTCACCCGCGCAACGATACGTCGCGCAGACGACAGCTCCCAAAAAGACTGTGGGCACCGCCGAAGCGGTGCCCACAGTGCGGATCAACGTGTCTCAGATGACTCAGTTGTCCTTGGTCCTGCCACGGAACCCGGCACGCATGCGTTCCTTGTTCACGGTGGCAACGGCGGCCAGCGGAATGCCCACCGGGCAGGCCTTGGCGCACTCACCGTACAGCGAGCAGGGCCCGAAGTAGGTGTCCAGAGCGTCAACCATGCGACGGGCACGGCGGCTGCGCTCATGGCTGCCCTGAGGCATCTTGGACAGGTGAGCGAGCTTGGCACCGGCGAAGAGCATTGCCGAGCCGTTCGGGCAGGCAGCCACACAGGCACCACAGCCGATGCAGGAGGCGAAGTCGAGAGCCTGCTCGGCCTGCTCCTTGGGCTGAGGAACGGTGTCGGCGTCCGGGGCGGTGCCGGTCATGACGTCCACCGTGCCACCGGCGCGGATGAGCGCGTCGAGCGGGCCACGGTCGACGGTGAGGTCGCGCACCACGCGGAAGGCGGTGGAACGCCACGGCTCCAGCTTGAAGTGGGTCACGCCGGGGAAGGCACGCAGGTGCTGACGGCAGGCCGGAGTGTTGTCCAGCGGGCCATGTGGCACACCGTTGACCATGAACCCGCAGGCGCCACACACACCCTCGCGGCAGTCGGACTCGAAGACCACCGGGTCTCCGCCATCCTCGACGATCTGGTCGTTGAGGCGATCGAGCAGCTCGAGGATGCTCCACTCGGCCTCGGCATCGTTGACGACGTAGTTCTGGAAGTGCCCAGTGGCCTTCGGGCCGTCCTGACGCCAGATTTCAAGAGTTACTTTCATCGGTAATCCCTCACCTGCAGATCGATCAGCGAGAACTCAAGAGGCTCGGCGTGACGCACGTGGACGCCGTCGGGACGGGTCTGCCACGCCGACACACATGCCCACTCGTCGTCATTGCGCTTGGCCTCACCCTCGGGGGTGGAGTACTCGGTGCGGAAGTGGGCCCCGGCGGACTCGCGACGGTCCAGGGCGTCGAGCACCATGACCTCGGCGAGTTCGATGAAGTCGGCAACACGACCGGCCTTCTCCAGCTCCTGGTTGATGCGGTTGGGGCCACCGACGACCTTGACGTCGTTCCAGAACTCCTCGCGCAGGGCACGCACCTCGGCCAGGGCCTTGGACAGGCCCTCCTCGTCACGGCTCACACCACAGCCCTCGTAGAGGATGTCACCGAGCTTGCGGTGGAACCACTCCGGACGGTGGGTGCCGTTGATGGTCAGCAGCTTGTCGACACGCTTGTTGACCCGGTTCAACGCGGCCTTGACCTCAGGAGCGTCCAGAGGAAGCACCGGGGCCTTGATGTAGTCGGCCAGGTAGTTCGGGATCGACAGCGGCAGAGTGAACCATCCGTCGACCGAGGCCGACAGCAGCGAGTTCGCACCCAGACGGTTGGCACCGTGGTAGTTGTTCGACGCCTCGCCACCCACGAACAGGCCGGGGATGGTGCTCATGTGGTCGTAGTTGACCCACAGGCCACCCATGGTGAAGTGAGCACCCGGGGCGATGCGCATCGGCACCTCGTAGGGGTTCTCACCGGTGGCGTCGAGGTACATGTCGAAGAGGTTGCCGTAGCGCTCCTTGATGACGTCCTTGCCGAGACGCTCGATGGCGTCGCGGAAGTCCAGGTACACGGAGTTCTTCAGCGGTCCGACACCACGACCGGAGTCGATCTGGGTACGGGCGTTGCGCGAGGCGACGTCACGCGGGGTGAGGTTGCCGAATGCCGGGTACTTGCGTTCCAGGTAGTAGTCACGCTCGTTCTCCGGGATGTCGTTGGCGGCACGCGGATCACCGGGCTTCTTGGGCACCCAGATACGTCCGTCGTTACGCAGCGACTCCGACATGAGGGTCGTCTTGGACTGCCAGTGCGAGCTCACCGGCAGGGCCGTCGGGTGGAACTGCACGAAGCAGGGGCTGGCGAAGTAGGCACCCTGGCGGTGGGCACGCCACGTGGCGGTGGCGTTGGATCCCTTGGCCAGCGTGGACCAGTGGTACACCGAACCGTAGCCGCCGGTGCACAGGGCCACGACGTGGGCGGTCCAAGGCCGGATCTCACCGGTGAGCAGGTCACGGGTGACGATGCCCTGGGCGCGTCCGTCGGCGACGATGAGATCGAGCATCTCGGTGCGGGTGTGCATCGTGACGTTGCCGGCGTCGATCTGGGCCTGCAGGGCCTGCGAGCAGGCAACCTCGAGCTGCTGACCGGTCTCGCCACGGGTGTAGTAGGTACGCGAGACCTGCACACCACCGAACGAACGGGTGGCGAGCTGGCCGCCGTACTCACGGGCGAACGGGGCACCGATGGAGTACATGTGGTCGATGACGCGCACCGACTCGGTACCCAGACGCACCACGTCGGCCTCACGGCCGCGGTAGTCGCCACCCTTGACGGTGTCCTTGACGAACCGCTTGAGCGAGTCGCCGTCCACCTTGCGGGCACGAGCGGCGTTGATACCGCCCTGGGCAGCCACCGAGTGGGCGCGACGCGGGGAGTCGTGGAAGACGAAGCAGTCCACCTTGTACCCCAGCTGACCCAGGGTGGCAGCCACACCCGAACCAGCAAGTCCGGCGCCGACGACGATGACGTGCATCTTGCGACGGTTGGCCGGGTTGACGAGCTTGTACTCGGTCTGACGACGGGTCCACGCGGTCAACGGATCCCCGGCGGGGGCGCCACCATCGAGCTCGTCACCGATCTCGTAGCCGGCAGCCTTCTGCGCCGGGCCCATGATGTCGCGCGGCAGCTTGCCGTGTCGTTTCGGAGCTTCCGAGGCCGAGGCGGGTTCCGGGGCCTTGGGAGCTGGCACCGACTCGACCTTGGTCTCGGTGTCGGTGTGTGGGAGTTTGTCGTGCAGGAAGTCCTTCAACCCGCTCATGAGATCACCCCAGCAAGAATCAGCATTGGAAGTGCGCCATTGCACACGGCGATGGCGAGGGCAATGAGGATGGCCACGATGAGCCACACCTTGCGCAGACGCGGACCGGTACCACCGAGGTCATTGATGGCGTTCCAACCGCCCTGGCACAGGTGCAGGCAGACCACCAGCATGACGAGGGTGTAGAAGATCGCCATACCCGGACGCGAGAGGCTCGCGACGAGGTTCTCGTAGGCGCTCATCTGGACATCCGGGCCCGGGTTCTGCGGTCCGGAGAAGCTGGACGACGCGACACCGGCGCCAATCGTGAGGTCCAGAATGTGGACGATGATGAAGGCCAGGATCAGCAGGCCACTGAGAATCATCGTGCGGGATCCGAAGGTCAGACTGCGCATGCTCTTGCGACGGTACGACCCACGTCCCTTGCGACCACGGATCCAGATCGTCAGACCTGCCCAGATGTGCAGGACCAGACAGGTGAGGAGCACGATGCGGAAGATCCACAACGCCCCCTCGTAGGGCAGCAGCGGGTAGAACAGTGTCCGCAGCAGCTTGGCATAGCCGTTGTAGTCCTCAGGGCCCATCAGGGCCTTGAGATTTCCAATCATGTGTACGAAGACGAACAGACCCAGGATCGTACCGGTCACTGCCATCGTCACTTTCAGTGTGACGTGAGACGGCCGGACCTTCGTCCGGTCGAGCTCTGGCAGCTGATCCCCTCGCTGTTGCGTCCGTGTTGCGACGCTCATGGAGCAACTCCCTCGTGAAGCTTGACGCTAGAAGCTTTAGCCGGAGACTAGCAAATAAGTAGCTCAGTCCAGTAACCGGGGGCCAGCACTGCACAATGATCCATGACGGTCTGGTCACAGCCGCTTGGTGATCGACTCCCGGCGCACGGAGGAGGCCATACGGGACGCCTTGCCACACGTGACCCAGAAGTGATCAGCCCTGGCCTGCGTACCGCGGGAGGATACCCGGCATGTGACATGGGCTGTTCTCAAGCTATTCTGCAGGTCGTGGTTCATGCATCATGCGAAAGACGCTCACACGACATCCCCCATCGCTGCACGAAAGACCACGACAACCGGAAGATCTCATGACCACACTCACTCTTGACGGTGTCTGCCACTCATACGCCAGACACCGCGCCTTGGACCATGTCTCGTCCACGATCGGCACCGGTGTGTGCGGACTCATCGGGGAGAATGGTGCGGGCAAATCGACGTTGCTGGGTGTCTGTTCGGGTGCGCAGGTACCCACCAGCGGTCACGTGTTGATCGACGGTGTGGAGCTGACCGCTCGCCCTTCCCGTCGAGAGGCGCTTCGCCGCATTGCCTTCATGCCCCAGTCGGCGTCCGCGCCCGGGAATCTGTCGGTGCTCGAGACGGTGACCTATCTCACCTGGATGCGCGGCACACCGTGGTCACGCGCTCGTCAACAGGCTCGTCAGGCGCTGGCACTGGTCGATCTGGAGAAGATGTCTGACACTCGTTGCAAGGCCCTGTCGGGTGGTATGCAGCGACGGGTCTGGCTGGCACAGGCACTGGCATCCGAGGCGGACGTGCTGCTGCTCGACGAGCCGAGCACCGGTCTGGACCCCCGACAGCGTCAACTCATGCTCACCGCCCTGCATCGCGCAGCCGAGACGGGGCCACCATCGTGTTGTCGAGTCACGTCCTGGAGGACGTCGCCGATCTGGCAGACCATCTCGTCGTCCTCACGCATGGCACGGTCGCCTTCGACGCAGCGATGCCGGAGTCGTTGGACTCCACGTGGTTCCTCGACGTCACCGATGGAGTCCGTCCATGAACGCAGTTCTCATGTGGATGCGACGCACCTGGGTGCTGGGCATCGTCTTCATCATCATCCAATGCCTCACTTGGTTCAGGTACCAGGAGGCCTACCGGGACTGGTCGTGGACGATCTCGCTTGTGCAGGGTGCGACGATGCTGGGCTCTCCGTTCATCGCCGGGGTGTGCGCCTACATGGTTCACCGACAGTGGCTACGGACGACGCGCCGTGACCTTGCCGGGACCGGCCGCTCCCACCACCTCGTCTCGGACATGACATGGGCAGTCATCGCCTGGGGATGGGCGGCCCAGGCCGTGTTCCTCGTCATCGGGTGTGTCTCCTGCGTGGTGCATCATGCCGATTCAAGCGGTCTCACCCTGCCGTGGCAGCTGCTCACCGGACCGATCGCCCTGGGAGCGTCGGCGTGGCTGGGAACGCTGGCGGCATGTCTGTGGGACTCGGTGATGACGATTCCGGTCATGGTGCTCGCCGTGTTCCTGGCCCATCAGATGTTCTGGGACATGCACCTGCCTCAGCTCCTGTCGCCGGAGTTCGCCACCGTCCCGATGTCTCCCATGCGTCCGAACCCGGTCCACATGGCGCTGAGCATTCTTGGCAATGCCGGCAGCCTCGTCGCCGCCAAAGCTGGATGTCGTTGGCAACAGTCACCGGCTGGGGCGAGATCTCACGGTGCACTCGCGACGTCGATCACCGGGATGGTGGCGCTGGTCGTCAGCTGTGTGCTCGTGGCGACACATCCGTCGGCCGACCTCATCTTCATCTGATCGCCATGCACGTCATCACCATTGCACGAGCACGCCAGTGGGTCATCACCACTCTGGTGGTGGTAGCCGTTCTGGTCACCGCCGCCCTGACGACCCGCGTGACGGTTGGCGTACCGATCGCCGACAGCACCAGGACCGTGGCCCTCATCCTGGCTGCGCTCCTGCCAGCGGTGTCAGGAGTCGTCCTCGTCGACCGTTTTCCGCGACTTTCCCCAACGTTCTTGCGTGAACGGCGCCTGCGCACCGTTGAGTTGACGGGATTCTGGATCGCCAATGCCCTCGGTATCGTCATCACAGGTCAGGGCAGCGTGCCCTACCGGCTCTACACGGTGACCTCTGGACTGCTGCTGGCCGACATCAGCCTCGTGCTCGTCTCCTGGCTCGGGATGACCGGTGTGCTGGGATCGTGCCTGGCCGGAGTTGTCTGGATCATCGGGGCAGGAGGCCTGGCGCAGGTGCTCGGGTACCCGCCCGATCTCCTCACCGACCCGAGCAGTCAGGTATTGGCCATGTGGGTGCGTCCGCTGTACTACTACGAGTTGGGTGGCGTCGTGGCGCTGGGGCTTGCCGCGAGTCTGCGACACGTCCTGCGGCAAGGAGACAATCGACCGGACGCGTGAGCGAACGGTGTCCGCATCCCGGCAAGCGACCGCACTCCATCGTGGCGTGCACCACACCGAGCTGGGACTCCACCGGCACGAAAGCACCACAGCATCTTCGCCAAGCGTGCCTCCCTGGCTCGTCGCAGACCTCACGTCTGGAACCCCGGGAGCTGTTCAGTCGCCGGGGGCTAGCACTGCGAAGGGGTCCGTGACGGCGTAGCGGCGATCAATGAACCGCCAGGTCGACGCCGGACGGCCACCCCGCTCCCCCGGCGCCGCCACATCACCGGTCTTCTCGATCTGGCCACGTCTGCGCAGCACCCGACCCAGGTTCGTGACGTCCACCTCGTGGCCAAGAACGGCCTGGTAGATCGCGCGCAGCCGGGCCATCGTGAACTCCTCGGGAGCCAGGGCGTAGACGATGTTGGTGTAGGAGGTCTTGCTGCGCAACCGTCGCGCGGCTGCGGAGACGATCTGCGCATGATCGAAGGCCATGTTCGGCAGGTCATCGACGGGCAACCAGCTGTTCCCGACCATCTCGGGCAGCCCGTCGGGCGGGGTGAGTGCGAGATATGCGGTGGCGATGGTGCGCTCGAACGGGTCACGTGCCGGGTCGGAGACGGTGCTCACCTGCTCCACGTGTACCGGCCGAGCCCCGTCCAGATGTCCGGTCATGTGCCGAGCGATCGCCTGCTCCATCGTCTCGTCGACCTCCACCGGTCCGCCGATCAGCGCCCACTGCCCCACGAAGGGGTCCCGGGAACGCGGTGTGGCGAGCACCTCGAGCCGTTCATCGACGCGCAGGATGGCGGCAAGCACCTCATGACGGTACTTGGCGACGCCACGGTGGTCACGGTAGGGCCTGTTCCTCACGGGTAGAGCCTATCCGACGACAGTTTTCGTCTCCTCGTCGAAAAAGTTATAGACTACCGGTCAATAACCGTCGGAAGGAGAGGTTCCGTGACCACGACGACGTCGATGTCCTGGGCGCAACAGGTGCGCAGGGAGGCAGACCGGCAGGATGCCGTCATCCTTGCCCACAACTATCAGGATCCCCAGATCCAGGACGTCGCCGATCACGTCGGCGATTCCTTGGCGCTGTCCCGGATCGCCGCCACGTCGGACGCCTCGACGATTGTCTTCGCCGGGGTGCACTTCATGGCCGAGACCGCCAAGTTGCTCTCCCCCGACAAGCGGGTGCTCATTCCGGACGCCTCCGCCGGTTGCTCCCTGGCCGACTGCATCACCGCCGACCAGCTGCGAGCGTGGAAGGCCGAGCACCCCGGCGCGGTCGTGGTGAGCTACGTCAACACCACAGCGGCCGTCAAGGCGGAGACCGATGTGTGCTGCACGAGTTCCAATGCGGTCGACGTCGTCAACTCCATCTCCCCCGATCAGGAGATTCTCTTCTGCCCCGACCAGTTCCTCGGGGCCCATGTGCGTCGGGTGACCGGACGCCGCAACATCCACGTGTGGATGGGCGAGTGCCACGTCCACGCCGACATCTCACCGTCGGACCTCGTCGACCAGGTGCGCGCCGACCACGATGCCGAGCTGTTCGTCCACCCGGAATGTGGATGCACGACATCGGCCCTGTGGTTGGCTGGGCAGGGCGAGCTCCCCGAGGAGCGCACCCATGTCCTGTCCACCGGCGGCATGCTCGATGCCGCCCGTGCCACCAGCGCTGATCGGGTGCTGGTGGCCACCGAGGTCGGGATGCTGCACCAGCTGCGCGCCGCGAACCCCGACACCACCTTCGACCCGGTGAACCCGCATGCGATCTGCCCATTCATGAAGCTGACCACCCCCGACAAGCTGCTCACCTGCCTGCGCGAGGGAACCGACGAGGTGACGGTGGACCCGGCAATTGCCAGCCGGGCGCGCCGGGCCGTGGAGCGCATGATCGAGATTGGATCGGGCCGTGACCACTGACATCATGGGTGAAACCCAACTCATCTGCCCTCCGGTGCAGGACCATCTGACCACGCAGGTCGTGATCGTCGGATCGGGAGCCGCCGGGATGCGCACCGCCCTGGATCTTGCCGACGCCGGCGTGCAGACCCTGCTGGTGACGCGCGGCGAACTCACCGATTCGACCACCGACTGGGCCCAGGGTGGTCTGGCGGCGGTGTGGCGTGCGGACGACTCGGTGGACCTGCATGTCGCAGACACCCTGACCGCTGGTGCCGGCCTGTGTGACGAGCAGGCGGTACGCACCTTGGTGACGCGAGCACCCGGCGCCCTGCGCCGGCTCATGGCCGATGGTGCATCCTTCGACACCGACGACGCAGGCGACATCGATCTGCACCTGGAAGGCGGCCACCATGCACGGCGAATCCTGCACGCCGGGGGCGACCAGTCCGGTCACGAGGTGGAGGTGACGCTGGCCCGTCGGGCAGGAGCGCTCGACGTGTGTGACCATGCGCGCCTCATCGACATCTGCACGGACTGCCGCGGTGCGACATGTGGTGTGCTCGTGGCCCGGGGCGGGACGACCGTCGAGATCTCCTGCGACCATGTCGTGCTGGCCACCGGGGGCATCGGGCAGTTGTGGTCGACCACGACCAATCCCACGGTGTCCACCGGCGACGGACTGGCAGCAGGTCTGCGCGCCGGAGCAGTGGCCCGTGACGTCGAGTTCATGCAGTTCCACCCGACGATCCTCGTCGTGCCACCAGCCCATCGCATCCCCGGTGATCGTGGGGTGCTCATCTCCGAGGCGGTACGTGGTGAGGGGGCAGTTCTCGTCGACGCCCACGGTGGACGCGTCATGGCCGGGGTGCATCCGCTTGCCGATCTGGCCCCACGCGACGTCGTCTCAGCGGCTGAGTGGGCGCACATGACACGTATTGGTGCCGATCATCTCTTTCTGGATGCCACGGCCTTCGGAGCGCGGAAGTGGGAGACGATGTTCCCGTCGATCCTGCAGATGTGCCGGGAGCGCGGCATCGACCCGGTGGCGGAACCCATTCCGGTGCGGCCAGGAGCGCACTACCACTGCGGGGGTCTGGTGGCCGACATGGCTGGCCGCACCAGTGTGCCGGGGTTGTGGGCGGTCGGTGAGGTCGCGTGCACGGGGGTGCAGGGAGCCAATCGGCTTGCATCGAATTCCTTGACCGAGGGACTCGTCATGGGCGAGCTCGCAGCACGCGCCATTGCAGAACAGGTGCTGGGAGCAGGTCCCCAAAAGGATCTGGCACCCCATGTGGACCCTGACACTTCGGCTGTGCGGCGAAACCACATGAGTCATGGGATCAGGGATCAAGCGATCCCAGAGCATCCGGTCCCGGAGCGCCTCACCACCCGTCGTGCCGTTTCCCGACGCACGGTGTCCCCAGCGGCAGCCAGTCAGCTCACCGAGTTGCACGCGCTCATGGATCGCCACATGTCGGTGCTACGGCAGGAGGCAGGAATGCGCGACGTCCTCGCCTTCCTCGACCGTCTGGAACCAGAATCGTCACTGACCGACGACACCCTCACGACGACGAATCTGTGCACGGTGGCCTGGGCAGCGACGACGTCGGCCCTGGCACGTACCGAGTCCCGTGGCTGCCATCGTCGTTCCGACCATCCAGATCGTGACGCACGGTGGCAACGCCATCTCGACGTGTGTGCCTCCAGTGGCATGGTGAGGGCAGCATGATGAGCAGCGCGAGCAGTACGCACGACGACATCGTTGCAACCCTGAAGGACGCCGGTCTGGACCCAGCTCAGGTGCGTACCCTCATCGAGGCGACCTTTGCCGAGGACCTGCGCTGGGGGCCGGACGTCACCACCGAAGCGATCTTCGGCGACGAACGTGCCACCGCCCAGGTGGTGAGCAGAGCGCACGGCACGCTGGCCGGAGTGCCGGTCGGGGCGTACGCACTGCAGCTCATGGCGCCGTACTCATCCGCCCACCACCTGGCGGGTCAGTCGTACTCACCCGCCCACCGCCTCACGAGTCAGGGGAGTCACGAAACACAGGTACACGTCCAGATGCGGATGGCCGATGGTGAGCGGGTGCATCCGGGTGATGTCGTCCTCACGGTTGAGGGGCCGGTGCGCACCCTGCTCACGGCTGAGCGCACCATGCTGAACCTCGTCTCACAGCTCTCCGGGGTGGCAACGGCCACCGCCGCCTGGGTGGATGCCCTGGCTGGCAGCCCCACCAAGGTGCGTGACACCCGCAAGACCGTTCCAGGGCTGCGGGTGCTGCAGAAGTACGCGGTGCGTTGTGGCGGGGGCGTCAATCATCGTATGGGACTGGGTGACGCCGCGCTCGTCAAGGACAATCACATCGCCGCGGCGGGATCGGTGGCAGCGGCACTGGCAGCCGTGCATCGCCATGCCCCCGAGGTGGACTGTGAGGTGGAGTGTGACCGGCTCGATCAGGTGAGCGAGGCCATCGAGGCAGGTGCGCAACTGGTGCTGCTGGACAACATGAGTCCCGATCTCATGGCGCAGGCAGTGGCCCTGGCCCGTCCGGCCGGAGTGCGCACCGAGGCGTCCGGTGGGTTGCGGCTGGACGACGCCCCGGCCGTGGCTGCCACCGGAGTCGACTTCGTCGCAGTGGGGGCGTTGACACACTCAGCGCCGGTGCTGGACCTGGGCCTCGACCTGCTCGGCTGAGGCAGCCGCCCTGCCTGACCCCAGGTGGAGCCAGGCAGGGCGGGTATGTCTGAAAAGGCGTTGCCTCAGAAGCGCGGGAGCCGCTCGGCGAGGTAGTCCTCCACCTTGTCCAGTGCGATGCGCTCCTGACCCATGGTGTCGCGGTCCCGCACCGTCACGGCGTTGTCGTCAAGGGTGTCGAAGTCCACGGTGACGCAGAACGGGGTGCCGATCTCGTCCTGGCGACGGTAGCGCTTGCCGATGGCCTGGGCATCGTCGAAGTCGACGTTCCACCGCTGGCGCAGCTGCGCGGCGAGGTCACGGGCCTTGGGTGAGAGGTCAGAGTTGCGGCTCAGCGGCAGAACGGCGGCCTTCACCGGGGCAAGACGCGGATCGAGCTTGAGGACGGTGCGTTTGTCGACACCACCCTTGGCGTTGGGGGCCTCGTCCTCGGCGTAGGCGTCGACCATGAACGCCATGAGGGAACGCGTGAGACCGGCTGCCGGCTCGATGACGTAGGGCAGGTAGCGCTTGTTCTGCGCCTGGTCGAAGTACGACAGGTCGCGTCCAGAATGCTTGGTGTGGGTGCCCAGGTCGAAATCGGTGCGGTTGGCGATACCCTCCAGCTCGCCCCAGTCCGAACCGGCGAAACCGAATTTGTACTCGATGTCGACGGTGCGCTTGGAATAGTGGGAGAGCTTTTCCTTGGGATGTTCGTAGTGGCGAAGGTTGTCGGCATTGATTCCCAGGTCGGTGTACCAGCTGGTGCGCTCATCGATCCAGTACTGGTGCCACTGCTCATCGGTTCCCGGCTCGACGAAGAACTCCATCTCCATCTGCTCGAACTCACGGGTGCGGAAGATGAAGTTGCCAGGCGTGATCTCGTTGCGGAACGACTTTCCGGTCTGGGCGATGCCGAACGGCGGCTTCTTGCGCGCCGAGGTGACGACGTTCTGGAAGTTGATGAAGATGCCCTGCGCGGTCTCGGGGCGCAGGTAGTGCAGTCCGGACTCGTCCTCGATGACGCCCAGGTAGGTCTTGAGCATCATGTTGAAGTCACGCGGCTCGGTCCACTGACCCTTGTTGCCACAGTTGGGACAGTTGATCTCTGCAAGGTCGACGGCATCGGGGTCGTCGAGGCCGTGCTTCTCGGCGTAGGCCTCCTGCAAGTGGTCTGCGCGCATGCGCTTGTGGCAGGAGAGGCACTCGGTGAGGGGGTCGTTGAAGACGCCGACGTGACCCGAGGCGACCCACACGTCCTTGGGAAGGATCACCGATGAATCCAGACCGACGACATCATCGCGAGTGGTGACCATGTGGCGCCACCACTGCTTCTTGATGTTCTCCTTGAGCTCGACACCGAAGGGGCCGTAGTCCCAGGCTGCTCGAGTGCCGCCGTAGATCTCTCCGCACGGAAAGACGAATCCGCGTCGCTTGCACAGGTTGATGACGTTGTCCAGGGTACTCGTGGGGGCCATGGCCGTCCTTTCTTCCAAGTCCTCATTGGCATAGCCGTCCGGATGACGGCTAGGTGAATTCGGCTGAGCCGCTGAGCGCGATTGTAGCGGGTCAGATGAGAGGCAGGGTGAACGTCTGGTCCTCGGCTTCGGAGTACGCGGTGGGTTCGTCGATGAGCCAGGCCATCACCGGCAGGAAAGCAGCGCGGCCAGCCGCTCCAGTGAAGGCGTTGCGCCATGACTTGGGAAGGTCCCACGTGGTGACCACGGTGTGCAGCCCATCATCGTCGACCGCCACGCCGACATGCAGCGATTCCAGGCCGGAACAGCTCCGCAGATGATGCTCCAGATGCCTCAGGGCAGCACTGAAACCGGTACGGGCGGCAGCGGGGACACGGAAACGCAGGATGACGAGCATGACGGAAGCCTACCGAGCACAAAAGCCCACCGACAGACCCCAAAATGACATACGAGGTATGCTTGATGAGCCGGAGAGACAGCGACCGAGTATCCTTGACAAGGTCATGTCGACCAAACCTGATGGAAGGACGAATCGTGGCCACACCTCGCACTGGACGTCGCACCACCAAACAGCGACTGGCCATCAGTGCCGTGTTCCAGGATGAATCGTCGTTCATGACTGCCCAACAGGTGTTCGACGCGCTGCGTGATGGTGACGTCTCCGTCGGCCTGGCAACCGTCTATCGCAATCTGCAGGCCATGGCCGATGACGGCGAGCTCGACGCCATCCGCACCCCCGAGGGTGAGATGACGTACCGTCGCTGCTCCCCCACCCACCATCATCACCTGGTGTGCAGCCAGTGCGGGACAGCCGTGGAAATCGAGGCTGATTCCACCATCGAGCAGTGGGCTCGTAACATCGCCACCGATCATGGATTCACCCTCACCGGTCACGACATCGAGCTGTACGGGACGTGCGGAAAATGCACGGCCAAGGCCCAGCAGGAGTAGGCCACGACTGGACCCCATGGGTCCTCGTCAGACTCATACCCAGGACACGAATCGATCATTTCGATGGCGACCTTCTGACGTCGTACTTCCTGAGACCAGCAACATCTTTCCCATGTCTCGCTGTGCCGCTGTGGCAACTGGGTGTCCCCCGCTTCATCCAAGAATCTGGCTGCCTGACCACCTGGTGACACGTGGATGAATTCCTGTCCACTCACAGATGAAATGTGACGATCAACCCTGTCACCGCGATGAGTGGTCCGCATATGACAGAAGTGTCCACACAGACCTCATTCACATCCCCATTTTCTCAGGTGAGGACCCATGACACTTCGACATGCCACTGCTGTCACCGCAGCACTTGCCACAGTGCTGGTTGCCTGCACTGCCTGCGGCCACAACACAGACAGCCCTGCTTCCCCTCCGACCCCCAGCCATCGGCCCAGCTTGGATCTCAGTCATGCCGAAGGGTCGCCCGTGCCCTATGACGAGGCCGTCAAGACATACACCACACTCATGGAGAACATCTATCAAATACACAAGCAGGGGACATTCACACCCGATGGACCTGTACCGAAAGAATTAAGCGATTACTCACAGGGGGAGGCGCTAAAAAAACATTATGAATCGTTTAATATAGCTGCCAAACATAATTCTCGATGGAGAAAAGGGACCTACAAGATTGCCGGCATCCATCAAATTCCAACCCCTTCAGGGCATCCAAAAGGTATTACCTTACAAGCTTGCGAAGACTGGACAGACCTCACAAATCTATGGGAGGGCAAGGAGAGTCACGGGTCAATAAATTTATATCGAAGCACATATCAGTATGGCGAGAATAACGAAGTAAAGCAAGTATACTTTGATGGAGCAGAGGTTAAATCATGCAAGTAACCGCTGCACTCTTCAGCTTGCTAATTAGCCTTCAGCCACAGCAAGGGCCATCGTTTACTAACGATAAAGACTCCTTTGAATCCAAAATCTCCACCAACACCCCTGACGCCGACGCGAAAATCACTGTGGATGTCACCCGTACCCACCCTGGCAGCTCGGGTACCAGAAACCGTGGTTCCGGTGCCAAGAGTCCCCACTCCCACACCACGATCAATGGCCACTCGACAGCCAAGGAATCTGCCGAGGTCGCACGTCGGGAACGCGAACGCATTGCCAAATGCAAGGAGATTGCCCGGATGCTCACCGACACCATTGATGGCGCCCCCAACCACAGCCAGGCCGACGCTCGCGACAAAGCCGTGCACAGTTGCATCGTCGGCGACCCCGCCACGGCAAAGCCGGGAAAACCCGGTAAACCCGCTGCCGTCGCACCCGCTCCAGACCCTGCACTGCTGGCTCGCCGAGCCGTGTTGGGGCTCAATCTGCCCGAGCCCACCCCCATCGTCGAGCCCAGCCCGAACCTCAACAAGTGGCACACCCTGGCCATCGGGCAACCTCTGTGGCTACGCACCCCCGATGCTGCCACCACCATGACTCGCACCATGACCGTCGAGGGATATCCGGTCCGTCTCACCGCCACCCGACGTCCCATCTCCTTCGCCATGGGTGACGGCCACACGGTGACCTGCACCAGGACCACACCCTGGAACACGCACGTCAACCCCGACGCCGATTCACCGACCTGCGGCTACCGCTACGCCACGCTCCCCAAGGGCGGCCACAGCTACACCGTCACCGCCACGACGCCCTGGACCATCACCTGGAGCGTGCTGGGCAAGAGCGGCACGACCATCCTCACCAAGTCCGACGCGACCACCATCCCCATTCATGAGATCCTCAGCGTTCTCGTCCCCAACCGTGGTCGAGCACGCTGAAACCGGCCGGCGTCACCGAGGCCACAGACACGTCACAGGCACAGTGTCATGACGAGCCAGCCCACCGGGGCGGAGAACAGCAGGGAGTCGAGCCGGTCCATCACTCCCCCGTGGCCGGGGATGAAATTCGACATGTCCTTGAGGCCCACGTCGCGTTTGACCATGGACTCGACGAGATCCCCAGCAGTACCGAACACTGCCAGCAGCACGCCAAGGACGAGCCCGATCCACCAGTGAGCATGCAGCAACCACACCGTGAGTCCGATCCCCACCAAGGCTGCCGTGACCACTGATCCGACGAACCCCTCCCAACTCTTCTTCGGGCTGATCCTGGGGGCCATGGGGTGACGCCCTAGCAGCACCCCAACGGCATACCCGCCGGTGTCGGAGCCGACGATGCACAACATCCACGTGATGATGCGTCGAGGCCCTTGATCGTCGCCCATCATGAGCGGGATGAAACTGCCCAGCAGCGGAACGTAGGCGATCGTCAACAGACTGGCGGCGACGTCACCGACGAATCCCCGTGCCCCGCGTGGCAGTCGCCACAGCATGGCCAACCCCGTCGTCAGCCCCAGTGCAGCAATGAGAAAGGTGTTGGGGGGGATCGGCACCGTCCGGATCGACGCGGCATAGGCGCCGATCACCATGACGACCACTCCGATGCAGATCGGCACGACGGCTGACGTCATGTCGATACGGTTCATGGCCCGGTGCAGCTCGACCGTCGCGGCACACAGGACGGCTGCGAGCAGGAAGACGAATCCCCAGTGCCACCATCCCACCGTGGCGATGACGGCTCCGGCCAGGATGACACCGGAGGCGATCGCCGCTGGCAGATCGCGACCGGCGCGACCCGCTGACGGTTTCTGCTGCTCCGAGCCACTCCGGCCGGTTGAGGACTTCTTCTCGCTCACTGGCAACCCCGTCAGATTTCGAGCAGTTCCTGCTCCTTGACCTTGAGCAGGGAGTCGATCTGCTCGACGTGACGCTTGGTCACCTGATCGAGTTCCTTCTCCAGCCGAGCCAGGTCGTCCTCGGAGATCTCCTTCTCCTTCTCCTGCTTCTTGAAGAGGTCGTTGGTGGAGCGACGGATGGCGCGGACGGCGATTCGGCCTTCCTCAGCCTTGGCCTTGGCCATCTTGGTATACTCCTTGCGGCGCTCCTCCGTCAGCTGTGGCAGCACGCAGCGCACCACATTGCCGTCACTGGACGGATTGACCCCCAGATCGGAGTCGCGCACGGCCTTCTCGACCTCGTTGATGCAGCCCTTGTCGAACGGGGCGATGAGGATGGTGCGAGCCTCGGGCACCTGGAAGGTGGCCAGCTGCTGCAGCGGGGTGGGAGTGCCGTAGTACTCGACCATCAGCGTGTCGAACATCTTGGGATTGGCACGGCCGGTTCGAATCGTCGCGAACTCCTCGCGAGTGTGATCCACGCTGGCCTCCATCTTGCGGCCAGCTTCCTTGATTGCGTCGTCAGTCATGGTGAGGTCCTTCCGTAGGTCGTGAGTGAGGGTGCGGGTCTCAGTGGACCGTCGTCCCAATGGGTTCTCCATTGACGACTCGGCCGATGTTGCCCGGGGTCTCAAGATTGAAGAAGATCATGCGCAAGTCGTTGTCCCGCGCCATGGCGACGGCGGTGGCGTCGGCAACCTTGAGGTCACGAGCCAGGAACTCGTCATAGGTGAGGTCGTCGAACTTCGTGGCGGACGAGTCCTTGGCAGGGTCACGGTCGTAGACGCCGTCCACCCCCTGCTTGCCCATGAGGAGTGCATCGGCGCCAATTTCCAAGGCACGCTGGGCGGCCACCGTGTCGGTGGAGAAGTACGGCATACCGGAGCCAGCACCGAAGATGACGACTCGCCCCTTCTCCATGTGACGCTCGGCGCGACGCGGGATGTAGGGTTCGGCCACCTGAGCCATGTGGATGGCGGTCTGCACACGAGTTGGGGTGCCGGTCTTCTCCAGGAAGTCCTGCAGGGCAAGGCAGTTCATGACGGTGCCGAGCATGCCCATGTAGTCGGCACGATCTCGATCCATGCCGCTCTGCTGCAGTTCGGCACCACGGAAGAAGTTGCCCCCGCCAACGACGATGGACACCTGAGTGCCCCCGGCGACGACCTCGGCGATCTCCTTGGCCTTGGTGTCGACGACATGCGGATCAACACCGACCCCTCCGCCGCCGAAAACCTCGCCGGAAAGTTTCAGCAGAACACGATGATAAGGGGTTGACATCTCTCTCCTTGGTCGCTGGTGCGTCACCCAAAGCCTATCGCGACACGTGGGAGCGAGCGACTTGGCGGCACGACGTGCAGAGGACATCGCGGATCAGATGCCCGCATCGACGGACAACAGGGCCCCGCCACCGAGGTGGCAGGGCCCTGCAGAAACCGTGGGATGTGACTCACTCGCCAGCGGACAGGCGCACGAAACGCTTCACGGTGACACCAGCAGCCTTGAGCAGGTCGCCGACGGACTTCTTGTCGTCGGAGACGGCTGGCTGCTCGAGCAGGCAGTTCTCCTTGTAGAAGCCGCCCAGACGACCCTCGACGATGCGGTCGATGATCTTCTCGGGCTTGCCCTCCTCGCGAGCCATGTCGGCGGCGACGGTGCGCTCGTGATCGACGACGTCAGCGGGCACCTCGTCACGGTTGACCCAACGCGGGTTCATCGCGGCAATCTGCAGGCAGACGCCGTGAACGGCCTCGGTGTCCTCACCGGTGTACTCCACCATGACACCCACCTGAGGCGGCAGGTCCTGGGAGCGGCGGTGCAGGTAGATGTGGGTGTTGCCCTCGAAGTAGGCGGCGTCGGCCAGCTCGATCTTCTCGCCGATGGTGCCGGCCAAGTCCTCAAGGGTCTGGGCAACGGTCTTGCCGTCGTCGAGCTGCACCTGGGCGGCAGCATCCTTGGAATCGGCCTTGGCGGCGTCAACGGCCTTGGCGATCTTGTCGGCGGTGGTGACGAAGTCGGCGTTCTTGGCGACGAAGTCGGTCTCTGAACCAATCTGGACCAGGGCGTTGCCGGCGCCGACGACCAGCCCGTTGGCAGCCTCACGGTCGGAGCGCTTGGCGGCCTTGGCCTGGCCAGCGACACGCAGCAGGTCAACGGCCTTGTCGAAATCACCGTCGGCCTCGGTGAGAGCCTTCTTGGCGTCCATCATGCCCGCGCCGGTGGCGTCGCGCAGCTTCTTCACATCAGCAGCCTTGATGGCCATGGATGTCATCCTCTCGGTGGTGCTTGTACCTCAGTTGGACTTCTCGGCGGACTCGGACTTCTCAGCAGCCTCGGCCTTCGGAGCCGCGGTCTCGGCAGGCTCAGGCTTCTCAGCAGCCTCGGTGGACTCCTCCTTGGGGGCCTTGGTTTCCTTCGCAGCCTTGGGGGCTTCGGCCTGGGCGGCAGGCTTGTCCTTGCCCTCCAGGAGCTCACGCTCCCAGTCAGGCATGGGCTCGGCCTGGGCGGACTCCTCACCGGACTTGCCCTGGGAACGAGCCATGAGGCCCTCGGCAGCGGCGTCGGCGATGATGCGGGTCAGCAGCGAGACGGAGCGGATGGCGTCATCGTTGCCGGGGATGGGGTGATCGACCTCGTCGGGGTCGCAGTTGGTGTCGAGGATGGCGACCACCGGGATGCGCAGCTTGCGGGCCTCGTCGATGGCGAGGTGCTCCTTCTTGGTGTCGACGATCCAGACGGCCTGGGGAAGCTTGCCCATGTCACGGATACCGCCGAGGTCCTTGGCCAGCTTGTCCTTCTCGCGAGAGAGCATGAGCAGCTCTTTCTTGGTCAGGCCGGTGCCGCCGGACTTGTCGAAGTCCATGGCCTCGAGCTCCTTGAGGCGGGCGATGCGCTTGGAGATGGTCTGGAAGTTGGTGAGCATGCCACCGAGCCAACGCTGGTTGACGTAGGGCATGCCAACCCGGCTCGCCTGCTCGGCGATGGACTCCTGAGCCTGCTTCTTCGTGCCGACGAAGAGGATCTGACCACCCTTGGCCACGGTCTCCTTGACGAAGGCGTAGGCCTTGTCGATGTAGGTCAGCGACTGGTGCAGGTCGATGATGTAGATGCCATTGCGCTCGGTGAAGATGAAACGCTTCATCTTCGGGTTCCAGCGACGGGTCTGGTGCCCGAAGTGAACTCCGCTCTCGAGCAGTTGACGAGTGGTGACGACGGCCATGACCGTGTCCTTCCATGATCAGGGTGCACCCGAAAGGTGGCACCGAACGGTTGACCGATGACGCCCGATGCGTCATCGCCTGACGCGCCTGCCTGACACCGCTCGTCCGTGGACGAGACCAAGGCGACAGACCCCTTCACGGGACAGACGCATGCGAAGTCAGTCCAAGATGATCCCAGACTGCACCAGCAGTCTACGTCATGAGCCCCACCAGACTCCATTCGAGGACCGACCTACTGTCCCCGACAGGCCTGACCCCTGAGATCCGCAGCCGGTCATGCTGTCCACAGGCAGGTGTCACACGGTGACGGCGTTGTCCACAGGCGTCGGAAAAACTGCCGGATGACGGCCCGACTCTCAATGATTTCCATCGTGAGAACCCTGACACAGCCCAGATCATGGCACCACCGTTGCCATGCCGTACCACCGCCGCGCACCAAGGCCCCATGCCCCACCCCCGCCGGTGCCGTGCCGGTCGACCCAGCCCCGACGTCCCGAACAGGGTCATGCCGCGGCAGGCCCAGATCGATGCCGGAGCGCCCGACGTCGGCCTCGACATCATCCCGTCTGTCGCGCCCCCGTGCTCTGGTCACTGGGTGGTTGGTGACGATCGTGTGCGCCGTACTGCTCATGAAACCGATGGCGACAACGGCACTGGCCGTGGGAGCGCGCACGACACCCGCGCATGCACAGCCCCCAGTTCCCGGAGCGGTGGTCAGAGGATTCGACCCACCCGACCAGCCGTGGTTGCCCGGACATCGTGGTGTGGACCTACAGGCCCCGGTGGGTGCACCAGTACGCTCTGCGGTGGCCGGTGTCGTCGTGGTCGCCGGTCAGGTGGCGACCAACCGTGTCGTCGTCATCCTCATGCCCGACGGGCGACGCCTCACGCACATGCCGGTGGAGCCGTCGGTACAGGTGGGAGACGTCGTACATGCCGGCCAGGTGATCGGACATGTGCTGCCCAACACCCACTGCCAGACGTCGTGCCTGCACTGGGGGCTGAAGAAGGATGGGGGCTACGAGAACCCATTGTCCCTGATCGGGCAGATACCGGTTCGACTCCTGCCAACGGGAAGCAGACCCGATCCGGATCCGGCTCCGACCGAGGTGTTCGATCCGGCGAGTCTTCCCTCGGCCGCGGGGATGGGCGGGGCCTCGGCACTGTTGCGGCCGGTGCCCGGTCCGGTGTCCTCGCCGTTCGGGTATCGGGTGCATCCGGTCACCCATGTGCGCAAATTGCACGACGGCGTGGATCTGGCTTCCGGATGTGGCACGCCGGTACACGCGGCGTACACCGGACGGGTGGTGTGGGTGGGCAGCACCCGGGCCTGGGGAAACCGCGTCATCGTCGATCACGGCATGGTGGGATCGACCCACCTGCGCACCACGTACAACCATCTGGAGAGCATCGGAGTGAGTCAGGGATCGGTCGTGCTGCGCGGTCAGGTGCTGGGACGCGTCGGCTCCACCGGATTCTCGACCGGGTGTCATCTGCACCTGGGGCTGGAACGAGACGGCCACCTCGTCGATCCGCTGCCCTACCTGGCAACGCGCTGAGTGAGGCACGGATGGGGGCAGGTCATGAGGTCGCACCGAGCCACGTCGTCATCAGGAGTCATCGTCAGGGCACGAACGAGCCGGGCCTCCGATCAGGACGCAAACGAGCTGGGCTTCCAGCCGTGCGTCCCCGTCGCCACCGTCAGGCGCGCGGATGGGCCAGTCGGAAGGCGGCCTGCAGGCGTTCATTGGACACATGGGTGTAGATCTGCGTGGTCGCCAACGATTCGTGGCCAAGCATTTCCTGCACCGATCGAAGATCCGCCCCGCCTTCGAGCAGATGGGTCGCCATGGCGTGTCGCAGACCATGCGGACCAAGGTCGGGGGCGTCCTCATCGAGTCGGAGGTGGGTGTGGACGACGCGGCGCACCACCCGGGGATCGATCCGCCCACCACGCACCCCCAGTATGACGGCCTGGCCGGAAGCCACGGTGACCCACTCCCCTCGTCGTGCCAACCATCGATCCAGGGCCTGCCATGCCGGATCACCCAGTGGGACCGTGCGCTGCTTGTTGCCCTTGCCAAGCACCCGCACCGTCGCACGGCCACGATCCAGATCGGAAAGATCCAACCCACACAACTCGGAGACTCGAATGCCGCTGCCGTAGAGCACCTCGAGTATGGCGGCATCGCGACAACCTCGGGGGGATTCGTCGTCCTGAGCAGCCGCGACAGCCTGGTCCATGATGCGAGCAGCCTGTTCGGCACCGAGCACCTGCGGCAGCCGCTTGGGAACCTTGGCGGAGCGCACTCCGGCAGAAGGATCAGCCTCGATGAAACCATGCGTCCTGGCCCAGCGGAAGAAGCTGCGCGCAGCTGCCCAGTGACGTTGGATCGTCGCTGGGGATTTTCCGTCGTCATGCAGACTGGCCAGCCAGGTTCGCACATCGGTGACGGCGATGCTCGGCAGGGCGTCCACCCCGCAATCATGAACACATGTCATCAACGAGGTGAGGTCGCGTCGGTAGGCACGAATGGTGTTGTCGGATCGTCGGGCAAGCTCCATGTCTGCACAGAAGTCGTCCACCGGCACGCGCAGGGCGGACGGCAGGTCACCGACATCATGTTGGTTGGTCATCGCCTCCACTGTGACACGTCCACCAGAATCGATCGAGCAGCCACGACGAATCCCCTAAGCTCTACCCATGTCGACCACTCCGGTACTCGCCAGTTCTGCCAACACCCGCACCCCAGAAGAATCTGGAGCAACGACACCAGGTGGCCTGACCACCTGGCTCGTCACGAACGATGGGGACGATCCTGCCGCCACACCAACAGCGCAACAGACCGGCTGGGTCGAGTTGGGCGATGCCAGCTGGGTGAGTCCGATGGGCAACCATCTGGCGGTGCTAGGAGAGCACGACCACCACCTCTGGGTGATGAACCCCAGCCTGAGAATCGTCAGCGAGTGCGATCTTGGCGGTGGGCAACCGTGTCACTGTGCAATCGATCCCACCGGACGGCTCCTGGCCGTGGCCCACTACGAGTCCGGTGAGGTCAGCGTGGTGCAGGTCGACCAGTGGGGAACCGATCCGCAGATCATCGCCCGTACCCATGTCGAGGGAGAAGGGCCGGTTGCAGGACGACAGGACTCGGCACATCCGCACCACATCCTGTGGCTGGATCGCACGCATTTTGCCGTCACCGACCTGGGGGCCGACGCGGTGCGGTTCCTCAGGCTGTCGGGTCTGGGACTGGAACAGACCGGTGAACTTGCTGCTCCCGCTGGCCTGGGGCCACGTCACGCCCTGCTCACCCGGGATCGTTCCAAACAGATCCTCACGGTCTCCGGTGAACTCTCGGCCTCGGTGCAGAGCTGGTCCAGACGAGCCAGTGAGGACGCCTGGTCACGGGGCTGGCGTCTGGTGGATCAGACGCCGAGTTCGTCAGATGCGACTGCCGTGCCCTCGGCAATCATTCCGGGTCCCGATGGCCAGCTGTTGGTGGCCAATCGAGGCGTCGGAACATGTGGCGTGCTCTCCGGGCCATTGGGCCATCACAAACTCATCGACGAGTTCCCGCTGGGCGGCGTCCAGCCACGTGACGTCACCAGCGACGGAGACCAACTGTGGGTTGCCGAACAGGCTGACGGAGCTGTGCTGTGCCTGCACAGATCCAGCGAGGGGTGGAGGCAACGACTGCGGCTCGATCTTCCGGGAGCGAGCAGGGTCCTCATCGGTCCAACGCTGGGGTGAGGTGGAAACGGCCACTCACTGTGAAACCGGCCGAACACCGCGGATTCGACCGATCAACTCGGTACTTCACAAGGAGAAAACCATCGGTGGGAATCTCACCTGGTGCCCGAGCAGCGAGCCCACCCTTGCGGGGCCTGTCATTGGCAGAAGATCCATTCACTCGTGCGGTGGAACGAGCCAGCTCCTGCGTGGGCCACACTCGAAAGGCCGATCCCTCCAACCGAATTGTCTCCAGCGAACCCACCCCTGAGTGAGCCACGCCATTTGCAGAAGAGCCCTTCACGCGTGGGCTGGAACGAGCCAGCCCCTGCGCAGGCCACGCACGGTGGGAAACCCTCCGATCATGGGGCCGCCATGCATGGGGCCGCCATGCTTCGACGTGGAACCACGAACGACGCAGCGGGGCGAAGGTGGCACAATGAGTCGATGAGTTCGCATGGCCCCACGGGACCGCACCGCACCAGTGCAGCACCGGGGTCCACGTCATGACCAACTGGCCGACGACCTGCAGGAGTTTTCATGAAGAAGCACACCCCGACTGACGATCCCCGTTGGGAAGATCTGTTCACCGGTGGTTCCCTGCGCCGGGTGACGAGGTGGGGCGAGCCCGTCCTGCATGCCCGGACCGAACCGGTCACCGACTTCGACACCGACCTGCACGACCTCATCCGTGACATGTTCACCACGATGGATGCTGCCGACGGTGTGGGGCTCGCAGCCACCCAGGTTGGCCTGGGAATTGCGCTGTTCGTGTACGTCTGCCCCGACGACGACAATGTCATGCACCACGGAGCCGTCTGCAACCCCGTCGTCACGCTGCCCGAGGGCAGGGATCGTCGCCTCGTCTCCTCCGAGGAGGGGTGCCTGTCGTGGCCCGGCGGTTTCAGCCCGTTGGCACGTCCCGACCATGCCACCTGCGAGGGGCAGGATCCGTGGGGCAATCCGCTCACGGTCACCGGCACCGGATTCTTCGCGCGGTGTCTGCAGCACGAGACCGATCACTGCAATGGCATCGTCTTCGGGGATCGCCTCTCCAAGCGTTCGCGTCGCAAGCTTGACGAGCAGCACGAGGGACGAGCCCACCTCTACCCCGACGACTGGCCGATCCACCCCAAGGGTTGATGCCACGGCGCGCTGCCCCCGTCCCTGCTGACCCCTCGCTGACTCCGGCGCCGCGAAGTGGCAAACATTCGCCCCCGGACTGAGGGGTCACTCTGTGGCGGGCATGTCGGCAACGGCGCAGCCGTGGTTCGTCCCCAGACTGAAAAGGGTCACTTCCCCGGACCCATCGCGTAGCAGGCCACGGCAGCGGCGGCTGCGACGTTGAGGGAGTCTACCTGACGCGCCATCGGGATGGTGACGACGACATCGGCCTGATCGATCCATCGCGAGGACAGCCCCGACCCCTCGGTGCCCATGAGCAGCGCGATCCGGTGTGGTTCGCGGGCCTGCTCTCGGACGAATTGTGGCAGGGGGACGGCATCGTCCGACAGGGCCATGGCAACCACCGTGAATCCGCGCTCCCTGAGCTCATCAAGACCACCCCTCCAGTCCTCCATACGGGCCCACGGCAGCGAGAAGACCGTCCCCATCGACGTCTTGACGGCACGCCGGTACAGCGGGTCGGCAGCTCGGGGGGCCAGCAGCACACCGTCCCAACCCAGACCGGCCGCGCACCGAATGATGGCCCCGACGTTGGTGTGATCGACGATGTCCTCGCACACGACGAGCCGGTCGGCGTCCATCAAGTCTGCCATCTGCCAGCGGGTCTCCCGCCGCATCGATGCCAGAGCCCCACGATGGACGTGGAATCCGGTGATCTGCTCGGCCAGGGCCTCGCTCACCACGTAGACCGGCACGTCGACGGCGTCCAGGATGTCGCGCAGCCCGTCGATCCAGCGCGGTGCGAGCAGGAACGATCGTGGCTGGTAACCGGCCTCCACCGCCCGTCGGATGATCTTGGCCCCCTCGGCGATGAACAGTCCATGCTCGGCCTCCAGACTGCGCCGCAGGTTGACGTCGCGCAATTGGACGTAGTCGGCCAGTCGCTCGTCGGATGAATCGTTGATCTCAATGAAGCAAGCCACGCAGACAACCTACCCACACCTGGGGCACCACACGTGGCCCGGACGGTCTCCAGCGCAGAAATCACTCATCGCCCTGCCATAAAGTGGCGGCCATGAGCACCAAGCGCCATCTGCCCATCGACGGATTCGTCACCGCAATCGTGGTGACGGCCGTCATCGCCTGCCTGTTACCGGCACGGGGATTCATGGTTCCGGTCCTCGACTGGGCGGTGAAGGTTCTGGTCTTCGCACTGTTCTTCCTCTACGGCGCACGCCTGCACCCCTCCGAAACCCTTGAGGGCCTGAAGAACTGGCGGATGCACGGGCTCATCATGGGATTCACCTTCATCGCCTTTCCCCTCATCGGTCTGGCGCTGAGAGTCCTCGTGCCCTGGGCACTGACTCCGGCTCTCTACACCGGTGTCATGTGGTTGTGTCTGGTGCCCTCCACGGTGCAGTCGTCAATCAACTTCACCTCGATCGCCCACGGCAACATCGCCGGAGCCATCGTCGCCGCCACGACGTCCAACCTGCTGGGTACATTCATCACGCCAGTCCTGGCGATGCTGCTCATGTCGACCAGTGGCGGGCTGCAGATCCAGGCCTCGTCCCTGCTCGACGTCGCCATCCAGCTGTTGCTTCCCTTCATCCTGGGTCAACTGTCCCGCCGGTGGACGGCCGCCTTCGTGACGGAGCACAAGAAACCGCTGAAGTTCGTGGACCAGGGCGTCATCATCGTTGTCGTGTACTCGGCGTTCTCGGAGGGAATGCGTGAACACATGTGGTCGCTGGTGACCACACGGTCGTTGGTGGCGGTGATCGTCGTGTGCCTGGTGGTTCTCGGGTTCATGCTGTGGTTCACCTGGGCGGTGCCGGGCTGGCTGGGATTCACTCGCGAGGATCGGATCGCCGTGCAGTTCTGCGGTACCAAGAAGTCCTTGGCGACCGGTCTGCCGATGGCCACCGTGCTGTTCGCAGGACAACCGGTCGGTCTCATCGTCCTGCCGCTCATGATCTTCCACATGGCTCAGCTCATCGCCTGTGGCAGCCTTGCCAGCCGTTACGCACGCCGGTGGGAGGCTGCCCAGAACCATGTGGCGTGATCCTTGGCCACGCCACTCTCCCGCGCCCGACGTCCTTGGCCGCAGCAGTCAGTGCACAGAGCTGACGCGATTCGTCACTGCACGGGACTGACGGGTTCATTGCTGCACGGGGCTGATCGGGCTGTCGAACGGACAGCCGCCGATCGGTGGGGATCCACAGTTGTCACACCGTTGCCCGGCGTGCCGCATGTTCGCAAGCAATGACCAGGGCTTCTGTGGATCCTCCCCCGAGAGCACCCCGACGTCTCACACCTGCTTCGGGTCGTCACCCTCCTGGTCCCGGGACTGCTGCCGAGGTTCATCGGATTGGTCATCATGAGCAGGATGGTTGGTGCCGTCGGAATCTGAGTCGCCGTGGGCGGAGGCGACGTCGTCACCGCGAGCAGATGGCGACCCCTCATCAGGGGTCGTGGTCAGCTGCGTGTTGCTGGTCTGCCGATCACTGCCGGGGCCGACCTGCTGCGGTTGAGCACGTCGGGTCATGCGGGGACGATTCCCGGGCGATTCCAGTTTGGCCGCTTCGTCAATGGCCTTCTGCACGGTGGCGTCGGACGACTTCTTCTCGTCGGCCTTCTGGGCCTCGATCTCGGAAAAGACGTCGATCTTCTCCGGAGGTTGAAAATGCGTCGGATCGGCAGTGTGATACGAGCCCGTTCCCTCCTCCGACTCACCGTGGCCAACCATCGAGCCCAGACCACGCAGGGCGTCGTTGAGCTCGGATGGGACGACCCACACCTTGTTGGAGTCACCGTGAGCCAACTCCGGCAACATCTGCATGTACTGGTAGGCCAGCAGCCCTTGATCCGGCTGCCCGGCATGAATGGCGTTGAACACGGTCGTGATGGCCTGGGCCTCGCCCTCGGCACGCAGCATCTGGGCCTGACGGTCTGCCTGGGCCTGCAGGACGGCCGCCTCCCGCTCACCCTGGGCACGCAGGATTGCCGACTCCCGATCACCACCGGCGGCAAGGATCTGTGACTGCCGCTGTCCCTCGGCCAACAGGATCGAGGCCCGCTTGTCGCGCTCGGCACGGGCACCCTTCTCCATGGCGTCGCGAATGGTGGGCGGCGGCTCGATGGCACGCAGCTCAACGCGATTGACCTTGATACCCCACTTGCCGGTTGCCTCGTCCAGGACGAGACGTAGCTTCTGGTTGATCTCCTCACGGCTGGTGAGAGCGGCCTCCATGTCCATACCGCCGATGATGTTGCGCAAGGTGGTCATCGTCAGCTGTTCGATGGCCGTCTTGTACGACTGGGCCTCGTAGGCTGCGCGCTCCGGGTCGACGATCTGGAAGTAGATCACCGAGTCGATGTTGACCATGAGGTTGTCCTCGGTGATGACGCCCTGCGGCGGAAACGGGACCACCTGCTCGCGCATGTCAAGGGTGTACCTGACGCGGTCGATGAAGGGGAGCATGAGGTGTGGTCCGGGATTGAGACGACGATGGTACTTTCCGAGCCGTTCCACCAGCCCGATCTGTTGTTGGCTGATGATCTTGATGGTCGAGCAAATGGCCACCAGGACGACGACCAGAATGATGACGGCGACGATGACTCCTCCAGGCACAACCGCTTCCTCTCTGCAACACCATGTGAGGCGAATACTTCAGGTGTCACCTCTCCCACCCAAAATCATGCATGGCCCATTCTGCCACTGGCAATACCTCCGTCGGGTGAGGGGAAGCAGACGTCAGCGATCAAGCTGGCCAGTACTCGGATAGACGAGCAACGTCGTCCCCTCCACGGCGTACACCTCAACACGGTCCCCGTCCTCGACTGGGCCTGCCGCATCCACGAGTCGTGCCGTCCACGTGTCTCCGTTGACGCGCACCGTCCCGGAATGGTCGGTGATCTCGCCGAGGGCATATCCCGTCGATCCGACCAGAATGTCCAGGGATGAGCGGTAGCCCACCGAGTCACGCACCCTGCGCAGCAGGGTGGGGCGTAGCAGGGCGAGCAACAGTCCGGCGACCAGGGCAGCCACCACGACCTGTACCACCCACATATCGGGAGCAATTGCAGCGGCAGCTGCTCCAGCCGCAGCTCCGACCGCCACCATGAGCAGGGTGAAGTCTGCCGTGAGCATCTCGAGGCAACCGAGCACAGCTGCGGCCAGCAACCAGCCGATCCAGGCGTTGTCGTCAAACAGGCTCATGCCTCACCGCACCGCCCGAGCGCTCCATCGCTCGTCATCATGACCCACCACCAGTGGCAACCCGAATGCCGTGCCGAGTACCTCGGAGGTGAGGGTCTGCTCGATCGGGCCAGCCTGCACGATCTGCCCCTCATCCAGGACCAGGGCATGGGTGATTCCAGCCGGGATCTCCTCCAGATGGTGGGTGACGAGCACGGTGGCGGGAGCCGCTGGATCGGTGCACAGTTCACCGAGTACCGAGACCAGCTGTTCCCGTCCGGCAAGGTCCAGCCCTGCCGCGGGTTCGTCGAGCAGCAGCAGCTCCGGGTCGGTCATGAGGGCCCGAGCAATCTCCACCCGTTTGCGTTCCCCCTCGCTGAGGGTCCCGTAACGGCGCGTCTGCTTGCCGGCCAGCCCCATTCGGGCGATGAGTTCATCGGCACGGGCCTCGTCCATGGGATCGTAGCTCTCGTCCCGGCGGCCAAGTACCGCCCAGGCAGCCGACACGATGAGGTCATGCACGGTCTCCTCGTCCGGGATGCGGTGTGCCAGCGCAGACGAACACATGCCGATCCGGGGACGCAGGTCGAAAACGTCGACCGCGCCGAGGATCTCGTCCAGGATTCCCACCAGTCCAGTGGTGGGAAACGTCTGGGCCGCGAGGATCTGCAGCAGGGTCGTCTTGCCAGCACCGTTGGGGCCGACGATCACCCAACGTTCGTCGTCCATGACGGTCCAGTCGAGGTCGTTGAGGATCACATTGTTCCCGCGCCGCACGGTGACATCGGCCAGCTGCACCACTGCACTCATGACAGCGAACCTACCTCACCACGAACTGCCTCAACCAGTGCCGCGCGCATATCCTCGTGGGGTGCTCGAGATTTCGTTGCGTCTGACCTGTCTGCTCAATGCGCTGGCGGCTGGCACCACGACGGCAGCCCACGCCGAGGAACACCTCAACCGGTGGGCGGTGGCCCACCACGTCAACGATCCGGATGAGTTGTTGGCGCTGCCCGACCACGATCCCACCGCCTCCCTGCCCATCCGCCAGGCCTTGGCACGGCTGGAGCACGGAGGAATCGATCACACACGTGCGCCGGAAAGCGCAGCAGCCGGCATCGTACGCACGGACCCCGAGGCACCGACCGCCTGGGAGCTGGTGCTGCCCACTCCCGGCAACTACGCCGGGCTGCGTGGCCCGGCACGGATCGTCTCCGAGGCTCTCGATACCGGGACAGCGGTGATCTGTCACCAAGGTGCGTGGGCAGGAACGATGTGGATCGGCACCAGGGTGGGGCACGGTGTCCACTGGCGGATCCTACGGGCCAATCCCCCACTGCCCCCGATGTCACCTCTGGAGGCGCTGCAGGAACTGCGCGCCCAGATGCGTCATACGGCCGACCTGCTGGAGGGTCTGGGGCTGAGCGCCGGTCAACGTCCAGACACCGTGGCTCCCCGGCTCGGCAGCGGATACTCCAGCGGGGACCAGGCCGTGCTGGAGACGGCCTGGACGGTGTGGCACGCATGCCAGGCCGGGCTGGACTCGGCGCACGAGGTACTCACCGCCCACGGCGTGCGAACCAGGCTGGATGCGCTGTACCACCTGCGCCACGCCGCAGGACAGGCCATCACTGCCGCAACGGCGTGGCCCAGAACCGCCCGTCCACCACACTGATCCCCTCCCCGACCCTCAAGGGCCGGGTTCTCAGGGGCCGAGGGCACGGAACGTGAGTGCACCTGGCGGTGCAGATCTTCGCCAGTGCCGAGGGAGGTGGTTTCTCAGGCCCCGGTGGAGTGCAGACCGCCGTCGACGTGGATCATCTCGCCGGTGGTGGCGGGGAACCAGTCCGAGAGCAGGGAGACGATCGCCCTGGCCACGGCCGTGCTGTCCTTGGGGTCCCAGCCCAGTGGGGCACGTTCGGACCAGACGTCGTTGAACTGCGAGGCCCCCGGGATGGCCTTCTTGGCAACGGTGTCCAGCGGGCCGGCTGCCACGAGGTTGCAGCGAATGCCGTCCTTGCCGAGGTATCGGGCGAGGTAGCGGTTGGCCGACTCCAGACCTGCCTTGGCCACCCCCATCCAGTCGTAGAACGGCCAGCTGACGGTGGCGTCGAAGGTGAGTCCGACGACCGAGGCGTCCTGCGTCAGCATCGGTGCCAGGGCGCGAGCCAGCGCCACGTAGGAGTAGGTCGAGGTGTGCAGCGCGACATCGACGTCGTCCCACTCGGTGCTCAGGAAGGCACCACCCAGGGCACGTTCCGGGTTGGCGAAGGCGATGGCATGGACGACACCGTCGAGCTTGTCCACACCAAGATCGTTGAGCACCGACGGCAGGGCCGTCAGCTGATCGGCATCGGTGACGTCGAGCTCGATGACGTCTGGTTCGACGTCGAGTCGGCGCACTGCCCGTCGGGTGGCGCCGATGGCCCGCTCCAGATTGGAGACGATGACCCGGGCACCCTCCTGCTGAGCGAGCTGGGCGGCGCGGAACGCGATGGAGGTGGGCATCGTCACACCGGTGACGAGGATGGTGCGTCCGTCAAGGAGTCCCATGAACATTCCTTTCAGAGAATTGTGATCGTGAATTGTTGGCCTCAGTCGTGACTGGCCTCGGTCATGACTGCTGGGTGCCACGCAAGCTGTTGGCTGAGCTGTGGTCAGTGCCCCATGACCAGGCCACCGTCGACGGGCAGCACGGTTCCGTTGATGTAGCCGGCCTCGTCGCTGACGAGGAACTTCACAGCGGCGACGACGTCGTCCACCTCACCCAGCCGCTTGGCGGGGATGCGTTCGAGATAGCTCGCGACGGTCTTCTCCGGCAGCCCGGCGGTCATGTCGGTGTTGATGAATCCGGGAGCGACGAGGTTCGCGGTGACGCCACGTGACCCCAGTTCCCGGGCCACCGAGCGGGCCAGACCGATCATTGCGGACTTGGAGGCGGCGTAGTTCACCTGCCCGGCGGAACCCAGCAGCCCCACCACCGAGGAGATCGCGACGATTCGGCCGAACCGGGCTCGTGTCATGCCACGGGCGGCTCGACGCACGACCCGGTAGGTGCCGGTGAGATTCGTGTCGACGACCGAGGTGAAGTCGTCCTCCTTCATGCGTGCCAGCAGCCCATCGCGGGTGACCCCGGCGTTGGCGACGAGCACCTCAACCGGTCCGAGCTGCTCCTCGACGGTGGTGAAGGCGTGGTCCACGGATTCGGAGTCGGTGACGTCACACACCACCGGAAGCACACCGTCGGGGGCCTTCCCAGATCGGCTGGTGGCGGCAACTCGGTAGCCTGCCTGGGCCAGTGCAGCGGCGATGGCAGCGCCGATTCCTCGGGATCCGCCAGTGACCAGGGCGACACGGCCTGCATTGACTTGCTGTTCGCTCATACCGTAAACCTAGCGCGCTGGGCGCTCTGACGCCCATTGCTGGGTCAAAAGTCGCGACGGGCTGAAATTCGGACGGGTTGAAATCAGTTGGTGCCGAATTCTCCCTGCAGTTGCGTGTCGGTGCTGCTCCCCCGGTGCTCGCACTCCTGCTGCTCACCCTTCGGCCCTGTTACCAGACTTCGGCACAGAAACCTCACGGATGGCGTTGACGCCAGACCGCCGTGTGCTGGGGGCAGGGTACAGTCGCTGTACATGCCCACCGAGGAGAGACATGGTCGCACACATTGAGCGTCTGGAACCGGTCATCGACTGGTTGGCCTGCCCCGTGTGTGCCCGGCAAGGCTGCTGGCAGCGACTCACGGCGGACGGCACCAGCCTTGTCTGCCCGCACCGCCACACCATTGACGTGGCAAGGCAGGGATATGCCACCATGACGGCTGGTCCGGCCGGCGTCAATGCCGACACCGCCGCGATGCTTGACGCCCGCACCCGAGTGCTGTCCAGCGGGTTGCTCGACCCGGTGGACGATCTGCTGGCCCGTCGTCTGCACGGCGCACGCCGCATTCTTGAGGTGGGTGCCGGGACGGGGTTTCATCTGGCAGCGGTGCTGGACCGGCTGGGCGCACCGGCACAGGGATTGGCGACCGACATCTCCCCCGCTGCGGTGCGACGCGCTGCCGTGGCCCATCCCCGGATGTCTGCCGTGGTGGCCGACACCTGGCAGCAGATCCCGCTGCGCGACGGCCAGGTGGACGCGATCATGTGCATCTTCGCGCCACGCAACCGTGCCGAGTTCGCTCGCGTCCTCCCCGACGGGGGAACCCTCGTCGTCGTCACCCCCATGGCGGACCACCTGATGCAGTTGAGGGACCTCACAAGGATGATCTCGGTCGCGCCACACAAGCAGTCCACCCTGCTCGCGTCATTGTCCGGATCCTTCGAGCCGGTGGCTCGCGATCACATTCGCAGGACGGTGACACTCGAACCAGACCTGGCTGCCGACGTCGTGGCCATGGGACCGAGCGCCCACCATGCCGCGGCTGCGCACCTGGATGACTCGGTAGATGTCACCGTTGCCCTGGAGGTGACCACACTGCACAGGACGGCATCACATGCGGCAATGGAGGCCGATGGGTGAAGGCGCCTGAGGGCGCCACGTCCCACCCCAGCAGTGGTCATTCTCCGGCATCGGCCGCCGGACGGCTCCTCGCCGAGTGCCGGGCCCGTTCCAGCGCCGACTCGGCCTGTTCGAACACTCGCTGAGCCTTCTCGGCCTTGCGGGCCTTGCGCTTGGCCTTCTTGACTGCTGCCTTGCGCTTGGCCTTCGAGGCACCGTTCTTCTTCTTGATCTTCCTGGCCTTGCGACGAGCCTTGTCAGCCTTGTGTCGCGCAGCCTTGGCGCGCTTCCTGGCCTTCTTGAGGTCCGACTTGAGCTCGGACGTCGAGGGAGCGTCGGGATCCTCCTGGGGCTCCGACGGGTCGGGAGGAATGACACCCTTCTCGTCCTGGGGATGCTCACGGGCCTCGCCTCGGGACTGCTCAGAGGCAGGGGTGTCCGGGCCGGCCGCCGGGTCGTGGCTGGGGTCCTCTGGGCGATGGGCCTGTTGGGCCCGAACCTGTGGCGATGCTGGATTGGCCCCACCACGAGCCCGAAACTGCACCCCGGCCTCCGTCAGCAACCTCTGACACAGACCGTAGGATCGTCCAATCTCTCGGGCCAGAGCCCGGATCGACGCGCCCTGTTCGTAGCGATGGGCAAGCTCACGCGCCATGGCCTGACGTTCGGCCCCGACGGGACGGGGTGGACGGGTGGGCATGAAACCTCCTGATGGCCATGGGCACAAGGGTGACATCGCAGAACACGAGTGTGTGACATTTTATGACGTCACGCTCATCACCGCTGGTAGTCACGACAACGAGATGAGCTCGGCGTAGTCGTCCCCCCACATGTCCTCCACCCCGTCGGGCAGCATGAGGACGCGATCGGGCTCGAGAGCTCGCACTGCTCCCTCGTCGTGGGTGACGAGGACGATGGCCCCGCCGAAGTTGGCGATGGCACCCAGCACCTGCTCCCGGCTGGCTGGATCAAGGTTGTTGGTGGGTTCGTCGAGCAGCAGGACGTTGGCCGAGGACACCACCAAGGTGGCCAGGGCCACTCGGGTCTTCTCACCACCGGAAAGTACCCGCACCGGCTTGTCGACGTCGTCACCGGTGAAGAGGAACGAGCCGAGGATCTTGCGCATCTCGGTCTCGTTGAGATCCTGGGCGGCCGAGGCCATGTTCTCCAGGATCGTGCGGTCCATGTCGAGCAGATCGTGCTCCTGGGCGAAGTAGCCGATCTTGAGCCCGTGCCCCGCAATGACCTCTCCGGTGTCGGGCTGCTCGGCACCGGCCAGGATGCGCAACAGGGTCGTCTTGCCGGCACCATTGAGCCCCAGGATGACGACCTGACTGCCACGATCGATCGCCAGGTCCACCCCGGTGAAGACCTCCAGGGAACCGTAGGTCTTGGTGAGGTTCCTGGCCATGAGGGGCGTCTTGCCGCATGGTGCGGGCTCCGGGAACCGGATGGCGGCCACCTTGTCGGCGGCTCGCTCCCCCTCCACGGCGTCGAGCATGCGTTCTGCTCGTCGTGCCATGTTCTTGGCAGCGACGGCCTTGGTGGCCTTGGCCCCCATCTTCTCGGCCTGGGCCTGCAGGGCCGAGGCCTTGCGTTCGGCGTTGATGCGCTCCTTGTGGCGACGTTTCTCGTCGGCAGCGCGCTGGCGCAGGTAGAGCTTCCACCCCATGGAGTAGATGTCGATCGTCGAGCGGTTGGCGTCCAGGTGGAACACCTTGTTGACGGTGGCCTCCACCAGATCCGTGTCGTGGCTGATCATGAGGACGCCACCGGAGTATGACTGCAGGAAACTCCGCAGCCAGACGATGGAGTCGGCGTCCAGGTGGTTGGTGGGCTCGTCGAGCAGCAGGGTGTCGGCCCCGGAGAAGAGGATGCGGGCAAGTTCCACTCGGCGCCGCTGACCGCCGGAGAGATTCCTCAATGGTTGGGAGAGCACCCGGTCGGGCAGCGCCAGGTTGGACGAGATACGTGCCGCCTCAGCCTCGGCCCCGTAGCCACCAGCTGCGACCAGACGGGCCTCGGCCTTGGTGTACTTGTCCATGGCACGGTCGCGTTCCTCGCCGGTGGCCGTCGCCATGGTCTGTTCCAGGTCGTGCATACGGTCCAGCAGATGGTCCAGCCCACGGGCCTGGAGGATCCGGTCCCGAGCCAGGGTGTCCATGTCCGGGTCGCGTGGATCCTGCGGCAGGTAGCCCAACGTACCGGTGCGTCGTACCGTACCCGACGTCGGGAGACCTTCACCGGCAAGGATGCGGGTGAGCGTCGTCTTGCCCGCGCCATTTCGGCCCACCAGACCAATCTTGTCGCCAGCAATGACCTGAAAACTCACGGGCTTGAGCAGCAACCGGGCACCGACTCGAACCTCAACATCATTGACCTGCAGCACCCGCATATATTGCCCCGCTGCCGGGGCATAACCCAAACCGTCTCTGGTGGATCAACCGCTTCCACACCTCGAATGTCGGTGGCACGACGCCCTCACACCTGCGAAGACCGCACGACACGAACTGGTGTGCCGATTCCCACCTCGCAGTGACCACTGCCGGACATCCTTGACCAACCCTGCCAGAATGGGCCCATGGCTTCTCCGCGGCACGCAGCACCTGCTCCTGATGACGAACCGGATCTCGCCGAGCTCAATCGGGCATGGCGACGTTATCTTGCATGGATCATCGCAGGGCTCGTCATTGCCGTCCTTGGCCTGGTGATCTTCGGATACCTCGGCTGGTGGAGCATGTGCGGAGTGGCCTCCGGCACGTGCGGACACACCGAGCCCGCCATCTACTGGGGGTCGACAATCAGCGCCGGTCTGCTGGGCGGCCTCATCGGTCTGCTGCTGCAGGGCTGGCTGGACAAGCGCACGAGCACGATCATCGCGATCAGCGCAGGGGCTGGGATCATCGTGCTCATGAGCATCTTCTGGTTGCTCGTCTGAGGGATCAGACGTTGAACCCGATCGCCTGCAGCTGGGTCCGTCCATCATCGGTGATACGCTCCAGCCCCCACGGTGGCAGCCACACCCAGTTGATGCGCACCGAGTTGACGAGCCCCTCCAGAACGGTCTGGGTGTCGTACTCCAGTCGGTCGGTGAGCGGACAGGCAGGGCTGGTGAGCGTCATGTCGATGACGACATTGCCGTCGTCATCGATGTCAACGCCGTAGACGAGCCCGAGATCCACGACGTTGACCATGAGCTCGGGGTCGATGACATCCTTCATGGCCTCGATGACGTCGTCGACGCTGGGCTTGACCGAGCTGCGGGCAGCAGCGGCCTGTTCCGAGAAAGACTCCGAGTCCGGTGTGGACTCGGGGGTCTTGGGCCCCGATCCGTCCGGCAGCACGTCGTCAACAAGGTCCGAGGGTTTGGTCTCAGGGTTGTCCGTCATCTCAGTGTCCCCTTTCCTCAGGACGCGTCGGTGGTCTGGGTGGCGTGGGTACCAGCGTCGCCCAGGACGTCGCTCTCGACGAGGGCGTCCTCCAGGGCTGACCAGCCGAGCATGGCGCACTTCACCCGCGCCATGAGCTGGGCCACCCCCTGGAAGGCCACGGCATCCTCATAGGCCTCCTCGTCCAGGCTGATGGTGCCGCGTGAGCGCATCATCTCCTGAAAACCCCGGTACAGCTGCTGGGCCTGTTCGGCAGTTTTCCCGATGACGAGATCGGTCATCACCGAGGTGGAGGCCTGCGAGATGGAACAGCCTACCGAGTCGTAGGAGACGTCGGTGATGGTGTCACCGTCCAGGTGCAGACGTAGCTTGAGCTCGTCACCGCACGACGGGTTGACCTGACTCACCTCGGCGGCGTAGCCGTCCCGCAGTCCGCTGTGGTGCTTCTCCTTGTAGTGGTCAAGGATGATCTGCTGATACATCTCCTCGACGTTCATGACCGCGTCCCTCCGACGAAGAAATTGCGTGCGTGGTCGACGGACTCGACGAGCCGGTCGATCTCAGCCTCCGTGGTGTACAGGTATGACGACGCACGCAGCGACGACTGTATTCCCAGTCGCTCGTGCAACGGCCGGGCACAGTGGTGACCACCGCGCACGGCGACACCGCGACCGTCCATGATGCTCATGGCGTCGTGCGGGTGCACACCGTCGACGGTGAACGAGACGGTGCCGGTACGAGCCGTGGCATCCGTGGGGCCGAGGATGTGCACCCCGGGCACCGACCCCAGCCCCTCGAGCATGAGTGCAGCCAGCCGATGTTCTCGCTGGGCGATGGCAGCCATTCCGACCCCGTCCAGGTAGTCGGCAGCGACCCCAAGGGCCGCGAGTTGGGCGATCGGCGGGGTGCCTGCCTCGAAGCGATGCGGGGGCTTGGCATAGGTGGAACCCGTCATCCGCACGACCTCGATCATCTCCCCGCCACCAAGGAAGGGTGGCAGGTCGTCGAGCAGGTCGTAGCGCCCCCACAGGATGCCGATGCCGGTGGGGCCGAGCATCTTGTGGCCGGTGAAGGCGAGCAGGTCCACCCCGAGTTCGGTGACGTTCACGGGCATCTGTGGTACGGCCTGGGAGGCATCGACGACGACGACCGCGCCCACCTGATGCGCCCACTGGGCGATGCGCTGCACCGGGTTGATCGTGCCCAGCACGTTGGAGGCCAGGGCCAGTGAGACGACCTTGGTGTGCTCATTGATGAGCCCCTCGCGCTCGGCCTTGTCAAGATCGAGTTGGCCGTCGTCGGTGATGTCGAACCAGCGCAGTGTCGCCCCAGTACGTTCACACACCAGCTGCCAGGGCACCAGATTGGAGTGGTGCTCCATGATGGTGATGACGACCTCGTCGCGGGGGCCGAGTCGGGTTCCGAGGGTGTTCGCGGCAAGGTTCAGTGCCTCGGAGGCATTGGACAGGGCGACGACCTCCTCGGGTCGACTCGCCCCGAGGAACTGGGCGATACGCTCACGTCCACCCTCGAATGCCTGGGTGGCCTCCAGACCCAGCCGGTGCATTGCCCGGGCGACATTGGCGTTGTGCTGGCCGTAGTGCTCGGCGATGGCATCGATGACCACCTGGGGTTTCTGGGAGGTGTTGGCCGAGTCGAGATAGGTCAGCGGGTGGCCGCCCACCTCCCGACCGAGAATCGGGAAATCGGCCCTGATGGCTGCGACATCGGCTTCGGAAAGACTGGCCGTGGCATCGACGTTGCCAGCCATCAGGCGTTGGCCTTTGCAGCCTCGACGTACTTCTCGTAGCCGGTGGCCTCGAGTTCCTCACCCAGCTCCGGTCCACCAGTGGTGATGACACGTCCGTCGACGAAGACGTGCACCTGGGAGGCCTTCACGTATCGCAGGATGCGGGTGTAGTGGGTGATGAGCATGAGCCCCCTGGAGGAGTCCTCCAGGTAGTGGTTGACGGCCTTGGAGACAACCTTGAGGGCGTCGATGTCCAGTCCGGAGTCGGTCTCGTCGAGAATGGCGACCTTGGGGTGCAGCAGCTCGAGCTGGGCCATCTCGGAGCGCTTCTTCTCGCCACCGGAGAATCCCTCGTTGACCGAACGCTCGGCGAAGTCGGGGTCGAGCTCCTGACGGGTCAGGGCGTCATTGACCTCCTTGACCCAGGTGCGCAGCTTGGGGGCCTGTCCGTCCACGGCAGTGCGCGCGGTGCGCAGGAAGTTCGACATGGAGACACCCGGCACCTCGACCGGGTACTGCATGGACAGGAACAGTCCGGCGCGAGCCCGTTCGTCGACGCTCATGGCGAGCAGGTCCTCACCATCGAGGGTCACCGAGCCGCCGGTGACGGTGTACTTGGGGTGGCCTGCCAAGGTGTAGGCCAGGGTGGACTTGCCGGAGCCGTTGGGGCCCATGATGGCGTGCACCTCACCGGAGTTGATGGTGAGGTCGACGCCCTTGAGGATCTCCTTGGGGCCGGCTTCGGTCTCGACATTGGCGTGAAGATCGGTGATCTGCAGGGTAGCCATGGGTTCAGGACTCCTTCATGGGGTTGTCGACGTCGACGAGGACGTCGTCGCCGTCAATGGTCACGGGGTAGACGGGGACCGGCTCGGTGGCCGGGAGGCTCAAGGGTTTTCCGGTGTGCAGGTCGAACATCGCGCCGTGCATGTAACACTCCAAGGCGCATTTCTCGACGTCACCGTCCACGAGGGGGACGGCGGCATGTGAGCACAGGGCGGAGATGGCGAACACGTCGCCCTCGGTACGTACCAGCACGACGTCGGTGCCATTGACGTTCGTCTCGACTGGTGTGTCGTCATCCAGTTCGTGCAGGCTGGCTGCCTTCACGGCGCTCACTGCCCTGCTCCTTCGAGGGCCGGGGAATCGGACTCGGAAGTGCCCAGGGCATCGACCAGTTCGGACTCGATGCGCTCGATGAGCTCGTCACTCACCGACTCCACACCGATACGCCGCACGATGTCGGTGAAGAATCCGTGCACCACCAGGCGACGGGCCTCGACCTCGTCGATGCCACGGGCCTGCAGGTAGAACAGCTGATCGGCGTCGAATCGTCCGGTGGATGCGGAGTGCCCGGCTCCGCGGATGCGTCCGGTCTGGATCTCCAGGTTCGGCACGGCGTCGGCACGGCAACCCTCGGTGAGCACGAGGTTCTTGTTGGACTCGAAGGTCTCGATGTCCTCGGCGGTGGGACGGATGAGCACGTCCCCGATCCACACCGAGTGGGCATCCTGGCCCTGCAGACATCCGCGGTAATCCACGTGCGACACGCTGCGCGGCTCGTTGTGGTCGACGAACAGCCGATGCTCGACGTGCTGATCGGCGTCGACGAAGTAGGCGCCAAGATCGGTGAGGTCTCCACCCGGGGCGGTGTATCGGGCTGTCTGGCTCACACGAACCGCCTTGCCGCCGAACGATGCCTGGGCGGTGCGCACGACGGCGTCCCGACCGATCTCGAAGGCGACCTGGGCACCGTGGACGGCACTGGCGTCCCACTCCTGGATGAACAGGACGACGACATGGGCCCCGTCGGCGACCCGGAAGGTCCAGTTCTCACCGAGCTGGGCCGACCCGCGGTAGCGCACGATAACCGTCGCACGGCTGTTGCGTCCGATCTCCACGACGACGTTCTGGAATGCCGCCTCCTCGACGCCGGTACCGGTGAGGGTGATCTCGACCGGGGAGTCGAGTTCGACGTCATCGGGAACGACGATGTGGCGGGGGGCATGGGTGGAATTGGCCGCGGCCATCATCGAGACACGATCCTGCGGCGCCACGGCGAGGTCGTGGAGCCGGGCGGGATCGAGTTCGTCGACCTGCACCGATCTCGGCGCGTCGATCGTCCAGTCGAGGCGCACCGTGGTCGTCTGCTCGGCCAGCACGGCAGCGAATTCGGAGATGGGGGTGAATCGCCAGATCTCCTCGTGCCCGGTGGGCATGGGATGATCGGCAACCTGCCAGGACGGGGTGGGATGGAGATGGGACTCGACGTCGCCTTCAACGGTGACGTTGTGTTCCTTGTCGGTTGGAGCCGACGAGCTCTGAGGTGCGCTCAACGCAATCTGCCTTTCTGAGAATGTCTGATGTGCGTGCCGGCGTCAGCCGACGGCACCTTCCATCTGAATTTCGATGAGCCGGTTGAGCTCGAGGGCGTACTCCATCGGCAGCTCCTTGGCGATGGGTTCGACGAATCCACGCACGATCATGGCCATCGCCTCCTCTTCGGTCATGCCACGCTGCATGAGGTAGAAGAGTTGGTCCTCGCTCACCTTCGACACCGTCGCCTCGTGGGCCATCGACACCTCGTCGGTACGGATGTCGTTGTAGGGATAGGTGTCGGAGCGCGAGATGTCATCGACGAGTAGGGCGTCACAACGTACGGCTGACGAGGAGTGGTGTGCCCGCTTGTTGACACGCACCAGGCCACGGTAGGCCGAGCGTCCGCCCCCCTGGGAGATCGACTTGGAGACGATCGTGGAGGACGTGTGGGGTGCCATGTGCACCATCTTGGCGCCGGTGTCCTGGTACTGACCCTCGGAGGCGAAGGCCACCGAGAGCGCCTCACCCTTGGCATTGGGCCCCATGAGATAGCAGGCCGGGTACTTCATGTTGGCCTTGGACCCAATGTTGCCGTCGATCCACTCCATCGTGCCGCCCTCCTCGACGTAGGCACGCTGGGTGACGAGGTTGTAGACGTTGTTGGACCAGTTCTGGATGGTCGTGTACCGGCACCGGGCGTTCTTCTTGACGATGATCTCCACGATGGCGGCATGCAGGGAGTCCGACTTGTAGATCGGGGCGGTGCATCCCTCGACGTAGTGCACGTAGGAGTCCTCGTCGGCGATGATGAGGGTGCGCTCGAACTGGCCGAGGTTCTCGGTGTTCATGCGGAAGTACGCCTGCAACGGAATGGTGCAGTGCACCCCCTTGGGCACGTAGATGAACGATCCACCCGACCACACGGCGGTGTTGAGGGCAGCGAATTTGTTGTCGCCGGCTGGTACCGCGGTACCGAAGTACTCCTCGAACAGTTCCGGGTACTCCCGCAGGGCGGTGTCGGTGTCGAGGAAGATGACGCCCTGACGCTCGAGTTCCTCATTGATCTTGTTGTAGACGACCTCGGACTCGTACTGGGCGGCGACCCCGGCCACCAGGCGATCCTTCTCGGCCTCGGGAATGCCCAGACGGTCGTAGGTGGTGCGGATGTCGTCGGGAAGGTCGTCCCAGGACTCGGCCTGCCGATCCGAGGCACGCACGAAGTACTTGATGTCGTCGAAGTTGACCGAGTCCAGGTTGACTCCCCAGGTCGGCATCGGCTTGCGATCGAAGATGCGCAACGCCTTGAGTCGGCGTTGCAGCATCCACTCCGGTTCATTCTTCAGCATGGAGATGCCCCGGACGACGTCCTCGGAGAGCCCACGCTGGGATGCCGCGGCATAGGCGTCGGAATCGTGCCAGCCGTACTTGTAGCCCGACAGCGCAGCGATGTGCTCGTCCTGGCTCTCCCCGGTGCCGGGCAGGGCGGCGTCGGAGGTGGTGTTGTCTACCTGGGTCATTGATCAGCCTTTCGGATGGATCACTCATCGGTGGAAGCCGGGGTGGCCGCACAATGACACAGTGTCCTTGCCACGACCGGATCCGCAGGCTCAGTTTTCACGCAGCCATTGTTGCGTAAATGCCGAGCTCGTCAAAGTTTGCCGTCTGTGGACTGCGGGGGCAACGGATTTCGCCGGCGAATGAGATCGACGTCGATGGGGACGTGAGTGGTGCACACCCCATCGCCGTGCGCAATGGTGGCAAGCCGTTGCACCCGCGAACCCAGAAGTTCGGAGAACAGCTGGGTCTCGGCCTCACACATCTGCGGGAAGGCCTTGGCCACCTCGGCCACCGGGCAGTTGTGCTGGCAGATCTGCTGGCCAACGGCAGCCGGAACCGTCGAGGCGGCGTAGCCATCGGCGGACAGGGCCTCTGCCAACGCCTCGACCGGATCTCGCTGGGGGTCCTGCTCCCGCAGCGCCCGGTACCTGGCCTCGATGTCGTCCACCCGAGCCTGGGCAACGGCGTTGAGGGCGTCAGGGCCACCGGCCCGGGCGAGTTGCCGCAGGGCAGCGATGGCAAGCGCGTCATAGGCCGTGTAGTAGTCGGCGCGACCGGAATCGGTGAGGCAGAACACCCGGGACGGGCGTCCTCTCCCCCGAGCCCCGAAGACTCGCTGTTCCCGGGACTCGACGACCCCGTCCTCGGTGAGGGTGGTGAGATGACGACGGACGGCCGCGGCAGTGAGACCCAGTCGGTCGGCAAGCTCAGCAGCCGTCGACGGGCCATTGTGCAGAATCGACGAGATGACGCGCTGCCGGGTCGAACCGTCCGGGACCACACCATGCTGAGCAGTACCCGGTTCCAGCGTGAAGTGGGCAGAATTCTGCCCACTCGCAACGTCACCAAGGGGCTGTACCGCCGGGGTTGCGTCGGCCGGCGTCAGGGCGTCAGAGGATTCCACAACCCCATTGTTGCGTAATTTGGTTTCTCCGCAACCCGTCCTCGCAGACCAACGCCATCAGCGTACTGGCGAATCCGCCATTCCTCACTCATGTGGTGGTTGACAAGGACGAGGACGAGGCTCTTCGGGGAGCGCTCACCTTCACTGAGCTGTCCACAAACGCTCACCCACAGTGAGCGTTTCCCCTGGTTTTTGTGGCGTTGCCCACACAGTATGCCGAGATCGCTGACACCACGACATCACCCTCCTACCATGAGATTGAATCCCTGCACGGATGCAGGGGACGCGATTTTCAGAGACGAAGAAGGTGAGCCGTATGGCCACGAATTCTCTCCAGGGTTCCAGCGAGCCTGTCATGTCCAGAAATCACCGGTGGGCCGCCGGGCTGGCACTGCTGGCACTTTTCCTCACCGGGTGCAGCTCATCGAACGGGCGGGCCGGCGGTGGCGGCGAGGCCAACCTCAAACTTCCGCCCCTCGACGAGCAGGTCGGTTCGGTGTCTGGCACCACCTTGTTGTGGATAGGCCTGGCTGTGTGCGTGCTGGGCCTGGTCTTCGGCCTGACGACATACTCGAAACTACGCAAACTTCCGGTGCACCAGGCCATGCGTGAGGTCTCCGAGCTCATCTACACCACGTGCAAGACGTACCTCAAGCAGCAAGCCAAGTTCCTCATGGTGCTCTGGGCGTTCATCGCCATCGTCATCGTCGTGTACTTCCTGTTCCTGGAGCACATGGGTGCCAAGGTGCTCATCATCCTGCTGTTCAGCCTCATCGGCATGGCCGGATCGTTCGGGGTGGCCTGGTACGGCATTCGCGTCAACACCTTCGCCAACTCTCGCACGGCACACGCCTCGCTCAAGGGTCGCCCGTTCGAGTGCTTCGACATTCCGCTGCGTTCGGGTATGAGCATCGGCATGGTGCTCATCAGTGTCGAACTGTTCATGATGCTGGCGATCATGCTCCTGCTGCCCGGCGACCTGGCCGGCCCATGCTTCATCGGCTTCGCCATCGGTGAGTCGCTGGGAGCTGCCTGCCTGCGTATCGCCGGCGGCATCTTCACCAAGATCGCCGACGTGGGCGCGGACCTCATGAAGATCGCCTTCCACATCAAGGAGGACGACGCCCGTAACCCCGGCGTCATCGCCGACTGCACCGGTGACAACGCCGGTGACTCGGTGGGGCCGTCGGCCGATGGATTCGAGACCTACGGCGTCACCGGGGTCGCCCTGGTGACATTCATCCTCGGCGCGGTACCCAACCAGTCCGAACAGGTGCAGCTGCTGGTGTGGATCTTCGTGGTACGAGTCGTCATGTTGGTGGCGAGCTACCTGTCATACCTCGTCAACAACGCCATCGCCCGTGCGAAGTACGGCAAGGTTGACGAGTTCGACTTCGAGAAACCCCTGTCGAGTCTGGTGTGGATCACCTCGGCGATGTCGATCCTGCTCACGGCCCTGACGACGTGGTGGATGCTCGGCGGCATGGGTGACGGCACCATGTGGTGGAAACTCACCGTCATCATCTCGTGCGGCACCCTGGCCGGAGCCCTCATCCCCGAACTGGTCAAGGCCTTCACCTCCACCAACTCCCGTCACGTGCGCGAGGTCGTCACCAGCGCCAAGGAGGGCGGGGCGTCGCTGGACATCCTGTCGGGTCTGGTGGCCGGCAACTTCTCCGGATACTGGCTGGGTGTGGCGATCGTCGCCCTCATGGGTGCCGCATTTCTGGTCTCGGGAACCGGATCGGGCCTGGGTGACATGGGCGCGATGAGCGAGGTGAAGTGGGCCGTCTTCGCCTTCGGTCTGGTGGCCTTCGGTTTCCTCGGCATGGGCGCGGTGACGATTGCCGTCGACTCCTACGGGCCTGTCACCGACAACGCCCAGAGCGTCTACGAGCTGTCGACCATCGAGGAGCTGCCCGACATCGACGAGCAGGTGAAGGCCGAGTTCGGCTTCACTCCCCGGTGGAAGGTGGCCAAGCACTTCCTGGAGGCTCAGGATGGGGCGGGAAACACCTTCAAGGCCACCGCCAAGCCAGTGCTCATCGGGACGGCCGTCGTCGGAGCGACGACGATGATCTTCTCGATCATCATGATGCTCACCGATGGCTTGCAGAACACCACCGAGGTGACCAAGCTCGGCCTCACCCATGCTCCGTTCCTGCTGGGTCTCATCACCGGTGGAGCCATCATCTACTGGTTCTCCGGGGCCTCCATGCAGGCCGTCACCACTGGTGCCTACCGGGCCGTGGAGTACATCAAGGCCAACATGAAGCTGGATGCCACGGCCACCAAGGCCTCCGCCGAGGACTCCACCCGCGTCGTGCAGATCTGCACCGAGTACGCCCAGAAGGGCATGATCAACATCTTCCTGGCGGTGTTCTTCTCCGCCCTGGCCTTCGCCTTCGTCGATCCCTACTTCTTCATCGGCTACCTCATCTCGATCGCCGTCTTCGGCTTGTACCAAGCGATCTTCATGGCCAACGCCGGTGGCGCTTGGGACAACGCCAAGAAGATCGTCGAGGTGGATCTGGACGCCAAGGGAACACAACTGCACGATGCCTCGGTGGTTGGTGACACCGTGGGTGATCCGTTCAAGGACACCTCCTCGGTGGCCCTCAACCCGGTCATCAAGTTCACCACCCTGTTCGGCCTGCTTGCCGTGGAGCTCGCGGTCTCGATCGGGGCAGGCCCACTCACCCACATCCTGGCCGTGGTGTTCTTCCTCATTGCCGCGTTCTTCGTGCACCGCTCGTTCTACGGCATGCGTATTCGTCGCACCGATGACGACTTCGTCTCCTTCGACGACGTCCCCCATGCAGATGACGAGCCAGCGGCGTTCGCCGGAGCCGGGCACGAGACGTCGCCCTCGAGTGATCCGAGGCCACGTCGAGTGGATCCGGAGCACTGACAACCGGATCACAAAGTCATCCGTCCCCGTGGCGGGCAGGAGGGCGTGCCAATCCCATGGTGTGCCCTCCTGCGTCGTGGCGAGGCTTCTCGTGACTGGCTTCGGTGCCCACCGGATCTGGACTTGACTGCACCGATGTGGGAAAGTCAGTGAAAGATCAGACTTACCGATGCTGCGGGTGTCTGACGCAGGAAGGGTGGGGACGATGCCGCATCAGCGTGTCATCCGGTACTTGTCGGCCAACGACCTGGCCGACGGGCTTGCGCGCCGCCTGGTTCGGGCCATACTCCATCGCCAGGACACCCAGGGTGAGGTGCATCTGTGTGTCGCCGGCGGCCAGGCTGCCACCCGGGTGTACGAGTGTCTGCACGACGTGGACGAACGCACCTCGGTGGATCCGTCCCGGTTGCACGTGTGGTGGAGCGATGACGCATTCGTCCCCACCGGCGATGCACAGCGTACGTCGTTGCGCACCCTGCCGTTGCTGCTCACCGCCTTTCACCTGGATCCCTCCCGCACCCACCCCATCCCGACGATGGACGGCAAGGACGATGCCGACGATGCCGCCTACGCCTATGCCCAGGAATTGGGCAACACCATCTTCGACATCTGCCTGCTGGACGTGGGGGAAAGCGGTGCGGTGGCGTCGCTCTTCGCCGACGATCCCTCGTTCTCCCCACACACGACGGCACTGGCGGTGGGGGTGACGGCCTCGCCCACTCCCGCCACGGAACGGATCTCGCTCACCCTTCCCGAGATCAATCGTTCCCATCAGGTGTGGCTCATCGCATCGGGTGCGCACAAGGCCAAGGCAGTCAATGAGTCCTTGCTGGAAGGGTCTCAACTGCCAGCTGCCCTGGCCCATGGCACCGAGGAGACGCTGTGGTGGACCGACCAGCTGGCCGCTGCACAATTGCCGAGCTACAACTGCTCGCTGTGAATCCTGCCGCGTGAAGGACCCGCAGGGATCACACGTACCCCTGCCCTCCAGCACTGGCCGACGTCGTACTGCCCCGCCCAGATCATGAATCGACGATCTGGGTGCCAACATGCACTACCGCCTTGGACGCCGGGAACGACTCTGGAAGACAGCGTCTACCATGACGTCATGGACAAGACGACACAGACTCCCCCGGCGCACCAGAAATCGTGGCAACGCTGGGTCGGACTGGTGGCACGGCTCATCCTGGGAGTCACACTCATCGTTGCGGGACTGCTGAAGGTCACTGCCGTGGACTCGAGCATCGCCGCGGTACGTACCTATCGCATCGTCTCGTGGGATTTCGCGAAGGTCGTCGGCACTGCCATGCCGGTTGTCGAGATCATCGTGGGGCTGGCCATCCTCGTGGGACTTCTCACCCGATGGTCGGCCCTGCTCGGCGCGCTGGCCATGGTGGCGTTCATCGCCGGGATCGCATCCGTGTGGGCCCGCGGGATCAGCCTCGACTGCGGATGCTTCGGCGGAGGCGGGTTGCGCCAGGATCCCTGGCCCACCGTGGTCCACGGTTACATCAAGGACATCGTGCGTGACACCGGCCTGCTCCTGTGCGGCCTGTGGCTGGTCATCAATCCACGTACCGCCCTGTCCTTGGACGGTTGGATGAGTGCACCGGCCGCTGTCATGCCGCACGAGAAGCCTGCGACCTCTGAACATGAGTCCCAGCAGCAGAACAGCGTGGTCGATGGGCGGTGAACACGTGTTCTTGCCGTCTCGTCTATCCTGAACCCGTCACCATGAGTCAACCCCTGGAGTACCAATGAGCCAGAACTCCTCCCGCCGCGAAGCAATGCGGGCCCAGCAACAGGCCGAGGAGGCCGCCGCACGACGCCGCAAGATCGTCGGCATCGTCTCGGGCGTTCTCGTCATAGCCATCATCGCCGCCGTCGTCATCTGGGCCGTCAATCGGGACAAGGGATCTGAGGAGGCCACCGGACCTCAGGTGAAGCCGCCGAGTGCCGCCGGCTCTGCCCATGCCTATATCGTCAACAAGGGCAAGGCCAAGAAGGGTGCCCCGGTGCTCAAGGTGTACGAGGACTTCCAGTGCGCATTCTGCAAACGTGCAGAGGGTGCCTTCGGCAAGAAGTTCGAGGCCTTGGCGGCGTCTGGTGACATCGAGTTGCAGTGGCAGACCCTCACTTTTCTAGACGACAATATGCCTGGTGAGTCTTCTCAGCGCGCTGCAGTTGCCGCCGCCTGTGCTGACACTGTTGGCAAAATCGCTCCATATCACGACGTCGTTTTCGCCCACCAACCAGAAGAGGGCACCGGCTACACCGACGACCAGTTGCGCGGCGCCTTCGCCAAGGATGCCGGAATCACTGGCGCCGACCTCACCAAGTTCCAGAAGTGCTATGACACCAAGGCCACCAAGGACTTCGCCACGAATGCTGCCGAGGAGGGGCTGAAGGAAGGCATGAAGCTCGAGAAGAAATTCGGGACTCCATTCATGACAGTTGACGGAAAACCCTGGAATGACTGGACGAACTTGGCAGAAGCCAATCAGAACCAGCTGCTAGACGCCATCAAGAAGGCCGCCAAGTGAACCTTTCACCCTGCCCCACGTGGGTTCGGCACCACTGCTGAGGAATGACTCGCGCGGCGGCAGGTGAGCGACTGCCACTGCGCGAACCCCCGCCATGCAAACCCATCGAGGACCCAGGCCGTGACCTCCCCGGACGCGGTGTGGATGCGAACAACAGTCTCAGCATTCACACCGCGTCCGTCGCATTCACTAGACTTCAGGCCATGACGTCACAGACCCACGAAGAAAACGGCACGCCGACTCGCGGCGTGGTGCCCGACAAGCCAGCCCTGGAGGGGCTCGAAGCCAAATGGGGCAAGGTCTGGGAGGACGAGCAGCTCTACGCATTCCATGGCGACCAGGTGGAGTCCCGCGAGGCAGTGTTCTCCATCGACACCCCGCCGCCGACCGTCTCGGGACATCTGCATCCCGGGCACGTGTTCTCCTACACCCACACCGACACCATCGCTCGTTACCAGCGAATGCGGGGCAAGAAGGTCTTCTACCCGATGGGCTGGGATGACAACGGCCTGCCCACCGAACGTCGCGTCCAGAACTACTACGGCGTGCGCTGCGACCCGTCGCTGCCCTACGACCCGGACTTCGAGCCACCGGCCAAGCCGGATCCCAAGCACCAGATCTCCATCTCGCGTCGCAACTTCGTGGAACTGTGCGTCAAGCTGACCGCAGTCGATGAGAAGACCTTCCAGGACCTGTGGCGTTCGGTCGGTCTGTCGGTGGACTGGAATCAGCTCTACACAACGATCTCACCAGAGTCCCAGCGCATCGCCCAGTTGGCGTTCCTGCGCAATCACGCCCGCGGTGAGGCCTACCTCAACGACGCCCCGACCCTGTGGGACGTCACCTACCAGACGGCCGTGGCCCAGGCCGAGTTGGAGGCTCGCGACTACCCCGGTGCCTATCACCGACTGGCCTTCCATCGCGACAATGGTGACGACGTCTTCATCGAGACGACTCGCCCAGAGCTCCTGGCGGCCTGCTGCGCCCTCATCGCCCACCCCGACGACGAGCGCTACCAGCATCTGTTCGGCACCACCGTCACCACACCGTTGTACGGGGTCGAGGTGCCGGTGATCGCCCACCCGGCTGCCGAGATGGACAAGGGTGCGGGCATCGCCATGTGCTGCACCTTCGGTGACCTCACCGACGTGCAGTGGTGGCGGGAGCTGCAGCTGCCGACTCGCACCATCATGGGACGCGACGGACGGATCATCCGCGAGACGCCGGACTGGATCGTCAACACCGACGCCTACGAGCAGATTGCCGGCAAGACTGCCTTCACTGCCCGCAAGCTCGTCGTGGAGGCCGTGACGGCGTCCGGTGAGATGGACGGAGATCCCCGACCCACCGAACGCAAGGCGAACTTCTACGAGAAGGGCGACAAGCCCCTGGAGATCATCGGCACTCGCCAGTGGTACATCCGCAACGGTGGGCGTGACGAACAGCTGCGTGCCCAGTTGTTGGAGCGAGGCCGCGAACTGGACTGGGTGCCTGAGCACATGCGGCACCGCTACGAGAACTGGGTCGAGGGACTCAACGGTGACTGGCTCATCAGCCGTCAGCGCTTCTTCGGGGTGCCGTTCCCGGTGTGGTACCGGCTCGACGGGCAGGGCGAGCCCGACTACGAGCACCCGATCGTGCCTGCCGAGGACGAGCTGCCGGTCGACCCGGCCTCCCAGGCCCCGCAGGGCTACCAGGAGGAGCAGCGCGGCCAGGCTGATGGTTTCATCGGCGACCCGGACGTCATGGACACCTGGGCCACGAGCTCACTGACCCCGCAGCTGGTGACCGGCTGGCAGCGGGACGATGACCTGTTCGCCAAGACCTTCCCGATGGACTTCGCCCCCGAGGCCCACGACATCATCCGCACCTGGGTGTTCTCCCGTATCGTGCGTGCCCATCTCGAGAACGGCGTGTTGCCGTGGAAACGTGCCGCGATCTCCGGGTTCGTCACGGATCCCGATCGCAAGAAGATGAGCAAGTCCAAGGGCAACACGGTGGTGCCCACCGAGATCATCGAGCAGTTCGGTGCCGATGCGGTGCGTTGGCGTGCGGCGATGGCACGGCCCGGCATGGATTCCCCCTTCGACAAGGCACAGATGAAGGTGGGTCGTCGTCTGGCGATGAAGATCCTCAACGCGTCGAAGTTCGTGCTGGGCTTCGGGGAGGGCGGCGAGCTCACCGATGTGACGAACCCCGCCGACCTGGCCATGCTGGCTGGACTGCGCCAACTCATTGCCACGGCCACCGAGTCCTTCGAGCAGTTCAACTACACCGCTGCCCTGGAGGCTTCCGAACAGTTCTTCTGGACGTTCTGCGACGACTACTTGGAACTCGTCAAGGAACGTGCCTACGACTCCGACGGCGCCGATGAGGCCGGTGCGCTGAGCGCTCGCACCGCGCTACGCACTGCCCTGGACGTCCTGCTGCGGCTCTTCGCGCCGTTCCTGCCGTTCGTCACTGAGGAGGTGTGGAGCTGGTGGAAACCTGGCTCGGTGCACATCGCCTCGTGGCCGATTCCCGAGGAACTGCCCTGTGCCGGTGACGTGGAGCTGCTTGAGGACGTCTCTACGGCCCTGGTCGAGCTGCGCGGCGTGAAGTCCACCCACAAGAAGCCGATGCGCACTCCCATCCTGCACGCCACGGTGACCGCTCCAGCCTCGGTGATCGAGAATCTCAAACTGGTGCAGACCGATCTGGCATACGTCTCCAAGACCGAGAGGTTCACCTGGGTCGAGGGCGGTGAGGAGCTGAGCCTGGAGGCTGAGCTCGGCGAGCCGCCAGCCAAGAGGAAGTAAGGCCGCACCGCTGACGTCCGTCAGAAGGACGCCAGCGCAGAACGGGCGTTGGTGTGAGGTTCGCGCCAACGCCCGTTCCCGCACCACGCACATTTCACGTCCCGGCAAGGCATGTCACCGGCCAGAGACTTTGATCCCCTCCGGGGCCCTGACCACTCGACCTGGTAGGTCAGTGCTGAACGAGCGGTGCGGAACAGCCGAGCGGTACGGGCAATACTCGGTGCGGGACAACACGAGCAGTGCGGGCAACACGCAGTACGGGACACCACAGGAGGCACAGGGCAACACAGGTATGCAGGGCAGCACGAGTGGTGACCCGCCCCCCGCGAGGCAGACGGGTCACCGCTGCATGTGATGGCTTCGTCAGCGCGGCACGACCCCGCCAGGATCGGGGCAGCTTCCGTCAAGGCACGGGGGCTGCCCAGGCGTCGTTGCGACGGTTCAGGGGCAGACCGGCCGCTTCGTCAGTGACGGGGCTGCCTCACCAGGATTGGGGGCAGGATTGCGGGCTTCCTGTCAGGCTGCCCGCGGCTCACTCCTCCACCGGACCACCGAAAGCTGCCGGCGGCATGGCAGGTGGGATGGCAGCCGGCCGCTCACCCAGCTGGGCGATGCAGTAATCGATGGCGGCATCGAGCTGGACGTCGCGATCGGACTCCCAGTCCTCCGGGCGAACGGTCACGGTGATGTCCGGATCGACGCCGTGGTTCTCCACGCCCCACCCGTAGTCGCCGTACCATCCGGCATAGCGCGGCTGGGTGACCTCGGTGCCGTCGACCAGGTCGAAACGTCCGTCGATACCAACCACACCACCCCAGGACCGCTCCCCCACGATCGGGGCATATCCCATGGCCTGGGTGACGGCCGAGACGATGTCACCGTCCGAACCGGCCCACTGGTTGGTCACCATGACGATCGGACCGCGCACGGCATTCTGGGGATACGTGGCGGGGGTGTCATACCATTTGCCGAAGTCCCAGCCGAGCACCTGACGTGACAGCCGCTCCACGACGAGCTGGGAGGTGTGGCCGCCGTGGTTGAAGCGCACATCGGCAACAACCCCTTCGTGGCGAGTGGCCTCGACAATTTGACGGTGCAGCTCGGCCCATCCGTTGGAGACCATGTCTGGTACGTGCAGGTAGCCCAGCCGCCCACCGGATCGTTCCTCGACATAGCGGCGTCGAGAGGCGACCCAGTCGTGGTAACGCAATGGGGCCTCATCGGCCACGGGTACCACGGCCACCCGACGCACCTGGTCCCCGGTACGCACGGTGAGTTCCACCGTGTGCCCGGCAGAGCCCTCCAAGGCCTCGCCCAGGCTGAGATCGTGCCCGAGCTTGTTGCCGTCCACGGCCACGATGACGTCGCCGTCTCGCACTGCCACCCCGGCGGCACGCAACGGTGACCAGGCCAGCGGGTCCGATGATTCGCCGGGCACGACACGCACGATCGGTACCCCATCGTCGGTGGGGACACCGTAGTCGGCTCCGAGCAGTCCAGCGCGCAGACTCGGGTCACCGTCGAGCCCGGCTGGCGAGACGTAGGAGTGTGAGGTGTTGAGCTCGCCAACGGTCTCCCAGAGGATGTCGTACAGGTCGTCGACGCTGTGGATACGATCGACCAGTGGGCGGTACCGACGCAGCACCGCCTCCCAGTCGACGCCATTCATGTCGTCGCGCCAGTAGTGGGTGGCCATGAGACGGCCATTCTCGTCGAACATCTGACGCCACTCGTCACGCGGGGTGATGCGTCGACGCAATCGCGTGAGATCAACGGCAACGTGGGCGGGATCCTCGGCATCCACCTTGTGATCGCTGGGAACGACACTGACATCGTCCTTGTGACGCACGATGAGTCGTTCCCCGTCACCGGAGACGGCGAAGGTGTCGACGGCCTCGACGATCCTCTCGATGCGCCGGGAGGCGAACCCGTAATGGACGAGGACGTCAGCGGGAGCCTCACCGGTGACCCCGGCACGGGCGGCTCCGAGCTCACCACCCCGATCGGCCTCCTCGATCCACACGACACCGTCCTTGACGGCAGCCAGACTGCGATACCGACCCGAGGCAACCGGGAAGGGCACCAGCCGCTCCTCGAAACCATCACTGTCCAGTTCGCAGGTGACCGTGGGTGCATGGTCCGAGTCACCAGCGGCGTTGGCGAGAGCCTTCGCCTTGGCGTCCTGCACCTCGCTGATCCGCCATCCTTCGGGAACCGGTCCGAACGGTGAGGGTTCACTCGCCGACAGGGGCGCAAGCCACGGTCGGATGGTGTGCCCGAAGGACAGGTCGAAGGTCTGACCGTCGTAATGCGGGTCGAAGGTGCGTGCGGAGAGCACGACGAGGTACTTGCCGTCAGCTGTGAACACCGGGTTGGAGTCATCGAAGGTGCCCTTGGTGAGTTGGAACGACTCGCCGAGCCCGTGTTCGTCCCAGCAGAAGATTGCTCCGCAGCTGTCCTCACCGTCGCGTGCTTGACGCCATACCAAGTAACGCCCGTCCGGGGACCATGCCAATCCGGTGGCCTCGCCCTGTGCGGAACGTCCCACCTGACGTACCTGACCGGATTCCACCGTGACGATGAGAACACGCCCGTCGTGGCTCACCACGGCGATCTTGTCACCGGCCGGGGAGGGCTCCAGCCAGAGCACCATGCCCAACTGCCCTGCGGCAATTCGACGTGGCTCCCCGGTGCCGCGGTAGCCACTGCCGTCCAGGGCAGCCACCTCCAGGCAGTCGTCGTCGGTGACGTCACTGGCCCACACCCCCAGGCCGGTGTTGCCCAGCGCCCTGGGGGAACGCACTCGGGCCGTGGCGTCGGCGGACAGCGCACGTGCCGGGCCACTGCGATGGGTGAGGTAGTAGGCAGCTCCACGCCACTCGAGCAGGGACCCGTCCCCACCGAAGTCCGAGGCTATCGACTGCAGCCGATCCGTGGGATCGACCGGAACCGGGGCGGGTGCACCGATGCCCAGCTCCACATCGATCTGGTCGGAATGGGCGTCCAAACCGTCCATGACGTACAGCTGGCCATGCGCATGGTAGACGATCGTCGTGCCGTCGGTGCGCGGGTCACGCACGTAGCCGTGTTCCTCGGAGTGGTGGGTGTGCTGGCGCAGATCGGCACCGTGGGCGTTGACCGACCACAGTTGGGCCTGTTCGGTGGGATTGTCGGGCAGCACCGCCCCCATGTCGGAGCTGAAGATGAGTCTGCCGTCGATCCAGCCGACCCCGTAGCGTCCAGCCTCGACGTCAACGCCGTCATGTTCCTCGCCATCTCGCAGCAGACGCGTGAATTCGTCCTGCCCGGCGGCTCGCAGCCAGATCTGCCCTGCGGTACCGCCCCGGTAGCGTTTCCATTTGGAGCAGTCTCCGGAGTTCGGGGTGACAGTGGCGATGTCACCGTTCGGTGAGATCGCCAGATCCATGCCGGGGCCGTATTCCAATCGCTCGATCTGACCGTCCAGACTCACCGTGTACAGCCACATGAGGCCGATGTCATTGGTCTGGTGTGGGGAGCAGAAGACGATGTGGTCCTCGTCGAGCCAGCCGATCGTCAACAGCTTGCGGGCACCGAGCCAGGTGAGTCGGCGTTGTTGTCCACTGGCCAGGTCAAGTACGTACACCTCAGGACGCTGTGCCAGGTATGACGTCCACGCAATGTGCGTGCCCGACGGCGAGAAACGAGGATTGCGTACCGGAACATGGTCAGTGGTGACACGGCTGGCGCGTCCTCCAGTGACGGGGACCAGCCACAGATCGTCGTCAGCAGTGAACACCACCAAGTCATCGTGAATGTCGGGGTATCGCAAATAGCCAGATGCCATAAATTGAGCCTAGCCGAGCGATGGAACACTTGGGGGCATCTCTCGATAGAATTGTCGATACCGTATTCGACACTGCTGACCCGTGAGACAAGGAGTGACCATGGCAGGCAAGTTCAAGGCGGCGAAAAGGGCAGTCGGGGCCGCAGCCGCGTTCATTCCCGTGGCCCAACGCGCCTGGGACACCCTCAACGAGAACGACCGTGCCGCCAAGGCCCTGCACACCGGAGTCGATGGGATTCGCCGATGGGCGATATCTCGCACCCGCACGGGTCAGCTGACCCTCACGGCCGAGGCCATTCGACAGTATGCCCAGCAGTCGCAGGATCCCCGGGCCAGCCAGTGGATTGCCAAGGCCGACGAGATTGATCGGCTCGTCCCGGTGCTCGATCGTCAGAACGGCGCCCAGCGCAGGAAGACCCTGGACCAGCTCAGGAGAAGCGCCGATCAGGTCCTGGACGAGGTGGCACACCACACCAATCTCACGGACGTCTGAGGATCCAAGCTGGACCTGCTGCCACACCACGTCGGCTTCTCCCCACGACCAGGCGACCAACCCGGTTCATGGCGACGACGGCGCAGGCACCGGGCAGGCACGGCCTGCGGGATCGAATCCGTCAGGCGGACGCCTGCGGGGCCGAGTCCGTCAGGCGGACGCCTGCGGGGCCGAATCCGTCAGGCGGACAGCCTGCCGCGGGCCACTCGGGCCCGGGAGGAGTACTTGCACCGAGCGAGGCCACGCACGGCGTCTGCGGTGACGACGACTCGTGCCACGTCCTGACGCGACGGCACCTCGTACATGACCTCCATGAGGGTCTCCTCGAGGATGGCACGTAGTCCACGAGCGCCCGTGCCCCGTTCCAAGGCCTTGTCGGCAACCGCGCCGATGGCCTCCTCGGTGAACTCGAGTTGCACGCCATCAAGCTCGAAAAGTTTCTCGAACTGCTGAGTGAGCGCATTGCACGGCTCGGTGAGAATGCTCATGAGAGCTTCCCGATCCAACGGGTCCACCGTCGTGATCATGGGCAGTCGCCCAATGAACTCCGGGATGAGCCCGAACTTGTGCAGATCCTCCGGGGTCGCCTGGGAGAGCAGGTCGTCCTCATCGACGACGTCGCAGCCGTCATCGACGTTGAACCCGACCGGACGGGCCCCAACACGCTGGTTGATGATGTCCTCCAACCCAGCGAATGCCCCCGCGACGATGAAGAGAATGTTCGTCGTGTCAATCTGCAGGAAGTCCTGGTGCGGGTGCTTGCGTCCACCCTGGGGCGGCACCGAGGCAGTCGTCCCCTCGAGGATCTTCAGCAGGGCCTGCTGGACGCCCTCACCCGACACATCACGGGTGATGGAGGGATTCTCGGACTTGCGGGCGACCTTGTCGATCTCGTCAATGTAGATGATTCCGGTTTCGGCGCGTTTGATGTCGAAATCAGCGGCCTGGATGAGTTTGAGGAGAATGTTCTCCACGTCCTCACCGACATACCCGGCTTCCGTGAGAGCTGTGGCGTCCGCCATGGCGAATGGCACATTGAGCCTGCGCGCCAAGGTCTGGGCAAGATACGTCTTGCCACATCCAGTCGGTCCCAGCAGCAGGATGTTCGACTTGCCCAGTTCGATGTCGTCGTCCTCGGCACGTCGGGCGTGGGACACCTCGGTGGCGGCGTGGATGCGCTTGTAGTGGTTGTACACCGCCACGGAGAGGGTACGTTTTGCTCGTTCCTGACCGATGACGTAGGTGTCGAGGAATTCGCACATTTCCCGTGGCCGAGGCAGATCCTCCAAGGAGGTCGTCTGGGACGACTCGGAAAATTCCTCCTCGATGATCTCATTGCACAGGTCGATGCACTCATCACAGATGTACACCCCGGGCCCGGCAATGAGTTTCTTCACGAGTTTCTGACTCTTGCCACAGAAGGAGCACTTGAACAGATCACTGCTCTCTCCCAGACGCGACATGCGGTTTCCACCCATCAGGATCAGATGTATTCGTCACGCGGAACACTGAAGAATACTTTTTACCGTTCAATGAACTTTAGCTCGCGGTGTGGTCCGGACAAAAATCTCGAATTGTCTGTGGACGAAACCACGGCATGGGGTATGCAAGGTGGTGGACAACTCCGGTGCCCACCACCTTCAGCACGTGCTCAGGCCATCACGGCCTCTCAGGCCACTCCGAAGATCTCGTCAATGAGACCGTACTCCTTGGCCTCGGGCGCCGTGAGGTACTTGTCGCGGTCGACGTCCTTGGACACCTGCTCCACACTCTGCCCAGTGGCCTCGGAGAGCATGGTTTCCATGAGACGACGAATTCGCTGGATCTCGTTGTCCAGGATCTCGATGTCGGTGGCCTGACCGTACGTGGCCTGCCCCATCGCTGGCTGATGGATGAGGATGGTCGAGTTCGGCAGCGCAAACCGCTTGCCCTTGGTACCAGCAGCCAACAACACGGCAGCAGCCGAGGCAGCCATTCCCAGGCAGACGGTCTGCACGTCGGGACGCACATACTTCATCGTGTCGTAGATGGCGCTCATCGCCGAGAAGGAGCCGCCGGGTGAGTTGATGTACATGCTAATGGTGCGCTCCGGATCCATCGACTGCAGGCACAGCAGCTGGGCCATGACGGCATTGGCGATGTCATCGGTCACCGGGGTGCCAAGGAAGATGATGCGATCCTCGAAGAGCTTGGTGTAGGGGTCGACCCGGCGCACGCCGTAGGAGGTGCGCTCCTCCCACTGCGGGATGTAATAGTCCATGGACGGGTTCATCGGCGCGGTGCCGGACGGTGTCGACTCGGATTCGCGCAGTGCAGCACCCGCCTGGGCTACGTTGAAGTCAGCCATGTCGAAAAGATTCATGTCAGTCCTCACTTGCTGGGGGCGTCCTGGCTCAGATGAGCCGCGCTGGCATAGACGTGGTCGATGAAGCCGTAGTCGAGTGCCTCGGCAGCGGTGAACCAGTGGTCCCGCTCGGAGTCCTCGATGATCTTCTCGACGCTCTGGCCGGTGTGCTCGGCATTGATCTCGGCCATCTCACGCTTGGTGTCCTTGAGGAACTTCGCATTGATGGAGATCTCGGTGGCAGTGCCGCCCACACCGCCCAGCGGCTGGTGCATGAGGATCTTGGCGTGTGGCAGGGCGTAACGCTTGCCCTTCGTGCCAGCGGTGAGCAGGAACTGCCCCATGGAGGCAGCCATACCCATGGCAACGGTGACGACGTCGTTGGAGATCCACTCCATGGTGTCGTAGATCGCCATGCCAGCAGAGATCGATCCACCTGGGGAGTTGATGTACAGGTAGATGTCAGCGTTCGGGTCCTCGGCATTGAGCAGGAGCATCTGCGCGCACAGGGCGTTGGCATTCTCATCCTTGACCTCCGAGCCAAGGAAGATGATCCGGTTGCGCAGCAGGGACTGGTAGACGTTGTCCGTCATGCCGACTCCAGCAGACGCGGCGTCAGCCATCCGGGGCATGTCCGGCGCAGTGGGTGCATTCTTCTCATTCACGCCTACGAAACTACCGCGTCAGATCAACACATTCGACGATCGCCCCACCTTTTCGCCACAAGCCGGTTCACACTCAGACCATTCGGGGTGATCGTGGACCGTCCGCATGATCGTGGGCCCTCCGAGCTCGTGCACCTGGTCCGTGCGCACGAGAGCATTGGTCGGGACCGAGCTCGTACGCACTGCGGTCAGCCCCCAACCCCCGTCGCCCAGTCCCGTCACCGAGACGCCCGGGCCGAACGCATGGAGTCGAGGTCAGGAATGCTTCGACGGGGCGGGCGGGCCCACCGCCTCCTCGGGGTCGTTGGAGATCAGCGCGTTGACCCACCGCGAGTTGGGGTCGTGGTCCAGCAGCAGCGACTTCACGAGCAGCGAGCAGGGCAGGGCGATGAGTGTGCCCAGTGCTCCGAAGCACCACCCCCACAGCAGCAGGGAGACGAATGACATCGTCGGCGTGAGCCCCACCGCATCACCGGCGAACTTGGGCTGGATGATCGACTGGATGACGAAGTTGAGCACGCTGTAGGAGACGATGACGGCCACGCAGGCGACCCAACCGTCCTGGAAGAAGGCCAACATGGCCGGGGGGAGCAGTCCGACGATGAAGCCGATGTTGGGAATGTAGTTCGTGAGGAAGCTGAACAGTGCCCACACCCCGGCCAGCGGCACACCGATGATGATCAACGCCACCCAGTCGAAACCCGCCACGATGAGGCCGAAGACAGTGGTCACCAGCCAGTAACGGCGGATGCCGTGGGCGAAATCACTGAGCCCCAGTGCCATCCGGGGCTTGCTCAAGGCGGTGAGCTCAAGACGTCGGTGCATGGACGGGGTGTCCATCACCATGAAGATCATTCCTGTGAGGATGACGACGATGAGGGTGACGACGCTCGAGGTGTCGGAAAGCACCGAGGACGTCACCGAGATGATCTTGCTCGTGTCGATTCCCTTGAGCTTCTCAGCGATGGCGTCCTCGCTGAAGCCGATCTTCGCCAGCCCTCGAACGCTTTCCTCGTAGGTGTCCACCATCTGTGGCATGTACTTCTGCAACTCGGTGACGGTGGCGGCCACCGACCACCCCATCCCGACGAATCCCAGGGCAAGGACGATCAGTACCGTCAGCCCAGACGTGAGGGCGCCGAGCCAGGAAGGGAAGGAATGCTTCACCATCCATCGGTGAATCGGGTATGCCGTGATGAGCATGTTGAGCGCGAAGAACATGGGCGCAGCGACGTCGGAGAGCTCGTGCAACAGGCTGAGCACCAACCAACCGGCGGCAGTGGTGATGAGGACGACGGTGATCGACGGCAGCGGTCGATGGACGACGGCATCGGGATCATCGGCGCGACGCTTGTCGACGGCGTCCACCAGGGCGGAGGCCGCCTTCATGATGTTGCGCTGGTTGGCCTCCTCGGTGGTCACGACCTCCGCACGCAGCTCCTTCTTGAACTGCTCGGTGGATTGACGCACTGCCTCGTCCTCGGCAGCCTTGCGTTCCCTGCGGGCCACTTCTCGGCGTCGAGCGTTGTCGTTGATCCGTGTCCCTGACCAGAGGTCTCGAAGCTTCTGAGGCAATTCCATGTGCTCTCCTGCAGCAGAAATAGGGGACGGGACCAGCGCACGTGTGTGGCCGACCCGGTGAGAGATGCGTCATGACGGATACGCCAGTCTCATTCTGACAGAGTGGCAGCCAGTGCCCAAAGCGCGTCAAGTGACAGCTCCCTGACGAGGATTTCCGCACCGGACCGAACCCATCTTCTCCCGGGAGACGGCACGGGCACCCCACTGCTGTGGAGTGCCCGTGATTCTGCGTCACTGTGCCGAGGGATCAGTCCTTCTCGACGTCCTTCTTGTCCGCGGTCTTCTTCGCCGTGGCTTTCTTGGCGGTCGACTTCTTGGTTGTGGTCTTCTTGGCGGCTGGCTTCTTGGTCGACTTGGCCTTGGTGCTCGGCTTCTTGGCCTCGTCATCAGCCTTGGAGCTCTTGGCGTCGGCAGCCTCGTCAGCGGTGTCGGCCTGGGGATCCTCAGCGGGCTTCTCGTCCTCGGCCGGCTCGATGACGGCCCCGTCGGGACCGATGTGCTCGAGGTCGAGGACGGTGCCATCGGAATCCTTGACGGTGGCCTTGGAGACCATGTCGGCGAGGGCCTTGCCGCGACGAATCTCCTGCATCCACTCACCGACGAGGTTCTGCTCCATCATGCGCTGGGCCTCGACCTCCGGGGAGGTGCCATTGGCCTGGGCCTTCTGGAAGAGCAACTGGGTGAGGTCATCCTGCTCGATCTCGAACTCGCCGTCCTCGGCAGCCTTGTCCAGGATGAGCTGGGCACGCAGGGCGTCGATGGAACGCTTCTCGATCTCTGCCCAGAAGTCGTCCTCGTTGTCGATGTCCTCCTCGGAGTCCTCGAGGTACTGCTCAACCGTGAGACCGGCCTGGGCGAGCTGCTGGGTGACCTGCGTGCGGCGAGCCTCGATCTGGGACTCGACGACCTTCTCGGGCAGGTCGAAGGACGTCTTGCCGAGCAGGGCCTCCAGGACGTTGTCCCGGGCGTCGGCAACCTGGCTCAGACGAGCCTGGTTCTCCATGGACGTGCGCAGGTCCGCGCGCATCTCCTCGACGGTGTCGAACTGGCTGACGAGCTGGGCGAACTCCTCGTCAACCTTCGGGAGTTCCTGTTCGGACACCTTGGTGACGGTGACCTTGATGTCGGCCTCCTCACCGCGCAGTGCGCCACCGACCAAGGTGGAGTGGAAGGTGGCGTCCTCGCCGGCCTTGAGTCCGATGACGGCGTCGTCAAGGCCCTCCAGCATGCCCTCGGCACCGACCTTGTAGGTGATGCCCTCGGCAGTGGCGTCCTCAAGGATCTCACCATCCTTGGAGCCTTCGAGGTTGATGACGGTGATGTCACCCTTGGCGGCGGCACGATCCACCTCGGTGTTGGTGGCGAAGCGCTCACGCAGCAGCTCGACCTGCTTGTCGATGTCCTCGTCAGCAACGGTGAGCACCGGCACCTCGGCGGTGACCTCGGAGGCGTCGGGAACCTCGAAGTCAGGACGCACGTCCACCTCGGCGGTGAACTCGACGAGCTCACCATCCTCCAGCTTGGTGACGTCGACCTCGGGCTGGTCCAGGGGAACGATCTCGTTGTCCTGGATGGCCTGGTTGTAGGCCTCCGGGAGAGCATCGTTGATGGCCTGCTGCAGCACGGCGCCGCGGCCGAAACGCTGGTCAATCACCGGGGCGGGAACCTTGCCCTTGCGAAAGCCGGGAACGCTCACCTGAGAGGCGATGTCCTTGTAGGCCTGGTCGAGAGTGGGCTTGAGCTCATCAAACGTCATCGTGATGGTGAGCTTCACCCGGGTGGGGCTGAGCTGCTCGAGGGTGCTGGGCACGAAAGGTCTCCTGAGTGGTCCGATATTTCCTCCGCCGGTTGGGCGGACACATGCTCAACAATTCTAGCGAGATGGGTGGATGGTATCCAAGCCCGGTACCCACATGGGCCCAGCCATCACAGGACAATCAGTGTTCGCGGGCTTGACTGGTGGGTTCGTCAGTGCCCACACGTCGCAGACATGGAATGCTCGGGAAACTGGAAAAGTCCCCTTGCGGGGCCTTCTGGAGCGGATGACGAGAATCGAACTCGCGTAGCCAGTTTGGAAGACTGGGGCTCTACCATTGAGCTACATCCGCATGTTCCATACGGAACTCGTCCAACTGTACACGACCTGAGCGGACGCGTCACATCGTGGAGCGCCGCTTCATGACTCCTCCAGCAGTGGCAACGACCTCAACCCCCGTTCCAGATGCCAGGTGACGTAGGCCGAGACCAGGCCAGCCGCCTCACGGATGACCACCATCGGCACGTCACGGACCGCGGGCCAGTCCCCCACCAGCAGGGCCTGAAGGTAGGCAAGGGTCTCTGGACGTGGATGTGGGGTGGCGGGCGGCTGGCAATCCGCACACACCACTCCCCCCAGGCTCGGGGAGAATCCGGCATGCGGTCCGGGACGTCCACACACGACGCAGTCCTGCAGGTCGGGTGCGTACCCGGCTGCCGACAACGCTCGCAGCAGGTAGGAGTCCATGATGGTCTCCGCAGGGCGCCGCCCGTCAGGGGTCCCATGACCCAGGGTGCGCAGTCCACCGGCCAACAGACGGTACTGGACCGGGTCGGGCTCCTTCTCCACCGGCACCAACCGATCGGCGGTCTCCACCATGACCTCGGCGGCGGTGAACAACTGGTAGTCCAGTCGCAGTGGGCGTGAGTACGCGGTGATCGTCTCCACCTGCGAGACGACGTCCAGACTGCGTCCGACGACCAGCTGCAGGTCGACGTGGTTGAACGGGTCGAGTCGTCCGCCGAATTTGCTGGACGTGCGACGAACTCCTCGCGCCACGGCACGAATCTTTCCGTGGTCCCGCGACAGCATCGAGATGATGCGATCGGCCTCACCGAGCTTGTAGGTGCGTAGCACGACGGCACGATCACGATAGGTGGGCATGCATCCCATTATGTGCCCACATCACCTGCGCACCGTCTGCGTCCTTGCGAGCAACACCGTTGCGTCAGCTGCTCGCCTTGTCAGCAGGGGTGCCCACCGAGTCATCTGAAGTGCTCACCCGTCTGGAATGTTCACCGGGCAACTGCAATGGGGCGCGGCCGGTCACGAGGAGCCGGTCACCGCTGCTTGGCAAGTGCTTTGGCCACTCGGAGCCCACCAACTAACATGGCCCCATGTGAATTTCGGTGTTCTTCTCATGCTCGCAGTGTCCATCTCGATCCAACTCGGAAACACGTTCGCCGCAGTTCTCTTCCCCACCGTCGGCCCGATGGGAACCATGACACTGCGCATGGTGATCGCAGCACTGCTGCTGGCACCGGTGGCCCGTCCCAAGATTCACAACCACACCCGCTCCGACTGGATCTCGGTCCTTGAACTTGCCGTGTGCCTGGGCGGTCTCAACATCTGCATCTACTACGCCCTGTCACACCTGCCCATCGGTGTCGCCGTCACCGTGGAGTTCCTCGGACCGCTCACCCTTGCCGCCCTGGGCAGCCGCTCATGGCGCGACGGCATCGCCATTCTTCTCGCCCTCACTGGCGTGGCAACGGTCTCCGGGGCGATCAACGCCGACTGGAGCCAGCTCGATCTCTTCGGACTGGGCATGGGACTGGCCGCCGGAGCCTTCTGGGGCCTGTACGTCAATGTGGCCCAACGAGTGGGACGCACCTGGCCGCAGGTCGAGGGGCTGTGGTGGGCCATCCTCATCATCGGCATCGGCGTGACGCCATTCGGCATCTCCCAGGCGGGCTCCAACCTCGTCGCACCGAAGATGCTGCTCGCCGGCGCAGGAGTCGCCCTTCTCAGCTCGGCACTGCCCTACAGCCTCGAGATGTACGCGCTGCGCCGCATCAAGCAGAAGGTGTACGGGATCATCGTCGGTCTGGAGCCCGTGGTGGCAGCCCTTGCCGGCCTCATCGTGCTGCACCAGCACCTTTCCGGCACCCAGATCGGCGGTATCGCCCTGGTCATCGTCGCCGGCTGGCTCGTCCTGGCCCGCGACAAGTCCGAGGAGCAGACGCTCACCGTCGAGGCCGGGCAGGACAATGGGACCGAGGACGTGGCTGAGGAGGATCCGGCACCTGCCGGAGCTGCGACTGCGGCCACGGCAGAGACCGATGCACATGCCCACGCTGACCACTCATCGGCATCTGCCGAGCCACACGGCAACGCATGATCCCGTGCCCTGTGGTCGTGAGGCTGGTCGCCAGTCTGCCCCGTACCTGAATCTGCCCCGTGTCTGAATCTGCCCCCGTGCCTGGCGTGACCGACCCCGTGCCTGGCTGCAGTTGACGCCGACCTTGGCCAAGTAGGCTGGCTCCATGCCATCGACCTCTCGTCCTGCCAAGCACGGCCCCACCCCCCATCCCTCGGGTGCCCGTCCGCCAAGACTTCCCGCCGAACTCATCCCCCGCCATGTCGCCATCGTCATGGACGGCAATGGTCGATGGGCCAAACAGCGCGGTCTCAAACGCACCGACGGGCACGCCCAAGGGGAGTTCGCCCTCTTCGACGTCATCGAAGGGGCCATCGAGATGGGCATCCCGTATCTCTCCGCATATGCGTTCTCCACCGAGAACTGGAAGCGCTCCCCCGAGGAGGTCCGCTGGCTCATGGGCTTCAATCGCGACGTCATCCACCGCCGCCGCGACCAACTCGACGCCCTGGGGGTACGGATCCGATGGGCCGGACGCCGCCCGAAACTGTGGAAGTCCGTCATCAGGGAGCTGACGCAGGCCCAGGAGCTGAGCGCCGACAACACGGTGCTCACCCTGCAGTTCTGCGTCAACTACGGGGGACGCGCCGAGATCGTCGACGCCACGCGTGAGATCGCCCGTCAGGCCGCCGAGGGCCGGATCAACCCCGACCACATCTCGGAGAAGACCTTCCGCACCCACCTCGACGAGCCCGAGATCCCCGACGTCGACCTGTTCTGGCGATCGTCGGGCGAACAGCGACTCTCCAACTTCCTGCTCTGGCAGAACGCGTATTCCGAAATGGTGTTCTCCGACAAGTTGTGGCCCGACGTCGACCGTCGTGATCTGTGGGAGGCAGTCGTCGAGTACGCCTCCCGCGACCGCCGCTTCGGCGGGGCCATCCCCAACGAGGTCGCCGGGAGCGCGGACGAACGACGCTGAGTGCTGCCCCGGCAACTGAGTGCTGACCCCGGCATGTGCGTCATCCAAGAACCCCGGTTGCCCAGCGGTTCGGCCTGTTCTGCTCGAGGGGCATCGGAATCCAGTTCACGACAGTGCGCTGCCCGTACCCCGGTTCAGAACCCCAACCGATTGAGGTACCTGGGGTCGGACTGCCAGTCCTCCAGCACCTTGACCTGAAGGTCCAGATGCACGGGGGTGCCCAGCAGGGCCGAGATGTGGCTGCGGGCCCGAGTGCCGACCTCGCGAATGTGTGAACCCTTGGCGCCGATGAGGATGCCCTTCTGGGAATTGCGCTCCACGACGATGTTGGCCACGACGTCCAGCAGCGGGCGATCCTGCGGACGTCCCTCCCGGTTGCCCATCTCGACGATCTCCACCGCCACCGAGTGCGGCAACTCGTCACGCAGATCCTCCAGGGCCGCCTCACGAATGAGCTCGGCCACCAGCGTCTCGGTGGGCTCATCGGTGATCTCGCCATCGGGATAGTACGCCGGCCCCTCCGGCAACAGGTCGATGACGATGTCACGCACCTCGTCGACCTGGCTTCCCTCCAGGGCCGAGCACGGCACGATCTCGGCGAACGTCACGCCGGTCTGCTGCTCCAGCTCGGTGATCGAGGCAAGGTGCTCGGCCATCCGCCCCGAGCTCACCAGATCGGATTTCGTGGCCAGGGCGATGAGTGTGGGCCGGTGGGCAAGTTCGGCGATCTGGGAGACGAGATAGGCGTCGCCCGGCCCGATGCGCTGGTTGGACGGCAGGCACACCCCGATGACGTCCACCTGCGACCAGGTGTCGAAGACGAGGTCGTTGAGCCGTTCGCCCAGCAGGGTACGCGGTTTGTGCAGACCGGGGGTGTCGATGAGGACGAGTTGGGCCTGCGCCGTGCTCACCACGCCACGGATGACGTGGCGAGTGGTCTGCGGCTTGGAACTCGAAATGGCGATCTTGGAGCCGACCAAGGCATTCGTCAGCGTCGACTTGCCGGCATTGGGACGGCCCACCAGGCACATGAACCCGGAGTGGAAACCGGGAGTGGTGGCCTCGGCGACCCGTGCCGCGACGTAGTCGACGTCGCTGAGGCCCTCCTCGTCGCCATCCATGAGATCGGCCAAGGACGGCATCTGCTCATCGGTCATCGTCGTTCTCCTGTTCCATGCTGTCCTCGGGTGCCCGGCGCACGACGTACGTGGCCACCTGGTGACGTCGTCCCGTGGTCTTGTCGGCAGTGATCTGCAAACCCTCCCACACGATGGAGGACCCGGCGATGGGAACCACGGAAAGTTCCTTGGCGACCAGACCACCGACCGTCTCGACGTCGTCGTCGTCGACATCGAGGTCGAAGAGCTTGCCCAGATCATCGACCTGCATGCGAGTCGGCACCCGGAACACCCCGTCCTCGAGCTGCTCGGTCTGGGTGGGCTCGGGATCGTACTCGTCGACGATCTCGCCGACGATCTCCTCCAGGATGTCCTCGATGGTGGCAAGTCCCGCCGTCCCGCCGAACTCATCCACGACGACGGTGATGTGATTGCGGGCCATCTGCATGTCCTTGAGCACCCCGTCGACCGGGCGGGAGTCCGGGGAGAACACCGCAGGGCGCATGATGGACGACACGGTCTCACTGCGATCGGCGTCCGGCTTGTCCTGCAGCCGCTTGACGATGTCCTTGAGGTACAGCACCCCCTGAACGTCGTCCAACCCCGCACCGATGACCGGGATGCGGGAGAATCCGGACCGCAGCGCCAGGGAAAGGGCCTGACGCAGATTCCTGTCTGCCTTGATGAAGACGACGTCGGTGCGCGGAACCATGACTTCCTTGAGCAGGGTGTCACCCAGGTCGAACACCGAATGGATCATGTCGCGTTCGTCGGCCTCGATGAGGTCGCTGGACTCCGCGTAGTCAACCATTTCGCGCAGTTCCGACTCCGTGGTGAACGGCCCGTCGGCAAAACCCTTCCCGGGGGTCACGGCATTTCCCACCAGGATGAGCACCTGCGCCACCGGGGCCAGGACGGTTGCCATCCCGGCCCACAGACGTGACCAGAACATGCACACCTTGACGTCGTGCTGTTTGCCCAGGGTCCGTGGGGTGACACCCCACATGAGGAAACTCACCGCGACCATGATCGCCCCGCTCACCAGGACCTGCTGCCACACGGCGTCGAACTGTCCGAAGATGACGACGGCCACCAACAGCACCGAGGCAATCTCGGCACAGGTGCGCAGCAGTGTCGAGGCATTGACGTAGGGAGCCGGGTCGGAGGTCATGTCGATCAACCGGCGATGGGAGGCTCTGCCGTCCTCGGCGAGTTCCACGGCCCTACTGTGCGACAGATGGTCCAGGGCAGCTTCGGCATTGGCACACAGACTCGCGATGATCGCGAACAGCAGTGCCAGGACGAGGTCGATCCACTGATTCTGGGTCATTGGCCACTCGCCTGACGGTGTTCGTCCCAGGCGGCGATGATCTCGTCGTTGAGGCCGAACATGATGCGTTTCTCCTCGGGCTCGGCATGGTCGTGGCCCAACAGGTGCAGCAGACCGTGGATGAGCAGGTACTCCGCCTCACCGTCGGGGGTACGACCGTTCTCGGGAGCCTGGCGGGCCGTGACGGTAGGGCACATGACGATGTCGCCGAGCACCCCGGTGGGTGGTGTCTGTCCGTCGGCCGGGACACGAAGCTCGTCCATGGGGAAACTCAGCACGTCGGTCGGGCCGGGAAGCCCCATGAACTTCTCGTGGTAGGCCGACATGGCCGTCTCATCGACGAGAAGGATCGACAGTTCGGCACTGGGATGGATCCGCAACCAGTCCAGGGCAAAGGTTGCCAGGCCCACCAGTCGCTGTTCGTCAACCTTCTGGTCGGATTCATTGATGATGTCGATCATGCATTCCTCCTGGGGGTTGCGTGGTCCCCGTCCTCACTGGTCCGCAGGTGCGTGGTGCCGGACTGATGCTCGGTGATGGTTGCCATGTGGGTCCTGGCATCTGCGATGACCCTGCCCGGACCTCTGCTCCCCGAGTCATGTTCCATCTTCTGTGCATCGTAGTGGTCGTAGGCGGCGACGATACGTCCCACCAGTTCGTGGCGTACCACGTCGGTGCTGGTGAGATTGCAGAAGGCGATGTCGTCGACACCGTCCAGGATTCCCCGTACCACTCGCAGGCCCGACTGCATCGAACCGGGAAGGTCGGTCTGGGTGATGTCTCCGGTGACGACGATCTTCGACCCGAACCCCAGTCGGGTGAGGAACATCTTCATCTGCTGTGGCGAGGTGTTCTGGGCCTCGTCGAGGATGACGAAGGCGTCGTTGAGGGTACGACCACGCATGTACGCCAACGGAGCCACCTCGACGGTACCCGAATCCATGAGCCTGGGGACGGCGTCCGAACCCACCATGTCACGCAGCGCGTCATGGAGCGGACGCAGGTACGGATCGATCTTCTCGGTGAGGGTACCGGGCAGGAACCCCATCTTCTCGCCGGCCTCCACTGCTGGACGAGTGAGGATGATCCGGCTCACCTTCTTGGCATGCAGTGCCTGCACCGCCTTGGCCATGGCCAGATACGTCTTCCCGGTGCCGGCCGGGCCAATCCCGAAGACGATGGTGTTGGCATCCATGGCGTCGACGTAACGCTTCTGGTTGCGAGTCTTGGGGCGGATGACGTGGCCGTGATGGCTGATGATGTCGGCCGTCATCACCTGCGCCGGGGCCTCGCCCTTGCGGGTCATGGTGACGATGCGATCGACGTCATCGATGCGCAGTGAATGCCCGGTGCGCAGAATCGTCACCATCTCGGTGAGGACCTCGGTGGCCTCACTCACATGATCCGGGGAACCGGACAGACGGACCTCATTGCCACGTACCAGGATCTCCGCGTCCAGATCGTCCTCCAGCCGACGCAGGAATTCGTCACTGGGGCCAACCAGACTGATCATGGGGACACCGGCGGGAACGGTGAAAACGCGAGTGGCAGGTGCGTTGGGTGTTGTGGTGCTCAGGACAATCTCCATGGGTGCTCGCGTGCCAGATACCCTTCAACTGTATCGAGTACCGTACAGCGTCGAGAACCCGAGCATCCCACCCGACCATGACGAGACGTCCGAGATCTGGCACATCGGTGGACGTACAGTTTCAGACGCAGCGACCGGGCAGCTTGGGCTGTGGACGGCATGGGATCCGGCGAGCACTGGACGGAGAATGGAGGCACGCATGGGCATGGGGTGGATCGACGATGCCGCATATGTCCTGGGCAGTGAGCTGTCGGTGGCGCAGACGCTCGGTACGGGGATGCGCACCTCGGTGGCCCGCTGCTGGGTGGACGGTTCGACAACGGCCACTGGCGGTGCCCGCACCGTGATCGCCAAGTGCTTTCACTCCAAGGCCATGTCACACAACTCCGGTGGGTTGGGGATCGTCCGGGAGATTGCCGGGTTGCGCAGTCTGGCGAATGCACCACTGTGCTACGCGGCCGACCAGGACCTGGGCGTGGTGGTCATGGAGGATGTGCCAGGCACGAGTCTGGGAACCATTCTGGCAGGCAACGACCCCTCGGCCGCGCTGGCCGCCGCCGAGATGTGGGGACGGGCGACAGCGACTGTGATGGCGGCATCGAAGCAGGAAACGCCTGATCGCCCGACATGTGACACGGTCGTCGCATTTCAGGACGCCATCCGTCGCCTCGACCCCCAGACACGCTCAACGGGCGGGCCAGCCTCTCCTCGTCTGCCAGCGCGTGGCCTGACGACACTGTGCGCGGCACTGGGACTCGACGTGCCCAACGATGCCGAACTCGAGATGTTCGCGACACTACGTGGGGGTCAGGCTGCAGAGGTCGTCACCCAGGCCGATCCACGTCCCGGCAATGTGCTCATCACCGATCACGCCAGATTCGTCGACTACGAAGCAGCCTCCGTTCACCACCCGGCAGTCGACGTCGTCAATCTGGTGATGCCGTGGGCCAGTTGTGATGGTCTCGTGGGAGTTCCCACAGAGTTCGTCGCTGCCGTGCGCGACGGATTCCTGGCTGGTTCCCGTCATGCAGGTTCGTGGCTGGCTGATGAACCGATGATCGGCCTGGCGGGGACGGCGGCAACACTTCAGCTGACCGAGCTGTCCCTGGACTCGCTTCGTCGAGACCGCCTGGATCAACGCAGCGACATGGCCAGGGGTGCGATGGTGTACCGCTGGTCATGGACCGCAGCACATGGCACGCTGACACCGATCATCGCCGATCTGTGCGGGCGGATGGCGCAGCGTGCAGTTCGGGACTGGGGATGGCCCGAGCACCTGAGTGTTGCACACTGTTTTTCACCCGAGAATCTCAGGTGCCAGGGACGACCGATGTGATCAAGGCCATGTCCACCCGCTTGGAGTTGGGTGGCGTCACCATCTTCACCGCCCGGCGAACTCGTCACACACCTTGACCAGTTCGGACGTGATGAGCGGCTCGAAGGCGGAGTGGCCGGCCATGACGATGCGCAGGTCTGCCGTCGGCAGGGCACGTTTGAGATCCACCGCCGTGGTCGCCGGGCAGCACATGTCGTAGCGGCCCTGGACGATGACCGTCGGGATGTCTGCCAACAGATTCGCGTTGCGGATGAGCTGGCCCTCCGTCATGAATCCGTGGTTGACGAAGTAGTGGTTCTCGATGCGGGCGAAGGCCAGGGCGTACTCGGGATCAGCCATCTCGTCGACGTGGGACTGCTGGTATCCCAGCGTCGTCGTCGCAGCCTCCCAGCTCGTCCATGCCACGGCTGCCGGTCCGTGGACGGCCGGGCTCGGGTCCCACAGCAGGTCGTAGTAGGCCGAGATGTTGTCCTGGGAGAAGTCATGGCCGGCGCGGCGCAGTGGCTCGCAGAACTTGGCCCACAGGTCCGGGAAGACGTTGGAGGCACCTTTGTTGTAGTACCAGTCCAGCTCGTTCTGGCGCAGGGTGAAGATGCCGCGCAGCACGAGCTCGCTCACCGCCTCGGGATGGGTCTCGGCATAGGCCAGGGCCAGACACGAACCCCATGAACCGCCGAACACCTGCCATGTGTCGATGCCAAGTGCCGTGCGCACCCGTTCGCAGTCGTCGACGAGATTCCACGTCGTGTTGGTCGCCATGTCGGCTGGTGTCTGGGCCGAGGCGATGTGCGGGGTGGACAGGCCACAGCCACGCTGGTCGATGACGACGATCCGGTAGGCCTGCGGATCGAAGAAGCGACGACGCTCGGTGCCACCACCGCCACCGGGGCCACCGTGCAGGAAGATCACCGGTTTGCCCTCGGGATTGCCGCACTGCTCGACGTAGATCTGCTGGCCATCGCCCAGATCCAACATCCGGGTGTCGTAGGGCTCGATCTCGGGATACAGCTCGGCCTGCGGCTTGATGCCGAGTTCGCTCGTGGCGACGGTCATGACTCCTCCTCAGGTGTGCGGTGAGATCGACGATAGCAGCACCACCCATCAACCCAGCGGGCTCCATCCGAACCCGTGCGCACCACGTGCGAGGACGTCCGTGGCGTCATGCCGGATTGCCCCGAAAAGCGCCGGGAATGGCCCTGAGGAGTGCATTCACCGATGTCTGGCCGCGGGGCCTAAAATGCTCTGGCGTGACAACCAACGAGACCACTCGTACCCCGAGAACTGCCGTGTACGCCGATCGTGGCTCCGGCTACTTCGACATCATCCTGGCAATGATGTGCGTCACCGTGATCATCAGCAACATCGGTGGTTCCAAGGGCGTGCAACTCGGCCCGATCACCACCGACGGCGGCTTCTTCCTCTTTCCGCTCGCCTACGCCCTGGGCGACATCACCACCGAGGTGTACGGCATGAAGGCCGCCCGTCGAGCCATCGCCATGGGATTCATCATGGCCCTGATGGCGGTGCTGTGTTTCTGGGTCATCATCGCCCTGCCCGGATTCGACGACGACTACTCCCGCATGCACGACGCCCAGATCGCCGGGGCCCTGGGGCCCGTCTGGCAGATCGTCGCCGCCGGGCTGTGCGGATTCGTGTGCGGTCAACTCACGAACTCGTTCATCATGACGCGAATGAAGGATCGCTGGCTCGAACGCGGCCTCATCGGGCGTCTCATGAGCTCCACCGGCGTGGGCGAGCTCGTCGACACCGTCATCTTCTGCACCATCGCCGCCCCGGTGGTGGGCATCTCCAGCTTCGGCCAGTGGCTCAACTACGCCTTCTTCGGTTTTCTGTGGAAGACCCTCGTCGAGTACGCCTTCATCCCCGTGACGCGCCGGGTGATCGGGGTCATCAAGAAGCACGAACCGAGTTACCAGGCGCGGCTGGCCGAGCAGACCGGGGCGTCCGGGCAGACAGTGCAGCGCTGAGAGGCCGGACCCACCAGACGCATTGGCTGGCTGCGCCGGGCTGAAGGATCAGGCGACGACGTCGGTGCTGCGCCATGCCACGCGCAACTTGACCTTTCCACCGGTCTTGAGCACCGAACGACGGTAGATACGCTCCCCACCCCAGATCGTCAGGGCGGAGAACAGCACCGAGATGAGTATGGAGACGACGACCTCCCACCACGCAGCTCCACCGGTGGCCACCCGGGTGGGCATCGCAATGGCGGAGGCCACCGGGACGTAACTGGCCACCACGGCCGAGATGCCATGATTCTGCGCGGCCTGAATGCCGAAGACGTAGGCAATCATGACGATCATGACCAGTGGCATCGAGGTGGATTGCAAGTCCTCGGTACGTGATGCGAGTGCACCGGCAGCTGCCCACAGGCAGGCCAGGGACAGAAATCCAACGATGAAGAAGACGATGAACCATGCCGTCGGAGCAGCAATGGTGCCGAGCAGGTCGGCAGCTGGGGTGAACGACACCCCGACACACCCCAGGACGAGCAGGATCAGCATGAGTCCTGCCGCGAGGATCGTGTTTCCGATGATCTTGCCGGCCAACAACTGACGGGCTGGGATGCAGGCAAGCAGGATCTCGACGATCCGGGACTGCTTCTCCTCCACCACGGAAGCTGCGATGCCGTTGCCGAAGAACATCATGGTAAACATGTAGACGACAGCGAAGCCCACGCCCATGAACGTCGCGACGGTGTCGCGCCAGTTGTCGGCCTGGCCTGGGCCCACCGTTCCCGGTAGAACCGTGCCATCCGCCACTGCCTGCTGCGGGTCGACACCTGCCTTCTGCGCCAAGTCCGCGGTGGCCCGCGCCTCGACGGCCTTGGCAATGAGCTGGCCTGCACCACTGGTGACCGACGGGGGTTCATCACCGGACTCCAGGTGCCACGTCCCATCCTCGTGGTGGAGCACCAACTTCGCCTTCTCATCGGTGACGACCTCCCGCCCTTGTTCCAGCGAGGTCGTCCGCACTGTCTCGAGGATCTGCCTCTCACCGGTCTGCTGTGCCATCTTCTGCGCCTGGGCGACGATGGCTGCGCCGGCATCATCCGTCACGGCAACCGAGGTGGGCTTGTCATCCGAGGTACCCGATGTGATCAACGAGACTCCCACCGAGACCGCCACGATGACCAGAACGATGATGAGGGAGACGAGCAGCGACCTGTCGCGGATCTTCACACTCATCTCACGTCTGGCCACCGTCCACCACATCGACGACGTGCCTGCAACCGCGTCGGATCCCACACCGTCCCGCCGTGCACTGCTCGTTGCGTTGTTGCTCATGAGGCCACTCCTCGGTAGATCTCGGCGACGGTGGGCACGATGGCAGCGAATTCCTCCAACCCACCGTGCGACAGTGCCTCGGCGACGACTCGGTCCCTAGCCGCTGGATCGGTGAACTCCAGGATGGCACGTGCCCCCTGCTGCTCGACAACCTTGACACCAGCGAGGCCATGCGCCCAGTCCACGTCGGAGGTGGCCACGAGACGGTGCCGTTCCGGACCAGATCGACGCAGCTCGTCGGTGCTGCCCTGGGCAACGATCCTGCCGTGGGACAGGATGACGAGGTCGTCACACAGTCGCTCGACGAGGTCGAGCTGATGGGAGCTGAAGAGTACCGGAACACCGGTACTGGTGACTTCGGAGAGAATGGCGGCCATCGCATCGACGGCAACCGGATCCAAGCCGGAGAAGGGTTCGTCGAGGACGAGGGCCACTGGCTCACCGAGCAGGGCCGCAATGACTTGGACGCGCTGCTGGTTGCCCAGCGAGAGTTCGGTGAGCTTGTCCTTGGCCCGATCGGCCAGGCCGAACCGCTCCAGGTACTCCATGACCTGGACGCGTACTCGATTCGTGGTGTACCCCTTGAGCGTTCCCAGGTAGACCAGTTGGTCGATGACGGGTTGCTTGAGGTACAAGCCACGTTCCTCGGGCATGTAGCCGATCTGACGGCGTACTCGGGTGGTGATGGAGTGGCCGTCCCACAACACCTGCCCACTGGTGGGTTCCAGGACGCCGACCACCATTCGCATCGTCGTCGTCTTGCCTGCACCGTTGGCCCCGACGAAACCTGTCATCACTGCCGAACGCACCGTCATCGATAGCTGATCGACAGCTCGTATCTCACCAAATGATCGACACAGATCCACAGTTTGCAGCAGGCTCATTGGCTCCTCACAGCATCATCAATTCCATTGGTTACATTCACATGGATGGTCACCACGAGCGACGATATCATAGAAATACTCTGAATTGAGAAATTATCCAGAAATCACATTCTTAATATCTGTCAAAATTGCTGGGCAGCAAATCCCCAGCTCAAAGGAGCAAGCATCAAAGTCCCTCGCATCAGAATCCTGTGACATCACATGAGTCATCGAGGAAGAAGACGTATGAATACTAAAAGAAAGCCAGAAGAAATGGGATAATTCATCCTGGGATGAATCTCCGAAAGACATCATCGTGCTGTTGGCACCAGACGTCCACCGTGGGCATTCCATCGGCCCATGAACTCTGCCTCGAAATCGTCGAGTTCGCCACTGGCCATGGCGGCACGGATGCCGTCGACCAGACGTACCGTCCACCGTTCGTTGTGGATCGTCGCCAAGGTGTTGGCGAGCAGCTCCCTGGCCTTGAAGAGGTGGTGCAGGTAGGCGCGGGTGACATGGGTGCAGGTGTAGCAGTCACATCCCGGTTCCAGTGGCCTGAAATCGTGACGGAACGGCGCGGTGTTGACGTTGTAGCGTCCGTCGGCGGTGTAGATGGCGGCGTTGCGCGCCACCCGGGAGGGGTTGACGCAGTCGAAGGTGTCGGCACCGGCCCGGCACGCGGCGAAGAGATCGTCGGGTTCGGAGATGCCGAGCAGGTGACGGGGACGGTCCTGCGGCAACTCGTCGGCGCACCAGCCGACGATCGTGCCAAGATTGGCCTTCTCGATGGCCCCACCGATACCAAACCCGTCGAAGCGCTGCCCGTCGACCGTCATCGACGAGAGATCGCGGCAGGCCCTGCGACGCAGGTCCTCGTACTGGGCTCCCTGGATGACGCCATAGAGGGCCTGGTAGGGACGCTCGGCACGCTCGGCGCTCAGACGTCGATGCTCGGCCAGGCACCGCTCGGCCCACTGCCGGGTGCGTTCCAGGGCCTCCTCCTGGTAGGCACGGGTGTTGAACAGGGTCGTGAGCTCGTCGAAGGCCATCATGACGTCGGCCCCCAGCCGGTGCTGGATCGACATCGAGACCTCCGGGGTGAACCGGTGCAGGTCGCCATTGAGCGGGCTGCGGAAGGTGACGCCGTCATCGTCGACCATGGCCTTGCGGTCCCGATCGGCTGCGATGACGTCGGCCTCGGTGAGCTGGGAGACGTCCATGGCAAGGGTCTTCTTGAACCCGGCCCCCAGGCTCAGCACCTGGAACCCTCCGGAGTCGGTGAAGGTGGGGCCATCCCAGGCCATGAACTGACCCACTCCCCCGGCCTCGTCCACCAGATCGGGGCCAGGCTGCAGGAAGAGGTGGTAGGCATTGGCCAGCACGGCCTGAGCACCCAGATCGGTGAGTTGGTCGGGGGTGAGCGCCTTGACGCTGGCCTTGGTGCCCACGACGATGAACGCCGGGGTCGCGATGTCGCCGTGCGGGGTGTGGATGATGCCGGTACGCCCCAACCCGTTGTCCAGCCGTGACGTCACCTGGAAGCCAAATGTCATGGCAGCCATTCTTGCAGGAATGACACCGCGGCCCATCTGGCCAGGGGGAGGAGCCACCGTGTGACGGCGAACACTACACTCCGAATGGTGAATCTCGGTGTGCTTCTCATGCTTGCCACAGCGCTGTCCGTCCAGCTGGGCGGTGCCGTCGCGGCAACCCTCATCCCCCAGGTCGGCCCGATGGGCACCGTGGCGTTGCGAATCACGATCGCCACGCTCATCATCGCCCCCATCGCTCGCCCACGACTGCGTGGCCACAGCCGCACCGACTGGATCAACGTCCTCGTCCTGGGACTGTGCCTGGGCGGCATGAACACATCGTTCTACTTCGCCCTGGGACATCTGCCCTACGGCGTGGCCGTCACCGTCGAGTTCCTGGGGCCGCTCACCCTGGCTGCCCTGGGCAGCAGGTCGTGGCGCGACGTCGTCGCCATCATCATGGCCCTGCTCGGCGTTGCTGGCGTCTCGGGAGCCATCGGGGCTCGCTGGAGCCAGTTGAGCCTGTTAGGTATCGGCATGGCACTGCTCGCCGGACTGTGCTGGGCGCTGTACGCCAAGGCGGCCCAGCGGGTGGGCGGTGCCTGGCGCCAGCTCGAGGGGCTGTGGTTCGCCATGGTGCTGTGCACCCTCATCCAACTGCCCCTCGGCATCGCGCAGGCGGGGGCGAACCTGCTGCACCCAACGACGCTGCTCCTGGGGCTGACCGTCGCCATCCTCAGCTCCGCCCTGCCGTACAGCTTCGAGATGTACGCCCTGCGCCGCATCAGCACCAAGGTCTACGGCATCATCGTCGGTTTCGAACCGATGCTCGCTGCCCTGGCCGGGCTGGTCATCCTGCACCAACGCCTCACCGGTTGGCAGATCGGCGGAATGGCGCTGGTCATCGTGGCCGGATGGCTCGTCCTGGCACGCGAACGTACGGGCTCGGTCAAGGTCACTGCCAGCGACGACACCGTCCAACCCGAGGACTCCCCAGCACCACGACCCAACAGCCACGGTTCCCGGGCGTCCGACCGGCACACACGGTCGTGATGCTCGCCGCCCGACCAGCGAAGGTGGCCCCATCCCACTGCCCCCATTCATCGACACGCCCGTTCATCGCACACCCCCGATCGGTGCCGCCTGATCGGTGCCGGGACGCCGATTTCCAGTGGGCATTCAGACGTCAGGCACACATTGGGTGGACGCGGATACGCTGGACCCATCACACATCTCGGCCCGGAAAGGACGACTGATGGACAATCGTGGAGCTGCAACCGTCGAGGCGCTCATCGCCAAGGGGGTCGAGATCCCCAATCCCAGCACCGTCGACATCACCGACGACGTCGATCCCGATCTCATCAGTGCCGAGGGTGTCGTCATCCATCCGGGGTGTCGGATTCGTGGTTCCCGTACCGTCATCTCGTCCGGGTCGATCCTCGGGGCCGAAACCCCGATGACGATCGAGAACTGCCGGCTGGGTAGGAACGTCGAGCTCAAGGGCGGGTTTGCCCAGGATGCCGTTTTCCTGGATGGGGCCTCTATGGGCTCGGGAGCGCATGTGCGCAGCGGATGTCTGCTGGAGGAGCAGGCGAACGGTGCGCACACCGTCGGGCTCAAACAGACGATCCTCTTCCCGTTCGTCACGTTGGGCAGCCTCATCAACTTCTGTGACGCCATGCTCACTGGCGGTACCTCGCGTTCCGACCACTCCGAGGTGGGGTCGTCGTACATTCACTTCAACTTCACCCCGGACGGCGACAAGACCACGGCCTCCCTGTTCGGCGACGTGCCGCGCGGGGTACTGCTCGACCAGCCCCCGATCTTCCTGGGCGGCCAGGGCGGAGCGGTCGGCCCGGTGAGGACTGGCTTCGGGACCGTCGTCGGGGCCGGCGCCGTGTTGCGGGCGGATGTGCCCGATGACGGCATGCTCGTACTGCCCGAAGCCCCGGCGGGAGTGAATCGGCCGGTGGAGACGGCTTCGTACCGCAAATTGGCAGCCGTCCTCGCCAAGAACATCATCTATCTGGGCAATCTGTCGGCCCTGGAATCGTGGTATCGCCAGGTGCGACGACTCTTCCTCACCCGACTCGAGTACGGCGACGCCATCCTCGCCGGGGCCCTGGACTGCCTGGCCTCGGCGCGTGCCGAACGGATCAAGCGACTGGGCCGTCTCATCGAGAAGGTGAGGCCAGACACCCCGGAACGTCAGGAGCTCGTCGACAATCGTGCGGAGTTCCTGGCCACGCTGACGGTTGCCGACGGGCCAGCTCCGGCACATGTCATCCGCAAGTTCGGGGCGGCCTCTGGTGACGGCATGGAATATCTGGATGCCATCGCGACATTGAATGATGAGGAACGTCATGACATCACCGCATGGTTGAGCGCAATCGTGGCGGAGCAGCACAGGACTGCTGCGCAGACCATTCCTGCTCTGTCAGCGCAGTTCTGAACGCCCGCATCATCACGCACGTCGCGTGGCACGATGGAACCACAGCATTGTCACCGCAGGAGGAGTCCACATGTCCTTGTTCAAATTTGTCGCCCGCGCCGCCGCTGCCGCCCCCATGGTCAGGGGTGGCCTCAATGCCGCACAGAACGCCGACCAGCTCACCGGGATCATCGAGGAGTTCATTGACTCCCTCCCCCAGCAGGTCAAGTCACAGCTGAGCGACGTCGAGCCGGCCCTGCTCGCCAAGATCAACGGTTGCACGATGGTTGCCGCCTCCGCAGCCATGGTGCTGGGGATCAAGCCGCGCACCGCTGCCACCATTCTTGCCCTGCAGCTCGTGCCGACCACCCTTGCCGGCCATCCCTTCTGGAACTACGAGGGTGACGCCCGTGCGCAGCAGATCGACGAGTTCGTGCGCAACGTCGGCTACGCCGGCGGCCTGCTCGCCATCGCGACCGCTGCGAAGAAGTCCAAGAAGAAGTGAGACTGCGGACGTTGCCCGTCGTCGCGAGTGTGAGTCGAGGACATCACTCGAGCGACTGAGAAACCACGGCTCTGGCCCCGGTTGACGCCGGGGCCGGGTCGTACACCGACCTCTCGACATCCCCATCATCGTACCCCGACCCTTCGACATCGTCACCAGGGGCGGACCCATCACGATCACCGTGGAACCGTGAGACGGTTTTTCTGCGAGAATTGACGCGGCGCCCTCAACGAGTGCCGAGCACCATGTTCGGGTGTGCCTGAACCAGGTGTCATGCACACCTGCTCACCTCACAAGGCTTCAGCCGCTCAGTCCTCCGCGAGGATCCTCAGCTGGGCCAGTCCGACCACACCAGCCGTCGAGGTACGCAGCACCCCGTCGGAGACGAGGACTGGGAGCGCGCCAGCGTCAACGAAGGCATCCAGCTCGTCGGGACTGATGCCGCCCTCGGGGCCGACGATGAGCATGACCTCTCCCCCAGCAGGAATCTGGCTGGGATCGATCAGGGCGTCAGCTGATTCGTGCAGGATGAAGGTGCGCTCGACCTTGCGGATACGTTGGCAGATCTGCTTGGTGGTGGCAAAGCGCACTGGGGGGATCGTGAACCTGCGCGACTGTTTGGTCGCCTCACGGGCGGTGGCCTGCCATTTGGCCACCCCTTTGTCACGTTTGTCCGCCGACCACCGTGAAATGGATCGGGAGGCCTGCCAGGCGATGATCTCGTCCACGCCCATCTCGGTGAGGGTCTCCACGGCACGATCCGCGCGATCCCCCTTGGCCAGGGCTTGCACGGCCACCCAGCGGTGCGCATGCTCGGCGGATCGCAGGGTCTGCGCGACACGCACCTGCACACACCGCTTTGCGACGCCCACGACCGGCCCACGTACTGCGAGTCCCTGGCCATTGGTGACCAGGACGGACTCCCCGACCTCGATGCGTCGCACCACGGCAGCATGATGGGCCTCGGATCCCGTGATCTCCACGAGGTCGCCGACGGCCAGAGGCTGGTCACCCGACGTGGCAGGGCCCAGATCTGCGATGAAGCAGGCGTCACTCATCCGCCGAAGGCCTCACGCAGCCGGGAGAACACCTTCTTGCCCCCCGAGGAGGAGTGCACGGACACGGCCGGGCTGGTCTCCTCGCGCATCTCGGCAAGCCGATGCAGCAGTTCCTCCTGCTCGTGATCGAGCTTGGTCGGGGTCTGGACGATGACCTCGACGACGAGATCACCGCGTCCGGATGCCCGCAGGCGCGGCACACCGCGTTCCTCAATCGTCACCTTGGTCCCGGACTGGGTGCCGGCGGGTATGTCCAGATCGACGCTGCCCAGGGCCTTGTCCATGTCGTCACGATCGGCCTCGAGGGTACGTACCGGAATGGTTGTCCCCAGGGCAGCGGCCGTCATGGGCACCGAGATCGTCATCTCGAGGTTCTGCCCATTGCGACGGAACACGTCATGCCTGGCCACGGTGAGCTCCACGTAGAGATCACCAGCCGGGCCACCACCGGGGCCGACCTCCCCCTGGGACTCCAGGTGGATGCGGTTGCCATCAGCCACACCTGCTGGGATGCGCACATTGATCGTGCGAGTGGTGCGTACTCGCCCCTCACCGGAGCACTCCTGGCAGGGATGGGGGATGACCGTGCCGAAACCGCGACAGACTGGGCAGGGCTGAGCGGTGCGAATGTTGCCCAGGAAGGAACGCTGCACCGAGATGACCTCACCGGAACCCTTGCAGTTCTCACAGGTCGTGGGTTGCGAACCGTCCTGGGAGCCGTTGCCCTGACATGTGGGACACACCACTGCGGTGTCGACGTCCAACGGTTTGGTGATGCCGAAGACGGCCTCGGCAAGGGTGAGGCGCAACCGCACCAGAGCGTCCTGTCCGCGCCGGGTTCGGGAGCGTGGTCCACGGCTGGATCCGCCGAACGGGCTGGCATCGCCGAACATGGCGTCGACCAGATTGGTGAAATCGAATCCACCACTGCTGAAGCCATCGAACCCGCCGCCACGGGAGTTGGGGTCACCGCCTCGGTCGAAGACGGCCCGCTTCTGCGGGTCCTGGAGCACCTCGTAGGCCTCCTGAACCAGCTTGAACTCATCCTCCGAGCCCGGTCCGGCGACATCGGGGTGCAGTTTCATCGCCTTGCGGCGATATGCCTTCTTGATCTGCTCGGCACTGGCATCCCGCGGGACGCCCAGGACCTCGTAGTAGTCCGTGCTCAATTCGCATTCATCCTTCTGCCAGGAAACGTCCGACGTAACGGGCCACGGAACGCACTGTGGCCATGGTTGACGGGTAGTCCATTCGGGTGGGCCCCACGACACCCAGGCTCGCAAGCATGTCGGCCTCACCGTAGGGGCTGGCGATGAGACTCGTCGACTGGAACGACTGATCCGCGTTCTCCGAACCGATGCGTACCGTCACCTCACCCAGGTCGCCGCTCACCTCGCCCAGCAGACGCAGCAACACCACCTGTTCCTCGAGCGCCTCCAGGATGGGCCGCACCGTGGTGGGAAACTGCGCCCCGAAGGCGGTGAGGTTCGGCACCCCGGCCACCACGACGCGAGAGGACGTATCGGTGGCCAGCACCTCCAGGACGGCGGCTGTCACGGCAGCCGTGTGGCTGGTGGCGTCGGGGTGAGCGCGCTCCACCATCTGCGACAGCAGGTCGGCAGCCTCGGCCACGGGATGACCCACAACCGCAGTCCCGATCCGATCCCGCAGCATGAGGAGATCCTGCTCGTCGTGGGCTGGCAACTCGATGGTGCGCTGCTCGACGGTGCCGGAGGAGAGGATCACGACGACGAGGACTCGATCGGCCGACAGACTCACCAGTTCCAGGTGACGCACGGTGGCCGAGCTGGTCACCGGATACTGCATGATGGCCACCTGACGAGTGACCTGGGCCAGCAATCGCACGGTTCGGGTGACGATGTCGTCCAGATCGACCGCACCATTCATGAAGGTGGCGATGGCCCTCTTCTCAGGTGCGGAGAGGGGCTTGACCGTTGCAATGCGATCGACGAACATGCGATATCCCTTGTCGGTGGGGATCCGCCCGGCACTGGTGTGGGGATGGGTGATGTACCCCTCATCCTCCAGAACAGCCATGTCATTGCGCACGGTTGCCGGTGAGACCTTCAGACCATGCCGCTCGACAAGTGCCTTCGAACCAACCGGCTCCTTGCTGGAGACGTAGTCGGTGATGATGGCCTTGAGGACCTCGAGCTTGCGATCGTCAAGCACTTGTTCCTCCTCATCTGGTGGTCTCGCCCACATGCGCCGACTTCGCGACGAGTACACGTCTCGCACACGTGCACCACAGATTCTGGCACTCAACGTGTGCGAGTGCCAGTCTAGTGGCCCGCAAACAGGATTCCACCCTGCTGCCCCCGAGCAGCCGTACCGCCCGGTCACTCACCCAGAGCAGGCGTCCGTATCCCACTCAGGCCATCACCGTGATCGACGTGGCCAGATGGGCATGAGACAATCCACATCATGGCATCTGACATCCAGTGGTGTGCTGTGAGCTCCCATGTGTGGACGACGAGGGTCGACCCCGAGTCGGTGACCATCGGCCTGGTCATGGGATCGGAACACCTGCTCATGGTCGACTCCGGGTCGACACCCCAGCAGGGGCACGACCTGGCCCTCTCGGCAGCCATGGCCCTGGGCAGGCCGGTGGACCGACTGGTCATCACCCATCACCACGACGACCACGTCGGTGGCCTCTGCGGTGTGACGCGGTGTGCGCAGGAGTCGAAGGTCGACATGGAGTCATGGATGCATCGCCGCGCCGTCGACCGCTGCTCCGACGCCGCCATCAGTCATCCCATCTCGCTCATGGCGTATCTGGATCTGGGAGGCGTCACCGCCGAGATCCTGCATCCGGGAGCGGCACACACCGACGGTGATCTCACCGTTCGGGTGCCAGGCGATCATGTGACCTTCATGGGTGATCTCATCGAGACCTCAGGGCCACCACAGGCCGACTCGACGACCGACTTCTGGGACTGGGCGGGAGCCATCGACATGGTGATGAACGTCACCGACGCCAAGGACCGCTACATTCCCGGTCATGGCGACCCGACCGACGACCAAGGCGTCATGGCGCAGCGCAACGCCATCTGGGGCCTCGTCAGTGCGGTGCGGGAGGCCATGGAACACGGCCGGGCACCCGAATGCGCACTCGACGACACTCCCGCAGGCCTGGATCGTGCCGCGGTGACGGGTTGGATCACACCCATCGCAGAGCAACTGACTGCCCGGGGAATCACTCGCAAGGGGCTGCTGCCACTCACCAGACAGTGACGTCAGTGCAGCCCCACCGGCGAAACACCGCTCTCGGAGTCCCCAGAGCTGGATCCCACCTCAAGGCTTGCTCGGTGGGGCGGCCACGACGCCGTCAGTCGTCCTCCAGGGATTGGGCAGCGATCCGCCAGGACCGCTCGTCGCGTGCCGCAATGATGACGCCACGCTGTTCGGTGTGCCGCGCGCTGTAGTCCGCTCCGCCGGCGACGCGCACCACTCCCCCACATTCGGTGACCATGAGGGCACCGGGCAGATGGTCCCAGGGGTGGATGTGGAACCAGCAGGCCACTTCCTGCTCCCCCAGGCAGATCAGGGGGTAGTCCACGCCACAGCAGGAATGTGCTTCCGACCACGTGAGTGACGGGCTCGTACGCCGGTTGTGGGGGTACGCCGTCACGGCACGGACCACTTGCCGATCAGCAGTCACCCGTTGAGCGGGATCCGGGTGGTCGAGCAGCTGAGCGTTGGGGCCGATCGTCTCGGGGTCAGGGCGCCGCCGATCCGACGTCACCGGTTCACCGTCGCAGACGAGCCCGTTGCCACGCTCGGCGATCCACATGTGCCCCAGCTGCGGCTGCCAGATCCATGACCGGGTCGTCACCCCGTGCTGCACCTCGGCGACCATGACGGCATGATGCGTCGATCCGTTGACGTAGTTCTTCGTCCCATCGATGGGGTCGATGACCCAGGCCAGCTCGGCGGTGGGAAGCTCCTGCAGCACCGAGGCATCATCATGCACCGATTCCTCACCGACAACGATCCCGCCACCGGCAGAGGTCAACAGGCGCGACAGTTCGCCTTCCGCCTGACGATCGAGGTCCGTGACGAGGTCGCCGGGTGCCTTCTCGTGAATCTGGTCGGGGGAAAGCCGCCGAAACCCCGGATCGATCACTCGTGTGCTGACCCCACGAATGATCTCGGCAACCTCGGCAGTCGTGACACTCACTGCAATTCCTCCAGATGATCGGCCGTGACGAAGTCGATGAGCTTCTCCATCTCCATGTTGAACCTGGGATCGAGATCGTGCCAGTCGCGCACTCGCCCAAGAATCGCCTGCCAGGCCTTGCCGACGTCCTTCTGGCTCTGGTGTGGCAGCCCCAGCCGTTTGAGGGTGCCCAGCTTGAAGTCTTCGTCCATGGGCACCTCGGGCCAGGTCTTGCGGCCGATCCGCTCCGGTGTGATCGCCTGCCAGATGTCGATGAAACGATGGCCCGTGATCATGACGTAGTCACCGTAGCCACCGCGTCGCACCTCCTCGGCCACCCGGGACTCCTTGGTGCCAGCGACGAGATGGTCGACGAGCACCCCCAACCGGTGCCCCGGTCCGGGGCGGAAGTCCGCGACGATGTCGACGAGATCGTCCATGCCGCCCATGTACTCCACGACGACTCCGACGTGGCGTAGGTCGTCTCCCCAGATCTTCTCGACCAGCTCGGCGTCATGACGCCCTTCGACGTAGATGCGTGAGGGAAGGGCGGTTCGGGATGGCTCAGGCTCCTCACCCACCCGCGACCCGGAAGCAGTGTGGGTCGGGCGAGCCGCACCCTGACGTGACGGGACGCGCAGGGTGACGGGTTTGCCGTCGATCCAGAATCCCGGCCCCACCGGGAAGGATCGGTGATGACCACGGCGGTCCTCGACGACCACGAGTCCGTTCTCCCAACCGACGATGGCCCCCACATAGCCCGATGAGGGGTCCTCGACAACCATTCCCAGCTCCATGGGCACGTCGATGCTGGTGGGGCTGCCCGCTTTCTGCCAGCCGGGCGCCAACACGTCCTTGCCGTATCGATCAATCACCGCTCAAGCCTATCGAGAGGTGACGGGACTCATCGAGAGGCGACGGGGCACATCAAGAGGCGACGGGGCACATCAAGAGGCGACAGGGCACATCAAGAGGTGACAGGGTTCAGTCACCGGCAAGGAGCAGGTCGGTGATGATGCGATCGGCGACGAGACGTCCATCCAGGGTGAGCTGCAATCGTCCCCCGACGATCTCGCCCTGGCCTCGTTCGACGACCTGTCCGGCGAATCTGCGTTCGGCTGGGGTGAGCCGGGACAGTTCCAGCCCGTCGGCGAGTCTGAGCTGCAACAGGACGGTCTCCTCGTGGCGTTGCTCGTCGGTGAGACGTTCGCTTCCCTCGATGGGGAGCCGTCCTGCCATGAGTTCCTCGTGGTAGCGCCTGGGGTGCTTGACGTTCCACCACCGCACACCATTGACGTGGGAGTGTGCACCCGGCCCCACGCCCCACCAGTCATGTCCGAGCCAGTAGCCCATGTTGTGTCTGCTGCGGTGATCGCGCCCGGCGCGGGGGCGAGCCCAGTTGGAGATCTCATAGTTGACGAATCCTGCCTCGGTGAGCACCTGCTCGGTGATGAGGTACTTGTCGGCCAGATCGTCCTCGTCGGTCATGGGCAGTTCGCCACGGCGTACCCGAGCCGCGAATCGGGTTCCCTCCTCGACGATGAGCGAGTAGGCGGACAGGTGGTCCACATCCGCCTCCAGGGCCGATTCGAGGCTGGCTCGCCACGAGTCGACGGATTCCCCGGGAGTGCCGAAGATAAGGTCGAGCGAGATGTCGTCGAATCCCACCTCACGGGCCAGACGCGCCATGTGCACCGCCCGTTGCGGGGTGTGGTGGCGATCCAGCAGGGCCAGGACGCGCTCGTCGGCGGACTGCATGCCCATGGACAGTCGATTGACGCCCCCCTCGAGCAGCCCGTTGAGCACTTGGGCGTCCAAGGTTTCCGGATTGGCCTCGGTCGTCACCTCGGCATCCGGGCTCAGACCCCACAGATCGCGCACATGCCCAACGAGCTCACCCAGTTGCGAGGGGCGAAGCATGGTGGGGGTGCCCCCGCCGAAGAACACCGTGCTCACCGGGGGCATGCCTGCACCATGCCCATGTTCGTCAGCCTCGTACGTGTGTATTCCTCCCCGCGGCAGGTCAGACCCAATTCGCTGCATGCCGTGGGACAGATGTGCTGCTGCCAGGTCCAGCTCGCGGTGTGCCGCGGCAAGGTAGTCATCCACCGCAGTACTCCCCATCGACGAGAGTACATAGGTGTTGAAGTCGCAGTAGCCGCACCGACTCGAGCAGAACGGCACGTGCAGATAGACCCCCCACGGCTCGCTGACTGCGAGCTCGACGTCTTCTCCTCTGGCGGTTCCCGAGGATCCGCCAGCGTTGCCGGAGCGGAGATCAGCAGAATCACGGCGGGTTCCCGTCACCGGGGCTTCCCCCACCGCCTGCACCGAATCCGTCCGCACCGACGTCGTTGCCCTCTCGCGGGTCGCCGGGACGTCCGGCGCACGAAGCCCGTCATCAGGGCGGGCACACGCCTTGTCGCAGCCAGGATGTCCTCCCGGCAACTGCAACGGCTCTTCAGACATGACGTCTCCCAATCGACGGGGATGCACCCGTGGTATTTCTGCGTGTACGCAGCGACGATCCCACATCACGTGTCACCACGCGAGTTGACCAACACAAAATCCACACGGGTCGTGGAACATGTCGCGGCGCCATTCGGGTTACCCTGTGCACCATGAGCATTTCTCGACGTCATCTGCTGGGCGGAATAGCCGCAACCGCCGTCCTGTCCGCATGTGGATCCAACTCCGGTGGCGTCGACAATGGGTCGGCCAATGCCTCCAGCCGAACGGGCACGGCAAAACTCACCCAGTGGTACCACGAGTACGGTGAAAAGGGCGTCCGGGACGCCGTGCAGCGATACGCCGCCGACTACAAGAAGTCCGAGGTCTCCGTGAAGTGGAACCCGGGCGATGCCTACATGAAGCTGCTCTCGACGACGCTGCTGTCGGGATCGGGAGTGCCAGACGTCTTCGAGTCCGAGAACGGCGCCACCCTTGACATGATCCAGCAGGGCCAGGTCACCGATCTCACCGAGCTCATCGGCGATGACAAGGACAAGTTCTCCCCCCGCGTCCTGGATCGCATGACCTTGGACGGCAAGATCTACGCCATCCCGATGGCGGTGGACATGCAGATGCTGTACTACCGTCCGTCGCTACTGGAGAAGGCCAAGGTGTCGGCTCCCAAGACCTTTGCCGAACTCGCCGAGGCCGCCAAGGCCGTCAAGACCGACTCCATGGGAGGGTTCTTCGCCGGCAATGACGGTGGCCTTGGGGTGCTCGCCAACCAGATCATCTGGTCATCCGGCCTGGAGCAGCTCAACTCCGAACGCACCGACCTGGGCTTCCTGGAGAAGGAGTTCTTCGACGCCGTCACCGCATTCCGGAAGTTCTTCACCTCCGGCGCCCTGCTGCACAGCGCCTCCAAGGACTGGTTCGACGCCTCCCCATTCATCAACGAGGAGACCGCCATGCAATGGGGCGGCCTGTGGTCGCTCAACGACGTGAAGAAGAAATGGGGCGAGGACGTCGGCGCCGTCGCCTTCCCGGCATTCGGTTCCACCGGACGCCCGTCGGTGCCGTTCGGTGCCTTCGGTTCCTGCGTGGCAACAGTGGGTGCCAACAACGACGTCGAGGCCGCCAAGGCGTTCAACCGGTGGCTGTGGATCGATCAGACCGACAAGCAGGTTGACTTCGCCGATTCCTATGGAACGCACGTGCCCGCCCGCACCGACCTGGTCTCCCAGGCCACCCAGATCTCCGAGGGTGTCGGCAAGCAGGCCGCCACCATGGTTGACGAGTGCGGTCACGCCTCCGACCTGTTCTGGACCAGCGCCATTGCCGAGGCCTTCAACGCCGCCCTGACCAACGTCGTCAAGAAGGGTGCCGAGCCCAGGAAGGCCTTCGAACAGGTGCGCCGGACCGCGCGCACCGAGCTGGAGCGCGTCAAGAAGTGAGCCATCCTCTCGCAGCAAGCCAGAAGACGCACCCACAACGCGAGAGAACCTTGGGGGCCCGGCTGCGCGGTCGTCAGGGACGTAACCTGTGGTTCGGGTTGTTCATCGCACCATTTCTCACTGGTCTGATCGTCTTCGTCTACGTCCCGATCGGCTGGAGTGCCGTTCTGTCGTTCTTCGACGCCCGGGCCACCTTGCACCCGACGACATTCGTGGGGTGGCGCAACTACCGGTACCTGCTGACGGACCCACTGTTCCGCGACTCACTGCTGGTGTTCACCGTCTTTGCCCTGTTCATCGTCCCGCTGACGTATCTCTGTTCCTTGGCGCTGGCCCTTGCGCTGGACAATGTCACCCGATTTCGGGCTTTCTTCCGCTCGGCATTCTTTCTTCCGGCAGCATGCTCCTACGTCGTCGCGGCGATGGTGTGGCGGCTGAGTTTCTTCAATGGTGCCCGGTTCGGGTTCGTCAACTCCATCCTGCACCGGTTCGGCGCCGATCAGATCAACTGGCTCGGCGGGCAGGGCTACTGGTACTGGATCGCTCTGGTCTCGCTGCGCCTGTGGCTGCAGGTGGGCTACTACATGATTCTGCTCATAGCTGGGCTCAATCGTATTTCGCCGAGCACCTATGAGGCTGCGGCCCTCGACGGGGCCGGACGGTGGCAGACCCTGCGTCACATCACCCTGCCGCAGTTGCGCGCCACCTCGGCAGCCGTCCTCATGCTGCTGCTCATCGGTGCCTTCCAGGCCTTCGACGAGTTCTACAACATGCTTGCCAGTGCCGGCACCTACCCACCGTATGCCCGTCCACCACTGGTGCACCTGTACTCGATCAGCGTTGGCGGGGCCCAGCAGGACCTGGGACTCGGTGGTGCCGGAACCGTCATCCTCACTGCCATCATCGTCGTGTTCGGAGTGCTCCAGAATCGTCTCACGGGAATGGGGAGGAGGATGTCATGAGCATGGTGCGTGGTCATCGTGGCAAGGGGCTGCACCTAGCGAAAATCGTCCTCCTGTTCCTTCTTGCGCTGCTGTTCCTCCTGCCGTTCTACGTCATCTTCCGCAATGCGTTCACCAGCGAGGAAGGTTTTGTCTCGGCCCAGTGGACGTGGATCCCGGACAATCTGCACATCAGTGTCCTCACCGAACTTTTCAACGATCCAGACCTGGATTTCGCCTCGGCCATGGTGCATTCTGCCGTGCAGTCGGTGGGCCAGACGGTGTTGACGATCCTGGTGAGCTTCATGGCCGGCTACGCGCTGGCCCGATTCGACAACAAGGTGACCGATGTCGTTGCCAAACTCACGGTGCTCACCCTCATGGTTCCCACCGCCGTCACCTTCGTGCCGAGTTTCATCATGACGAGTCAGCTGGGATGGATCGACTCCTATCGCGGGCTCATCATCCCCATGTCATTCTCCGCCTTTGCCACCTACCTCTTTCGCGCCAGCCTCATGGAATTTCCCCAGGAACTGGAGGAGGCCGCACTGTTGGATGGGGCAAATCCGTGGACGACGATGTGGCGTATCGTTGTACCCAATTGTCTGGGCATCATTGCCGCGGTGTCCACCATCACGTTCCTCGGCGCATGGAATGCCTTTCTGTGGCCACTGCTGGTGGCCCGTGACAACACCCACACCGTACAGCTGACCCTCAGCTCGTTCATGACGAGTCAGGGGGTGGACTACTCCCGACTGTTCGCCGGAGCCCTGGTGGCCGTCCTTCCGGTGGCCATCGTCTTCCTGTTCCTGCAACGTTTCCTCGTGCAGGGCATCGAGACCTCTGGCCTGGACTGACCCCACGGTCTGACCCCCCACCACGGTTCGGGAAGCTACACGCCCGTCCACCACCACACCGTTTCCGACACACAGCACCGACCGAACACATCGTGAGACCACCCACCCGGTTGAACCCATCACGCACACTGAAGACATGGAGACTGTTGACATGAGCACCTTGACGCCGCGTGAGCCTGCGCCGCCCTCGCGCATGCACAATGCCTTGTCCAGTGGGGCAACCATGCTGGGCATCGTCGCCATCATGTGGATCCTGGAGGGGATCGACGTCGTCCTGGGCAACAGCCTCGACAATCTGGGCATCCACGCCCACACCAGCGCCGGACTGTGGCAGATCTTCCTGGCACCGTGGCTGCACTACGGATGGGCACACCTCACCAGCAACTCCGTGCCGCTGTTCGTCCTGGGTTGGCTGGTCCTGGTGCGATCCAGGCGGGACTGGGCAATTTCCGCCGTCGTCATCATCATCTGCTCCGGGCTGGCAGCCTGGGCATTCAGCCCGCCGGGATCGATCACCCTGGGGGCCTCCGGGGTGGTCTTCGGATGGCTGGCGTTCCTGCTCGTCAAGGGCCTGTTCACGCACAAACTCAGTGACATCGTCATCGCGGTGATGGTCTTCCTGGTGTACGGATCGGTGTTGTGGGGAGTGCTTCCCGGCACGTCCGGGGTGTCGTGGCAGGGCCACATGGGTGGTGCCATCGGCGGTGTCGCCTCCGCCTCGCTGCTGCACCGCCATCGGGAGCCACCAGCGGTGACCAGCTCGTACCCCAACCCCTACCGATGAAATGCCGATGGCGCCTGTGAAGGGGGGACGGGTCAGGGGTGCGCAGCCATCCTCATGGATTTCTCTCGCGCCCCTCGAGTCAACACCTCATGGTCGACAGATCTGCGCACCGATGACATGGTCTGCCTCGCGCCCCCGAGCCACTGCCCCGCGCCCTTGGACCACCTCACACCCCTGGACCAACGCCTCAAGGGCATGGGCCAACCGCCTCATGGACACGCACCACGCATGTGTGGGCGGCCTCCTTGGGTGACGACGAATCACCGCGCATGACCCCCCACCCGCGTCATGGGCTCAAGGCCCATGACTTCAGCACCATGACTTCAGCCCCGGTGACCACAGAATCGGGATGCGACCACAGGACCGGGAGGTGGCCACGGTGAACGAGGTGGCCACGGGAACGGGGCGCGACACCTTGATCCCTTGGTCGGCGCGACAGCCGTGGTAACTTCACGAGGGTGAGTAGCCTGCCCTTCGTCTCCGACACCTTTGCCGCCGATCGGTGGCGTCAGATGGACGTCGACCTGACCGACATGACCTTTCACCGTCTCATCTCGCGTGGGGAGGTCGATGGTGCACCGGCAGGTGAGGACCTGCCCGTCACGCGGATCGCCTTCGACCGGCCCAGCCTGCGCAATGCCTTCCGCCCGCACACGGTTGACGAGCTCTACCGTTGCCTGGACATCGCACGGTGTTCTCCCGACGTGGCAGCCGTCATCCTCACCGCCAATGGCCCCTCCCCCAAGGACAGCGGGTACTCGTTCTGCTCGGGTGGCGACCAGCGCATTCGGGGGGCGGCTGGCTACCAGTACGAGACGACGCAGAGCTCCTCCGACGACGACCTGGCCACCTCGGCACGTCGGGAACGCATCGAGAAGGGCAGGCTCGGCCGGCTGCACATCCTCGAGGTGCAGCGGCTCATGCGCGCCACTCCCAAACCGATCATTGCCGCCATCCCCGGCTGGACCACCGGGGGCGGGCACTCCCTCATGGTGGTGGCCGACCTTGCCGTGGCGAGCCGGGAACATGCGCAGTTCAAGCAGGTCGACGCCAATGTGGGTTCCTTCGACGCAGGGTACGGATCGGCTCTGCTGGCCCGCCAGGTGGGTGACAAGCGCGCCCGTGAAATCTTCATGCTGGCGCAGACCTACGACGCCGAACAGGCCGAGAGCTGGGGCGTCATCAACCGTGCCGTGCCGCACGTCGACCTGGAGACCACAGCAATCGACTGGGGTCTCACGATCGCCGGGAAATCACCGCAGGCCATTCGGATGCTCAAGTATGCCTTCAACATGGTCGACGACGGCATCGCAGGCCAGCAGGCCTTCGCCGGTGAGGCCACCCGGCTGGCCTACATGACCGAGGAGGCCCAGGAGGGCCGGGACTCTTTCCTGGAGCACCGCCCGGCGAACTGGTCGTCGTTCCCCTACTACTTCTGAGGTCCCCCACGTGCATCGACTGGAAGGACAGGCATCCCATGGGAATTGAGCTCACCGCTCGGGTACGAGCGATTCCGGTGGCTCGCACTGCCGAGGACGTCGCTTGGCTCGCCGGACGCCTGGAGAAGTTCTTCGCCGGCGCGACGAATGCCATCTACGCTCCGGTCGGAGGCGACGAGAATCCGGTGACCGTGTTGCAGGACGTCGAGGCCCGCACGGTGTGGATGCCCGAGGATGCCGGAGTCATCATGCGCACCTCCGGGTCAACGACCGGATCGGGACGACTCGTGGGTCTGTCGGCGGCTCAGATGCGCGCCTCCGCTGCTGCGACCGAGGCACGGCTGGGTGGACCGTGCAGCTGGGTGCTTGCCCTGGCCCCGCATCACATCGCTGGTCTGCAGGTCGTGGCCCGAGCCCTGCTCAGCGAACGTGAGGTCGTCACCTGCGAGGGCAGGGTGGATGCCGAATCCATCGTTGCGGCCATTGATCGGGCACATGCCGCCCATCCCGACGGCCGGGTGGCGGTCTCCCTGGTGCCCACCCAGCTCGCCAGGCTCCTCGCCGATGAGCAGGCGACGGCAGCCCTGGCTCGGTGCACCGCCGTGCTGCTGGGCGGCGCCGCGGCGTCGCAGGAGTTGTTGAGCCAGGCGGATGCCGCGGGTATCACCGTACTCACCACCTACGGCATGAGTGAGACGTGCGGAGGGTGCGTCTACGACGGCATGCCGCTGGAGGGAGTGCAGGTCGATCTCGCCGCGGACGGGCGGATCGGCATCCGTGGTCCGATGGTCATGAGCGGGTACCTTGACGAGGGGCCGGTGGGCGAACGGCTGATCACCAACGACCTGGGGCACTGGCAGGACGGTCGCCTCATCATCGACGGCCGTGCTGACGACGTCATCAACTCCGGAGCGCTGAAGATCCCGGCCGACGTGGTGGCCCGGGAGATCATGGCCACCGGCATGGTGCGTGAGGCAGTCGTCGTCGGAGTCGACGACCGCACCTGGGGCCAGCTGGTGTGCGCCGTCGTCGTACCGGGCCGTGGCTGGAAGGGTCCGGAGGAATTACGTGACCTGGTGGGACGCCGCATTGGCCGGGTCCGCTCCCCCCGCGCCGTCGTTGAGGCAGACGACCTGCCCATGCTGGCCTCCGGCAAGGTCGATCGCAAGGCTGCAACCCTGCTCGCCCAGCAGCGGACGGCCGCGGGAATGGCCTGGTTGGCCACCTCGAACGAGAACGACTCCGCCCCTGCCGACACACGATGAGGTATCACATGACCGTTCTGCCCTGTTCCGACGGAATCACCGCACTGCCGGGTGCGCAATGGCTGGCGGAGGTGTTGGCTTGGGTTCCCGATGGTGTCGATCCGTGGGTGTGGTTGGCCCCGGACGAGGACGACGCCCCGGCCATGGTGGCCTGGTACGAGCAGCACCGCTTCACCGCGCGCGGCGAGAATGGGATCGAGCAGGCTTGGCGGCAGATGGTCGACTGGGCCCGGGAGCAGCCCGAGGGCACATGCCCCATTGCGATTGGTTCCTTTCCCTTCGATCGGTCAGACGCCGGATTCCTCGTCGTTCCGCAGGTACTCATCATGCGTCGTCATGTGGGCGCCCCGACTGAGGTCTTCGGAGCCGAGGAACCGTTGACACGCGCCAGGACGTGCTGGCCACAAGACGACAGTCACATTGCGGCGCGGCCTGTCGACGGCAACCTCGAGATCGATGAGCAGAGCAGCGACGTTTCGTCACTGTGTAGCGACGCCGCAGATACGGGTGGACACATCGTCACGTCCACACCAGTGATCACCGAGGAGGAGTGGACGACGACCGTCCATCGTGCGGTCGACGAACTCACCTCCGATCGGGGACTGCAGAAGGTCGTCCTGGCTGGGGCGCAGGACCTCACCAGTGACGTGCCCATGAATCGCGCACACGTGACCGCAGCCCTGGCAAGGCGTTTCCCGGGATGCTGGACCTACAGCGCCGACGGTCTGGTGGGCGCCACCCCGGAGCTGCTCGTCGACTGCAGGGACGGCCTGTTCCGTTCCCGGGTGCTTGCCGGAACGCGCAAACCCGAATGGGCCGACGAGCTGCTCGATGACCCGAAGGAACAGCATGAGCACGAACTCGCAGTGACTTCGGTACTGGACAAGCTGGCTGACGCGGGGGTCGACACGCCTGCGGTTCATGGACCGTTCCAGCTGCGACTGACCAACGTCGTGCACCTGGCAACCGACATCACCGCGCACGTCGACGGGTCGAATGCCGCCCGGATCGTTGACGCCATGCACCCCACTGCCGCGGTGTGTGGTGCGCCCCGGAGCCAAGCTCGTGAACTCATTGCCGAGGTGGAGACGTTGGATCGCGGACGTTTTGCCGGGCCCGTGGGGTGGATGGACACCACCGGAGCAGGCCAGTGGGCCCTGGCGCTACGCTGCGGACAGTTCAGCACGGATTCTCGTCAAGTTCGTCTCTTTGCCGGGGCAGGCATCATGCCCACCTCGGACCCGCACCATGAGTGGATCGAGATCGGGGCGAAGATGCAGGCCTTCTCCTCCGTCCTGGAGACCCAGCACTGAGAATCAAGGAGATCTGGCCCACGACTGTCAGCTCGCCCAAGACGATCAGAAACCTTCTGCACTCACTCTCGATTTTGAAGGTGTAGTCAGGTTTTCGAGTCCGCTCACGTCACTTCGCAGTAATCAGCTGACAGGATCCAGCTCACTCAATCAATGAGACATTGAACCACGTGTTCGGGAAGACAGGCCGAGAGATATGCACGATCGTGCAATGGAGAAGGGAAGACACTGCACATAATATGTGGTCTTCCGTATTCACCATCACCACCCACGGATACATATAGCCTTCTCACAGATCTCATCGTCGAGACAGAAAGTGACCCATGAAACTCACCACAGCTCTTCGCACCATCACCATTGCCGCAAGCACCGCGGCCATCGGCCTGGTTCCCACGGCCGGGGCGCAGGCCCACGCTGCACCGGCGTCCGACGCGCAGGCCCACGCTGCACCGGCAGCCGATACCCCCGGCTACTCCGGCTACACACCCGAGGAGGCCGCGTTCCTCAAGACCGTCGAGGTCAAGGGCAGCCCGGGCGGCGTACCTTCCGGTAGCGACGGTCCTATCCAGCGTATTTTCTACACTGCCTCTTCCTATGCGACATCACACCCTGGCACGAACCCGCCTGGTGCCAACAACTTCAGCTGCAAACCAAAGAAGGGGCAGAATCCCGTCGTTCTGCTTCCCGGCACAAAATCCGATGGTTATGTGTCCTGGTCGATGTACACTCCACAATTGCGTGCTCGCGGCTACTGCCCCTTTGTTGCGAACTTCAACGGCCTGCCCTGGCTGTCGAGTTTCGCCTACACCGGTGACATCCGCACCTCCGCCAAGGCCACCTCGATCTTCATCGATCGCGTGCTGCGCGAAACCGGCGCCAAGAAGGTCGACATCATCGGCTATTCCCAAGGAGGCGGGCCGCTGCCGAACTACTACATCCAGAAACTTGGCGGCGACAAGAAGGTCGACAAGCTGATCGGCATCGCCCCCGCCAACCACGGCGTCGGCGGCCCCATCATCGCCAAATGGATCAACGAAGCCCTCCCCGATGAAACCCACACCTCGATCGAGGATGCCGCCAAATCCGTCCATATGGCTTCCTACCCCCAGCAGCTGGCCTCCTCACAGCTCATGAAGGAGCTGTACCACAGCGGCAAGGTCACTCGCCCAGGCGTGAAGTACATCAACATCGAGGGCAAATACGACTACGTCGTGGCCCCCTACACCAACGCGTTCATCCGGGAACCCGGCGTGAAGAACATCACCGTCCAGGACACCTGCCCACAGGACCACGCAACCCACGTCAACTTCCCCTACGACACCAACGTGGCCCAGATGGTATTCAACGCACTCGACCCCGACAACACCAAGCCGGTCAAGTGCAAGCCACAGCCCTTCATCGGCTGATTCTCCTCAACCATAACCATTTCTCTGCTGTGGGGTCCTCAATGCCGAGGACCCCACAGTTAATCGCACACCTACTGCCTGTATCAATCCGCAGGCATGAGGAATGAAGTCTCTAGTACCAAGGTGACGGCTTAGTTCAGAGCCTCTTGCTCAACCAGTTCAACGCCTCTTTAATATTGAAATGTATGGCAGCTTGAAACTGTCGAATTACGATCATATCGAACAAGGATTAGGAAATTGATACCCGGAACCAGACTCTGAAACCAAGACATATTGAAATTCCTGCAGCACATCTGGTGGCCTCGGAGTGATCTGCCCATTTCTTCCATGGCTACAGTGCAGGGACGACCGCTGTCACATCTGACCCAAGTCCCCTGGAAATAACTCCGTGTACACAACAGCAACGTCTTGAACCACATCGCGGGAACCACCAGAGAAAAGATCCGGACTATCTCGCGTGTGAGACGCATCTGCCACAAAGGCCACTACAGACACTGGATCATTCCCCCAAGCGCTCCATCGACTACATACGACACTCGCTGTCTGGAATCTCGCCTGCTGAATTATCCTTCACCAACTTGTCACTTGATTACACTGTGGCTCAGTGGCACGAATTGGAGAATAGAAATTCATGACGATCGGAAGGCCCCCGCTCAAGCGGGGGCCTTCTCCTGTTCTCGCGTCACAGTCGTAACGTCATGAACGCTTCACCAAGAAGTGACTCACTTGTTGTGGTTGTTGATCCAGTCAACGGTGATCTTGATGGGCTCGTTCTTGATGGGCTCGTTGTAGATCTCGTGCATGAGACCGGTCCACAGGTAGGAGGTCTTGTCCTTCGAACTGATGGCATTGAGCCAGTTGTCGTCGAGGTACGGAGGCATGAGGCCGTCAGCCTCACCGTGCATGATCAGAGTCGGTTCCTTGAAGGTGGGTGCGTTGAAGGCGTTGTAGAGCTGGCCAACGGCCATCTGCTGAATCATGCCCGGAGTCATGAACTTGTTGATGAGCGGATCGTACTTGTAGTCATCGGCAACTGCACGGTCGGTGCACACGCCCTTGCCCGGAGCAAGGTTGTAGACCTTGGGAGCAACACTGGTGATCGGCGACGGAGCAGTGAAGTTGCCCGGGTCTTTCAGAGCGAGAGGCAGAAGCTTGGACTGGTAGCTCGTGACCTGCTGCAGGGGCAGCTTCGTGGTCGGGTTCGGCTTGGCCTTCTTCTCTGCCGCGGTGAGGTTCGGAGAGGTGATTCGCTCTGCCTTCTGTGAGTTCTTCTCAGTGGTGGGGTTGATGAAGATGCCACCACCGGTGGAGACGATGCCCTGGACGTCACCAGGGTACTTGATGCCGTAGGACTGCACAGCCATAGCACCCAAGGAATGCCCGACGAGGAAGACGTTCTGGCCCGGGTTCTCCTTCTTGGCCATGTGGACGAGTGTGTGGATGTCGCCAACGAAATTGTGCCAGTCGTCAATGTGACCACGCGGGATGGTGTTGTTGACGTAGGGGTTGGCGCTCTTGCCGTGACCACGGTTGTCAATGCGGTAGACGGTGTAGCCCGCCTCATTGAGTTTCTTGGTGATGTAGTCGTAACGGCTGTGATGCTCGGTGGCACCGTGGACGACGACAACTACGCCCTTGGCGTTCTCGACGGCGTTGGTCTCCTCGAAGAGCATCGTGCCGTATTTGTCCTGCGACGTGATGTAGCGCGTGGTCGTGGTGACCTTCGGCGCAGCGGCCTTGGCGACGGCAACCGGGGCGTCAGTAGTCGGAGCAGCCTGGGCGGGGGCCGTGAGGCCGGTGACCGCCATTCCAGCAGCAGCGACAACGGCCAACGCGTTGCGTGCCACATGAGTCTTCTTTGACATGTATTTTCCTCCTTGGCTTCATTCCACACACAGTGCTGTGGAACATAAATACCTTGCAGAGCTCTAGAGCATTCTCGTCTGTCTGGGATTGCACATATCAGGTCGCGCAACTCGTGGTGATCTCTTGTCGATGAGACACGTCAACTTTCACCGTCAGAAATCTGTTGCACGCCTGAGAGAGACCGGCACCGCTGTCAGTGCACCAGCGTCCTGCGGGAGCACCGCGTCATCAAGTGTTCTGCGATGCCGGTCTCGTTCAGATCTCGTTCACCCCTGATCGAGATCGTTGTTCATCGGCTCACTTGTCGTGGTTGTCGATCCAGTCGACGACCATGTCGATGGGCTGATCCTTGACGGGCTCATTGAAGACCTCGTGCATGAGACCGCTCCACACGTATGCGGTCTTGTCGTTGGAGCTAATGGCGTTCTGCCAGTTGACGTCGTAGTACGGCGGAACGAGACCATCGGACTGGCCGTGCATGATGAGTGTCGGGGTCTTGAAGTCGTGTGCGTTGATCGAGTTGTAGACCTGAGCCACGCCCATCTGCTCGATCATGCCCGCAGTGAGATCCTTGTTGTTCAGCGGATCGGCCACGTAGTCGTCAACGACGGCCTGGTCGGTGCACACACCGCCACTGAACGGATTCTTGATGTGGATGGCCTGCGAGGCTGCCGTGACAGAGGGAGCGGTGAAGTTACGACGGTTCTTCAGGGCCTTCGGCAGGAGCTTGCTCTGGTAGCTGGTCAGAGCGGGCAGCGGAATGTTCTCGGTCTTGGCCGGCTTGGCGTTGCGCTCAGCCTCGGTCAGGTTGTCCGCGACGATCGTCTGCGGGAACTGGGTGCTCTTGCCCCACGGGTTCATGAAGATGCCACCGCCATTGGAAACGATGCCGTCAACGTCACCGTACTCGATGCCGTAGGACTGCACGGCAAAGGCACCCATCGAGTGACCGATGAGGAAGCTCTTCTTACCCGGGTTCTCACTCTTGGCAATCCCCACCAGTTGATGGACATCGGCAATGAGACTGTGCCAGTTGTCGATGTGAGCGCGGGGCACGGCATTCTTGACATACGGAGCAGCACTACGACCATGCCCACGATGATCAAGACGGTAGACGGTGTATCCAGCATCATTGAGACGCTTGGTGATGTAGTCATAACGCCCCTGATGCTCAGCAGCACCATGAACGATCACAACAACACCCTTGGCATTGGCAACAGCGTTCTTCTTGGTGAAGATCTTGGTGCCATACTTGTCAGTCGACGTCATGTACTTCGTCGTGACAGTGACCTGGTTCTCGACAGCCTGCTGTGCGATCGACGGCTGAGCAGGAGAGTCGGATGCCGAGGCCATGGTGCCGGTGGTGGCAATTCCTCCGAATGCCAAGCTGGCGGCGGCTACGGCAGCGAGGGTGCGCTTCTTCACATCAGTCTTCATTGACATGTATTTCCTTCCTTGGCCTCGTCCCACCCTGTTGTGGGGCTCGGTTACCGTTACTGACATCCAAGGAGTTCTCGAACTTGAGAGCAAGACGTTTTCAAATAATTGATCATCTGCTTATGGTCGAACCATTTTTCATGAACAAACGTCAACCATGCCCGTGGTCTCCCATCACACTGTTGGCAGGCGCACCTCAACGAGGCTGGTACCCCGGAAAGACCTACCGAGAACGTCGTTCATCACCATGCAGGGATCTGGGGCCAGACTGTCGAAACTGGTCGACGTGAGGTCGACGGTGGTGCATGGAACCCCCACCGCCTGGGCAAAAGCAGTGACGTCAAGATTCTGTGGAGTGAGGAAGAATCGTTGCAGCATCGGCCGAGGTGCTCGGGCATGCTCCAACCCGGCGAAGATCGCTCCCCCGTGGTCGTCGAGGACGATGACCTGAATGTCCAGTGGCTCCTGGCCAGCAGCCTGCAGCAGGGCCATGGCATCGTGTGCGAAGGTCAGGTCTCCCAGGACGACACGCACTGGTCTGCCGGTGCCCATCGCAATCCCCATGGCGGTGCTCATGGTTCCATCGATCCCGGCAAGGCCCCGGTTGGCATACGCAGGGATGGCAGCAGGGGCAGCATGTCTGTCGAAACTTCGAATGACGTCGGAGGCACCGATGACCAAGGCAGGGGCGGACTCCTGGGCAGACACCTGCCAGATGGTTGCGCAGACGGACTGCTTGATGTTCGGGGAGACACCTTCTCGATCAGCTCGCTTCCACCGCTCCACCCACGTCTCGTCACGCTCAGGGACGTCGAGCTGCACGGGCAGATGAACGGCGCGGGCGACACCGGCGACATCCGTCCACCGCGCACGATCGGTGAGCACGGTGATTCCTGGACCGGTCAGGAGACGAGACACCGGCCGGGAGAGAGTCGGGTGCCCCAGCACGAGCACCCCCTCCACCTCTGAGGCCAACGGCCCGGTGAGGAGGGTCTGGTAGTCGGTGAGGGCATTGTCACCGCACCGAGCCTGCGAGGTGGGTTCGGCGAGCAGCGGCCACCCACCTTCCTCGGCAAGTTCTCGCGCCCGGGGGCCAGCTCCGTCACCGGCGACAACGACGGTGTGCACCGGCATGGTCAATGGGACAGCTGGGCGCAGCGGTGGTGGTTCAAGGACGGCTCGGGGTGACTCGGCATCATGTGTGGGCTGCCACGGGGAATCGGGCACCAGGGGGTCGTCAAAACTGACGTTGAGATGCACTGGGCCAGGATCATCGGTGAGGGTGCCTCGCGCCGCACTCACAGCGCGCAGCACCACCGCGTCCAGCCGATCATCGGCCGGGAAGCCCGCCGGTACACTGAGCTGCCACCTGGGTGCCGGGCCGAAAATGCCGGTCTGCACCGTTGTCTGGTTGGCCCCGGTGTGCCACATCTGTGCCGGACGATCCGCCGAGATGACGATCATCGGCACTCCCGCCGCATCGGCCTCGGCAACCGCAGGATGCAGGTTGGCCACCGCCGTGCCAGACGTGGTGACGACGGCAGCGGGCCGACCGACCTTGCCCAACCCCAGAGCCACGAATCCAGCGGATCGCTCGTCCAGACGCACCGTGAGGTGCAGCATGCCTGCCTCGTCAGCGGCTGCAAGGGCATAGGAGAGTGGGGCATCACGCGATCCGGGGCAGACGATGACGTCGGTGACGTCATGGGCCACCAGGGCCGAGACGATTCTGCGAGCGACGTCGGTTGAACTCACCGAGGACTCCTTTCACACATGCAGCCACGTGAACCCCACCCAGCACCTCCCCGGTGGGGCAGCACCACGGTATCCGTCTTTCGCGGGGCCCGGTTCACGAGCAGCGCTGGACGAGGCACACTCTGCAGCTGCCTGTTTCCGACGTACGTCAACCACCTGGCCCCGGTGGGGCTAGGCACGACCCGACTCGCTGCGCAGGACGGCGATCGTGGCGTCGAGACGTTGTGCCCAGCGGCGTCGGAGGTCCGCACCGGCATCCCCGACGCGAGCACTGTCAGCGCGTCCACTGGCATCGTGCGCGTCATCGGCGCACATACCGTCGGTCTGTGCTGTCGGGCCATCGGTCCATGCCGTCGGGCTCACCTCGACGTGTCCCACCGGCAGCGTCCCGTCACGAGGAAGGAGCGAGGGGGTGGCGAGGTCACCGTCGAACAGGCGTACCGTGCCGAGTCCGCAGGCGTGGTCGAGCCGCTCCACCTGCCCGGCCAGCTGAGTCGCCATGCCGATCCCGATGCTCGTGTCCAGGGCCGAGGAGACGACTGCGGGCAGCCCAGCCTGCTCAACGATCCGTGTCGCGCGACGCACCCCACCCAGGGGTTGCACCTTGACGATGAGGATGTCGGCTGCCTGAGCCCTCGCCACGGCCAGCGGGTCCTCGGCCCGGCGAACCGACTCGTCGGCGGCGATGGGCACCTCGACCGAACGACGTACCTGGGCGAGTTCTGGGACGCTCGAGCATGGCTGTTCGACGTACTCCAGCCCTCCCGCTGCTCGATCGAGCTCATCGATGGCGCGTCTGGCCTGCTCGACGTCCCAACTCGCGTTCGCATCCACCCGAATCTGCCCCGATCCGATCGCGTCACGCACCGCCTCGAGACGGGCACAGTCCTCGGCCAGTGAGGTGCCGGGATCGGCGACCTTCACCTTGGCGGTCCGACACCCCGAATCGGTGACGATCTGCCAGGCACGCTGCGGACTCGTCACCGGGACCGTGACGTTGACACAGACCTTCTCACGCCTGGGAGGCGGCATCGGCACCGTTGCCGCCTCCACACCGGCACGCAACCAGGTCGAGGACTCCTGAGCGTCGTAGTCCCAGAAAGGCGACCACTCCCCCCATCCAGCCGGACCGTGCAGCACCATGCCTTCCCGCACCAGAATCCGACGGAACCTCATGGTGAGCGGCACCGACCACACACCGAGTTCATCGATTCCCCGGTCTGCGAGCCAGCCCGGGACAGGTAGGTGATACAGCTGCAGAGTCACTTCTTCTCAGACCCCTCACCGGTACGCAGTGCAGCGACGAAAGCCTCCTGGGGCACCTCGACCGAGCCCACCATCTTCATGCGTTTCTTGCCGGCCTTCTGCTTCTCCAGGAGTTTGCGTTTGCGCGAGATGTCACCGCCGTAGCACTTGGCGAGAACGTCCTTGCGCACGGCTCGGATGGTCTCCCGGGCAATGACGTGGGATCCGATGGCGGCCTGGATGGGCACCTCGAACTGCTGACGCGGAATGAGCTCCTTGAGCTTGCTGGCCATGGCCACGCCGTAGGAATAGGCCTTGTCACGATGGACGATCGAACTGAACGCGTCCACCGGATCCCCATTGAGCAGGATGTCCACCTTGACCAGGTCGGAGGACTCCTCACCGACCTCGTGATAGTCGAGGGAGGCGTACCCCTTGGTGCGCGACTTGAGCTGGTCGAAGAAGTCGAAGACGATCTCCGAGAGCGGCAACCGGTAACGGATCTCGATACGGTCGCTGGAGAGGTACTGCAATCCCTGCTGCACCCCACGTCGCTGCTGGCACAGCTCCAGGATGGCGCCGATGAACTCCGCAGGAGACAGGATGGTGGCGTCCACCATGGGCTCGTGGACCTCGGCGATCCTGCCCTCGGTGGGGTACTCCGAGGGATTGGTGACGACGACGTCCGAACCGTCCTCCAGGACGACGTGGTAGACGACCGACGGGGCGGTACTGATGAGGTTGAGGTTGAACTCACGCTCCAGACGCTCCCGCACGATCTCCATGTGCAGCAGTCCGAGGAAACCGACCCGGAAACCGAATCCCAGAGCGGTCGAGGTCTCCGGCTCGTAGACCAGGGCGGCATCATTGAGCTGGAGCTTGTCCAGGGCATCACGCAGGTCGGGAAAGTCCTTGGCGTCGATGGGGAACAGCCCAGAATACACCATGGGCCGCGGATGCTGGTAGCCGCCCAGATCCTCGGCAGCGGGCTCCGTGGCCAAGGTGACGGTGTCACCCACCCGGGACTGACGCACATCCTTCACGCCGGTGATGAGATAGCCCACCTCCCCAGCACCCAGGCCCTTGGCCGGTGTCATTTCAGGGGAGATGACACCAATCTCCAACACCTCGTGGGTGGCACGGGTGCTCATCATGAGGATCTTGGTGCGGGCCGAGAGCTGACCGTCGACAACGCGCACATAGGTGACGACACCCCGATAGGTGTCGTAGACCGAGTCGAAGATGAGGGCGCGGGCCGGGACGTCGGGCTCACCCTCCGGACCGGGAACCACCTCGACGATCCGATTGAGGAGTTCACGGACGCCGTCCCCGGTCTTGGCCGAGACACGCAGCACGTCGTCGGGATCACACCCGATGATGCCGGCGATCTCCTCGGCATGCTTGTCGGGCTCGGCGCCGGGCAGGTCGATCTTGTTGAGGACCGGGATGATCTCCAGATCAGCCTCGAGAGCCAGGTACAGGTTGGCCAGGGTCTGGGCCTCGATGCCCTGGGCCGCGTCGACGAGCAGGATGGCACCTTCGCAGGCCTGCAGGGAACGGGACACCTCGTAGGTGAAGTCCACGTGCCCGGGGGTGTCGATCATGTTGAGCACGTAGCTGGCGCCGTCCACCTGCCACGGCATGCGCACCGCCTGGGACTTGATGGTGATGCCGCGTTCCCGCTCGATGTCCATCCGGTCGAGATACTGGGCGCGGGCATCACGTTCGGCCAGTACCCCCGTGATCTGCAGCATGCGATCGGCCAAGGTCGACTTGCCGTGGTCGATGTGCGCAATGATGCAGAAGTTACGGATGAGCGACTGCTCGGTACTGCCAGGCTGCGGCGTGGACGCTGACATCTGCTCCCTTTGACGATTCTGGACGGCATGGGTGGTGTGCACCGGCAGTGCTCCACCACGACGGATCGCGCTGGTCACAAGGCAACCCGTCATGACAGTCTCTCACGTCGCGATGTTTCACGTGAGGGACAGGTTCTCCGACCCAGGTCACGCTGCATCCACCGCGATTTGAGGCACGGGGCGGCAAACTGGTAATCTTGCCTCTCGCGTCTGTGCAAGCCATCATTGCGCCTGCGCAAGTCGCCATCAATCAACCATATCGTCATCTCGAGAAAACAGAGGCTGCCCAGTGCCCAACATCAAGTCGCAGGTCAAGCGCGTGAAGACCAACGAGAAGGCTCGCCAGCGCAACAAGGCCGTCAAGTCTGCCCTGCGCACCCATGTGCGCAACTTCCGTCGCGCTGCCGAGGCCGGTGACGCCGAGAAGGCAACCCAGTACGCCAAATTGGCCAACCGTCAGCTCGACAAGGCGGTCTCCAAGGGCGTCATCCACAAGAATCAGGCCAAGAACCGCAAGTCGTCGATCTCCAAGAAGCTCAACAAGCTCGCCTGAGTCTCTTTCTTCGAACTCATCTTCCTCATCTTCGTGGGTGATCGTCGTCACCCCAGCACAGCGCCTTGACCCACTGGGTGGTCGGGGCGCTTTTGCTCGTGCGGTTCCACGTTTCTGATCCTGAGGACGCAGAACAGTGTGACGGGGCGTGGGCAGCCACCATTGGCAGTGCGAATCGCACTCGTGAGCTCCGGAGCACCGGGGAGCGCGACACGGCCAGTCCCTCACTGGGCGTCAGCGGCCCACCCGGGCCTGTTCCACCTCGAGCACCATGGCCTCCAGCGCGTAGTGTGCATCCACGGCTGCTCCCTTGACAGCGGCATCGGCCTGCACGACGTGGCGTAGGGCCCGTGCCACCGCGGCGGAGTCCCAGTGCCGGCGCTGCGCCTCCAGATCCTTGATCTTCCACGGCGGCACACCGATGACGGCGGCGATCTCGGTGTTGGCCATCCTGCGTGTCCGCGCATCGAGGTAGCGCCCCAGGTTGCGCAGGCTGCCTGCCATCACGGTCGTGATGTACGTCGGTGACACCCCGGAGTCCAGGGCCCAGCGCAGATCTTCCAGCGCCTTGTCGACGTGGCCTGCCATGATCGCATCGGCGACGGCATAGGAGGTCACCTCGGCGCGTCCCCCGAAGTAGATGGACACCTGTTGGGAGTCGACGTGACCGTCGCTGTCGTCGGCCAGCTGCTGCACGGCTGCTGCCAAGGTACGAAGATCGTTGCCCAGGGCACGATGCAGGGAGTCGATGGCCGCACGATCCATTCTGAGTCTCGCACCACGTGCCTCATGGGCGATGAAATCGGGAATCTTCCACGGCTTCACCTGATCGGCCTTGACGGTCGTCACCTTGGCCTTGCGCAGTTTGTTGAGCAGACCTCTGCCCTTGTTGCCGCCCGGATGATCCATGATGAGGCACAGGTCATCGGACGGTTGCGCAGCCACGGATGCGACGAGATCGAAGAGGTCCTTGTCCACCTCGCTCAAGGCGTGGACGACGACGATCGTCGTCTGTGCGAACAACGATCCGCCAGTGGCCTCGGTGAAGGCCCCGACGTCCATCCCAGCACCGTCGAGTTCGATGAGCTCGGCATCGGGGGCCTGCCGACGGGCGTCGCGGACCCTGGTGGTGACTGCCCGTTCCCGCAACAGCTGTTCTGGGCCAACAACCAGCAACGACGTCCCAAAGACCGATCCACTCACGTGTTCATCATCTCATCTGGCGAGCAGTTCAGTGCGTACGCAGCCAGGAGGATCGGCGCTGCAGCAACTCGACGGGGGCAGATTCGTTGCGCGGGCCGGGAATCTCCCGATACAGCTGGGCCCAGGCAGCCTGCGGGGTGAGGCTGTGGGATCGTCCGAACTCCAGCAGTTGGCTGGCGATCATACGGCGGAGTTCCTTGGGATCGTCGATCTCGTCGAAGGCCGAGCCGCCGAGTCGCTGCACCTCGATGAGTTCCTCCCGACGGGTCTGACGCTCCTGGGCCTCGTGGACTGCCCGGGCCGCACGTCGCTGCTGGGCAACCTTCTTGGCCTGTTCGGCGCGGGTCTTCTCGTCTCGAGCCAACAGGGCGCGTTCCTGGGCCGGAGTGAGCAGACCGTCCAGGGAGAACAACCCATCGTCACCCGAGTCCCCCGTCGTGGGGGCATAGGTGTCGATGACCTCTCCGAGGATTGCGTCCGAGGCCACTGCGCGCCATCCTCGGGACTCGCCGTCGGGCTCGGTACGCGTACGGTTGGCCTCCTCCAGCTCATCGCCTTCCTGGGGCGGTCCTATGACGTGGTCACGCTGCTCCTCCATCTGGGAGGCCAGGGCGGTGAGTCTGCTCACCGCGGGCAGGAACACGGTCGCGCGTTCCCGGCGATTGCGGGCACGCACCACTCGCCCCACCATCTGGGCGAAGAACAGTGGGGTGGATGCCGTCGTGGAGTAGATGAGCACGGCGGCATCGGGAACATCGACGCCCTCGGTGATGAGACGCACACAAACGGCACATATCGCATCGGGGTTGTCGCGGTACTCGGCGAGCTTGCGCGAGGAGGCGGCATCCTCGCTGAGGATCACCGACGCAGTATTGCCGGTGACGTGCTTCCACACCTCGGCGTATTCCTTGGCGACCTTCTGGTTGGAGGCTGGGATGAGTACCTTGGCGTGTGGGATCCGGTTGGACTCACGCAGGTGGTTGACCCGTGCCCAGGCCGATGCCATGACGTGGGCGATCCACTCACCGTCGGGGTCCAGGGCGGTACGCCACGCCATGTCCTCATTGGTTCTGGTGAGCTCGGAATCACCCAGGATTGCCGTGTGCTCCTCACCCTCGGTGTCGGTCCAGGTGGATCGCCCGGAATAGGTGGCGAAGGTCACCGGTCGCACCACCCCGTCACGCAGGGCCTGTTCGTAACCGTAGGAGTAGTCGGAGACCGATTCGTAGACGCCGTCTCCCACCTCCTCGTAGCGCACATGGGCGATGTGCGCCTCATCGGAACGAAACGGTGTTCCGGTGACCCCGAGGCGGCGGCGAGCTCCGGTGAAGGCGTCGAGGACGGCCGAGCCCCAGCTCATGACATCGCCGGCATGGTGGATCTCGTCGAAGATCACAAGGGTGCGTTGGGAGGTGGCTCGGCCGGCGTGCAGACCTGGATTCTGAGCCACCTGGGCATAGGTGACGACGCAGCCGTGTGCGTCGGAAGGCAGTCGTTCGGAATTGGGGGTGTCCCGCAGGTCGAACCCGAGCGCACGCGCCGCCAGGATCCACTGGGAGCGCAGATGGTCGGTCGGGCACACGACGATGACGCGATTGATGACGTGGTCCTGCCACAGATGGGCAGCTACCGCCAAGGTGAATGTCGTCTTTCCGGCACCAGGGGTGGCACACACCAACCAGTCGGACGGGTTGGCGGCGATGTACTCATCCAGTGCCTCGCGCTGCCAGGTCCGTAGCCTGATGGGCATTCTGGGACCCTTGGTCGAAAAACGTGACGCCACCTGCTCCCCCTTCATCGGCACAACTCGCCACCCACGGGCACCCACTGACCAAGTCCATCAACCGGCCCTCGATCATTCGGACACCGCTGCGCCTGGGCCAGGCTGCCGCCCGGACCACATTCGATCTGGCTTCCCGTGGGAAGAACGCGGCGAGAATCACCGGCCGTCCACAGTAGCAGGCCAGGCCGGCAGAACGTGGGGCAGAACGTCGCCACACTGAAACCCGCCACTCTCATCCCATCGCACCGTGTGTGTCGCGTGTCACCAGGGAATCACCACTGCTGTGTATCGCGATCGACCCGTCCCGATCGGTGCGCATGGTCTGCATGCCCAATTCGCGGGCAAGGTTGAGGGCTTTCGCGGAGGGATGACCGTAGGAGTTGTCGAGTCCTGCCGAGGCCGCGGCAAGGCGGGCGCCAGTCGCGGTCCAGAACCGACGATCCTGTCGTGCCGAACCATGATGTGGCATGACGAGCACGTCGCAACCCAGATCAGGGTGTCGTCGCATCGCCGCCTGTTGACCGCCTGGTTCGATGTCGCCGGTCACCAACGCTCGCAGCCCACCGCTGCTGGCGCGGACCAGCACCGAGGAGTCGTTCTCCTTGCTGGACTCCCCCGAGCCAGCCTCCTCCGCCTCGATGAGTGGGGAATCGAGAATCTCGACCGTGGCCTCCCCCACCGTGCGGATCTCTCCGGGGGCAGCATGGCTCACCTCGATACCGTGCTCGGACATGTGGTTCTGCAGCTCCTTCGCAGTGGTGACCGGTGAGTCGAGATCAGAGACAATGGCCTGGTTGACGCCGAACCCGGTGAGGACGGCATCAATGCCCCCGACGTGATCTGCATGGTAGTGGCTCAGGACGATCAGCGGAATCTGGTTGACGTGCAGGTCCGCGACGCAGTCGTGCAGGGGCTGGGGCTCTGGCCCCGCGTCGATGAGCACGGCAGTATTGTGTCCGGCGTTGACCAAGGTGGCGCTGCCCTGACCCACGTCGCACACGACGACCTGCCATTCGCCGGGCCATCCTGGCACCGGGGGCCGGATGATCGATGCCAGGACGAATCCGATGAGGGTGAGGATCGTGGCCCACCATCGTCGAAGCACCCACGGAGTGATCCAGGCCAACCCCAGACAGATGCCGGCCAGGACGCCGAGCGCAAGTGGGGTGACCGGCCACTGCAGTTGCCCGGCTGGGGCGGTGGCCCCCACATGGGCGATCCACAGCACCGGCTGGACGCACCACCCGGCCAACCATCCCGCGGGGACCCCCAGCGGAACCCACAGGCTGGCGGCAATGGCAGCGCTCATTCCCAGGATCGTTGCCGGCCCCACGAATGGAGCCGCAGCGAGGTTGGCGAGCAGCCCGGTGACACTGACGCTGTGTGACAGGGAGGTGACGAGGGGCTGAGTCGCAAGTTGTGCCGCCCAGGGGACGACCAGCGCCATGGCGACAGGTTGTGTGGCCCACTGCATGACCTTGACCCATCGCGTGGACCACCACAGGATCCCTGCCGTTGCCGCCACCGACAGCCAGAATCCGATGGAGCGCACCAACCAAGGATCGGCGAAGGCGAGAATCGTCATGGCAACGGCGAGGGATCGTATCCCTGCTGAGCGATCGAACGACACCCCTGCAGCGCTGAGAGCGACGATTCCCATCGCTGCAGCTCTCATCACCGATGGCTCGGATCGACAGATGAGGACGAAGAGCACCACTCCGAGCACGGACATGACCCGCAGCCACCTTCGCCGCAGCCCCAACCAGGATCCCGACCACCACAGCAGTGCCATGGTCGAGGCCAGATTTGCCCCCGAAACCGCCATGAGATGGGTCAGTGCCGTTGCCTTGAATTCCTCCGACATCTGGGAATCCACGGCAGCCGTGTCGCCCACCACCAGGGAGGGGACGAGGGCTCGCTGCCGTTGTGGACTGAAACGACAGGCCTGCACCAGGGCATCTCGTATGTGATTGACCCGGGCGTCGAGCCAGTTGGCCTGAGTGAGTGCGGTCAGGTTCTTGACGGCGATACGTCCTGCCTGCGAATCGGTCGGTTTCACCGGTGCCAGCCGACCAGTGACCTCAACATGTTGCCCCACCGCGGTGTGGCACAGCTGGTCGGTGTCGTTGCCGCTCAGGGTGATGGCTGCCCGCTGGGAGATGACGCGTCCGCGAGTCGTGACCTGTACCGTGCGAGCTGGGAGGAAGGCCAGTTGCGGCCGGGGACCCTTCGCTGCCACGACTCTGCAGTCTCCCGTGATGATGACCCGAGCAGTGGTCATGGCTCGCTGCTCGGACAGGGCCCCGACCCCCGTGTGGTGCAGAGCCTCCTGCCGCGCACCAGCAGTGACGGCAACGGTGAGGGTGACGAGCGCCACGATCGTCACCGCAACGTGCCCACGTAGGAGGGCCAGCAGCCCCATACACAGGCTGATCGCAGCCAGGACAGCCCACCACGTACGGTGCCCCGCGGTGGCGATGGCGGCGGCAACGACAGCTCCTGCTGCCACCGGGACCATTCGCAGGTCAGGGCTGGACACGGACCCTGTCCTTGAGCTTGGCGAACTTCTTGGGTCCAATCCCGTCAATCTCCTGCAGTTCGTCGACGCTGGTGAATCGTCCATGCTCCTGACGCCAAGTGAAAATGCGCTCCGCCATGACCGGGCCCACCCCGTCGATGGTCTGCAGCTGCTCCACGGTGGCCGTGTTGAGGTCCACCAGGTCGCCGGAGGCCGGACCACCCTGAGTTGCCGCACCATTGACGACGCCCGGTGCAGCTGCCGCACCAGCCAGCGCACCGCTGCCACCCGGCGCACCGCTCGGTGCCGGTTGCCCACCCGGGGATCCGCCACCGCCCTGGATGCATGAGGGGGCGATGACCTTGCCATTGCCAGAGGCGGGGATGAGGATCTGGCAGCCGTCACACACCGGCTGTGCCATGTTGAGTGACCCCGGATGGGCCCCGGAAGCCATCCCCCCTGCCGCGTCGATGGCATCGATGATGCGGCCGTTGGCGGAGATCTCGTGTACTCCCGGATCGTTGACCCTGCCGATGACGTGCACCCGAATGCTCGACGGCGTGGCCGGTGCCATCGTATTGGGATCTGGCGTCGAGTTCACCGGGGATGCGGAGCCCTGCGGGCTCCCCGAGGCGGCGAGCACCGGCTGGGTGGCGGCAATCTCGGTCGGCCGGGAGCGCATGAGCTGCACGGCAACGACCACCAGGATCAGAACGAGCACCACACCGATGGCCGACAGATGGGCGCGAGTCACCCGACGATGAGGAGCGGGGTCCTCGCCGTCTCGATCGACTTGCCCGGCGTCCTCCTCATCATGTCGGGAGGGAAGCTCGGCCAACAGGTTGTCCAACCGGTCTCGAAATGCATCGTTCACATGAGGATTGTCGGTGCCTCAGCCGTCGATCCGGCACGTCACTGCACATCTGTGGATGACGAATTGGCGCCTGCGGAAACTGTCCACAGGCACCAATGGGTTCGGGTCCGTGCGCCAGCACATCATCATGGTTGACGCACGGTGCGAATCATTTGACGACCAGTGACAGCATCCTCGGCAGCCGGGCGATGACCTTGACGATGTTCTTGTCGGCAACGAACCGTTTGACATTGGCATCCGCCAGCGCGAGCTGCCTGGCCTGGTCCTCGTCAACGTCCGGGCTCACCTGGATCTTGCCACGCACCTTGCCGTTGACCTGAACGACCATCGTCACCTCGTCGGCGACGAGCAGAGCAGGATCGGCAGTCGGCCACGAGGAGCTCGCCACCGAGGGTTGGTAGCCGAGCAGTTCCCACATGTCCTCGGCCACGTAGGGGGCGAACAGGCTCATGGCCTGGGCCGCGAATGTCACAGCCTCGCGTACCGCAGGATCATTTGCACCACAGCCAGTGTCGATGGCCTTGCGCACGGCATTGATGAGCTCCATGCAACGCGCCACGATGACGTTGAACCGCTGCCCCTCGACCAGGGTGGTGATCTCGGAGATCATCTTGTGAGTGGTCTTGCGCAACGCCACATCGCCGGTGGTGACGTCGACCCCCGGATCGGAGGTGACGTCGTCGGCAACCCGCCACGCACGCTGCAGGAACTTCAGGCTGGCCCCCGGCGAGACGTCTGCCCAGTCGATGTCCTCCTCGGGTGGACCGGCGAAGATGACCGTGGTGCGCACGGCGTCAACACCGAACTCGTCGATCTGTTTGCCCAGGTCCACCCCGTTGCCCAGGGACTTCGACATGGCCTTGCCCTCATTGACGACCTGCCCCTGGTTCATGAGTTTGGTGAACGGCTCGTCGAAGTCGACCAGTCCGAGGTCGTGCAGGACCTTGGTGAAGAACCGGGAGTACAGCAGGTGCATCGTGGCGTGCTCGACACCGCCGACGTACTGTGACACCGGCATCCACCGACGCACTGCCTCACCATCGAATGCTCCTTGGGAGTACTGCGGGTTGCAGTAGCGCAGGAAGTACCACGAGGAGTCCACGAAGGTGTCCATGGTGTCGGTGTCACGCTCGGCCGGGCCGCCACACCTGGGACAGTTCACCTCACGCCACTGCCGAGCCTCGACACCTGCCAACGGCGAGGTGCCCTTGGGGGCCAGATCGGCACCGCGCAGATCGGGCAGCTTCACCGGCAACTGCTCATCGGGAACGGGGACGTCACCGCAGGCCTGGCAGTGGATGATGGGGATCGGGCAGCCCCAGAAGCGCTGCCGGCTGAGCAGCCAGTCACGCAACCGGTAGGTGACGGTTGGCTCACCGATCCTGCGATCGGTGAGGAACTCACACACCTTCGCGATGGCCTCGGCCTTGTTCTCCAGTCCGTCGAGCACGCCAGAATTCTGGTAGGCACCATCACCCGTGGTCGCCACCCCGGACTCGCGTGGATCAGCCTGCCCGGTGTCGATGACCGGGATCACCTCAATGCCGTAGCGTCGTGCGAAGTCGAGGTCTCGCTGGTCGTGCGCGGGCACGGCCATGACGGCACCCGTTCCGTAGTCGGAGAGCACGTAGTCGCCAGCCCACACCGGGATCTTCGCACCATTGACCGGGTTGGTGGCCTCCACCCCCAGGTAGACGCCGGTCTTCTCGTGCTCGGTGGACTGACGCTCGATCTCGGTCTGCTTCTTCACCTGTTCGAGGTACTCCTCGAAGGCTGGACGTTGCTCGTCGGAGACGATCTCGTCAGCCAGTCGGGCGTCGGGGGCGACGACCATGAACGTGGCACCGAACAGGGTGTCCGGGCGAGTGGTGAACACACGGACCGGCTCGTCGCGCCCATCGATGCGGAAGTCGACGTAGGCGCCCTCGGATCGTCCGATCCAGTTGCGCTGCATGGTGAGGACGCGATCGGGCCAGTTGCCCTCGAGCCTGTCCATGTCGTCGAGCAGACGCTGGGCGTAGTCGGTGATCCTGAAGTACCACTGATTGAGCTGACGCTTGGTGACGACGGCGCCACAACGGTCGCAGCGGCCGTCCTTGACCTGCTCGTTGGCCAGCACGGTCTGGTCGTTGGGGCACCAGTTGGCCCACGAATCCTTGCGGTAGGCCAGCCCCTTCTTGAAGAACTGCAGGAAGAGCCACTGGGTCCAGCGGTAGTACTCCTCGTCGGAGGTGTGCAATCGCTTGCTCCAGTCGAAGGAGATGCCGTAGCGGCGGAATGAGGCCGCCTGGGTGTCGATGTTGTGGTAGGTCCACTGCGCAGGATGGCTGTCATGCTTGATGGCGGCATTCTCAGCGGGCAGCCCGAAGGAGTCCCAACCCACCGGGTGCAGCACGTCATAGCCCTTGAGACGCCAGTACCGTGCCGTGACGTCACCAATGGCGAAGGCCTCGGCGTGTCCCATGTGCAGATCACCGGAGGGGTAGGCGAACATGTCCAGCAGGTAGCGGCGTTCCCGGGACCCGTCGTCCACGACCTTGAACGTGTCGTGCTCCTGCCAGTAGGTGGACCACTTCTGCTGGGACGCGACGGCGTCGTATCCCCGAGCCGCGGCCTGTCCAGAATCGCTCACAATCAATACCTCCAGGTCACTGCGTGCCCTCCGGCACACACATGGCCACGACTCTACCGAAAAGGCAGGCACCCGGTGACCTGCGTCTACACAGGTGGGCAGTATCCGCCCCGGAAGCACGGGACAGGCCTCACGATCCTCGCCCCACCCTGCTCGATTGGGCATCCACACCCTTCCGGCAGTCGTCGCGACCACTCAGGCGCACGGGCGCGGTGCGGCAACGCTGAGTGATTCGTCCGTTCCCTCGCCGAGCGCCATCACGGCGGGATCCCGTGGCATGACATCCCATGTGTGGGGAGCGAGCAACGCTCGATACGTCGTCTCCAGTGCTGCGATGAGAGACGTACCTGCAGGTTGGCTGGATGGGTCTGCACGGTGAATGAGACGGGCCCGTTCCAAGCTCACCGACTCCAACGCTCCGTCGCCACACAGCCAACAGGCCAGGCCGTGCAGTGCCAGCACGGCCAGGGCATGATCGTCCGGGCAGTGCGTGAGAACCTGGGACCACAGCTCAGCGTGTTTGCGGGCACCGTCTCGCGGGGTTGTCTCCCACAGGTGCCGAGCCACCTCGTCGTTCTCCAGACAGATGACCAGCTGCCAAGCCTGCTCGGCGGACGGTGCAGCACCAGTCGCCACCACACCATCACGCACCTTCTGTGCCAGAGCCGTCTGCTCATCACTGCTGAGATGCGCCACCTGCTGCTGGACTGCCACCCGCACCGGGTGCTCGATGCGAAGCTGGCTGGGGTGGGCCGGGCCCACGGCTTCGGCGAGGCTGGACCTGTTCGGCAGCACGGCAAGTCCGCGATAGACCGCTTCAGCATGAACTCTGCTGCCATTCGCCACCCGGTGGCCAGGACAGTCCTCGGCACAGGAGATTCCCTGCCACATCACCTGGTCGGTGACCACAGCCTCCAGTACCCGGCTACGTGTGAGCAGGGGAAGGCCATTGCGCAGGATGGTCAGGCCCTGATGCACGTCCTGGCTGAATACCACCATGAGCATGTCACAGGATGGGTACGCCGTCTCTATTGCGCCGGGGCCAGCAAGGAAACCAGCACGTGTCGACAGGGGCAGGAGATCCATGCGAGCCACCAATCCTTCGGCGGAGCAGCCGGGCGGACCGACGATGAGGGTCACCAGGCTTTCCTCGGGTTGGAACCCCAACAGATGAGGAAGAAGGTGGATCGCGTCGTCGATGGAAGTGATACGTAACGGTTCCTGGGAAGATCTCATACCCATGTTGTCGTGGTGACTCGCCGAATCCGGCACATCACGAACACACCTGTGGACAGCGCACCTGCGAGTCGCATCTGCCCTGTGGATGAACGAGGCACCACCATTCCGACCACTCTGCTGGAAAGTCCTGCAGGATGCAGCAGACAGCACCGGGCATCGTCGCGCGGCGCGCACTGCATGGTGCGAACGCGGGGCACGTACTCTTGAACTCATGAGCCAGCCGAACATCAGTCAGTACCGGCCTCCCAGACGACGCGCCGGATGGCTCATAGCCGTCCTGGTCGCTGCCTTGGTCGTGGGGCTCGGCGTCACGGCGTGGAAGGTGACGAACGAACCTCAGCTGGCTGCGCCGTCGGCCACGCCTTCCGACGGCGTCGATGGTCCCAGCACACCGGATCCGAACAGCACCGTGGCCCCCTCGATGCCTGGGCACACCCCAACCGGGTCACCGAGCCCGACACAGTCGACGCCATTCGTCGCACACAACGGGGAGGTCAAGGGCACGTGGCGGATCGACTCGACCGAATGGCACCAGGACGAGGTGGTGCTCACCGTCTCTATCACCGTGTCACAGGGCACCCTGGACGACTACAGCTTCTTCATGATGACCGACGACACCGCCACCGTGAACCGTCCGGAGACCTCGAGCGATCCCCGGGACATCTCGACAGGGACCGTCGAGCAGGGCCGCACCGTCACTGGGACGCTCACCATCGCGACGCAGCGGAAGAACTCCATGATCGTCCTGGCGCAGAACGGCGGCGCGACGGCCATCTCGGCCCTTGAGGTCGTGGGCTGAGAACCCTGACCCAGCAACCGCATGGGGCCCGCCTGACCCCACCATCACGCGTCAGATCTGACCGGCCATCACCCGAATCCTCCTCAGATGACCTCGATCCTGGGGTACTCCGGTCGCCACATCGTCTGGAATATCGTGTCCACCGGGTTGTCGAGGTCCTTCTGGGCAAGACCTTCCTGACTGGCCTGCTGGGCCACGGCCATACCAACCCGTGCCGAGATCGGACGCAGCTGGTCGATGTCGGGCAGCAGTGACTCCCCGAGCTTTCGGGGCCGCCCCACCTTGGCCAAGGCCTTTGCAGCAGCAGAGATCATCGAGTCGGAGACGAGCTTGGCATTCGAGGCGATGACGCCGAGCCCCACTCCCGGGAAGATGAGTGCATTGTTCGCCTGGGCAATGTGGTACGTGGTGCCGCGGTACTGCACCGGATCGAACGGTGAGCCAGTTGCGATGAGGGCAGAACCCCCAGTCCACTCGATGATGTCGGAGGGAATCGCCTCAGCACGTGAGATCGGATTCGACAGCGGCATGATGATCGGGCGATCACAGTGGCGGGCCATTTCCTTGACGACGTTCTCGTCGAAGGCACCCTGTTGGGCAGAGGTACCAATGAGAATGGTCGGTTTGACGTTGCGGACGACGTCAATGAGCTCATACATTCCGGGGTCTTCCGTGTGCCATCCGGACAATTCCGAGGCCGGCCGGGCAAAGGATTCTTGGAAATCGCGCATCGGAATCCCCTCCCGCAGCAGTCCACGCGAACCGAGGGCCCAGAAATGGCTGCGAGCCTCGCTCTCACTCATGCCTTCTTCCATCATGAGTTTGATACCGAGTTCGGCTATTCCCACGCCGGCCGTGCCGGCACCGTGGACGACGATCCGATGATCGGAAAGCTTGATCCCCGACACCTTCACGGCACTGACCAGGGCCGCCAGCACCACAGCAGCCGTGCCTTGGATGTCGTCATTGAATGTGCAGTAGTCATCACGGTATCGATCCAGGATTCGGGTGGCATTTGCCGCTCCGAAATCCTCCCAGTGAATCATGGCATTCGGATACCGATCATGGGCTGTGGTGAGGAATTTGTCGATGAACTGGTCATACTTCTCGCCACGGACCCGGCCATGACGGACTCCGAGGTATCCATCGTCATTGAGCAATTCCATGTTGTCGGTTCCCACATCCAGCACGACGGGCAGAACACGATGCGGATGGATTCCGGCAGCTGCCGTATACACCGCAAGTTTTCCAATGGTGATGGCAACCCCACCGACACCTTGATCACCGATTCCAAGGATTCCCTCGGAATCAGTGACGACGATGAGGTCGACCTCGTCGGAATCATGCCCCATGGCAGCCAAGGATTCCTCGATGCCATCAGGATCGTCGATGGACAGGAAGATGCCGCGTGGCCGGTGGTACCAGTAACTGTACTGCTCGATCGCCTGGCCGATGGTCGGCGTGTAGACGATGGGGAGCATCTCCTCGATGTGCTCGCCCAACAGCCGGAAGTACAACACCTCGTTGCGATCATGCATGGCGGTGAGGAACAGGTACTTGCTCAACGCATCCGGCTGAGCACGGTACTGGGAGTAGACGCGTCTGAGTTGGTCCTCGATGTCAACAACCTGTGATGGAAGCAGACCGGTGAGATCCAGTGCCTCCCGTTCTGCAGTGGTGAAGGCTGTTCCGCGGTTGATCAATGCATTGCCGAGTACATCAGTCCCGCGGGCAGCAATGCGAAGCACTTCCCCGTCGGGATTTTCGACGAACTCAAAAGAACTTGTCATGGCTCATACGCTAGTGCTCCACGTCTTCGTCGGGGCACCGCAACTACTCACGGGGGCAGCACATAGACATACGTGCACACCTTCGAACGATTGTGCACCGTGACCGGCATTCCCCAGCACTTACCTAGATGTGCCGGCCACGGTGAAAACTGTCTGGTCCTGCTCAAATCTCTGAGCAGCCCGGCAGATCAGATGTCCAGGCTCGACAGGCTGTCCTTGAGACGCTCGGCGGAAGCGTGCAACTTGGTGATCTCACCATCGCTCATCGGTACCGGGACGACTCCTTCGATACCTTCGCGCGAGACGATGCACGGCATGGACAGGGCGACGTTCTTGACGCCGTGGACGTCGTCGATCACGCTGGACAGCGGAAGGATCGAACGGTTCGCTCCCAGCAGGGCCTCGGCAAGTCGAGCACCAGTCAGGCCGATGGCGTAGTTGGTTGCTCCCTTGCCCTCGATGATCTTGTAGGCGGCGAAGGCTGCCTCGTGGGCAAGGTCGTCGAGTACCTCGTCGGTGAAGACGGACTCGCCGTCCACCTTCCATTCGTGGATCGGCACGCCGGAGATCTGCGCGATGGACCACAGCGGGAACTCCGAGTCGCCGTGCTCACCGACGATGGTGGCGTGCACGTGACGCTGTGCCACATTGGCCCACTGACGGATGAGCCAGCGCAGCCGAGAGGTGTCGAGCATGGTTCCGGTCGAGAACACTCGGCTGGAAGGCAGTCCAGAGATGTTCTGGGCGACGACGGTGAGGACATCGCACGGGTTGGTGACCAGGACGAACAGCGCATTGGGCGACTGTTCGAGCAGCTGGGGCATGAGGGACTTGAGGATTCCGGCGTTGACACCGGCGAGATCGAGCCTGGTCTGACCGGGCTTCTGCTTGGCGCCAGCAGTGATGAAGACAATGTCAGAGTTGACGGTGTCCTTGATGTCGGCACCACCCATGACCGATGCCGGGGTGAACTGGGTGCCGTGAGCCAGGTCGGCGACCTCAGCCTCCACCTTGTCCTTGTTGATGTCGTAGAGACAGACGATGTCGGCCGAACCGCGAATGAGACAGGCATAGGCCAGCGAGCTGCCGACACTTCCAGCACCGATAACCGAGATCTTGCGACGATTGACTGCTTTCAAGGTCATGTCTCGATTCTATTCGAAAAAATCGTCAGAACCAGATGAGCGTTCCTCCAGTAGAACGTCCAAATATTTGGTGAATTGTGACCCATGTCACTCCGGTAAGGTGACAAGAACATGCCGTGGAACACCCCCTGCCGAGTGCCCCAGGAGTGTGGACGCATCGATCCGCCACGATCTCACGGGGCACCTGGCCAGGGCAGCGGCGGCGAGGACGAAAACGGCGGGTGTGGCACCGAGGACGAGCCTCAGGGGAGTGGCCCACACCGCCGCTGTCTCAGCTCCGACCGGTGGCGACCGTCCACGCTGCGAGAAGGTCGGCGGCGGCCTGACGTGGATCAGGTTGGCCGCAGATGGCCGAGACGACGCTCATACCGTCGCAGTGGATACGGGCCAGATCGGCGGCGTCGTCGGCCTTGACGCCACCGATGGCACACACCGGCCACGGACTGACCTCGATGACCTCGGCAAGACGCCTCAACCCCAAGTCGTCGGCCTCGGGTTTCGTCCCCGTGGCATGCAGTGCCCCCACGCCCAGATAGTCGACGATGTCCTCACCAGCAGCGATGGCTGCCCTGACATGTTCGGGGCTCTGGGCCGACAGCCCGAGCAGGCGGTCGGGGCCGATGATGCGCCGCGCCGTGGCAACGTCGGTGTCGGACTGGCCGACGTGGGCACCGGCTGCCCCGATGGTCTCGACGAGGTGCACTCGATCATCAATCAACAGTGGGACTCCTGCGCCGGCGAGCACATCCACCAGACGCCGCCCCAGGACGACGAAGTCGTCATCACCGAGGTGGTGGTCCCGCAGTTGGACCAGAGTCGCTCCCCCATCCACGGCCTGCCGTACCGTCTCGACGACGCCGTCCGCGCCACCACACTGATCGGTGTCGGTGACCAGGTACACCGACAGGTCGACGTCAGGCCTGGACACAGCGGATTCCTCCCTGCTCGGCAACCTCGTCGGGAGTGACGAGGTACAGCTCGTCGATGAGGGCGATGGCGAAGGAGCCGGGGGCGACGGTGCGCCGGGCAGCACGCTCGGCAGCCACGCACATCATCGCCGTGGCGGCCGTGGCGGCGACAAGACGATCGGACTCGGCAGCGGCGAAGGCCGCCATGAGGGCTCCCAAGGAGCAGCCGACACCGGTGACCAGGGTCATCCATTCATGACCCGCCGTGACGGTGGCCACTCGGGTGCCGTCAGTGATGCGATCGACCGGCCCGGAGACGGCGACGACGCACCCGTTGGACCGGGCGAGCTCCCGGGCAGCTGGCAGGGCGGCCTCGGTGGTGTCGACGGCGTCGGTGCCACGTGCACCCTCGCCCGTGCCGTGGAGGGCCAGGATCTCGGAGGCGTTGCCACGAATGATGGCGGGATGACTTGCGGCCAGGCAGTCGCGCACGATCTGGCCACGCCACGGCAGCGTGCACGCCACTGGGTCGAGCACCCATTTTCCGGCAGCTGCACCGGCAGCCTGTTTCATGGCCTCGGCGGTCTCGGGGTAGGGGGTGCCAGAGTTCACCAAGACTCCCCCAGCCACCTGGGCGAAGATCCCGGATTCCTGGGCGTTGTCGACCATCGCCGGTGAGGCGCCAGCAGCAAGTAGCACATTGGCAGTGAAGTTCGTCACAACGATATTGGTGAGGCACTGCGTCACCGGATTGGCTTTTCTCATGGCCGTCACCGCCTCGGCAACGCGGCTGGTGAAAATGGACTCGTCAGTCATTGGTCTCCCTTCGTCGGCATGACCCGGACAGGTTCAGCGGTCGGCATCCAGATGCCCTCTCAGCCCCGACGGGCTCCCGCGCTGGGTACAGCCTAACGCTGGGACGGCAGGACGGCATCAGCCGTCGGGATCATCACTGACCCACCCATCCCTCGTCTGGGCTGTGGGCTTCGTCAGGGCTGTGAACCAAGAACGACGCTGCACAGTGCTGACCACATGCCGTTGGACCAGGGAAAAACACCTCTGAGCAGGCGGCGCTGGTCGGTGGACAACCACTCAGTTCCCAACCCGGCGCGCCACCCGCGGGTAATCGGTGACGACGGCCCGGGCGTCCACTCCGACGACGTCTGCTCCGGCGCCAACCCCGTGGGTCACACAGTGGGCATCGATGCTGGCGTAGTGCTGCTCCGACGCGGTGACGCGCAGGGAAGGGAGCTCCACCCGCGCCACGATGAGGTTCGTGGACGGCACGGCACCCTCGAGCAGACCCAGCCGCCGGATCGGCATGGTGCAGGTGAGGGGGCACTGGTCAAGATCGCAGTCGAGTGTCGTCGAGAGGTCGGTGCCCGGCGCGATTCCCGGCGAGGCGAGGCTGGGTGGTTGCGTGCCGGAGGCAGTGGCCTTGTCGCGCCACTGACCGTTCCTCCGGCGGACGAGGCGCAGCGTCCTGCCCCACCTGTTGCCTGCCACTTCGACGTTGATCTCGCGGGTGATCCAGTGTGGGCCCGTGATCAGTTCCCATCGGGCGGCGTAGTGCGGGCATTCCTGCACACCGGTGGCATCCAGATGGTTGCGGTGAAAGGCCACGGTTGCGGTGTTGACGAGATCGGGCTCGTCCCAACCACGCCATGCGTACGTCCGCTTCCTCGCCCACATGAGCATCACCCCACCCATCACCACACAGTTTCGCCAAAGAGGATCGGTCCCAGAATACGGATGCCGGGGCAGGAAATCGTGGCAACGAGAAATACGGGGACAAAAAATGGACTGCTCACAATTGAGCAGTCCATTCATGATGTGGAGCATAGGGGATTCGAACCCCTGACCTCTTCCATGCCATGGAAGCGCGCTACCAACTGCGCCAATGCCCCAAACCTGGGAATCATTCCTGACCCAAGTTCTTCCCGGCTCGCCGGGCGACTCGTAAAACTCTAGCGGACATGGATTCAAAATGCAAAATCGGCCACTCAGGGGCGTGTGCAGCCTCAACTCACCGTCGCGTTGTACGCCATGAGCCGCCACGGTGACGTGAATCCCCTGCGTTGCCGTTCCTCGGCGTCCAGATGGTCCAGGACGATCCAGCCGCAGTTGGCCAGTCCACCGAACTGACGCGATGCGGCATAGTCACCACCCATGAGATAGGCCGCAGCCGTACGCAATGCGAACCCGTGCGAGACGAGCACCACAGTCTGCCCGGCGTGCTCACCCACGGCGTCCGCACACACGGCGATGATGCGCTCGGCGACCTCGCCGGCACTTTCCCCGCCTGGCCGCACGTAGTCGTCGCGAGCCGTCATGCCAGCGGCGTACGTGGGATCGTTCCGACGCAGCTGGCTGGCCTTTTCACCTGACCAGACACCAACGTCGATCTCCACCAGTCGCTCGTCCTCACGCACCGACACCCCGGCTGCCGAGGCGATGGCCTCAGCCGTGTGTCGAGCCCGCTGCAGCGGTGAGGAGAGGACGGCAGCAGGCTCCATGGCGGCAATGACCGGCGCGGTGGCGGCAACCTGCCGTCGACCCACCTCGTCCAGGTCGATGTCGAGACGGCCCTGCAGCCGTCCCTGAACGTTGTAGGACGTGCGTCCGTGCCGAACGAGGACGAGCCGTGTCCGCCCACTCACTGGCCAGCAATCCGCTCGTCGGACGATTCGCCAGCCACCTCACCGAAGACGTTGTCAGTCGGCTCGCCCTCGGCGGTGAGCCCCTCGACAGCAGAATCCTGGGACTCCGCAGCGTCGATTCCCTGGGTCCCGGACTCGGCGGCACCGGCGCCCCCATGTTCGGGAAGTTGGAGGTCGATGTGCGGGCAGTCCTTCCACAGCCGCTGCAGGGAGTACTGCTCGCGCTCATCCACCTGCTGGATGTGCACCATGACGTCACGGAAGTCCAGCAGGATCCACCGCTTCTCGGCCTCACCCTCCGAGCGTGCCGGCCGGAGACCCTCGGCGGCGAGTCGGGCCTGGATCTCGTCATTGATCGCATCTGCCTGCGGTTCGTTGGCTGCCGTGACGAGCAGGAAGACGTCGGTGTAGGCGATGTGCTCCGACACGTCGAGGGCGATGATGTCTCGCCCCGCCTTGTCGAACGCGGCACGTGCGGCGTGGCAGGCGATGTCAATGGCAAGCTGTGTGGCGGTCAATGATCCTCCGTGGGGTCAGGCCTGGTAGAGGCCACGTTTGTTGATGTACTGCACGATGCCGTCGGGCACCAGGTACCAGATCGGTAGATTACTCGTGACACGTCGTCGGCAATCCGTCGAGGAGATCGCCATGGCCGGCACCTCGAGCAGGGTGACCTTGTCGGCAGGCAGATGCGAGATGTCCTCCGGCGTCAACGGCACACCGGGACGCGAGACACCGATGAAGGTGGCCAGGTCGAACAGCTCGTCGGCTCCGCGCCAGGTGAGGATCTGGCGCAGCGCGTCGGCACCGGTGATGAAGAACAGGTCGACGTCGTCTCCACGTTCCCGGCGCAGGTCACGCAATGTGTCGACGGTGTAGGTCTCCCCCTGCCGGTCGATGTCCACCCGCGAGACCGAGAACGAGGGGTTGGAGGCCGTTGCGATGACCGTCATGAGGTACCGGTCCTCACGGTGGGAGACCTTGCGGTCCTTCTTCTGCCACGGCACACCGGTGGGCACGAAGACCACCTCGTCCAGGCTGAATCGCGCAGCCACCTCCGAGGCCGCCACCAGGTGCCCATGGTGAATCGGGTCGAAAGTGCCGCCCATCACCCCCAGCCGGTAGCGTCGTCCATTGTGCGGACGAGCCAGACCCAGTTCCGTCGACTCCATCAGATCCACGACCTCACACTGGCAATTCGCTGACATGGTGCACGATGCACGCTCCAGACGTGAGGGCCGCGTCATTGCGAGTCATGCACATGGCTCCTCAGCTTATCGAAAACACCTGCCACTGGCATCGGATCAGGATCGGATCTGGCCGGTACCGACGACACGGTAACTGGTCGTCGTCATTTCCGGTAGTCCCATGGGGCCTCGGGCATGCATCTTCTGGGTGGAGATGCCGATCTCGGCGCCGAACCCGAACTGTCCACCGTCGACGAATCTGCTGGACGCATTGACGAGGACGGCTGCCGCGTCAACCATCGCGGTGAACTCCTGGGCGGCCACCACCGAATTGGTGACGATCGTCTCGGAGTGACCGGTGCCGTACCGCGCAATGTGCGCGATGGCCTCGTCCAGGTTGTCGACGACCTTCACAGCGAGGTCCAGGGAGAGATACTCCGCCTCGTACTCCTCGGCGGTGGCCGGGACGATGCGGTTGTCGAGGGCGACAGCACGTGGATCGCCGTGCAGGGCGACGCCGTCGGCCACCATCTGATCGGTGAGGGCTGCGATGGCCTGCGGGGCGATGTCGGCATGGACGAGCACCGTCTCGATGGCATTGCAGACGCTGGGCCGCTGCACCTTGGCATTGCGGGCGATGCGCAGGGCCATGTCGAGATCGGCATCGGCGTCGATGACGAGGTGACAGTTGCCCAGCCCGGTTTCGATGACGGGCACCGTCGAGCCGGTGACCACCCGCTGGATGAGCCCCTTGCCACCACGCGGAATGAGCAGGTCAACCAGTCCGCGAGCCTGCATCATCTCGCCGGTGACCTCATGACCACCTTCCACGAGGCTGACGAGATCTGCGGGCATTCCCGCCCGGGTCAGCCCGGCGCGCAGAGCGGCGACGATGGCTCGGTTGGACTCGAGCGCCGATGAGGAGCCCCGCAACAGAGCCACGCTTCCCGACTTGAGACAGATTCCGGCAGCATCGGTGGTGACGTTCGGACGGGCCTCGTAGATGATCCCGATGACGCCGATGGGGACCCGAACCTGCTCGATGTGGACCCCCTGGGGAGTCGTCCAGCCGCGCACCACCTCACCGACCGGATCGGCGAGTCGAGCCAGGTCCTCCAGCCCGCACGCCATCGCCTCGACCCGCTGCGGGGTGAGGGTGAGGCGGTCGAGCATGGCCTGGGACATTCCAGCGGTACGGCCTCGGGAGACGTCGGCCTCGTTGGCGGTGAGAATGGTGGCGCTGTCGGTGCGCACCTGCTCGGCCATGACACGCAGGGCGGCATCCTTGGTGGCACGATCGGCACGACGCAGCTGGGGGCAGACGGCCTTGGCCGCTTGGGCCTGGCTCACGAAAGCGGTGGTCATGCCCTGATGGTAGAGCCAGATCAGCTCGAAGCGGCAATTGGTCCACCAGAAGAGCAGATGACGCAGCAGTACGAGCCTCCATCTGCCACCATGCCGCTGCCCCCCCATGACATGGGGTTGACGAGGGTCAGGGGTGAGAGACGGGTGGAGCGCAACGAACTGGCTCGGCGACGATCCGGCAACAGGGGCGGGACCCGTCGATGAGGCTGCCAGGCGATGGGTCCTGGGTCTGCCGTTCAGCTGCGACGGCGTCTGCGGGAGAGCACCATCGCGTCGCGATGCACCACCTCGCGGGAGGCACCCGGGCCGAACTCGGTGGCCAGCCAGGAGCTCGACCGTCCTCGCATGGCTCGCACCTCCTGGCCACCGTAGGAGGCGATGCCCCGCCCAACAGGTTCGCCATCCGGCCCGATGAGCAGCACCGGGTCCCCGGGCTGGAAGTCGCCGTGCACCGTCGTCACACCGACGGCGAGCAGTGAGGCGTGCCGTTCACGCAGGGCGGTCACCGCTCCGGAGTCGATGTGGATCTCCCCCTGTGGGGACGCGGCATGCGCCAGCCAGAGCAGCCGTCTGGGGCGATGCACCAGGGACGGGGCGAAATAGGTGCCGACATCCTCACCGGCCATCGCCTCCCCGGCCAGATCGGCTCGGGTGAGCACCACCGGAATCCCCGACCCGGCTGCGATGCCGGCAGCGTCGAGCTTGGTCGTCATGCCTCCGGTGCCCACCGCGGATCCGCCCCCGTGGGTCTGCACCTGCAGATCAGCCGTGTCAGTGACCAGGGCGATGCGTTCGGCCCCCGGCGTCGACGGTGGCGCGGTGTAGAGGCTGTCGACGTCGGAGAGCAGGACGAGCGCCTCGGCGCGCACCAGTTCGGCGACCAGCGCTGCCAGACGGTCGTTGTCGCCGAACTGGATCTCGCTGGTGGCCACCGTGTCGTTCTCGTTGACGATGGGCACCACCCCCAGCGACAGCAGTCTGGTGAGTGTGGCCGAGGCGTTGCGGTAGCCGCGGGGCCGCACGAGGTCGTGCACGGTGAGCAGCACCTGACCCACCTGCAGGCCGTGGTCGGCGAATTGCCGCGCATAGTGGGCCAGCAGGATTCCCTGCCCCACCGAGGCGGCCGCCTGTTTGCCGGCCAGGTCTCGGGGGCGGTGCGCCATGGCCAGGGCGGGGAATCCGGTGGCGACGGCCCCGGAACTCACCAGAATTGGCTCCTTGCCGTCCTGACGTGCTCGCGCAAGGACGTCGACCAACTCGTCCACCTTCGTCACGTCGATCCCGCCGACGGGGGCCGTCAGTGACGACGAACCGACCTTGACGACGATCCGGTGTGCGGCGGCGATGACGTTGCGTGCGGACGTGGTCATTGCTGGTTCCAGTTCGGATCCTGCTCGGCGACCTCGGCGCGCCACGAGCGTCCAGTGGTGTCGCGACCGACGACGCCGAACTCCTCGCGGGCCTTGTGGTACTCCCGATCCATCTCACGGCGTCGGGTCGCCGAGGGCCGCTCCCCCTGCAGACGCTGGTCCTGGCCGCGCCGCGACAGGATCTCGGCACCGGCCTCGATCTGTGGGGCGAAGTCGAAGATCACCGCGTCCTCACCACCGATCGCCACGGCATCACCGGCCAGGGCCCCCTGGATGAGCAGTTCCTCCTCCACGCCGAGCCGGTTGAGACGGTCGGAGAGGTAACCCACGGCTTCGGGATTGTTGAAATCGGTCTGGGCAACCCAGTGAGTCGGTTTGGCACCGGTGACCCGCCACAGGAAACCGCCGTTGCCGTCACCCTGACGTTTCACCTCGAACTCCTTGGCTGGCGCGGAGGTTGCCCTGGGACGGATGACGATGCGTTCGGGTTCCGGATCGGGTTGGGCGGCACGCACCTGCTCCACCAGCTCGGCCATGGCGTAGACGAGTGGTTTGAGCCCCGCACCAGACTTGGTGGAAATGGGGAAGACCGGGAGGCCACGAGCCTCGATGTCGGCCTTGACCATCTCGGCGAGGTCATCGCCGTCGGGTACGTCCACCTTGTTGAGAGCCACCAGACGAGGGCGATCCTCCAGACCACCGTGCGCCGCCAACTCACCCTCGATGACGTCGAGGTCGCTGATCGGATCACGTCCGGGTTCATAGGTGGCGCAGTCGATGACGTGGACGATGGCTCGACACCGTTCGATGTGACGCAGGAAGTCAAATCCCAGTCCCTTGCCCTGGGAGGCACCGGGGATGAGTCCGGGCACGTCGGCCACGGTGTACGTCGTCTCACCGGCCACGACGACGCCGAGGTTCGGCACCAGGGTGGTGAACGGGTAGTCGGCGATCTTGGGGCGTGCCCGCGAGATCGCCGCGATGAGGCTCGACTTGCCAGCCGAGGGGAACCCGACCAGGCCGACGTCGGCGACGACCTTGAGTTCGAACCTGATCCGGCGCTGCTCGCCCTCCTCGCCCAGCAGGGCGAAACCGGGAGCCTTGCGGGCCGCCGACGCCAGGGCAGCGTTGCCCAGCCCGCCGCGTCCCCCAGCAGCAACGGTGAGCTGTGCCCCAGCTCCCGTGAGATCGGCGAGCGTCTCGCCGGTCTCGACATCGGAGACGACCGTGCCGTCGGGCACCATGAGTACGACGTCGGCACCATTGGCACCATCCTGGTCGTCACCACGACCGGGCTCACCATTGGTGGCCTTGCGAGTGGACAACCGGTGATAGTCGACGAGGGTGGTGAGCTGCGGATCGACGCGCACGATCACCGACCCACCGTTGCCGCCGTTGCCACCATTGGGCCCACCCAACGGTTTGAACTTCTCCCGCTTGATCGAGGCGCAGCCGTGGCCGCCGTTGCCGGCGACGGCAAGGATCGTGGCGCGGTCGACGAAGGACGGAATGGCCATGGGACGTCTCCTGGGAAATCGCGGGGTGAATTCAGCCTACCCGTGCGGGGCTGACCAGACGAAGGTTGCCCGCCGGGGAGGCACCGAGACCTGCGGCCCCGCCCGGGGAATGGGCTGGTACCAGACGCAAAGAGGCCCGAACCGCCTCGGCGGCTCGGGCTCTCGTGATGTGGAAACCGGGAGGATCAGGCCTCGACCGGATTCACACTGACGACGCGACGACCCCGGCGGGAGCCGAACTCGACAGCGCCCTCACGCAGTGCGAAGAGAGTGTCGTCGCCACCACGACCGACACCATCTCCGGGATGGAAGTGGGTACCGCGCTGACGCACGATGATCTCACCAGCATTGACGATCTGGCCGCCGTAACGCTTGACGCCGAGACGCTGAGCGTTCGAGTCACGACCGTTGCGCGAGGAGGACGCGCCCTTCTTGTGTGCCATGTCTGTCTACCTTCAGCCTTCGATTCCGGTGACCTTGACCTGGGTGTACTTCTGGCGATGCCCCTGACGTCGCAGGTAACCGGTCTTGTTCTTGTACTTGAGGATGCGGACCTTGGGGCCCTTGGTCTCGCCGAGCACCTCGGCGGTGACCTTGGCCTTGCCCAAGCCATCCTTGTCCGAGGTGACAGACTCGCCGTCCACCAGCAGAAGCGGGGTCAGCTCAATGCTGCTACCCACCTCGTCGGCGACCTTGTCGATCTCGACGATGTCACCCACTGCCACCTTGTGCTGGCGGCCGCCACTACGCACGATCGCGTACACGCCTGACCTACTCTCGTTGTTGTCTTCATCACGGGACCGGAACCAGCGGCCCCGGAAAAACTTCGTCTGACGCCGACGCGATACACGCGCGCCAAACCGGCTGCCTACTATACGTGAGCACAATCCGCGAAGCAAACCGGCATCAGAAGCTCACACGGTCGGTACGTTATGCCACGTGACGCGCTCTGTTCCACTTCAGTCGAAGCCGAAAACCAGTACACCAGGATCACCAAAGGCGGCACCGGCTCCATTTGTCCCTGTCATTCGACGATGGGGTCCTTGTCATCGGATGCATCAAAATTTCATGAAGTATTCATCATACGTTCATGTCATTGTCGGCTGATTTCACCTCCATCCCGCTAGACATGTGAAGGCCTCCACCACTGGTGGAGACCATCACCCATCATCTCTTCGGGAGCTACTGTGACTATCTTCGAGGGTCGGCGAAACCGCCGAAACGTTCTGCGCGCTGTGACTGCTGTCGCTGCACTTGCCATCACTGCCCCAGCACTGAGTGCCTGCGGTGGCTCCGACTCCAGTTCCGAGGCACCCAGTTCGTCGAAGAAATGGGTTTCAGCGGTCTCCGCGGACAAGGGCGGTGGCATGGATGCCCTGGAGAAGGACGCCAAGGCCGAGGGCACGCTCAACGTCATCGCTCTACCGCACAACTGGTCGAACTACGGTCAGGTGATCGAGGGCTTCAAGAAGAAGTACCCCGGCATCAAGGTCAATGAGCTCAACCCCAATGCCTCATCGGCAGAGGAGATCAGTGCTGCCAAGACCAATGCCGGCACCAACAAGGCCCCCGACGTCTTCGACATGGGCATCGGCGTCGCCACCACCAACGTCGAGAAATTCGCCCCCTACAAGGTTGCCTCCTTCAACGACATCCCAGCGGGAGCCAAGGACTCCAACGGTGCATTCGTGGGCGACTACACCGGTCTCATGACGCTGGGCTACAACAAGACCAAGTACGGCTCGATCGACGCCAACAACCTCAAGAAGTCCCTCAGCGACCCGAAGTTCAAGGGCACGGTTGCCCTCAATGGCAAACCTGCTGAGGCCGGTTCTGCCCAGAACGGATTCCTCGCCATCAACCTCAACCAAGGTGGGTCCTTGGACAACTTCCAGCCCGGCCTGGACTTCTTCAAGGCCCTCAAGGACGCCGGTAGCCTCAACACCATTGACGTCACCGATGCCACCATCGACTCAGGCCAGACCGGCGTCGTCTTCGACTGGTCGTACAATCAGGCGGCCATCAAGGAGCGTCTGAGCAAGCAGCAGAATGTCGACTGGGAGGTGCTCACCCTGCCCAACGGCGAGGTGGAGCAGTACTACAACCAGGCCGTCAACAAGGACGCCCCACACCCGGCAGCTGCACGGCTGTGGGAGGAGTACCTCTACAGCCCCGATGCCCAGAACGAGTGGATGCGCGGTGGAGCCATTCCGTCCCTGCTCGAGAAGATGAAGAAGGACGGCACCGTCGACAAGGACGCTCTGGCGAAGTTGCCGGAGATCAAGAAACCGGTGACCTACACCTCCAAGCAGGCTGATGCCATGACGACCTGGCTTGGCAAGAACTGGCCCAAGACCATCGGGAACTGAGTTTTCCATGACTGGTTCCCCTGCTCGCTCCCACGCTGCTGTCACCACCGATGTGCAGGAGCGTGGGGCTGATGCTTCGCGTCCCAAAGCGCAACTGCAACGGGCAACACCCCAATCCAGAAGACGTATCTCGCCACTGTGGGGAACCAGCCTGTTCTTCCTCTACGTGGCAGCCTTCCTCGTGCTTCCGACGATCCTCATCGCCGTCAGCGCCTTCCAGGATTCCGACGGAACCTTCTCCACCACGAACTTCTCGGTGCTCACCGAGGCCAACACCGTGGAGGCGTTCGGTACCTCTCTACTGGTGTCGCTGGCTTCGGCGCTCATCAGTGCGATCATCGGTGGGGCGGCCGCCAATGCCTTGGAGGTACTGTCACAGACCAGGCCACTGCTGCGTCGTCTGGTGACTTCGCTGTGCTCGGTGCTGGCACAGTTCGGCGGTGTCATGCTGGCCTTCGCCTTCATCGCCACCATCGGCGTCACCGGGGTGCTCACCCAGTTGCTCAAGACCATGTTCGGTGTGGAAATTGACCCGGCCTGGCTGTCGACCCTGCCCGGGCTCACCCTGGTCTACTGCTACTTCCAGATCCCTCTCATGATCATTGTCTTCCTACCGGCCCTGGACGGTGTGCGTCCACAGTGGCGCGAGGCCAATGCCGTTTTTGGTGGCAGCACCTGGACATACTGGACGAAGGTGGCCGGTCCAATTCTGTGGCCGGCATTTCTCGGCTCGGTGATCTTGCTGTTCGCCAACGCGTTCTCGTCCTTTGCGACGGCCGCAGCGCTGTTCTCGCAGCGTTCCATTCTCGTTCCGCTGATGATCCAGTCGAACATGAGCAATGAGCTCGACACCACCCAGCAGGGGTCTGCTGCCATGTTGGCCCTGGCGATGATCGTCGTCGTCGCCATCGCGATGGCCCTCAACTGGATGCTGTCCGCCAAGTCGGAGAGGTGGTCACAGCAATGAACCGCTCAACTACCGGCAGGCGCCATGAAGCAGGCCACTGGCTTCTCCTCATCCTGGTGCTGCTCTTCTTCCTCATTCCGTTGGTCTCGCTGTTCCTCTACAGCATCCACCGACCATTGGCCGCCACCGATGCGTGGACCTTCGACTCCTGGGCCACTCTCTTTGGTGGGTCGGACGGCAGCGTCGACCTCACGGAGCTGGGCAATGGTCTGGCGAATTCAGCCATAGCAGCCGTCATCACGGTGGCGATCATGCTCATCATCCTGCTGCCGACAATGGTCATCACCAGGTTGAGCTCTCATCGGATGGGCAAGGTGGTGGAGTTCGTCTGCATGCTGCCACTGGCCATTCCAGCCATTGCCCTGGTGGTGGGTCTGGGACCAATCTACCGTTTTCTTTCCACGACCATCCTGTCCACCGATGGGTACTGGCTGGCCCTGGCCTACGTCATCCTCGTACTCCCCTACGCTTACCGTGCTCTGGACGCTGGGTTGCGCCAGCTCGACGTCCGCACCCTCTTCGAGGCGTCTCAGACATTCGGTAGTTCGTGGTTGGGCACGATGGTCAAGGTGATCATTCCCAACTTGCGCACCGCGATTCTCTCGGCCTGTTTCGTGTCGATCGCGGTGGTGCTGGGTGAGTACACCTTGGCTGCGCTGCTGGGCCGTAGCAATCTGCAGAATGCTCTATTCGTCATGAACCAGAACGACTCGTTCATCGCTGCAGCCATGGCGTTGCTGGCAATGGTGTTTGCCATCGTGCTGCTCATGAGCATCGACGTGGTGAGTGCAGCTGCCAACAAGAAGTACCGGAAGGGTTCGAAACGATGAATACTCGTGCGGACGCCGTCGGCGTCACCATGGAGAATGTGGTCAAGAAGTACGGTCAGACGACCGCCCTGCGCGACTTCGGCCTCGTCGTCGAGCCTGGGGAGATGGTCGTCCTGCTCGGGCCGTCCGGCTGTGGCAAGACGACTGCTCTGCGTTGCCTGGCCGGCCTCGAGTCGGTCAATGGAGGGCGGATCCTTGTCGGTGATCGGGACATCACCCACGTGCCGGTTCAGAAGCGTGAGATGGCCATGGTCTTCCAGTCGTACTCCCTCTTTCCACATCTCAACGCCCTCGACAACGTGGCCTTCGGCCTGCGCAACAAGAAAGTGGGCAAATCCGCAGCTCGTACGCAGGCTCAGGAAGCCCTGGAACTGGTGGGACTGGCCGACCAGGTGGGCAAGTACGTCCACCAGATGTCGGGTGGCCAGCAGCAGCGAGTCGCTCTGGCTCGCGCTCTGGCCGTCAAGCCCCAGGTTCTGCTGCTCGACGAGCCACTGTCAGCTCTGGACGCCAAGGTTCGGGTCCAGCTGCGCGAGGAGATTCGTCGTATCCAACTCGACGTGGGGATGACCACCTTGTTCGTCACCCACGACCAGGAGGAAGCCTTGGCCATCGCCGATCGGGTGGGCGTCATGCATGGCGGACGAATTGCCCAGCTCGATGCACCCGAGAAGATCTACAACGAGCCGAACACACCATTCGTCGCCAAATTCATTGGCGTGACGAACAAGGTCCGTGCCCATTCCGACGGTACGACAGCTCAGTTTGGTGACAATCAACTCCCTCTGCTACCTGGCTCAGCCACCGGCGAGGTTGACGTACTCATCCGCCCCGAACACATGCGACTCGAACCGACTTCACGTGCCAATCGTGATGCCACGGTGGCCTCAGTGTCGTTCCTGGGAGCGTTCGCCCGAGTCAACCTCACCACATCCGCTGGCACCGGGATCGTCGTCCAGACGCCGGCGGCAGCCAGCTCCCACCTGAGCGCTGGGGATGGCGTGCACATCGAGCTCACCGGCGCACCCGTGTTGGCCGAGTCACCTGAGGAACTCACTACGGCGTAACCTACTCACCCGGTGCACAACACACGTCAAGGCCCCAACCACGAGTGGTTGGGGCCTTGTGTCTGACAACGATCGAAAGGCCAGTATGAGGCGAATTGGCCCCACGGTACTGTCGGCCGCGAATGTTAATCGATCAGAGAGGAATCGCGTACCGAATCTGGATCAGTGGAAGGAGTCGCCACAGGCGCAGGTGCTGGTGGCATTGGGGTTGTCGATGGTGAAGCCCTGCTTCTCGATGGTGTCCATGAAGTCGATGGTGGCGCCGGAGAGGTAGGGGGCACTCATCCGGTCGGTGACGACGTTGACGCCGTCGTAGCTCTTGACGATGTCGCCGTCCAGCTGACGCTCGTCGAAGAACAGCTGGTATCGCAGCCCGGAGCATCCGCCCGGCTGGACGGCCAGACGCAGGGCGAGGTCGGTACGTCCCTCCTGCTCAAGCAGGGACTTCACCTTGGCGGTGGCTGCATCGGTGAGGATGATGCCCTGGGTCTCTGTCGTGGTGTCGGTCATATCTGTCTCCTGTGTGGACGGTTGCGAACCCGTCCTGGTTGAGGATGGAACTGCATGTTTTCAGCTCTGGTGACGGCACCGGCCGAGGAGATCGTCTCCCGCGTCCCATCTGCAGTCACGTGGCGTCCATCGTAACCAGACCACACTGGAATGGCCAGATCCCAAGGGACGAAATCACTCGTATCGCGTTCAGCCGAGTACCGTCCCATGACGTTGAGGGCCGTGGCGAAAAATGCACGCCACCATGACAGGTGCGTCGCGGACAATCCCTCGACAGCACCAGGTGCCACCGAGGACGGCTGGACCTGTCACCAGCACCAGGTACGCGCAACCGGGAGCGTACGAGCAGTGATCCACTGTGGGTCGACGGCCACCAGCTGAGCCTCGGGATCCAGAACCTCGCCCTCGAACAGGGCCTGGGCGTCCTCGATACCGGTCTGTCGCAACTCGCGCGATGACGCGGTGACCGATCCGGCAACGACGATGACGGGGACCATGTGCCCAGCTGCCAGTTGGGTCACCGTCGTGACGACCTCCCCACCCATGGAGCCGAAGTTCAGCTCGGTGCATCCCGTGACGACGAGGTCGGCAACATCCATGCTGGTGGCAACATGGGCATGTTCCATGAGCAACCCGGTGCCGGTACAGACGCGTCCCCCACGTGCCATGACGGCCATCCCCAACCCGCCAGCTGCACCAGCTCCCGGTGTCTGGCCGGAGGAATCGTCGTCCGTGAGCTCTCCTACCCACTCACACAGCTCGCGATCCCTGCGCAGCATCTCGTCTGCGTCCATGAGCTCGGCGCGTCCTTCGGTGGAGACCACCCCGCGCAGGCCGGTGAGCTGGGTCTCGGCTGCTCGACTGTTCACCACCAGTGTCGTGCGCTCCAGCCAGGAGTCACCGGCCTCAACTGCTCCGCGTCCGCCGTCTCGCCACGGCACCTGCCCCAGCTCCAGGACGATGTGTTCATCAGGGCTCGTCAGCCCATCCACGACATTCGCCAACACCGCCGAGGACTCGTTCCACCGCCGTTGGCCCAAGTCGGGCAGCTCAGGACGTATCAGCACCTGACCTGCCGCTCGAGCCACGGTGACGTCAATGTCATTGCCGCTCAAAGCATCTGCCGCACTACAGACACCTTTGGAGGAAGATGCCCGGCCAGAAGTGGTCTGCCCGCCATCACCGACCACCTCGTCGCCGACGAGAGCAGAGCCGGAAACCACAACGTGCTCCAGACGCGCGTGATGGGCATCTGCCCATGCCTGGGAGAACCCTGCACCGCACACGCCCACCGGAACGACGGCCACCTGGGCGTCAAGCTGACTCCATGCCCTCCCCAACGCAGTACCGACGGTTGCCGAGGAAAGCTGCCCCCAGCCGTCGGTCACCACGAGAACACGCACGGGTCAGCCCGGGATGAGCCCGTCGCGGGAGACGTTCTCGTCGAGCCACACGGTGATCTCGTCGATCGTGGAGGAGATGTCGGGGATGATGAGGTCGGAATCCGTGACGGTGGCCTCGGACACGGGCTCACCATGAGTACGCACCCGGTTGACGAGTTCGGTCAGGGCGGCGGTGAGGGCGCTCTGGTCTGCGTCGTCAACGGCCTTCTCCACCTTGGCGTCGATGACGTTGAGGTCTCCGAGCTCACTCTCGGGCACCTCCCACTGGCCCTCACCAACAATCCGAACGATCATCAGTGATCCCCTCCTGAGGTCTGCGATCGGTTCACAGCGCTCGAGCCGGATGGGCCAGCCTCCAGTTGTTCGGGCTGGCTGCCATTCTCGATCGCAATTTTCTTCTTGAGCTCGGCAAGGTCATTCTCGACGGCCGAGGAACTCGCGAACTGGTTGAGTTCTCGGTCGATGTCATCGCCGCCCAGACCGGTGACATCGTCGATGGCGCCGGTGGCCATGAGTTCATCGACGGCACCGGCCCGGGCCTGGAGCTGCATCGTCTTGTCCTCGGCACGCTGGATGGCCATGCCGACGTCACCCATCTCCTCGCCCAGACCACTGAAGGCGTCATTGATGCGGTTCTGGGCCTCAGCCGCAGAGTAGGTGGCCTTGAGGGTCTCCTTCTTGGTGCGGAAGGCGTCGACCTTCGCCTGCAGGCGCTGTTGGCCGGCAATGAGTTTCTCCTCCTGCTCCTGCAGGGAGGCGTACTGATTCTGCATCTCCTGAAGTTGCGTGGTGACCTCACCCTTGCGCCGCAGCGCCTCGCGTGCCAGATCCTCACGTCCCTGTTCCAGTGCGCGTTTCGCCTGGTTCTCGAGTCGATCGGATTCCTGGGCGAGCTGGCGCATCCGCAGCTCCAGACGCTTGCGGCTGGTGGCCACGTCGGCAATGCCGCGACGGACCTTCTGCAGCAACTCGAGCTGCTTCTGGTAGGAGTAGTCCAAGGTGTCACGCGGGTCCTCGACCTTGTCGAGAGCCTTGTTGGCCTTCGACCGGAAAACCGTGGACAGCCGCTCAAAAATACCTGCCATGAGTGGTGTCGGATCCTTCCCCTTCGATGCATGTCGCAGCGCCAACGTCACACGACGTCGAGACGACGACACGTCAAGCCTACGGGACGGGCAAACCCACCGAGGCAGTGGCGTGTCGTCAGGGCAATTGTGGCACGACGTGCCCTGGGCTCCACACACTGTGCCCCACACACACTGGGCCCAACATCGGAATCGTTGCCGCGGGGACGCATCTCGACGGCGCCCGTCCCCACGCCGTACAATGGCAACTCGGCCCGTGCACGGCCAGCTCTCGTCGACGTACGACGGCAACCATCGGACACGTCCAGACATTGGCGGGGCCGATGCGCCAGACCCGGCACGAGCCAACCAACACTGCACATCGACCCAACACATCGACATCGAGGACGAACGTGGGACTGTTCCGCCCCTATGAACAGGGCCAGACCAAGACCAAGACCGACAGGTCCGCCTCCAAGGAGGCAACGGCCCCAGAACCTGCCTCCTCGCAGAGCGGGCACGCCGAGACGAGTGACATTGCCTCCTCAGACCAGTCAACGAGACGAGACGCGTCAGCAGGACGGGGCACGTCAGCGGGACAGGGCAGTGCCGCCTCCAAGGCTCACCAGCCCAAGGGCGCGCCAACCCCCACCAGGGCCGAGGCCGAGGCCGCGCGCCGAGAACGGCTCAATCCCTCCCTGTCGCCCAAGGAGCAGCGTCGCCGCGACCGTCGCGTACGTCAGGAGAAGCGTCTGGAGGCCATGCAGGCTGCAGAACGACGCCCCGAACGTGGTCTCATCCGCGACTACGTCGACAGTCGGTGGACGTTCAGCGAGTTCCTCATGCCGGTCTTCCTCATCGTCATGGCGGTGTGGCTGGCCATCCTCATCTTCGCTCCCCGGGCCATTGCAGCGGTCAACCTGCTCTCCCTGGCCATGCTCGTGGCGATGCTGGGCTGGATCATCGATTCCTGGCGGCTGTGGGCCGGCGTGAAGAAGCAACTCAACGTCAAGTACCCCGGAGTCTCGCGCAAGGGTCTGCTGAGCTACCTCAACAACCGTGCCATGACCCCACGACGGTGGCGCAACCCCGTTCCTCGGGTGGAGCGTGGGTCACACCGGAGGGCGTGAGACTCCGCCCAGAAATTCATGGAACAACAATTCTTGGAACACCTCGGTGCAGCATGGCCGGTCCGGCACTGATGCGTGCCATAGTGGTTCACCGCTGGCCGATTTCCGCGATCGACGGGGCGTCAAGACCCGCCATCTGCTTGCCTGGACAGCATGGCTCTGATTGGGTGAATCCATGAGTTTCTCGTGGTTGCTGTCCCAACCCCACCCCTCCGTGCATTCTGCCGAGGATCTGGCCCAGATCGGTGCCAACCAGTCCTTCGAGACCCGTGAGGAGGCCGAGGAATGGCTGGGCCAGGCGTGGCCGGAACTTGAGGAGATCGGGGTGGAGGCCGTCACCCTGCTGTCGAACGACGAGACCGTGTACGGTCCGATGCCTCTGTCACAGGGATGAGGGCCGTCTCCAACCGGGACGTGCGCGAGCACTGTCCCAGCGAAGCATCCAGTGACCAAGGGACCTTGGCATCGCGGCTGGCCGTGCTGCCGGGCACCAGCTGACAGCTCACTTACTTGTGCAATTTTTCACAATCAGCAGTCACGAGGTATGTGGATCGTATCCACATTCACTCCAGTCCACTAGGCTGGCGTCGATCACCCCGCACAGGTGAGTGCTCACCAATGCCTCGTTTGGCGAGGATCACCGCACGGGGACGTCGCGACTGCTCACAGCGCCCGAGTGACGATCATGTGTCATTTGAAAGGATTCATCCAGTGCCCACTTCCGTCCACCTTCCCGTCACTGCCCGTCCCGCACTACGTGTGTCTCGATCCGCATCGGGGGCTGACGTCGTCGTCGCTGCCCTGACCGGCGCCGAGGGGTCAGCGACTGGGTCGAAGATCGTGGGACTGGCTCCACGAGCCGTCAAGGAGGCCGAGACGTCCCTGGGCACCGACCTGGCATCTCTGGCCATCCGGATGGGTGGCTCCCCCAAGCCGGGAAGCACCGTCATCCTGCCTTGGAAATCCGGCTCCCTGGTCCTCGTCGGCGCCGGCGAGACGGCCCCCGCCGATGAGGATCTGCGCCAGGCCGCCGGCTGGGGCGTGCGGGCCGCAGCCGAGCTGGCTGGGGACAAGGGCGTCAAGGTCGCCATCGACATGGGGATTGGATCGGCCGAGGGCGTGCGCATCGCCGCCGAGGGTGCACTCTTGGGCGCCTACCACATTCCCCGGATCACCGAGTCCGAGTGCGTCGACCCCATCGCCGAGGTGACGATCGTCTCCCAGGCCCGAGGTGCCAAGCCAGAGCTGCGCAAGGCCGAGATCATGGCAGACGCCGTCTTCCTGGCCCGCGACTGGATCAACACTCCGGCCAACCTGCTCTACCCCGAGTCATTCGCCACCTCCGCGACCGAAGAGCTGGGCGACATCGCCAACCTCTCTGTCGACGTGCTCGACGAGAAGGCACTGGCCAGTGGCGGCTACGGCGGCCTGCTGGCCGTGGGCAAGGGGTCCAACCGCAAACCTCGTCTGGTTCGTGCCGACTACCACCCCGAAGGCGCGTCAACCACCTTGGCGCTCGTCGGCAAGGGCATCACCTTCGACTCCGGTGGCCTCAACATCAAGACCGCCGGTGGCATGTACACCATGAAGTGCGACATGGGCGGAGCCGCTGCCGTGCTCGCTGCAATCAAGGCGATCGCTCGTCTCGAACTGCCGATCCATGTCATCGGCTACGGCTGCATGGCCGAGAACATGCCATCCGGCAAGGCATGGCGCCCCTCCGACGTCGTCACCATCCATGGCGGTCGTACGGTGGAGAACTCCAACTCCGACGCCGAGGGACGCATCGTCATGGCCGACGGCTTGGCCCGCAGCACCGAGGACAACCCCGACATGGTCGTCGACATCGCCACCCTCACCGGAGCCTGCATGGTTGCCCTGGGCACCAGCTGGGCCGGTCTCATGACCTCCTCCACCGAGGCTGCCGACACTCTTTTGGACGCCTCGGAGGCTGCCGGTGAGAACTTCTGGGAGCTGCCCATCACCGACGAGGCGCGCGAGGGGCTGCACTCCGACATCGCAGACACCAAGTCGTCCGGGAGCCGTGCCGGTGGTGCCATGGGTGCCGCGGCCTTCCTGCAGGGATTCGTGAGCCCGCAGGCCGACTGGGCCCATCTGGACATCGCCGGGCCAGCATTCAATGAGTCCAAGGCACACGACTACACCCCCTTGGGCGGCACCGGATTCGGGGTTCGGACGCTTGTTCACCTTGCGGCGAACCTGGCCTCGTGAGAGATACTGCACATTTTCGGTCGGGAAGCTAGGCTGAGTTCATACATAGCGCGGCTTGCGAAGGAGCTCCACACTCATGTCGACCGAAGTAACTCTTCCTGCCCTCGGTGAGTCGGTCACCGAGGGCACCATTTCCCGCTGGCTCAAAACCGTTGGCGACACCATCGACGTGGACGAACCACTCGTCGAGGTCTCGACCGACAAGGTCGACACCGAAGTCCCCTCCCCCGCCACCGGCACCCTGCTGGAAATCCGCGTCCAGGAAGACGAGGACGCCGAAGTCGGCTCCGTCCTCGCCATCATCGGCGAGCAGTCCGAGGTGTCGGGTTCCGACTCCCCCGCCGAGCCGGAACCTGCTGCGGCCAGCGATCCTGGTCCTGACCCGTCCGCCCAGCAGGCCTCGACGGACCCTGCTGGAACGGCCAACGGTACCGAGGTGACTCTCCCCGCTCTGGGCGAGTCGGTCACCGAAGGCACCATTTCCCGCTGGCTCAAAACCGTTGGCGACACCATCGACGTGGACGAACCACTCGTCGAGGTCTCGACCGACAAGGTCGACACCGAAGTCCCCTCCCCCGCCACCGGCACCCTGCTGGAAATCCGCGTCCAGGAAGACGAGGACGCCGAAGTCGGCTCCGTCCTCGCCATCATCGGCGATGCCTCAACCGTCTCGACTGAGCAGCCCGCAGCTCCCCAGCCCCCCACCGCCGAACCGGAGCCCAAGCAGGAGGCGCCCACCCCCGCACCAGAGGCCACGCCCGAGCCCGCTATCCCGGAATCGCCGGCTTCCGAGCCGACCACGTCTGCCACCAACGAGGTGGCCCCACGTGCCACCGACCCGTCCTCCGCCGTCTACGTCACCCCGCTGGTGCGCAAGCTGGCACGTGAGAACAACGTCGACCTGTCCACCATCACCGGCACTGGCGTCGGCGGACGTATCCGCAAGCAGGACGTGCTGGACGCCGCCGCCCGGGCCAAGGCGCCATCATCGACACCGGCTCAGCCGGCCACCACTGCACCTGCTGTCCCCACTGCTGGATCGGCTCGCTCGGCCACCCAGGAGGTCTCCCCGGAGGTTGCCGCCCTGCGTGGCACCACCGAGAAGATGAGCCGCCTGCGCAAGGTCATCGCCTCGCGCATGGTGGAGTCCCTGCAGGTCTCCGCCCAGCTCACCGCGACCGTCGAGGTCGACATGACTGCCGTCTCGCGCATTCGCAAGGCCGAGAAGAATGCCTTCAAGGCTCGTGAGGGAGTTGATCTGCCGTATCTGCCGTTCATCGCCAAGGCCGTCGTCGAGGCGCTCAAGCAGAACCCGAGGTTCAACGCCAACATCGACACCGAGGCCGGGACGATCACCTACGGTGCCTCGGAGAACATCGGCATCGCCGTGGACACCCCGCGTGGCCTGCTGGTGCCGGTCATCCGGGACGCCGGTGACCTCAACATCTCTGGCCTGGCCCACCAGATCTCCGATCTGGCTGCCCGCACCCGCAACAACGAGGTCACGCCCGACGAGCTGGCCGGTGGTACCTTCACCATCACCGATTACGGTTCGTACGGCGCCCTGTTCGACACCCCTATCGTCAACCAGCCCGAGGTCGCCATCCTCGGCACCGGGGCCCTGGTGAAGCGTCCGGTCGTCGTCACCAACGAGTTCGACGAGGACACCATCGTCATCCGCGACATGATGTACCTCTCGTTGTCCTACGATCACCGCCTCATCGACAGTGCCGTGGCCGCACGTTTCCTCTCGAGCATCAAGGCTCGCCTGGAGGAGGGCGACTTCTCCGGAGAGTTCTGAGGCCCAAGAAGTGTTGAGGCCCGGGGCGTGTCAACCACGCCCCGGGCCTCAATGGCGTCTGCTCAGAACAGCAGGTCGAGGATCTGGTGCCCCAACTCACGGAATCGAGGATGATCCGTCGAACGAGGACGCGGCAGTTCCACCTCGATGTCGGCGACGACGTGCGCCGGACGCGGGGAGAAGACGACGACCCGGTCCGAGAGCAGCAAGGCCTCCTCGACGTCGTGAGTGACCATGATCCCGGTGAACCCCTGTGCCTGCCAGAGACGCTCTATCTCCTTCTGCAGGGTGGACCGGGTGAGCGCGTCGAGCTTGCCCAGCGGCTCATCGAGCAACAGCACCTCCGGGCTCGTCACCAGGGCACGTGCCAGGGAAGCGCGTTGGGCCATACCGCCGGACAGTTCCGAGGGCACGGCATTGCGAAAGCCGTCCAGGCCCACCTTCTCGAGCATGACGTCAACCCGTCGCATCCACTGCGGATCCTTGGCATGCCCCTGGATCGTCGGGCCCAGGGTGACATTCTGTTCGACGGTCATCCACGGCAGCAGGGTCGGGTCCTGGAAGACGAGCCCACGGCGTGGGTCCGGGCCGGTGATCCGATGCCCGTCGACGTAGATGTTGCCCGACACCGGAGCCTCGAGACCAGCTATGAGCCGCAGCAGGGTCGACTTGCCCGAACCCGACGGCCCGACCAAGCTCACGAACGTCCCCGGCCGCACCGACAGACTGACGTCGTCGATGACAGGCAGTGGGGTGCCGTGATTGAGGAAGGCATGCGTCACATCGAGCACGTCAACCGCACCGGTGGTGGCAGCATCCGTCTGACCGGGCACCGACTGATCTGATGGGCCGTTGGTCTGCACCCGAGCGTCCGGCACGGCAGATGAGTGCGCAACAGGGTTCTGTGATGTCGTGACGTCTTTTACCATCGGGTGAGATCCTTCTGCCAGGCCAGGACACGATTACGGATGGCCAGTTCCACGGTGAGCAGGGTGCCGCACAGGATCACCATGATGGCGATCGCGGAGTACATGGCCGGGTAGGCGCTCCACCCCTTCTTCCAGTTGATGTACCAGCCGAGACCGGAGTTCACGCCCAACGTCTCGGCAATCGTCAGGGTGACGAAGGCGGTGGGCAGGGCCATGAAGATGCCGTCGAAGATGTTGGGCAGGGCAGCTGGCAGGCTCACCTTGAGCACGAGGAACTTCGGGGAGGCCCCCAACGTCTGGCACACGTCGAAATAGCTCTTGGGCACCGATCGAATGCCGGCGTTCGTGAGCACGGTGACCGGGAACCAGACCGTGATCGAGATGAGGAACACCGCCGCCCAGAACGTGTTGGGAAACATGAGGAAGACGATGGGGATCCACGCCAGGGTCGGCACCGGGCCGATGTACTTGACGATCGGGTTGAGCCAGTACCCGGCCTTGCGCGACCATCCCATCCACAGGCCGGTGAGCAGGCCGAGCACACCGCCGATGAGCAGGCCGAGGAACAGCAGCAAGGTTGAGTTGCCGATGGCCTGCCCCAACAGAACGCGGTCGGACCAGGCTTCGGTGAGCAGCTGGCCGGGCGGGGGCACGTAGGGCGGGCGCAGCACGGCGAACTTGGCGGTGAGCACGTCGAGAGCAATGGTGACGACGCCCACGGCGATCCACCACGGCGTCCACTTGCCGAGGAACCGGGACACCGACAGGCGCGCGCCTCGTGTGGCACCAGTAGCCAGGGCCCACAGCGCCCCAAAGATCACCGCCACGGCCCCAGTGACCACGGCGAGTGGTTTCTGACCCCGCACGATGAATTCAGTGGTGTCCGGGGTGAACAGGATGATGGTCGTCGTCGCCACCCACAACACCACATTGGCACCAACGGTCACATGGTTCGCCTTGCGCGCCCTGTGACGTCGGGTGAGTTCATCGATCACTCGCGTGGAATGGACGATCTCCTGATCGCGTGAGGCGAGACGTGTCGGATCAGCTCTCCCCGTCGCCGACGACAGGTCAGTTGTCAGCGACGGGGTTGCAGCGGATTCAGTCTGCGCCGTCACCAGTCCAACCCCAGAGTTGTGAATGACGCGTCCACCAGCTGCTGCGGATCGGTGTCCTCACGCAGGTAACCGGTCTTCTTGAACTTCTTGACACCCGGCAGCAGGGCGTTCCTGAGCTTTGTCACCGATGGTTTCCAGGTGTACGTCTTGAGCACCCGTTCGATCATGGCGACGTCACCGGCAACATTCTTGGTCTCGACCTCGATCTTGGCCACCTCGGCCTCATGACCCTTGACGTAGCGGGCACCTCGGCACCAGGCCTCGACGAGTTTGCGAGCCAGTGGTGTCTCGTTCTTGACGAAGTCGCCGTTGAGGGCAGTGCAGCAGCAGAACTCTTGGGCATTCGTGCCCTTCATGTTGCTGGCGAGTTCCACACCGTACCCCTTGAGCAACGGCAGGTAGGCAATCGGGTCGGAAGTGGCGATGGCGTCCACCTCGCCGCGTTTCAAGGCATCGGCCAGGACGGACGGTTCCATGACCTTCCAGTTCACCTCCTTGGCCTCCGGTAGCGGGTTGATGCCCGCGTCGAGCAGGTCCATGGAGAAGAACATCGTCGCCGAGGCATGGAGATTGGGAATACCGATCGTCGCGCCCTTGAGCTTGGAGACATCGGTGAACTTGGAGTCCTTGAGGACGATGAGACGCAGGCAGCCTCCGTGGAGTCCGGCAACGAATTTGACGTTCTGGCCCTGTTCGACCGGTTTCAGCCAGGAGTAGAAGATTCCTGATGAGGCGTCGTACTGGCCCGATCCCACGGCAGCCTTGATGTCCTCATCGCCGACAGTACGTTTGAGCGTGACGTCAAGACCGGCATCGTCGAAGAAGCCTTTCTCCTTGGCCACGATCGATGGGGCATCACAGACGTCACCGCCATGGATCACCGTCAACGGACGGTTGGCCACCTCTGCCGAGGACGCACTGCTCCTGCCCTTGTGGTAGGCAATGGGTGCACCGACACCAGCTCCGACCAGCAGGCCAGCGACGAGTCCACCACCCACTCCGGTGAGCACTGAACGGCGACTCACCGATCCTGAACCGGGCTGGGAGTCCTCAGACTGGAGTATGGCTCCCGAAGGCAGAATCGTGGGATCGTCCTGAGCAGAGCTGGACTCGTCAGGAGAGCTGGAGCCACCGAGGTTGTTGGGTTTCTCGGAACCAGAACCTGGCTGGGTCATACCGTTCCCCTTCCATAGCGATATGGAACACCAACATCCCCACCGGTGCACCTATTCCCATGGGCATGCACGTTTTTGCTCACAGGGGACAGCGCAAGGACGCCTCGGTGGTGTCGCCACGATCGCAGGGCTTCGGGAGATTCCCGACAACAACCTGCAAAATCTCAGGAATCTGGGTATGTGAGGAGAAACTGCTTCGAGCAGTGTGGGGCTCAGAAGGATCCCGTGCTTCGAGGCAGTTCCTTCTTCATCGCGTCCAGAGCTTCCTCGACAATGTTGAGCATCGCTGCTTGGGCAGCATCGGGATTTCGAGCGGCAACGGCATCGGCCACCTCACGATGCCATGCGATGGCCTGCAAGTTTGGTTCGAAGGGCATGAGTTCGGTACGACCCTCCAACAATGACGACACTGAGTGCCGCAGGGTTGCGAACATCGGGTTGTCGCTGGCACTCAACAAGGTTGAGTGGAACTCCTCATCGGCGATGAGATAGGCCTCCAGATCTCGCACCGCAGCCGCGTGGGTCATCCGGGTCGCTGCCACGGACATGGTGATGCTGTCCTGCTGTGTGGCACGAGTGCAGGCCATGGCAGCTGCCACCGGCTCCACAGCCGCTCTCAACTGGCTGATCCATTCCAAGGTCTGCGGGCGACGTCGTCCCTCCAACCCCCACCGGATCACTCGTGGGTGCAGGACGTTCCAGTCGCTGCGCGCCGAGACGAGGACACCCACTCGGCGACGTGGCACGACGAGTCCCAAGGACTCCAGCACCCGCATGGCCTCACGGGAGACCGATCGGGAGACGTCGAACTCGGTGCCAATGAGGTCCAGCCGCAGGACGTCACCCGGCTGCAGGTGACCGTTGACGATACGTCGCCCCAGGGAATCGACGACATCGGCAGCAAGTGAGTGAACAGCCATGCGGGAATGGTACCGGACAGTGATCACTGCGATGATCGCGCCCTCTCCAGTGACCCGATTCAGATCCCCTTTAATTGGCACATCTGTTGTATTCATATGATCTTTTGGATTACGCTGATCGAGTCAACGATGACCAGCCACGAAGGATCATCATGAGCGCACCCACATGCCGCCCCACCCCGGTCACACCACCCATCGTCGTTATGGGAGTGTGCGGTGCTGGAAAGTCCGTCATCGGGGCGCAACTGGCCGACACGCTCGGGCTCCCCTTCCTCGACGGGGACGATCTGCACCCCGCAGCGAACGTCGCCAAGATGTCCCAGGGGCTCTCCCTCACCGATGAGGACCGCAGACCTTGGCTGGCCGCCGTCGGATCGTGGTTGGCCGACCACTGTGGCTCGGGAGCCGTGATGGCCTGCTCGGCCCTCAAGCGCAGCTACCGTGACCAGTTGCGCGCAGCCTGCCCCGGCATCGTCTTCATTCATCTGGCCGGCGACCAGCACATCGTCACCCACCGTGTGACAGCTCGCCCGGATCACTTCATGCCGCCAAGTCTTGTCACATCGCAATACCAAGCTCTGGAGCCGCTGCAGGACGACGAGACAGGAATCACCCTTGACTTCGACCAGCCGGTCGACGACCTCGTGCACGCTGCCAGACAATGGCTGGGAACCGCTGCGGCGACATGATCGAGACACACGTCGTCTGACATCCTCGTTGTCCGAGGCCGTCGCCCACACCTCTCCACGACCACCCCACGCACCACACTGCTCACGGAGGAGCACCTCATGCCAATCGACATGGTCACCCTGGCCACCACAACGCCGACCTCGCCGGGGTGGCAGCTCATCACGGCAGCCCTCATCGGGTTCGCCATCATCGTGCTGCTCATCACCCGATTCAAACTGCACCCTTTTCTCTCCCTGACGATCGGGGCGCTCGCCGTCGGTGCCATTGCCGGCATGGGCATGGAGGCAATGCTCGCGTCGTATTCCACCGGAGTCGGGTCGACGGTGGCCTCGGTGGGCGTCCTCATCGCTCTGGGAGCGATCATCGGCAAACTTCTGGCCGATTCTGGAGGCGCGGACACCATCGTCGACACACTGGTCGGCAACACCAGCCCCAGGGCCATCCCGTGGGCCATGGCTCTGGTCGGCGCAATCATCGGTCTGCCGATGTTCTTCGAGATCGGCCTGGTGCTCCTGGTGCCGGTGGTCCTGCTCACCGCGAAGAAGTCCAAGCTGCCGCTCATGAAGGTGGCCATCCCGACCCTGGCTGGTCTGTCGACGATGCATGCCCTGGTACCGCCGCATCCTGGCCCGCTGGCTGCGATCGGGCTGCTCAAGGCCGACCTCGGCACCACACTGTGGATGGGCGTTCTCATCGCCGTCCCCACCGTCGTCATCGCCGGACCGCTGTTCGGCAACCTCGCCGCCAGATGGGTGCCCGTGTCTGCTCCAGACCTGTTCACCTCCTCAGATTCCGAGACCTCCGCCGGCATCGCTCCACGCCGACCGGGCTTCGTCATCACCCTCGTCACCGTCCTGCTGCCAGTCGTCCTCATGATGGGCAAGGCGCTGAGTGACGTCCTGGCCTCCGAGGGCAGTGGAGTACGTGTGGCATTCGACTTCGTCGGTCAGCCCATGTTCGCCCTGCTGCTGACCGCGCTCATCGCGTTGTTCACGTTGGGACACGGTTCGGGAATGACGCGTGAGCAGATCAGCGCGTCGGTGGGGGCATCCTTGCCGCCGATTGCTGGGATCCTGCTCATCGTCGCTGCTGGCGGTGGATTCAAGCAGGTGCTCATCGACACCGGTATCGGCACCATGCTCGCCCAGTCGATCCTGGGTTCCCGACTGTCCCCAATCCTGCTGGCCTGGGCCGTGGCGGTCGTCATTCGCCTGGCCACCGGGTCGGCAACCGTCGCCACGGTGACCGCGGCTGGCATCCTGGAACCGGTGGCCGCCGCCCTGCCACCCACACATGCCGCCATGCTCGTGCTGGCGATCGGTGCCGGGTCGGTGTTCTTCTCCCACGTCAATGACGCCGGATTCTGGCTCATCAAGGAGTACTTCGGCATCTCGGTGGGTGAGAACATCAAGACGTGGTCCCTGATGGAAACGGTGCTCTCGGTCGTGGCCCTGTGCTTCATCCTGCTGCTGTCACTGCTCATCTGATCCACCCCGCCCCGCCCGGACACAGATCAATTCCACTGATCGCCCTGCAGCACTCCTGCTGCTGAGCCCCCTCGATCAACTGGCCCACGACATCAAGCAATCATCCACGAAAGGAATCCGCCATGACCATTGGCATGATCGGCCTGGGTCGCATGGGCAACCACATGCGGTCCCGATTGCGCAGCAAGGACATCGAGACCATCGGTTACGACATCGACCCTGACGTGAGCGACGTCTCCTCCATCTCGGAGCTCTGCGACACTCTGGGCAGTGGGCAACACATCGTCTGGCTCATGTTGCCCAACGAGCTCGTCGACGAGACGCTCGAGGCCCTCGTCCCGCTGCTGCGTTCCGGTGACATCGTCATCGATGGCGGCAACAGCAGATGGACCCTGGACGCCCCACGCGCCGAACGACTCGCCGCGCATGGCATCTCCTACCTCGACTGTGGGGTTTCCGGCGGTGTATGGGGCGAGACGCACGGCTACGGAATCATGATCGGCGGCCCGGAGGAGGCAGTACGCACGGTGTGGCCGGTACTGCAGGCGTTGGCCCCCGAGGATGGCGGTCTGGTACATGCTGGCGGGGTGGGTGCCGGACACTTCGCCAAAATGGTGCACAACGGCATTGAGTACGCCATGATGCAGGCCTACGCGGAAGGCTACGAGCTGCTGTGCGCCGATTCACCTGTCACCGACGTACCTGCCGTCTTCGACGCATGGCGGCAGGGAACGGTCATCCGATCCTGGCTGCTCGACCTGTGTTCAACCGCCCTGTCGGACGAACCAGATCTGGAGTCGATCCGCGGCTGGGCCGACGACTCGGGCGAGGGACGGTGGACGGTCGAGGAAGCCATCGACCGCGCGGTTCCCATGCCAGCGATCTCGGCCGCCCTGTTCGCGCGATTCTCGTCCCGCCAGGACGATTCCCCGGCCATGAAGCTCATCGCCGCCATGCGCAACCAGTTCGGAGGACATGCCGTCCACAACTCGTGAGACGCTGCCCCGGCGTCCAGACACGCCTGCTCGGAAGCGGCGGAGAAGCACGGCTTTCCTCACAGGAAGAACCGCCACAATCCTGTACGCACCCATCCTCTGCGAGAAGTGCCGCGCCTCGGGGAGTTGGAGGTGCAGTGGCGCTGCCTCGAGTTCTCCCCACGACGAAACCGCGCCGCTGGCAATGCCCCATGCTGAGAGGAGCACGTGACTAGGATCGATACGTGAGCGTCAACGAATTCATCCCCACTCAGCAGCCCGGAGCAGCCGATCACGCTGGAACGGCTCGTCATGAACCTGACAGCACCGTGGCAGCAGATCGCGCAGCCTCGCCACAGGGCGCACCCCGCCCAGCTCAAGGAGAGGTGAAGCACCCGACCGGACTGGATTTCGAGTACTTGGGCATCACCGACACTCCCCCGACCCGTGGCGAGTACCGCGCCACGTGGGATCATCAGAGGCAGGTGCACGCCCAGGTCAGTTCACACCAGCGTCCCAACACCGTCATCTACGTCGAGCACGATCCCGTCTACACCGCAGGACGGCGCACTCGCCCCGAGGCCTATCCCTTCGATGGCACCCCAGTGGTGGCGGTGGACCGCGGCGGTGAGATCACCTGGCACGGCCCCGGCCAGCTCGTCGGCTACCCCATCGTCTTCCTGCCGCGCGGGATCGGCGTCGTCGACTATGTGCGACGGGTGGAGGAGGCGATCATTCGCCTGCTTGCCCACTACGATCTGCACGCCGGACGGGTACCGGGGCGCACCGGGGTGTGGTTCCCCTCCGACGGTCACGGGCCGGAGCGCAAGATCTGTGCCATCGGCATCCGTGTGTCACACCAGACGGCCCTGCACGGGTTCGCCTTCAACGTCGATCCCGACACTGCCGGGTTCGACAACATCATCCCGTGCGGCATTGCGGACGCCGACGTCACCACCCTGGCCAGAGAGTTGCGTCGCCTGCACGGACCAGACGCCGACGTTCCCACCCTCGTCGAAGTGGCCCGTCACCTCGAGCCGATCCTCACCGAGATGATGTCGTTCGAACCCTACGAGATGAGTCCGGACATCCCCCGTCGTCCCCACCCGGAGTTCCTGCACCCTCTGGGTGAGTGACCTTCCGTCATCCGGTCGGAGCCCTCGTTTCTCGCCACGACTTCTCAATCGCGACGCACATTCCGCAGATCGGCGAACTGTGCGCGACATCTGGGGTGGGCGGGCTGGTGAGGATAGACTCGCCCGCGTGAGTGTCGAAGCTGACGGACGCAAATTGCTGCGCGTCGAGGTCAAGAATTCCCAGACCCCGATCGAGAACAAGCCACGATGGATCCGCACCACCGCCACGATGGGCCCCGAGTACCGGGACATGCGCAATCGCATGGTCAATGCCGAGCTCCACACGGTGTGCCAGGAGGCCGGGTGCCCGAACGTCTTCGAGTGTTGGGAGGATCGCGAGGCCACCTTCCTCATCGGTGGCGACAAGTGCACCCGACGCTGCGACTTCTGCCAGATCAACTCCGCCAAACCCGAGGGCTACGACGCCGACGAGCCACGGAGGGTCGCCCAGTCCGTCGCCCAGATGGGACTGCGGTACGCCACCGTCACCAGCGTGTGCCGTGACGACCTGCCCGACGAGGGAGCTTGGCTGTGCGCCGAGACGATCCGACAGATTCACGACACCAACCCCGGGGTCGGTGTGGAGATGCTGGCCCAGGACTTCTCCGGCAAGCCGGAGCTGCTGGACGCCGTCTTCGCGGCCGGACCCGAGGTGTTCGGACACAATCTGGAGACGGTCCCGCGGCTGTTCAAGCGTATTCGCCCCGGATTCCGGTACGAACGCTCCCTCGAGGCGCTGAACCGGGCCCATGACGCCGGACTCATCACCAAGTCCAACCTCATCCTGGGAATGGGTGAGACGCGCGAGGAGGTCTCGGAGGCGATGGCCGATCTGCGCGCGGCCCACACCGACCTGCTCACCATCACCCAGTACCTGCGCCCCTCCAAGCTCCAGCACCCCATCGACCGCTGGGTGACGCCCGAGGAATTCGATGAGTTGGCCGAGGAGGCTGAGGAACTGGGATTCGCCGGAGTCATGAGCGGACCCTTGGTGCGCTCCTCGTACCGCGCCGGGCGGCTGTACCGTCAAGCCATGGCTGCCCGTGGGGAGAAGCCGGTCACCATCGTCACCGGCTACCGGAACGGCACGGCTCCAGCCCCGTTCGCCGAGAAAGGCTGAGCCAGGATCGCACACGTTCGTGACGGCATGCGCTGTGGGGCGGGACGCCGCGTCGAGCCCCGCAGCGCATGTCGCCAGATCCCCTCACACTGGAGCGACACATGTCACTGCTCCGGCCGAGCTGGCAGTCCACTGTGGCCCGGTTTCGCTGACGATGCCCCATCACCAGAGCCCCACAGCTGTGTCACCTCATGAAGCACCCCGAACTGCGTCACCTCACCGCGTGAAGCACTGCCGAGCTGACAATTCCTGCTGACCACGTGCGGCAGCTACTCGCTCGTCAGCTGTCACGACCTTCTCCACACCAATGCCTGCCAACCGCTCGCCCGGCCACGTGCAGCATTGTCGTGACTTTGATTCGTTCTTCATCAAATGGTGCATTCAATGTTTGCTGAATTTCTTTAA